>Ga0214171_1000481_pt1 | contig 13708 bp, 14 predicted proteins | sample TroBogEpilimnion_40_FD_153009 | JGI IMG/M metagenome (GOLD analysis project Ga0214171, IMG submission 153009) | Freshwater microbial communities from Trout Bog Lake, WI - 02JUL2007 epilimnion | ecosystem: Environmental > Aquatic > Freshwater > Lake > Epilimnion/Euphotic zone | place: Trout Bog... | reverse complement strand
ATGCCTTTAATTTGATTCAAAAGAAACGGAAGAAGGTCGAGGGCGCACCCAAGGCTGCACTGGCCCGCAAAGTGACAAAGGTGGGCGTCGTAGGCGCGGGCCTGATGGCCTCGCAACTCGCGCTGATTCTGCTCCGCAATCTCAAGACTCCGATTGTCATTACAGATCTTGATCAAGAGCGGGTCGATAAGGGAATCGCCTACATTCGCGCCGAGCTCACCAAGCTGGTGGAGAAGCGACGCATGAGCCCCGAGAGCGCGGCTTGGCTCTCCTCCATCGTCTCTGGCACCACCAACAAAGCCGATTTTGCTGGTTGCGATTTTGTGATTGAAGCGGTCTTCGAAGACCTGCAGGTAAAGATTGATCTCTTTACTGAACTCGAGAAGCACATCTCCCCTGAATGCGTCTTAGCTACCAATACTTCCTCGCTATCGGTCACCAAAATGTCCGCGGGCTTGCAACATCCAGAGCGGGTCATCGGCTTCCACTTCTTTAATCCGGTCGCCGTGATGCCGTTGCTGGAGATTGCACGCACCGCCGCTACGGACGACGCCACTACCGCCACCGCGGTCGCGGTCGGCAAAGAGTTAAAGAAGACGATGGTGATTGTTAAGGACTCCCCTGCCTTTGTGGTCAATCGTTTACTGACTCGCTTCATGGGTGAAATCACCGATGCGATTGATGAAGGTACTCCGACTGATGTCGCCGACGCAGCCATGTTGCCGCTGGGTTTGCCAATGACATCACTCGAGCTGTTGGGACTGGTAGGTCCTGGCGTCGCCTTGCATGTTGCCGAAACGCTGCATGAAAACCTCGGCGATCGTTATCGAATCTCCCCCACGATGCAGGCATTCGTGAAAGAAGGTATCAAGACTTTCTACATCAAGAACGAAGATGGCTCTCGATCAGTCAATCCAGCTGCCGCGGCGCTTGTTCACAAAGGCGATAAGGCGAGCAGCGCAGAGGAAGTGCGACTGCGGGCGCTGCGTGCACTAGCGAGCGAAGCTCGAATGATGCTCGATGAGGGCGTGGTTGCTACTGCTGCCGAGATAGATCTCTGCATGTTGCTTGGTTCTGGATGGCCGCCGCACTTGGGCGGAATCTTGCCGTATCTCGATCGCGAAGGAATTAGCGAGAGCGTGACTGGTCAGAGGTTCCATCCTGCTGGCGTTGCGTCGCTTCCTGCTGGGGCGTAAAGCCGGAATCTTTAATCGCGCTGCTCCAAGCAACGAGTTCGCGCGCAATGTTCTGGGCAGTAATGCCAAGATCGGTCAGGATCTCCGCGCGCTTTGAGTGCTCAATAAATTCAAGTGGCACACCGATGGAATGAATCGGGACCTGCAATCCGGCGTCGCGGAACATTTCGCTGATGGTGCTGGCGATACCGCCATGGCGAATTCCATCTTCGAGTACGACAACGCTCTTGTATCGCTGCGCCATCGTGATCAAAGAAGCGGGCAATGGCTTTACCCATCGAGGGTCAATCACTGTTACACCAACATCCTCGCGATAGGCCTGTGATGCCGCCTCTACTGCGATGGTGGCCATAGAACCTACGCTCACAAGGAGCACATCGGCGCTCTCGCCGCGATAGAGAACATCGACACCGTCCCGGCGTTCGAAGGCTGGAATATCGGCGTTGACTGGACCTTTAGGAAAACGAACCATCGATGGCGAATCGCTAATCGCTACCGCTTCATTAAGAGTCTCACGAAGTCGTGCGGCATCACGAGGTGCCGCCACGTGCATGGTTGGAACGATGCCAGTGAGGGCCAAGTCCCAAATACCGTGGTGCGATGGGCCGTCATCGCCCGTAACGCCGGCGCGGTCGAGCACGAAGGTCACGCCTGCTTTATGCAACGCGACATCCAGCAAGAGTTGATCGAAGGCACGATTCAAGAATGTGGAATAGACCGCAACGATGGGATGCAGGCCGGCGAAGGCCATACCCGCAGCGCTCGTGACCGCATGTTGTTCGGCAATGCCGACGTCAAAGGTGCGATCCGGGAACTTAGCCTGGAACTGATCCAACCCGGTGGGTCCTAACATGGCGGCGGTGATCGCAACGATATCTGGACGCGAAGCGCCGAGCTTCAGAAGTTCATCCGAGAAAATACTGGTCCACGTCGCCGAGCTCTTAGCCAAGGGAACACCGGTCTCTGGATCAACAATTCCCACCGCATGGAACTTTTCAGCTTCGTCGTTGATGGCTGGCGCGTGGCCGCGACCCTTTTCGGTAATCGCATGAACAATTACTGGCTCGCCAAAATTCTTTGCATGATTAAGCGCGGTCTCAAGTGCTTCGATGTTGTGACCATCAACCGGTCCCACGTATTTAAGACCAAGGTCCTCGAACATACCTTGCGGTGCAACAATATCTTTGATGCCCTTTTTCACACCGTGCAAAGTTTCGTAGATAGGTGTTCCGACAACTGGCGTCTTCTCGAGCACGCCCTTGCCCCAATCGAGGAATCGCTCGTAACCACTGGTGGTACGAAGCGTCGACAGATATGTTGCTAAACCGCCGATGGTCGGCGAATACGAACGCTCATTGTCATTCACCACAATGACTAGCCGAAGATTTTGTGCTGAGGCGATGTTATTGAGCGCTTCCCATGACATGCCACCGGTCAAAGCGCCATCGCCAACAAGAGCAACTACGGTGCGATCCTTAATTCCCTGCACCTTGAATGCACGGGCTATGCCATCGGCCCACGACAGCGCGGTTGAGGCATGTGAATTTTCAATGACGTCGTGTTCGCTCTCGCGTCGGTTGGGATAACCAGCCAAGCCGCCGCGTTGGCGCAGATTTTCAAAACCCTCGGCGCGACCGGTCAAAATTTTATGAACATAGCTTTGATGGCCGGTATCGAAGACCAAGACATCCTTAGGAGATTCAAAGACTCGGTGCAGCGCAATCGTTAGCTCAACCACGCCGAGATTGGGACCCAAGTGACCACCGGTCTTAGAGACCTTTTCGATCAGAAAGGAGCGGATCTCCGCCGAGAGTGCGTCGAGTTCGGCATAGCTATACCGAGTGAGATCGCGCGGTCCCCCGATGGATTCCAACATAACTGGATTCTAGTTCAGTCGGACTAAAGCAGCGAGCGTAAGACGTACTGCATGATGCCGCCGTGGCGATAGTAATCAGCCTCACCAGGCGTATCGATGCGCACAAGCGCGCGGAAGCTCTTCTCGCCCGCCTTGACGGTCACGAATTTAGGAGTCTGCCCGCTGTTGAGTTCTTCAATTCCGGTAATCTCAAAGACTTCGTCGCCCTTGAGTCCGAGAGAGGCAGCGTTGCTGCCCGCTTCGAATTGCAGAGGCAACACGCCCATGCCGATCAAGTTAGAACGATGGATGCGTTCGAAAGATTCTGCAATGACCGCGCGAACACCTAGCAGCGCGGTTCCCTTCGCGGCCCAGTCACGCGATGAACCCGATCCATATTCCTTGCCCGCCAAGATAACGAGCGGGACACCAGCGGCTTGGTACGCCATCGATGCATCGTAAATTGTTTCTTGCGCGCCGCCGTTCAGGAAGTTGCGAGTGAATCCACCCTCAACGCCATCGAGCAACAAGTTCTTCAAACGGATATTGGCGAAGGTGCCACGAATCATTACCTCGTGGTTACCGCGCCGTGAACCATATGAATTGAAGTCCGCGCGCGCGATTCCGTGCTCTGCCAAATATTTGCCGGCAGGTGAATCGGCCTTGATATTGCCCGCGGGTGAGATGTGGTCAGTCGTGACTGAATCGCCAAGAATGGCCATGACTCGAGCGCCATGAATATCAGTGACGGGCTGTGGATTACGCGGCATGCCTTCAAAGTACGGAGGCTTGCGAACATAGGTTGATTGCGCATCCCATTCGAATGTCTTACCGGTAGGTGTATCGAGCGACTTCCAGCGATGATCGCCTTCGAAGACCGATGCGTAATCCTTAGTAAACATCTCCGATGAAATCGCAGAATCAACCACGCTTTGAATCTCTTGCGCGGTTGGCCAGATATCCTTCAGATAGACCGGCTTGCCATCGCTGCTTGTACCCAAGGCATCATTCTCGAAATCGTGATCCATGGTGCCAGCTAGCGCGTAAGCAACAACCAAAGGTGGTGAAGCCAAGTAATTCATCTTTACATCTGGGCTAATACGGCCTTCAAAGTTGCGGTTACCAGATAGCACGGCCGAAACTGCCAGATCATTCTCGTTAATCGCTTTGCTGATCTCGACCGGAAGTGGACCAGAGTTTCCAATGCAGGTCACGCAGCCATAGCCCACCAGGTTAAAGCCGAGCTGTTCCATGTAAGTCGTCAGTCCTGCGCGGTTGTAATAATCGGTCACAACCTTTGATCCCGGAGCCAGTGTGGTCTTTACCCATGGCTTGCTGCGCAATCCGAGTTCAACTGCCTTCTTTGCCAAGAGCGCTGCGCCAATCATGACGCTGGGGTTCGAGGTGTTGGTACACGATGTAATGGATGCGATAACAACATCGCCATTCTTTACAGTGGTTGCGTTGCCGTTAACAGCCGCTGGGATAGCGGTTGATGCGGTCTTATCAGAGAAGTACGACGGAGAGATTTTTTCGTACGCTGACTTGGCGCTGGAAAGTGAGATTCGATCTTGTGGTCGCTTGGGACCAGCAATCGATGGAACAACCGTGCTCAAATCAAGTTCGAGTGATTCCGAGAAGCGCGGTGAATATACTGGGTCATGCCACATGCCATTGACCTTGGCGTACTTTTCGACAAGTTCGAGTTCGGCGGCGGTGCGTCCGGTTAGTTCGAGATATCGCAAGGTCTCTTCATCAATCGGGAAGATGGCGCAGGTTGATCCGTATTCCGGTGACATGTTTCCGATGGTTGCGCGGTTCGCCATAGGTAGCGCGGTGACACCCGGACCATAAAATTCGACGAACTTACCGACCACGCCATGCTTGCGAAGCATTTCGGTAATGGTCAGAACTAAATCTGTAGCGGTGGTGCCGACTGGCATCTGGCCATTGAGTTTGAAGCCAACGACGCGAGGAATCAACATCGAAACCGGTTGACCCAGGAGCGCAGCCTCGGCTTCGATTCCGCCCACTCCCCAACCCAACACGCCAAGGCCGTTAACCATGGTGGTATGTGAGTCAGTTCCGACGACCGTATCTGGATAGGCGCGCAAGACACCGCCGACGTTTCGAGTCATAACGACGCGTGCCAAATATTCAATGTTTACTTGGTGAACGATGCCGGTGCCAGGCGGAACTACCTTGAACTCATCGAAGGCGGTCTGTCCCCAACGCAAGAAGCGATAGCGCTCGCGGTTACGTTCATATTCAATATCAGTGTTCTGTTCGAATGAATCCTTGGTGCCAAATACATCAGCGATCACCGAGTGGTCAATGACGAGCTCGGCTGGTGCAAGTGGGTTGACCTTGGTGGGATCTCCACCCAAGTCCGCAATCGCTTCGCGCATGGTGGCCAAGTCGACGATGCATGGCACGCCGGTGAAGTCCTGCATAATGACGCGCGCAGGAGTGAATTGAATTTCGGTATCGGGTTCGGCGTTGGGATCCCATGAGGCAAGAGCACGAATCTGTTCGGCTGTGATGTTTGCGCCGTCTTCAGTGCGCAGCAAATTTTCCAAAAGAACCTTGAGGCTGAACGGCAATGATGCAGCGCCATCGAGCTTGGTGATATCGAAGATTTCGTAGCTCTGGCCCGCGGCTTCGATGGTGGTCTTGGCGTTAAACGAGTTCTTGCTCATGTCCCAATCTTAGCCACGCACAAATCGAGCAACACACTCCACATGCTGGGTCATCGGAAAGAGGTCGAAGCCCACCAGGTGGTCCAAGTGATATCCCGCATCCTCCAAGAGACGTGCATCACGCGCTAATGAGGCGGGGTCGCACGAGACGTAGACGATGACGCGCGGCTTCTTGGCGACCATTGCCTTGACCACCATTGCCCCGGCGCCGGTCCGAGGTGGGTCTAGGAGAATTGCATCGATTCGAGAGATGAGCGGCAGCTTCTGTTCGACCCGACCTGGATGAATAACTAAATGTTTCTCAACCGCAAACATCTTGCTGGCATCAAGCGTTGCGCGATGACTCGATTCAACTAGGTGAACTTTTCCGCCAACGCCCACCTGATCCAACATCGGAGCGGTGAATAATCCAACGCCGCCATAAAGATCTGCCACGTGATCTCCGTTGCGCAGCGCAAGCAAATCAATGGCGCGCTTCAATAAGGTAGCTGGCGCGTTCTTGTGCGCTTGCCAGAACGACGTGGGAGAAATTTCGTATTCGTACTCCGCTACCTTTTCATGCAGCTGTGTCGGACCAGAGATAGAACGGCCCCCGCGCGAGACGTTCATCTCACCCGAGCTGGAGACCGCGACCTCTAGCCGATCATCGCCTTTCCATGCGCGCTGAAAGAACTCTGGCTTATCCATCTCTTCAACCGCGATTAAGCACCTATCAATCTCGATCACTTCGTTGCTGCGCGATGAATAAAGACCTGGCTTGCCGTTGGCCGACATTGCGAAATCCATTCGGGTGCGCCAATGAAGCCCATCTTTTGGCTCAACGCCGACTACATCCAGATCCAGTTCGATCTTGGCCAGGCGCGAGAATTGCTCACGAACGACCGCGCGCTTTAGTTCGCGCTGGTAATCAATATTCACGTGCTGGAAATCGCAGCCACCGCAGAGTCCGGGACCGGAGAAACGACATGGGGCTTCAACTCGTTGTGGGGATGCTTCCAGAATCTCAATCGCATCACCACGAGCAAGTTTGGAGGAAACTGAAGTTATCTCGACGAGAACTTTCTCGTCGGGTAAGGCATGGCGAACGAAGATGACCTGTCCCCCGTGGCGGGCCACGAAATGCCCTCCGTGCGCTACTGGGCCAACAACCAGCGTCAGTCGATCACCGATTTTAAGAGTGGCGGTCTCGTTGGTTTCCATGGGAGTAACCTAACCGTAACCCTGACTCTAGGGTGTAAGTTGTGCCTGTGCACATCGTAATTATGGGTTGCGGTCGAGTCGGATCTGGTCTCGCCAAAGAGTTAGAAGCAGCTGGTCACAGCATCGCCATAATTGACCAAAGTCGAGAAGCGTTTCGTCGTTTGGGTGCCGATTTCAAAGGTCACACAGTCGCTGGCGTTGGATTTGATCGGGATACTTTGCTCGAAGCCGGGATTGAAAAGGCAGATGCCTTCGCCGCGGTTTCCAATGGTGACAACTCAAATATTCTCGCCGCTCGCGTAGCGCGCGAAACGTACGGTGTTCAAAACGTCGTTGCTCGTATCTATGACCCAGCTCGCGCAGAGATTTATCAGCGCCTGGGAATTCCAACCGTCGCAACCGTTCTTTGGACCACCGACCAAATCATTCGTCGCCTTACTCCGGTCGGTGCGCGATCAGAATGGCAGGATGCCAGCGGTGTTGTGCAATTGTCTGAGGTTCATCTCTCCTCTGATTGGTACGGTCAGCCAGTACATCTGATTGAAGAGAACACTCCGGCTCGGGTCGCATTTATTACGCGCCTGGGTGAGGGCATGATTCCTACCGAAAACACCGTGCTTCAAGAGGGTGACCTAGTCCACGTGATGGTCAAGAATTCTGATCTCTCTGTCGTTGAGGCAGCGCTCGCCAAGTCACCGGAAGAGGCATAACCGTGAAGGTTGCAATTATTGGAGCTGGCAACGTCGGCCGCGCTATCGCTCGTGAATTGATCGGCAACGGCCACCACATTCTTCTCATCGATCGCGACCCCAAGGCGCTCAAGATGGATAGTGTTCCAACGGCTGAATGGCTCCTCGCAGATGGTTGCGAAATTACCTCGCTGGACAATGCCAAGCTCGATCAATGTCAGGTCTTAATCGCCGCGACTGGTGATGACAAGGTGAACTTGGTCGCCTCGCTTCTGGCAAAGACCGAATATGGCGTGCCACGCGTGGTTGCTCGCGTTAATCACCCGAAGAACGAATGGTTATTTGATAGCTCGTGGGGCGTGGATGTCGCTGTCTCCACACCACGCATCATCGCCGCAATTGTTGAAGAAGCGGTCAGCGTCGGCGACGTTGTTCGCTTGTTCTCGTTGCGCCGCGGCGAAGCAAGTTTGGTCGAAATTACCCTGCCGGATGGCGCTAGCGCATGTGGCAAGACAGTGGAAGAAGTTGCGCTGCCTGAGAACGCTTCATTGGCTGCAATCGTGCGAGATGGACGAGTTATCACTCCGCACGCACATGATGTTTATTCTGCTGGCGACGAACTTCTCTTTGTTGCCACCGCCGAAGCCGAAGATCAGTTAAAGGCCTGCTTTATTCAGGTTTAACGGTTGGTACTTTTCGAATAATCAACCAGCTCCACCAACCCACTAAGAAAAACAATGGGTAGCCCATGGCTAATCGCGCAGTTCCCAGCCAATTCAATTGGTTAGCGCGGTATAGCGGATATTGAATCAATAGCCGCGAGACGAAGAGCCCAACCCACAACCAACTCGCCTTTAAGTACACGCCTTTGCGTTCGGCAACGTGTCGCCAAGCAAAATTCTCGCCGAGGATCGGTCCCAGCATGACGCCGAGCAACGGCCAGCCCGCAATATTCGCAACCGCGTAAGCGACTCCGTACGCGAAGTTTGTGACCAATCCCGGCAGATAGAAATCACGGGCGTGACCAGTGCTGCGCGAGAACCAAGCACAAACCGCAACTCCGATGATGCCGGATAACGCGTGTTGCAAGGTCTCTCGGCGAACCAACCGCAGAACGGTGAGCAGGCCGGAGAGAATCAACGCATACGTTGTTGACTTGTTGAGGCTATGCGAAAAATTGAAGGCGATGAGGAAAACCAGCGTCGGAAGACCAGAGTCGATCAGACCTTTTTTGCCGCCGAGGGCAGAGACCACCTTTTTTTGATCATCTTCATGACCGTCGTATCCGCGATTCGACATTTACTTACTTCCTGTTCCGGTTGATCCAAATCCACCGGCACCGCGTTCGCTACCAGGCAGGCTATCTACTTCTAGAAAGTTGGCGTGCTCCACTTTTTGAATAACCAGCTGCGCAATTCGATCGCCTTTCGAAAACGAGATGGCGTTCTTGGGGTCGTGGTTAATCAAAATAATCTGGAGCTCTCCGCGATAGGCCGCATCGACCGTACCTGGTGTGTTCACCATCGATAGGCCGTGCTTGATTGCCAGTCCGGACCGCGGATGAACAAAGGCCGCATAACCGTTCGGCAAGGCGATGCTCAATCCAGTCGGAATTAACGCCCGCTCCCCTGGTTGTAACGTGAAATCAATTCGGGTCGCGATATCCGCTCCGGCGTCACCAGGTTTTCCATAGGTAGGCAACGGAACGGAGGGATCCAACCGTGTAACAAGTACTTGCACAGAGCTCATGGTCAAGGATTAATCTCGAAATCTGGATCAACGAAGGCAAGTAATTCGGGATGAGCGGTGACGTGATCGATATATACCTTGGGCGCATTTTCCAAAAAGTGCTTCATCGGAACAATGACGAATAGCGCACTCGCCTTAACTGCAAGCGGACCGTCGGGCGATCCAATCCGGCCTTCAGCGGAGCTGTAGACCTTGCGACCTTGCTGACCAGTGATCTCGGCGGTGATATGAAGTTCGGTACCAATCGGGACCGGCAAGAGAAAATCTGTTTCCAAACGCGCGGTGACTGCGGGTGCGCGTAAGAGCCACATCAATTTTCCGAGCGCTTCATCAAAGGCGAGCGAAAGCAATCCGCCATGCGCCAAACCCGGCGCCCCCTGGTGATTATCAGTGACAGTGAAAACCGCGGTTAGATTCTGACCCTCGCCCGCGTGTGCAATCAGATGCAAACCGGTTGGGTGCAATTCGCCACAACCAAAACAATGTCCGAAGTGTGAAGGAATCTGTGTGCCAGGAGCGGGAGCCTTGGGGTGACGCGGTGGGACCGATGCGCCTTCTGGTGGCACGGTGCTGGGTATCCGACTCATGCACGAAGGGTATCGTTCGTGACATGAACCGCCACAATGATGCGAACTATGGCGTTGCGCTCTACCGCGAAGTATTGGCGCCACCGGTTTGGCTCTGGCTGCTTTTTACCTTTCTCTTTGGATCCATGAGCTTGGCGGTCTGGGCAGCAATCGGCGCGATTCCGACCATCATCGTTTCAGCACTGGAATTGGGGCTGATGATTCTGATGGCGCGTTCGTTTATCTTGCGAGTGACCGTGACCAAGGGTTGGTTTCTGGTTGGCAAAGCTGCGATCGAGCGCGCTTACATTCACGACTTTCAAGTACTGGATACAACAGCGACTCGAGAACAGCGCGGCCCCAAGGCGGACCCAGCGGCGTTTCTGGCGATTCGATTCTGGGTGCCCAAGGCCTTGCTGGTGAAAATCCGGGATCCGCGCGATGCCACCCCGTATTGGCTCATCAGCACAAAAAAAGGAACCGAGTTAGCGAAGCTTCTCGCCAACCCGGTTCATTAAGACTATTTATTAATCCCGTTTATTCGAAGCGTCTTAGTCGCAATCCTTACAGACTGCTTTAGCGCCAGTGCCCTTGGCAAGCTGGGTGATGTGATGCACCAAGAAACAACGGGAGCAGGTGAACTCGTCTTCTTGCTTCGGGACAACACGAACAGTTAATTCTTCGCCAGAGAGATCGGCGCCTGGAAGTTCGAGATTTTCGGCAGCCTCTTCTTCATCGATATCAACCTGTCCGGATTGAGCATCGGCTCGACGAGCTTTTAGCTCTTCGAGCGACTCTTCATGTAATTCTTCATCCGTTTTTCGCGGTGTGTCGTAATCGGTTGCCATGGGGCGGATACTGTCCTATTCCTGGTGGTTATGCCTAATCAACCAACGGTGTGTCGGAAATATTCCCTTACGTGCCGAAAAGCAGAAAATCTACTTCAGGCGCAGCGGTTCCTGCCCGCGAGCAACCAACCGCTCAAAGTGGTGTTCCCGCTTTTCGTTGAACTTCTCAACATCTGCAGCTGCTTGATCGAGCCAGGCGGCAAGCTCGTTCCGAGCTGTCTCGCCGTCGGCGTTCAGACCAGTTACTTCAAAGAGATTCCATGCTCGCAAGACTGGTTGAACCACATCGTTCAGATGAAGATCAAGGTCATAGATTCCGGCCAGCGCGATTTGAACTGACTTCCGTCCCCACCCTGGCATTCCTGCACCCGGCATCTGGAAGTTCGTGACAACATCCTTGATGGCAACCATGGCTGCATTTGGCTCTAGCTCAATCGCTGCGCCCAGCAAGTTGCGGTAGAACAACATATGGAGATTCTCGTCCAGCGCAACGCGGGCGAGCATGCCCTCGCAAACCGCGTCGTTGGAGATGCGACCAGTATTGCGGTGCGAAATACGAGTAGCTAATTCTTGGAACGAGACATAAGCAACGGTGTGCAACATGTCGTTGTCGTATGGCGTCTCGTAACCCACCTGCATATGAGCCATGCGAAGGTCTTCGAGCTCGTTGGGGTCAACGCCACGGGTAGCCATCAGATAATCGCGAAGCACAATGCTGTGACGAGCCTCTTCAGCAGTCCATCGATTAATCCAGGTATTCCATGCGCCATCTCGACCCATCGAAAGCGCGATCTCGGTGTGATAACTCGGAAGATTATCTTCAGTCATCAGGTTCAAGACCAACGAGTCTTGCGCAACCGTTGTGAGCTTGGAATCTTTTGCTTCCCACGCATCACCATTGAGTGGTCCGGCAAAGTCGCGGCCTTCACTCCATGGGACATACTCGTGTGGATACCAATCCTTGGTCGTCGCGATGTGGCGATCGAGTTCTACGGCTACGACCGGCTCAAGATCCCGAATAAGGCGGGACTGAATCTTTGGATCAATGCTTGCCATGGTCGAACCGTACTCTAGCGATGGTGGTTACTCGCCAGTTAGGCGTCGCAAATCGTCTGTCCGTTTCACCGCTTGTGAGTGCCGCCACTCATTTATCAAGCGATGGTTTCCTGACATCAAGACCTCGGGTACTTCAAGACCGCGCCAGACCGGCGGCTTGGTGTAGTTCGGGTACTCGACGAGTGAGCCATCTTCGTTCTTCAGCGAATGCGATTCTTCAGTCAAAGAATCTGGGTTCCCGATCACGCCGGGGATCAACCGAATGATGGCCTCCATGATGACCAAGGTTGCAACTTCTCCCCCGCCAAGAACATAATCACCAATCGATACTTCATGAACTCGAAAGTTAGGTTGAGTTCGATAAAAATCAGTAACGCGAATATCGATACCTTCGTACCGGCCATTAGCAAAAATAATGTGTTCGGACTCGAGAAACTTTTCCGCTAAGTCCTGAGTAAAGCGTTGGCCAGCGGGAGTCAAAACAATCAGGTCGTGAATCTCAGCGTCGCTCTGGTCGGCGGACTCGTCTATTGCCAATCCCCAGGGTTCAGGCAACATCACCATGCCCGCGCCGCCACCGTATGGGGTGTCGTCTACGGTCTTGTGGTTATCAGAGACATAACCACGAAGATCCTTGATGCCGATATCGATCAGGCCGGCTTTCTTCGCCTTGCCAATCAGCGAGAGTTCGAGCGGTGCAAAATAGTCAGGGAAGATGGTGATGGCATCGAATCTGCGCTTACTCATCGAGCAGCCCCTCTGGCGGTGTGATGGTGATGATTTTATTCTCCACATCAATCTCCGGCACGATCTCCAGCACAAACGGAATCAATATCTCGCGACCATTGTGATCTACCGCCAGCAAATCTTGACCAGGGAGCTGCACTAAGTCGGTCATGATGCCGACTTCGACTCCGGTATCGGTCACTACTCGGCAGCCGAGCAGTTCTTGAATATGAAAATTATCTTCATCCCCGCCTTCGGAGATGTCGACATCTGCCAGCAACAACACATCTCGAAGTTTCTCTACCGCTGTGCGATCTTTAACTTCTGTGAATCCCAGCAGCAACGTGCCATTGTGATTGCGAACAGAAGTGATGGTGAGCGGACCAAATGACGAAGGCTCGGTCACAAGGACCGAGCCAACGATAAATCTTTCATCAGGCAAATCTGTGCGAACCTCGATAGTTGCCTCGCCGTTAACACCGTGGGCGCGCCCGATTCGAGCAACGACAAGCAGCATTATGGATTGCTAGTGAACTAGCGAGCCTCGTCTGTTTCGATTAAATCAACGCGGACTGAGCGACCAGCGATCGCAGAGACAACCGTGCGCAACGCACGCGCGGTGCGACCGTTACGACCGATTACCTTGCCAATGTCATCTGGGTGAACGCGAACCTCCAGAGTTGTGCCACGACGGTGGTTCTTCTCCGTAATGACGACATCCTCTGGATTGTCGACGATACCTTTAACGAGGTGCTCTAACGCCTCATCAATCATGATTATTCAGCAGCCTCTTCAGCAGCAGGTGCAGCTTCTTCAGCGACAGCTTCTACGACTGGAGCTTCTTCAACAACCGGTGCAGTTTCTTCTGCTACGGCTTCAACAACCGGAGCTTCTTCTGCTACTGGTGCGGCTTCTTCAACAGCTGGTGCAGACTTTGCAGCTAACTTTTCAGCAGCCTTCTTCTTCAAAGTAGTTGCGCCATCCTTTGGCTCATTCATTGCATCCTTTACGGCTGCTTCATACGCAAGGCGCTTCTCTGGCTTTGGTGCTGCAACACGAAGTGTTCCTTCGGTGCCAGGCAAGCCCTTGGCCTTCTGCCAGTCGCCGGTGATCTTGAATAAAGC
>Ga0214171_1000478_pt1 | contig 13760 bp, 9 predicted proteins | sample TroBogEpilimnion_40_FD_153009 | JGI IMG/M metagenome (GOLD analysis project Ga0214171, IMG submission 153009) | Freshwater microbial communities from Trout Bog Lake, WI - 02JUL2007 epilimnion | ecosystem: Environmental > Aquatic > Freshwater > Lake > Epilimnion/Euphotic zone | place: Trout Bog... | reverse complement strand
ACGGAGGTTTATCACTTCTTCCGCCTGCTGTTTGCCAAGCTGGGGACGCAGTACTGCCCGACGTGCAACGTACCGGTGAAAAAGCAGAGCGTGCAGGCAATCCTGAAAACGGTGCAGCAGCATCTGCGCAGCGGTGGCGGGCATTTGCTGGCGCCGCTGATCAAGGCGCGCAAAGGTTTCCACAGCGAAGTGGCCGAGCATGCAAGCAAGCATGGTATTGAGACGCTTCTGGTCGATGGCGAGTTCCGCGACACGATGGGCTTTCAGCGGCTGGAGCGTTTCAAAGAGCACACGATTGATGCGGTGATCGGCCGCGTGGCCAAGACCGATGATGCGGAGAAGCTGCGGCCGCTGATTGAAACGGCGCTGAAGATGGGCAAGGGCACCATCAAGCTGCGGCTGAATGACAAGACGATGCACGTGCTGAGCACGGAGATGAGCTGCCCTTCGTGCGGCTTGTCGTTTGAAGAACTGGACCCGCGTTTGTTCAGCTTCAACAGCCCCCATGGCTGGTGCAAGGACTGCCGGGGCTTTGGCGTCAAGGGCCGCAAGACCGACCTGAGTGATCGCGCGCCAGATGTCTCCGTGCTGGAGGCGGAGCTCGAAGAAGAGCGGCGGTTTGAAAGCGCGGATGAAGAGGAAGAGAAGCCGCGTGAAGTGTGCCCAAGCTGCCAGGGCAGCCGCATCAATGAGATCGGTCGTGCGGTGCAACTACAAGGCACCAAGATTCAGCAGTTCGCCGGATTGACCGCGGGAGATGCAGGCAAACTGCTATCGAAGTTTAAGTTCGAAGGCACGGAGGCCATCATCGCGCTCGATATTGTCAAAGAGATCGCCCAGCGGTTGAAGTTTATGCAGGAGGTGGGGCTCGGTTATCTTCAGCTCAATCGCAGTGCGGACACGCTCAGCGGTGGTGAGGCGCAGCGCATCCGCTTGTCGGCGCAGCTCGGCAGCAATCTGCGCGGCGTGTTGTACGTACTGGATGAGCCGACCATCGGCCTACATCCGCGCGACAACGAGAAGCTGCTCGACACGCTGATGGCGCTGCGGGACAAGGGCAACTCGCTGCTGGTGGTGGAGCACGATGACGAGATGATGAGGCGTGCGGACACGATCCTCGATCTCGGACCGGGCGCGGGCAAATTTGGAGGGCAGATCGTGGCCCAAGGCACGATGGCGCAGATCCTGAAAAACAAGAACAGCGTCACGGGCGCGAGCCTGCGCACGCCCCTGAAGCACCCCGTGCGTGGCTCACGCCGCCCCTTGCCCGCGCTGAAAGCCAAAGAAGGCTGGCTGCGAGTGACGGGCGCGACGGCGAACAACTTGAAGAACATTGATGTGTCCATTCCGCTGGGTCGCTTGACCGTGCTGACGGGCGTGAGCGGCAGCGGCAAGAGTTCGTTCATGCATGGCGCACTTTCGCCGGCGGTGCGGGAGAAGATCAGCAAGTCGAAGATCAAGGTCGTGAAGGCATGGAAGACGATCACCGGCTTTGAAAATCTGCAGACGGTGCATGAGGTGGATCAGTCGCCGATTGGTAAGACCAGCCGCTCCTGTCCTGCAACATACGTGGGCATTCTCGATGACATCCGCGCGCTGTTTGCACAGGTGCCGCTGGCACGTACGCGCGGCTACACGGCGAGCCGTTTCTCCTTTAACACCGAAGGCGGCCGCTGCGAGACCTGCGGCGGCAATGGCGAGATCAAAGTGGAGATGGCCTTCCTGCCCACCACGCGCGTGCATTGCGAAGCCTGCAACGGTCTGCGCTTCAATTCGTCCACGCTGGAGATCGAATACAATGGCAAACACATCGGCGACGTGCTGCGCATGAGCATCACCGAAGCGGCGGAATTCTTCGCGCCGGTGCAGAAGATTTCACGCCCGCTCAAGTTGCTGGCCGACACCGGTCTCGGCTACCTTCAACTCGGCCAGCCCAGCCCCACTCTCAGCGGTGGCGAAGCACAGCGCATCAAGCTCGTCACCGAACTGCGCAGCGGTGATGGTCGCACGAACAAGGAGCGGCTCAAAGGCATCACCGTGGCCGGGAAGCGCAATCTCTACCTCATCGAGGAGCCGACCATCGGCCTGCACATGCAGGACGTGGCGCGACTGATTGATGTGCTGCACCGTCTCGTGGATGAGGGGCACACGGTGGTCGTCATTGAACATCATCCGGATGTGTATGCGGAGGCTGATTTCCTCATCGACATCGGCCCCGAAGCTGGGCCCGAAGGTGGGAAGTTGGTGGCTGCGGGCACGCCGGAGCAGGTGAAGAAGTGCAAGGGAAGCGAGACGGCGCGGTTTTTGTGATGACTTGGTCGGTAACTAAGGTCATAAAGTGCCGCAAACCTAAGAATACTGGTATCGTACAACTTGAACTAAGTCATAATGGAAAGAATTGAATTTTGTCTTATTGGCAGAGTTTCAAGGCTACGAGGCTTGCACAGAGAGCAGTTTCTTCTTTATCTGTGTCATCAGAGGTACTCTCACCGTACCAGCCATACGATCCCAGCAGCCAACGTATAGAAACCGTAATTTGTACTCCATCATCATCAAGGTTAATTTCAGCTGTCATTTCGTCGGACAAGACATTTATATCACTGACTGCACCGCAATTAACCAAGCGCTCCGCTTCAACCCGTGTAGCATTATTATAGTGCTTGAGCAAATCAGGAGCGGCTTTAATGATATGTTCGGTGCATTTATTGAGCGTCTTATTTAGAATATCACGCTTTTCTGGTGCCACATAGCTACTCTCAGTCACTACCATTTCGGTTTCCAATTGTTGCTTTAAAGCAGTACGTGAACTTTCAGTTCTGGAGGGTCGAAAAGTGGAGACTACACGTTTATTAAGCCTAATTGCCAGCGAATCAATAAATGCCAAGAATTGATCCAACTCACCATTGGATAATTGAAAACACGATTCGCCAACATTTATTCTTGTTTTGAACCAGCCTCTTTTAGGACGCCTTGTGGAAAGTTCTGCAAGCGACTTTAATGGCTCAGCCTTTCTGGAACCGTCAGCCCCAATAAAAAACAATGTATAACCGGCGATAACGAGCTTTGTTGTGAGATTCGCAGCGCCAAGTATAGGAAGATTTGCAGGGACCCCATATTTTTTTCTGAAATAGGCAATGTCTTTTACTGGTATTACGGCCCCTAACCAAGAACGCGTTGTTTCAATATCAAGAGCTAGAGCCTCGGTCATCCACAAATCGGACTTTTCGAGGAAGGGGATCAAATCAAAACCTCCAGCGTTTTGAAGTGGAACTTTAAGTAAAACTGTTTCACAATGATCGCATTCCAAAGTCAAAGAAGTTAAAGAGTTACATTTAGTGCAACTGACATATGGCTCTGCTTCGCAATATTTGTTTTCACTTAGATATTTTAGCTCGTCAATGTCATAAACGATCTGAGTTGTTTTAGACCTGCATATACTGCAATAGTCTAAACTGTCGAACTTTTCGAATTTAGATTGGCAGTTAGGGCAAGAACGATTCCAAGAATTGATTTCGTAATAACCGGAGCAAATAAGAGGATCGGAACTCCAAATTTGCTTGAGTTGCGATACTAGGTTAGCACGGGCAATTTGCTCAGCTTGCTCCTTCTCCTGTTGGTCTTTTAGCGATCTAATATAGTTCGCTTGTGCGGCATTCTCCCTCTCGATTCCAGCATAAGCTGCTCTACACGCAGCACTACAAAATTTCCCTCCGGCACCAGCGAGACGTAGTTTTGCTACATCGCGAGGAGTGGCCCAGCTAAAATAGATGCCGCAAAATTCGCAGTTTGTTCCGAGCAGTCCCATAAATGTCGTTGGTGACTAGGTTTGATTACAATGTGGTTAGACTTACACTTATTTCTTGTATAGTTTAAACTGTTTTTGAAACGTTCAATGTCCATTTGATGTCATAAAGAAGATATTTTTCGAGCAGCTCCAGTTTGGGACGGCCCATCGAATCACGCTCAGCAGCACGTACGGCTTCAGTCTGGCTCTCAAACCAGCCGGACTGCACAGCGGCGTCAGGTTCAGCGGAGAGCGCCTCTGGGAGTTCCAGTGTCAGCGTGGTCATGGCGTAGATTATGACCTCGGGTGTGTTTTCGCAAGGTCGTGCTCCTTGCATTCCCACCGCTCCCACCTTTGATTGTGTCCTAACTTTGAACTGAAAGACACATCATGGGCGCACAATGGAAACAGAAATGGCGGGAAATGGCCGCAGACCAGAAGGGGAAGATCACGGGGAAGCTGGTGCGTGAAATCCAGGTGGCGGCGAAGCTGGGCGGGCCGCACCCGGAATACAACGCCCGACTGGCCGCAGCGGTGATCAATGCCAAGAAGCAGAGCGTGACGCGGGACACGATTGAACGTGCCATTGCCAAGGGTTCGGGCACCGGGCCGGACGCGGTGCAGTTTGAAACGACGACGTATGAGGGCTTCACACCGCACCGGGTGCCGGTGATTGTGGAATGCCTGACGGACAACAACAACCGCACGTCCTCAGACATCAAGGTGCTCTTTCGTGCGGGCACCATGAGCAAGGTGATGTGGATGTTTGACCATGTGGGCTTGATCGAGGCGCATCACCCGGACAAGACGCTGGACATCGAGGTGTCAGCGCTGGAAGCCGAGGCGGAAAACGTGGAGCCGATGGAGATCGAAGATGAAGAGGCGGCGGGCCACATTGGGGCGCGATTTTTCACACAGCTAACTACCCTGGATGTGGTGACGAAAGCACTCAAGGCAGCAGGCTGGCAGGTGACGACCTCGGAAATGAGCTACGTGCCAAAGGAGTACCCGGAGCTGACCGATGAGCAGCGCGATGAAGTGACAGGTTTTTTGCAGACACTGGATGGACATGATGATGTGCATCGGGTTTACGCTGCGCTGAAATGACGAAACCAGAATGACGAATGATGAATGAATGCCAAAGCCCGAATGATCCATGGGTGAGGCATCGGCTCATGAGGTGTGCATTTCGAGCGTCGTCATTTCTGCTTCTGCTTGCGATGCTGCTGCTATGCGGCTGCGGGAAGAAAAAACCTGCTGTGAAGCCTGCGGCGGAAGCTGCTGTCGTGGTGAAGCCGACGCTTCTAACGGAAGCGGATAGGCTGGGGTTGGCAGGCCGAGTAGCGGCTGACGTGGAGTTTTGCATCAGCAGCGTGCAGTTGAAAAAGCATGTGGCCGCTTTGCAGGCCTCACACTGGTGGGGGCAGATGCAGGCCTTTGTAGAGGACAAGACACCAACACCTGACAAGACCAGTGGCTTCTCAGTGGATGAGGCGTTTCTCGCCTTTGGCAAAGACAGCGTGAAAAGCCTGCTGCTGTTGCGGCAGTTGAACGATCTCTACAACGAGACTGCGTATCGTGGCATGATGAGCGGTGGGACGCTGGCAGGGCTGGGTACGAGTTTTGATGCCAAGAAGCTGCTGGAGGCTGCGCTACGTGATCCCGAAATACTGGAGGCGCTGATCCTGCTGCTAGAGCGCTTTGAAATGCCACCGGTGATGATCGGTGTGGCATCGCCAGAACCGGAGCAGGTGCTGAAACGGATCAGCGATCTGCTGCATCTGTCGGACTGGCTGGGTGATGCGCCGCAGTCGCGCATCGTGACAGCGCAGGGGGAAAAGATCACGGTGAATGAGATCACGATGGATCAGGTATTGACGAAGGACCGGCGGCAGGGATGGCTGGAAGCAATCACCAAGACCGTGCCCGGAATCACGCCGGAAATGAAGGACCGGATCGCGCGCGGCCTGGAGGTGCTGGCACGCAAGAAGTGGGTGCTGGCACTGGGTCTGGGCGCGCAGCGTGCGTATGTGGCGGTGGGGAAATCCAAGGATCAAATCCGGCTGGCCACCTCGGTCGAGGATTCGCTGCTGGCGCGGCCGGAACTGCGCACATTGGATGCGCATGCGCTGAAAGGCCTGGGTTTGATCGCCTGCTGGGACGGTGTGTTTTGGGATGTGCTGCAATCGGATCAACCCTTTCAACCCATCGTGCGCGGACTACTGGCTGGATTGCAGTCGGAGAAAATATTTGCTGGTATCGCGCGTGCGCTGGAGCCAACGGCGATTGAACTGGCAGCAGCGGAGCGCGCCTTTTACCACTGCGAGCACACGAACGGTGCAGCAGTGGCATGGTGGGATGGCGGCGTGCATGCGGAGTTGGCCGGCGGTTTTTCAACAGCAGACACCGCAGCAATGGCGCAAACGTCCCAGTTCACCGCGCTGCTGGATGAGCCGGAGTTGGTGTTTGGCTTGAGTGGGCAGGGTTCGAGCACGGGTGCTGGAAGAGCTTACTTCGAAGCCTGGATGCAGGCGGTACATGCGACCGCTCAGGAACTGGTCAAGGCGGGAGTCGGTGGCGAGAAGTCAGCGGAGATGTTCAAGCTGGTGGATCATGCCGTGCTACCCAGCGTCATTGGTTTCTATGACAGCACGAAAACCATCTGGCAGAAAGCGCTGAGCAGCGATGGAGCTTTCATCCTCGATGTCGGTGGTAAAATGCCACAGCTTCCCGGCTTGCCTCCAGGCGGTGAAGCGGTGCCGCTGCCGCGCTTTGCCAGCGTGCATGGGATCAAGAACCGCGAGCTGATTGCTGTGTCATGGCAGAACATGGAAACGGCGCTGCACCAGTTGTTGAAGAATGTGCCCACACCACAGCCGATTGAACTTCCGAAAGCCATGATAAAGCGAAGTGGTGATCTGACGAGCTACAGCTACGAAATGCCGTTTGATTCCAGAGAGCTGGCTCCCTGTGTGACGCTGAATGAGAAGCTGTTCATGCTGGGCACATCCCGTGTGCAGCAGACCCATCTGGCGGAAGTTCTCAAACAACTCGCCATCAGCCCTGCCACCGGCATGCGGATGAAATTAAGCTTCGCCAAGCTGCGACAATTTTTGAAAGCCTTTGCAGCCGTGCGGGCGCAGAACGGTGGCGCGCCAGAACTGAAGGCGGCGTTGAAATGGCTGGAGCCGTTTGAGGAGCTGGACCTGCGACTGTGGAGTGAGCAGGGCGTGGGCAAAGGACGCGTGTCGTGGCAAATTCACGATGTGTTGAGCTATGATTGAGGCTTTGTAGCTCGTTGACGCACTCCGAATAATTGAACGAAAACATGGGTCACTCCATCCCATCTCTCGCATGAAAATCATTTATTTCCTATTGATGATCTGCTGCCTGTCAGGCTGCTACATGGTCGATGCAAATCTGCCTCGTCCCAACGCTGAGTATGGTCATCGGAGCAAACAAACCATAGCAGTGACAGCAGGTTCTGGATTTAGAAAACCTGGCGTTCATCATGTGCCACGCGGCACGACGCTGCGGCAATTTTTAAAGAGCGCTCAGATTTTGCCAAAAGGCGGATGGCAGCATTTCGATATGTCCAGTGTGAACAGTGGCTGCCGCTTGAAACAGTTTCATAATGGTCAGCGCACAGGATTTCTATCACGTGGAAAACCGAGCGAGAAGCAGTTCGACACAATACTAGAGGACGGAGCCGACGTCGCTGTGCTCATGTATAATTGGTGATGGATTCCGCTTAGGAAAGGAAGCGCGAACCTCGTGTACTATCTGGCCCGAAAAAACACCCATTCGCTGATTCAATCACTTCGTTAACTTCGTCACGGGCGTAGGCTCGGGTTGTGGACGCCAGGTGAGCAGACCTTTTTCATTCAAGGTGTAGAGGACGGGGATTCCCTTGCCCTGCGGGCCATCAGGCAGGAGCATTCCTGCGGCGTCAAAGTTGGCGATGCGTGAGTCGGCGTAGCGTATCCAGCCCTGAAGTGCGCCGGACTCGGGATCGTAGCGATAGACATCGCGCCACTGCTTGGGTGTGGTGAGTCGCGGGCTGACGTACATAGGAGCGGTGGAACGTTCGAGCACATCAGGAAACAACACCTGGCTGAGCACGGTGAGATTGAGGCCGCGCAGCATGTAGCGCTCGCCCATAGAGAGCTTGTCAGGCGGGGACATGGTGTCGATCTGGCCGGAGGCCTGCTCGATCAGGACGCCCTGCATCATCAGGCGGTGGAGTTCAGCACGGACATCGGCGACGGCGGTTGGCTTGGACGATGCTGCAGCCAGGGCATCAAGCTCGCGTTGCGAACCGAGATAGAAGAGATGAAAGCCGACGATTGCGTTGAGCACTTTGTCGATGGTGGCGCGCACGGTGAGATCGGATTTTTCCGCGATAGGCGTTTTCAAAGCGGTGCTGATGGCTTCGCCAAGACTGTCACGCAGCCGGACGGCCTCGTCCTTGCGCTTGTCGTCTCGTTCGACGGCGTTGTAGGCAGCTAGCCGGGGTTTGAGCGCGAGATACTGCTGCTGCAAAACGCTGCGTTCGGCAGGCGTGAGAATTTGTTCAAGCAGCCGACTGCGGAAATTCGTGTCCTTGATGCTCAAGGCGAGCAGGATCTTCACCCAGCGTGGGTCCGTGTCCGTGACGGGCAGGCCAAAATCTGGGTTGTGTGTCTGATAGTGGATTTCCGCCACGCGGCCCTGCTCATCGTAGAAGTGCATCTCGTTGGGCAGCATGTAAAAGCTGATGATGGAGGGAGCACTGACGCTGGAGCCGTTGTCGGCGAAGATGCCGATGTCGATACGATGGCTGCGGATGCCACTGGCGGTGATCACGGGCGGCGACCAACGCACGCGAATGCGCATGACATCTCCACCGGGTTCGGATTCGATGTGGACGAAGCGCGGATCTCCCTGCAGCACGGTGGCGCGCATTTTCAGCGGGGCTTTGACCAGATTGAAGGTGTGGTCAAAGCCGATGAGCATGCCGTGCTCGGCTTCATTACCACGCAGAATGCGGGCGATGGAAACAGGCGTATCGGCAAGCTGCCAGGTATAGGCCCCACCGAGTTCAAAGTAGTTTTTGCCCGGCTCCAATTTGGTTTCCTCAATGACGCGTAGCTGCACCAGCGGCGGAATTTTTGCCGGCGTCATGTCATGGGCGGTGCGCACCATTTTTTCCTCGTCGATCTGAGTGCCTTCAAAGACTGGCGGATGGGCCTTGCCGGCGAAGTAGTCTTCGGGCGTTTGCACCATCTTGTTTGAGCGGCGGAAAATAGATTGCAGCGTGGGCATGAGCAGGCGCTTTTCGATCAGCAGCTTCTGCGTGTCAGGAGGTAGAGCGGCCGTGGTTGAAAGCAGGGCCTGCAAGAAAGGCTGGTCGGAGAAAGATGAGCCCTGAGAAATGAGCAGGCATGGGGTGTTCAGCGGCAGGAGATCTCCATAACCCGCACCGCCGCTGCCATTGGCACCGATGTCGTAGTCCTGGTGCTCAGGATAGATGAAGAGGTTGTTCGACAAATACTGCTGCGCCAGGAAGCGGTTGCCACCGGGGTCCATCATGTAGATGCGCGGCAGGCACCCGAGTTGCGTGGCACCGGAGGCCATGGAGCAATTTCCCAACAACGGCTGGGGGCGCAAATGCGTGGCGGCACCTTTGTCATTCTCGGCTCCTTTGTACACCTGCAACTTTGGATACAGCGCCGTGTTCAGCGGCGAGTGCTGGCCGTCCCGATTTTCATACATGATGGCCTGGAGTCCCGCCGCCGTGCCTTTGGCAAACCAGTCATTGAGCAGTCCAGCCACTTTGTCCGTGCGTGTCGTGACGGGCTGCGCGCCTACACCCGCCAGGCCAAGCGTCAGAAACGCTAGGAGACGCAGACAGTTCGTGGCTGGGTTAAGCACGTCCCATTGTCACGGCGGCGCAGCAGTTCGCAAAAGGAATATGCTAAGCCGAAGGTTTAGACCGAGAACCGATCTAGCTTTCGGGATTTGCCAGCGGGAAGCGCAACTTGATCTCGGTGCCTTGATCCAGGCTGCCCCGCACAAAGAGTTGGCCGCGCATCTGATCGGCAAACACCGCGAGGATTTTGAGGCCGAGGCCGCTGCCTTCACCAGGCTGAAACTCGGTCGGCAGCCCCACACCATCGTCAGTGATGATGAGTTCGCCGCTGCTCTGCGTATAATGAAGCAGGGCGGTGATCCGCCCCTGACGGCCATGTGGGAAGGCGTGCTCAAAGCAGTTCGACAGCGCTTCGTTGAAAGTAAGCGCCAGCGGCATGAGCCACTCCTGCTCGATGGGGCCTTCCTGCACTTCCAGATGCACCTTGATCTGGTCTGACTTCACCTCGTAGCATTCACGCAGATGCGTGACGAGATCGCGCGTGAAGTCGCTGAAGGTATCCGCTTTTCCCAGTGCGACCTGGTACAAGTGCTGATGCAGTGCCGCGATGGCACGCACGCGGTTTTGGCTGGAGCGCAGCGCATTGCGGGCATCCTGATCGCTCACAGTGTTGATCTGCATGTTGAGCAGACTGGAGATGATCTGGAGATGATCTGGAGATGATTTTTGATGCGATGATGTGTCTCCGTAAGCAGGAGTTTCTCGCGCTCGAGATCAACCACCGGCCAGCGCTGGCTGGCATGCGATACAAGCTGGTAGGCCAGTGGCAGAGTGGCTTTCGCATCCGTTGCCGCCAGTGGCACCGCACTCGCATCTGCGGTACTCTTTGTCTTGAAATGGGAGGTGATCTCCACCCCACCTTCTTCAAGCGCGCGCGCGCTGATTTCCACTTCACCACGCTTGCCATTCCCGCCGAAAAACGGACGCAGAATGATGGTCTCTGGATGCGCCGCCTGCTCGGCGAGATCCGCAAAGAAGCCTGTGGCGTCAGACGGGCGGAAGAACTGGTGCAGCGGCCTCCCGATGGCAGCAGCAGGCTCCAAGGCGAACACCTCGTGCGCATGCTCTGTCCATGTGCGCACGCGGCCGTTCGCATCGGTGGTGAGCAGCACGGCGCTGGCCGGCCCAGAGGCTGGGACTGGGGCGAGGGAAATGAGTGTAGCGGAAGGCTCTGCTGCCGACGCAGTTGCAACTGCGGGCTCGGTGAACTCCTGCAAATAATGAATGGTGCAATGCGTTTCGCCCTGCGCGTCCGGGACGGCTGCCAGATGCAGAATGGCTCGCGAGAAAGTGCCATCGACACGTTTGATGCGCACTCCGAGAGCCTCGGCTTGGCGTCCGCTGCTTTGCAGGGAACGCAGGGCATCACGCCGTGCCGTGGCGCTGTCAGGATCAAGCCAAGCATCCAGCGGATAACGCCGCAGCTCGGACTTGGCCTGGCCGAGCAGCTCTTCGGCATGCTGATTGACCTCGAAGATGACCCCGGCCTTGTCCGTCATGACAATGGCGATGGGACTGCCTTGCAGCAGCGTGCGAAGCTTGGCCTCCATGCTGCGGAGTTGTTCCTCATGCCGGGTGTGCTCGGTGGCGTCCTGAATGCTGACGAGCAGACCACCCCCAGGCAATGCCAGGGGATGAAACTCAAGTTCCTTGAGCAGCCCGTCGGCCGTCGCGAGTGACACCGTGCGCGTCAACTGACGCCGCCAGACGCTTTCCCGCCAGGCCAGCACAACCTGCGTACGATGTTCTTCAGTGGGGCAGGCATGCGCCAGCCAGCTTTCGACGCTTTGATCCGTTTCCAGCGGGCGGCCCAGCAGTCTAGCCAGACGTTCATTTTGAAACACGGGCGCACCGCGCTCATCGAGCACGAAGACACCGCAGGGAATGCCTTCGAGATAGCTGCGCAAACGGGCCTCGCGCCTCGCAAAGGCTTGCTGCGCCTCGGCAAGAGTTCGAAGCTCCTGCCGTGCACGGGAAAGCTCGATCTCCGAGCGCATTAGCGCGGCGTCGTCCACCGGTGGCGCAACAGCTACCGGTGGTGCCGGTGCTGCATCCAAGACAGGTCGCGGCGCAGCGGGCGGGGGAGTGAAGTGTGTCACGCCTTCCACAGCAGTCTGCGGTGAAAAGCCCATCAGCAAAAACTGGCGGGAGGATTCCTCCGCCCCTTTGCGGGCCAGCGTCGAAACCAGCCAGCGTGAAGGAGTGGAAGGGTCCGCCGAGGAATCTGGGTGCGTGATGATGCAGCCCGGGGCTGGAGCCTGCGTCAGCGCCGCCAAGGCCAGTGATTCGAGCGTTTGCTGGCGCAGCGCGCTGTAGTCCCGGCCATCCCCAAACACTTCCCAAAAGCAGGTGGTGCCTTCCTGAATGCCCTTGTCCAGGGTCAGGTGTGCAGCGGCCACATTGGCTCGTAAAATCGCACCCTCCGCGTTCAATACCAGCATGGGGATGGAGCAGTCCAGCGGATCCGGCGTTTTCGCCACGGGTGGGGTGCTGTCCTGAGTCTCAGTAGAAGGAGTCGTTTTGGCAGCCTCGTCACTGGCAGGCGAAGGAGAGCTGAACTTTTCACAGGTGACCATCAGGCCGCCGACCGCCGCATCGCGCTTCTTGCGCCAGGGACGCACTTCCCAGCGATACACCAAATGGCGACCGTCGGGGCCACTGAGAGAATCATGCTCACTGCGGACGATGTGCCCTTGCAACGCTCGTTCATAGACCTGTCTCCAGCCAGGATGCAGGCCTGGAAAAATTTCATACTGGCTCTTGCCCACCAGCGGCTGCACCTGCTGCAGTCCGAATTCACTGATCCACTGACGATTGGCCAGCATGTAGCGCATGCCGCGATCAAACATGGCCATCGCCACGGGCGCGTTCTCGACCAAAACGCCGAGCACCAGTTCCATGTCCTCAGACTCGTGCTTGGGCAAATCTGCAGGGCCCTGGACCGTCGTGCGCTGGTCTCGGGTCTCTTCACGCGCCTTCTCCAGCGGCGCTGTTTGCGCCTTGGGATGGATCACGTTTCTAAGTACCGAAGATGACATGTATTGTTTAGTTGAGAAAATTTGAAAATTTAGGTTCTCCCAAGTTATCAGCAAGGCGAAAATGCGAGGATTTGCGACTCAGTTCAGCAATAAATGAGCCTAGAGGCAAGAAGCATCATCACTCATGAGAAATCATTCACGATGATACGGCTCCCCCCGATTGATGGTATAAGCACGGTAAATCTGCTCCATCAGCATCACCCAGGCAATGTCATGCTGCATGGTCAAAGTTGAAAGTGACCAACATTGTTTGGCCTTGGCGCGCAACTGCGGGGAGTGACCGTCTGCACCGCCGATCACCAAACAGATGCGTTTACGCCCAGAAATCTCTTCGTTTTCGATCCATTTGGCCATGTCTAGACTGCGCAACTGCCGACCTCGTTCGTCCAGTAAAATGCAGAGATCACCTGCACACGCGGCCTCGATCTGTTTCTCTACTCGTTCCAGTGGGGCTTCCTTGATCACCACATGCTCAAAATGGCTGTAGTGCTGAAGTCGCTTCCAATAGAGATCTACCGCCTCTTTAACCCATGGGTGGCCAGGTTTCCCAACTGTGATGATACGCCATTGCATGGGCCCAAAAGCGCATATCACGAGGAATATACAAGCCATCCGTGATATTATGGGCATTTTAATAAAGATGGAAATAGTTGCTTAGCATTACCATCCTTGTTGTTGCATAATTTTATAAGATCGTTAAAATGAGAATGCTAATTCAAAAATTAACCGTTCGCCAAGTCTATGTCCAAAGCACACCACTCTTCGGTCCATCTCGTCACCACCAGCCTTGTGGCGCTTATGTTGGCATCCTGTGCCGTTCCTCCTCGTCAGGCATGGCAGCAAATCCAAAGCCGTGGCCTCATCTCCTATTACATGGCTAAAGATAGCCGCCCGCTGGGAGCCAACCATGCTGGATCGCCCACGCTCGCACAAAGAACCGCTCCGGTGCAAACGCCCAGCCCAATCGTCGGCCCTGACCGCCCTGCGACACCGCCGCCGTCCATGTTGAATGCCTCCTCCATGCCTG
>Ga0214171_1000471_pt1 | contig 13875 bp, 8 predicted proteins | sample TroBogEpilimnion_40_FD_153009 | JGI IMG/M metagenome (GOLD analysis project Ga0214171, IMG submission 153009) | Freshwater microbial communities from Trout Bog Lake, WI - 02JUL2007 epilimnion | ecosystem: Environmental > Aquatic > Freshwater > Lake > Epilimnion/Euphotic zone | place: Trout Bog... | reverse complement strand
TTAGCTCTCCAAGAAGGAGACATGGTATTCTTTGCAGCAGCAAACTGGGAAAAAGCCTGTGCTATCTTAGGTCGTATTCGTTTAGAGGCAGCTGCTCTCTTACAAAAACGTGGGAAACTTACCGTTCGTCATGACGATTGGAAATTCTTATGGGTTGTTGATTTCCCACTCATGAGTTTTGACGAAGAAGCAAAACGCTTCGTTGCCACTCACCATCCGTTTACTTCACCGGTTCTAGAAGATATCAAACTCTTAGATTCTGATCCTCAGCATGTCAGAGGTCAGCACTATGACGTCGTATTAAACGGTATGGAGCTCGGAGGTGGATCGATTCGTATCCATAATCCAGAACTTCAAAAGAAGGTCTTTGAAGACGTATTAAAGATTCCACAAGACGTCGTAGAAAGCCGCTTTGGTTATATGCTTAAAGCATTCACCTACGGAGCTCCTCCCCATGGTGGTATCGCGTTCGGTCTCGACCGTATGTGTGCACTTCTCTGTGGCACAACCAGTATCCGTGATGTGATTGCCTTCCCTAAGACACAAAAAGGTCAGGACTTGATGGCTGGAAGCCCAACCCCTGTCACAGAAAAGCAATTAAAGGATCTCCACATTACAACTGTAATACCTACGTAAAGTTTGTGTAATAACGTTGGTACAAGGCTTGCTTAATTAAGGGTAACTCTTTAGTCTAATTCTCAGATAATTTAACTTATTTTCGTATGAAACTCATCATCGCCGTCATTAAGCCTTTTAAGTTAGAAGAAGTTAAAGAAGCGCTCGCCGAGGCGGGTATTGAAGGTATGACGGTCACGGAAGTGAAGGGCTTTGGTCGCCAAAAGGGCCATACCGAGATCTACCGTGGCAGTGAATACACCGTCGATTTCCTCCCGAAGGTGAAGATTGAGGTCGTCGTAGACGACAGCCGTGCGGACGCAGTGGTTGACGCCATTGTCAAAGCGGCCAACACCGGTAAAATCGGTGACGGCAAAGTGTTCGTCAGCGCTGTGCTTGATGCTATCCGCATCCGCACCGGCGAGCGTGGTGCCGATGCTGTCTCCAGCAGCTAGTTTTTCGCCCCTCCACAACACCAATCAAACATCGAAGACCCGTCAGCGGCTTGTCCCTGATGGGTTTTTGGTTTTCTTGGGCGGACATCCGGGAGTTCTTGGGCAGTACAGCAACCCTGCGCCGTGACCTTGAGGCAGTGGTGAGGACTGGGCATAGCCTGCGTTGGCATGCTGGGAGGAGGTTTCCTTGATGGGAAAATGGTCTTGGCGGCCACGATTTGGGAGAAAGTACATTAAATGTGACAGTTTCGTCACATGGGCGCGATCTGGTTGCCTTGACAGCCCCCATGCTGCCGCACTAACTGGCTGCCCTGCCCACGGGCAGGCTTTCTACCCCCTATGATTTCCTTCCAAAAGATCTTCGGCAAATCGGATGTGTTTTATGATCTGCTCGAATCCAGCGCCAGCCACGCACGAGAGAGCGTCCAGTCTTTGCACAAGTTGCTCTCCGACCCCGCCGCTCCGCAGAACCTCGATGCCTTTGTCGCCGCACGGCGCGAGGACAAGAAGATCACCCAGCAGATTGACGAGGCGCTGTGCAAGACCTTCGTCACCGAGTTGGAGCGCGAGGACATCGAGTCGCTGGCCAACTCCCTGTACAAGATTCCCAAGACAGTAGAAAAAATCGCCGAGCGCATATTGATCTGCACGGATCGCCTGAAGGGCGTGGATTTTTCCCGCCAGATCAAATTCATGGATGCAGCCGCCGAGATCGTGCTCGCCATGGTGGTCGATCTGCGCAAAAAGGTGCATCTGGAGCGCGTGAAAGAGCTGAACGACAAGATTCAGCAGGTCGAGGGAGATGCGGACAAACTCATGATCGAGTGCCTGCGGGTGCTTTACACCAAGGAGACAGACGCGGTGCTGGTCGTCATCCTCAAAGACCTCTACGACCTGATGGAAAAGGTCGTGGACCGCTGCCGCGACGCCGGGAACGTCGTCGCTCACATTGTGTTGAAGAACTCCTGACCGCCCGCCGCGCATGACACTCGTTCTTACCGTGGTGCTGGTGGCGTTGATCTTTGAGTACATCAACGGCTTCCACGACACCGCCAACTCCATCGCGACCGTAGTGTCCACCAAAGTGCTGACGCCGCGCCTGGCGATCATCCTGGCCGCAGTGACGAATCTGGTCGGTGCGCTGTTTGGCACGGCGGTGGCCAAGACCATCTCCTCCGGTCTGGTGGATTCCGCCTTCGTCACCACGCAGACGATCATTTGCGCGCTGCTGGGCGGCATCATTTGGAATTTGATCACCTGGTGGTTTGGCCTGCCGTCGAGTTCCAGTCACGCGCTGGTTGGCGGGCTCACCGGTGCCACCCTGGCCACAGCCAGCGGCAAGTGGTCCGTGCTCATCTGGTCCAAGGCTCCCGAGGCCGGAAAGGCCTGGTATGAAGGTGGTGGGCTGCTCTACAAAGTGGTCCTGCCGATGATCAGTTCACCCATTGCAGGCTTGTTGCTGGGATTCCTGGTGATGTCGTTCCTGTATCTGCTGATCTCGACCTTGAACCACCTCTTTGGCACTCTTAAACCGCACATGGTCAGCGGCGTATTCGGCAAGCTGCAGATCTTCAGCGCGGGCTTCATGGGCTTCAGCCATGGCTCGAACGACGCGCAGAAAACGATGGGCATCATCGCCCTCGCCTTGCTGGCAGGGACGAAGTCCGGCGATCTCTCCCATATTCCTGACTGGCTCACCTTCCTGCGCATTGAGTCGCTGGGTGCAAAGAGCGATCAAATCCCCGTCTGGATCAAGGTCGCCTGCGCCCTGACCATGGCCGCTGGTACGGCCGCCGGGGGCTGGCGCATCATCAAGACCCTGGGGCACAAGCTGGTTAAACTGCAGCCGGTGCATGGCTTTGCTGCTGAGACGACCGCTGCCACCGTGCTGCTCACCGCAGCGCATTTCGGCATGCCGGTTTCCACCACGCACGCCATCACCACCAGCATCATGGGAGTTGGCACCGCCAAGCGTTTCAATGCTATCAAGTGGGGAGTCGTCGAGCGCATCCTGTGGGCCTGGGTGCTCACCATTCCAGCCACCGGGCTGATGGGTTACCTGCTCTTCAAGCTGTTCGGTACGCCGGTGGGGTGACTTCTTCCAGCGCGGCCCGGAGTGCCGCGACCATGCGCCCGATTTCCTCCTGCGTGACGCACAGCGGCGGCATCAGCACGATCGTGTTGCCAATCGGGCGCGTCAGCAGGCCGTGCTTGCGGGCGGCCAGGCAGACTTGCGCGCCTAGGCTTAGATCAGGCGAATCAATCGTCATCGCCGCGATCATACCGCACTGGCGGTAGCCGGGCAGATCTGACATGAGCACGCCGAGGTGGGCGATTTTGGCGGGCAGTTGTTCCAGCACGCGCTCGTCACGGAACACCTGCAGACTGGCCAGCGCAGCGGCGCAGCCGAGCTGGCTACCGGCGTAGCTGTGGCCGTAGAAAAACGTGCGGCCTTCATGCGGCTCTCCCAGGAAACCTTCAAATACGCGCTCGGTCGTCAAAGTGACCGCCAGGGGCAGATACCCGCCGGTGAGTCCTTTTGCGAGGCAGAGGAAATCCGGCACCACGCCTTCATGCTCGCAGGCAAACATCTTCCCCGTACGGCCAAAGCCGGTCATCACCTCATCCAGGATCAAGAACACGTCCTGCGCCGCGCACCAGGCATCCAGTGTGCTCAGCATGCCCTGCGGCCAGAGGCGCATGCCAGCGGCCCCTTGGATCAGCGGTTCAATGACCACGGCGGCGATGCGGCCCCGCTCATCCGCAGTCATAGACTCCAACGCCTCCAGCGACGGCACCGTGATGACACGGTAGCCGAAGTCGTTGCCGCTTCCCTTGAACAGCGGGATGCCCCCCAGGCTCGCCGCGCCGAGGGTGTCGCCATGGTAGGCACGGTCAAAGGCCACGAGGGTATCACGGTCCGGCCTGCCGTTCTGCTTCCAGAACTGCAAGGCCATGCGCACAGCGGACTCGATGGCGGTGGAGCCGTTGTCAGTGAAGAAGGCGCGGGTGATTTTACCACCGGGCAGCAGCTCGACGAGTTCCTTGGCCAGGCGGATCGCCGGTTCATGGGTGAAGCCGAGGAAAGACGTGTGCGCCACCTTGCCGAGCTGCTCGATGATCGCTGCATTGATGACGGGGTGCGTGTGGCCATGCGCGTTGGTCCAGATCGAGGCGTTGCCGTCGAGGTACTCGTGGCCAAACTGGTCGCGCAGCGTGCAGCCCTGCCCCGCCACCAGCAGCAGCGGAGTGTGCTCCGGAGCGCACCACTGCCGCATAGGCGTGAAAGGGTGCCAGAGATGTTGCTGGTCGAGGGCGGTCAGGGCCGGAAGAGATGGCATGGTTCGTGGGAGGCTTTCAGAATAGCATAACCTTGTCTCTATCATGCAGTTGTTTGCAGCCGCTCCTGTTCCAGGAACCCGGCTTGGCATGGAGCACTACCTCAAGGGCCTGCCGAGTGCCTCACTTCTTCAGCAGCTTCTTCACCGCTTCCGCGACCTGCTTGGCACCATCAGCTTCATAACCCGTCTTCACATACGCCACCTTGCCATCCGGGCCGATGACGACGGTGTGGGGGATGCCTTCGACACCGAAGCTCTGGCCGACGCGCTGGTTGGTATCCAGGGCCACTTCAAACTTCCAGCCGCGGGTGGCGAGGAAGGTTTTCACGGTCTCTTTGTCTTCCGCCTGATTGACGCCGATGAAGCGGACCAGCTTGGGATCGAAGGCGGACATTTCATCGATCAACTGCGGCAGTGATTTGATGCAGGGGCCGCACCAGGTGGCCCAGAAGTCCAGGACGATGACTTTGCCTTTTTCCTGGGTCAGATCAAAGTCACCGTCGGCGAGCAGCGGCAGTTTGAATGGCTTCGCATCTTGATGGAGCAAGGGCGAGCTTTGACCGCCGGATTCGGGCAGCACGGGCTCTGGGGCGAATTGCAGTTTCCAGTCACGCAGTGCCAGCATGGCGGCGTTGTCCGGGGGGGAGGTGCTGCGGATCACATGAATCTGCGGCAACGGCACGCGGCAACTGCCAAGCAGCGGGCTGGCACCAAACACCGCATCTTCGGCAAAGCGATCCACCTTCAACCCAAGTCGTCCGCCGTTGTTCAGCAGCAGCCAATGGGTGATGACGGGTGGCGTACCCTCTTTGTCGCGGGCTTCAAAGGCGGCGCTGACGGCGTCCACCGGTTTGATCAGCCACACGGCGGCTTTAACGCGGTCACGCGGCACCTGGATCGTCTCCATACCGGAGCGGATGGCAAAATGGTCCGCTGTGGCGGCTTCGATCACGCCGCGCAGCAGATCGCCATTCGCCGCGAGGAGCGCATGCCGCGGCGGGTCCTCTTTGCGAAAGCGCGGGACGGTAAGCGCATGCTCCTTGGCCTGCGCATCCACCAGCGGCACGGCCACACGACCGGGAGCGATGCGTGCGCTGAAACCACTGATCTTGACTTCGCGCTCACCATTGCCCCACAGACTGAAAGGTTCGATGATGATGCCACTGCCGGAGCGTGTCTTCGGATTGAGCACGATTTTGCGTGCAGAGACGCCGTTGAAAAAGACTTCGACTGTGTTCTCCGCAATCGCGATGCGGATAGGCATGGCTCCGCTCGAGCGCAGGCGGAACTCCCGGTCCATCTGATCACCGTTGGATTCGAGGCCGAAAACCACCTCGTTGCCCATATAGCCAAACAGCAGGTTCGTGCTTTTGGAGGCGGGATTGATGCCGTCGCAGTACAAACGCATGCGCAGGGCGGAATAGCCGTTGTTGATCAGGGTGAAGTTGATTTCATTCACCTGCATGAAGGCAGGATGTCCCCAGGAACCACCGGCCTGGAAATCAAGTCCCGCCTTGCCGTCGCGCATCACCTGCTCGGCGCTGCCGCGCGCGCGCTGCCAGCCTGGATCTTCGAAGCCGTCGAGATTCAAGGAGGCACCACCGAACTGAATGGCCTGGATTTTATCGGCGGGCAGATGTTTCACCGCAGTCACGTCGGATGTCAGATCCACCTGTTTTGAGTCAATGGCACGCAGCTTTCCAGGCACCACATCACCTTCTTGCAGGTAGAACAAGGCTTCGCTGCGCATTCCTACGGGCTGCTCTGCCACCGCACGGGTGATTTCCAACTCGCCCGCACTGGCCATGGGAACGGGCTTGAGGGCACCGACCAGCTGCCAGCGCGGCTGGGCTTCACCGCCAGCATCGAGCGTGCCGTGCAGTACGCTCTTGTTGAGGGTGAGTGTGTCTAGCGTCGCCAGCTCGACCGGCTTGGCAGCGGTCTCGAAACCTTTGAACTCCAGGTGGTGCAGATCGGTGATTTTGAAATTGACCGGTGCTGCGCAAAAGGTGGTTTTGTAGGTAGCCACCTCATTCCGCACTTGCTGCAGTGTGCCATTGACCCATTCACCATCCGTGAACCACATCTCGGTGCGCGATGGTGCGGCCTGGGAAAACGGCGAGACAGTCGGTATCATTTCCACCGCCAGCACTTTCTCCCATGGCAGAGTGGATTCCTTACCATTCAGTTCCCGCACCGTCAGAGCATTGGCATCGGCGCGTAGCGCTTTCGCTTTGAGGTAGTGCCCATTGGTTAGTTCGATGCGGGGCCGCACATCGGTGATGTCCGTGGGCAGGGTACCATCCCAGGCACGAATGCGCAGTGCCTCTAGGGTAAGGTCAGGGCCTTTGTTCAACACGGTGATCCCGGTGGGGGTGGTATCGGCAGTTTCGTCGTCATTGCGCGACTTTGCCTGCACCACAGCCTCGACCCGGCCTTGGACAACACCTTGCACCGCGCCAATCAGCGCACCAAAAAGACCACCGCCGCCGCCTGCCTTGGCGGCTGGTTTTTTCGCTTCAGCTTTCTCCTCAGCCTTCGCTTCGGGTTCTGGTTCGGCTGCTTCCACGGGCGGCTTGCTCGTCTCCGCCAGCTTGCGTCCGTTGGCACCATAGATCGCACAAAGGCCGGTTTCACGGTTCCAGAAAAGGGTCAGTGTGATGCGCCGTGCATCGTCGCCGAGCTTTTGCACGCTTTCAAACACGCGGCCTTGCAGCACGACATCATCCACCCAGGTCTCCACGATCATGCGCTCCTTATCGGGAGCCTTGAGTTCGATTTTAAACTCCGGCCGCACGGTGGAACTCAGGGTGAACTGCATTTCCACCAGCTCTGGTGCCTTCACGGGAAGGGTGACGCGGTGGTTCCAACCCACCTGCTGCAAAGCGGCTCCCGGCACCATGCGCCAAAGCTTCTCTTTGATTTCTACACCGCCGTTCTTTGGGCTGGTTTCTTCCCAGCCACTGGTGCCTGTGAGCGCGGGCAGCGGAGAACCTTCTGCCTTTAAGCGCTGCAAGCTCACCACCGCCTCGCGCAGTACCTGGATGCTGCCAAAGCGCGCGGACTTCACATTCACCGTTTTCGCATCCAGTCCGGTGATGTCACCAAATAAGCGGCTACCGTCCGCGAGGCGGATGCTGAAAGGTTCCTCCGTTTTGGCATCCGTCTTGTGCCGGTTGATGCGTTTCAGCACGTCCATTCGCACCTGAAAATCCTCGCTGAACATGGGGCTGCGCCAGATCACGTGCCCGGCTTCAGCACCCACGAAATGGCCACCGACCCACTCGCCATTCTGCCAGTGCAGTTCAGAAGCGTGGCCGCAGGTGCCCGCCAGCAGCAGCGCAGAGACGAGATGTTTAGCGTTCATAGATGGGCAGGAAACGGTAGTTCAAGGCCAGGGCCAGCAGCGACATGCCCGTTTCATACGGGCCACTGCCAAAGCTGCCGTCCGCCGCTTGGTTTTCGGCCAGTAGGCGCGCCGTGGCAGCGTTCCACTTTTGCCAGGAGGCATAATCACCCTGGAACAAAGCCTGCGCCATGTAGTAGCGGAAGTATTCTTTGTAGCTGCTCTCGTTGTGCTCCAGGCGGTCGGTGATGTGCTTGAGTGTGGCCTTGAATTCCTCGCTGTCTTTGTGCTTGGAAACAGCGGCCACCAGGGTGGCGATGGCGCTGCGGTTCATCGACTCGCCAAATCCGCCGAAACCTCCCGCATAGACCACGCTGCCATCCTTACCGGTGCTGCGCTTCATGTATTCCAGCGCGGTGTTAATGACTTCATCGGAAACGGCCATGCCGGCATTGCGCGCAGCGAGCAGCCCCATCAACACGGCACCGGTCACCGAAGTGTCGGCGTCCGTGGCGTTGGGCGTGTAGCGCCATCCGCCCCAGCGGTTCGCCTTCTGCGAGGTGCCCGCACAGCGGATCGCGAGATCAAGCGCCTGCCCGATGGTGCGCACTGGCTTGCCACCTTCCCACAGCAGGGATTCATCCACTGCGCCGTAAGCTTCGGAGAGAGCGAGCATGGCAAAACCGTGGTGGTACATACTGCTCGGCAGGTAGCCGCTGCTCGCATCTTGACTGCTGATGATCGCACGCAGTGCGCGGCGGACGTTCGACGCATAACGACCGAAGTTCGGGTCTTCTCCGCCTGCGAGAAAGGCCATGAGACAGATGCCGTCAATGCCCGCGCCATCATGGCCGCCTTGCCAGCCCCCGGCCTCGCTCTGTTTAGACGCAAGCCATGCCAGCCCGCGCTCATAGACGGTTTCGACTTCCTGCGGGATCGCGCCGCCGAAACGCAAAGAGGGATCTTGCGCGGAGGAGTTCGGGGTGGAGAGAAGGAATGACGAAACCAGAATGATTAATGACGAATGAAATCCGAATGTCGAAATTCGGAACTGGCTGCGGCAAATAGGCGGGGGCTTCGTCATGGATGGTTCGTCATTCATTCGTCATACTGGTTCCGTCATTACTCAATGATGAGTCCACCATTGATGATAGGCTGATTGCCCTTGCCTCGCGCCGCTTGTTTCAGGCGTTGCTCGTGATTGTTTTTGATGCCTTCCCAGTACTGCAGTGCGTCTGGCAGGTCGCGTTCCTTGAAGAGCTTCCACTGCTCCGGTGTTAGGATCGCCTGCATCTCTTTTTCCTCCACGCCAGCTAGTGGCACCAGGGCATAGTAATATTGCAAAAACCACTGGAAGGACATGTAACGTTCGATGTCGGGAAGGTAGCCGGTCAGCACCTGCTGGAGGGCGGTTTCGATCTTGGTGCATTGCTCGGCGGAAAGCTTACGGCGGCGGTCCAGTTCGGAGGTGCTCATCGCGGCCATGGCCTTCAGCCGGTAGTTGTGCCGCTCATCGGCGGACTGCTGAAGTGTTTTCTGCTGCGCTTCAGTCAGCGTGGTCTGGAGCGTCATTTTCCACAACTCCGTGTTTTGCGGCTTGGTATCATTGCGGCTGTAATGGGCGCGCTCCGTGCCTGCCAGCGCTTGCAGCAGGTTCTTCGGAGTGGCTGTCTGCACGCTCTGCCGCACGAGGTTTTCGGCGAACTGCCGCCAGTACTCCAGACTGGCTTCCACCGCTCCTTTAGCCGCCGTATTGAGTTTCGCTACGACCGGTGCGGGCAAAGAGAGCAGACGCGTGGCCTCCTCCACCTGGGGCATCATCGCCGCGAGTGTCTTGCTCCGCTCTGCCAGATACATTTTGTACAAGTGCTGGGAGATGGCCACCTGCATGTCCGGAACTTCGGGAAAAGTGCCATTCAGGTCGGGCAGGTTGTTGCGTGCTGAGTTGTTGTTTGAGGCGATCAATTCCTGCCAACGTTTCAACTGCACATCGTCCAAAATGGCGCGCAGCTTTGCTTCATTCATTTTGCCCGCATTCTGAAACAATTGGGTGGCGTTGTAGCTCCAGTATTGCTGGCGGCGCTGCTCCATGAGTGGCTGCATTAGCTCCGCCAGCAGCGGCTCCAGTTTCGTGCGCTGGTTCTCGGACAGCGCGATCATCTTGTCCATTTCCTCCAGGCAGGCGCGTGAAATTGCCAGGGCGCTGCGCAGTTCGCGCTGCTTGTTCTCAGCCCTCATGCGCGTGCGTTCGGTGTCCGTCAGCAGCTTCTTGACTCCCTCAATCCACATCGGCTGCTTCATGGCCTGTCTCTCTTCATTGATGCCAAAGTACATGTTCCCACGCATACGCTTGCGCTCTGTGACCGAGTAGTTTTTCGCCTGCTCCAGCCAGCCCTTGCGTGCCTGCTTCAGCGCTTCTTGGATTGCTTCCTTCGACAACTTCTCCAACGCCTGCTGCCGTTCCTTGGTCAAATTCAGCGTCAGGGATATGCCGTCGATCTCCGCGTCCATCGCTACCCGCATCTGCTGCTCGGCCTGCTGCTCGGAGGGTTTGATCATATCGGCAAGCTCGGCCTCCGCCTTGGTGCGTTCCTCCTTGTCGATCTTGCGCCATGCCGCGAGCATCTCTGCTGGCAGCACACCGCCGACCACTTCATCCCAAGTTTTATCCCACGCCTCGCCACGCGGACGATCAAAGGGGACGTAGAAGTAGTTTCGGTTCATGAGTTGCACACGAGCATCACGAGGAAGTGTGCGCAGCATGCTGGCGGCGCGTTTTTTCTCGGCGTCGCATAGTCCGTTGAGCAGGCTTTCGACCGCAGTATTTAACGCTGTGACCTGTGCCTCGGTGAGCTTGAGCTTCAGCTTCATCAGCTCGACCTTGGCTCGGATGTCTTCGTTCATGGGGCCGCGTGATTCACGCACCCAGCGTTCGAGGTAGGCGGAGATTTCCTGGTCCACCTGCACCTTTACCTTCGCATCCACCTCATGCCAGGTGGCGTAGCGTGCATCGCCGAGTTTGGCCTTCAATGCGGCCAGCCAAGTGCCGTCTTCATCAGGGGGCGTCCAGCCTTCGATCGGTTCGTTGGGGCCTGCCTGCTCGGGTTTCCAGACGCCGATGTGCTTGATGGCCGCCGCATCTGATGTGCGTGACAGATAGGTTCGCATCATCACCAGAGCCAGCGGCTGCCAGGTTTTCAACGTCGCCTCCACAGCCGTTTTTGACTCCTCCTGCAACGCCTGCTTTTCCTCAGACGAGAGTTTGACGGCGTCGTCGATGGATTTGACTACCTTCTCCATCTGGGCCGTGAGCTGCTTCTGCTTTTCCGGCACGCACGACTGCACAAACTCCGTCAGCACCTTCTCGACCGCTGCTGAAAGCGGCTTTTTCAACTCGGCACGCGACAACACCTGTGCCTGCGCTCCACCAGAACTGGTGAGTACGATTGCCAGCAGCAAGAGCCTGATCATTTCGCTCCGCCTCCTGCTTCAAGCTTGTTGAAATAGGCATCCAGTCCGGTCTTAAATTCTTCCGGCAGCTCACGCCCCGCCTTGCCGGTCGCCTGCCCCACTGGCCGTGCGTTCACATTGGCATCCGCATCCGTGCCTGCCCCCAGATCCGCCAGCGCAGCCTCGCCGGTTGCCGTGCCGCCGCCACCGCCGCCGGGATTGGATCCACCACCGCCGCCGCCCTTGCCCTGACGTTTTGCCTGCAGCAGCAGTTCGATGGCCTCCGTCTCCGCCGCTATCGCCGGCGCGCCCGTGTCCGGTTTGTCAAGAATGCCCGCCGATTCATCCATCACGTGCATCACCGCATCGAGCAGTTTCAGTTCCTTGCCAAATTTTTCATTCCCCTGCGGCAGATGCAGGATGTCATCGAATGCCCCGCGCGTGTTGGCCTGAATGCCAAATTGCTTGGATGCAAGGGTGGCCGACTTCTTGCCATGTTCTCCCTCTTTGAGCGCCGCCTTCGCATTCTCCAGTTCACGCGTTTCATCCCGCAGCTTCATCTCATCGCGCAGGGATTTCATCACCTTGAGCACGATCTCCGGTGGCAGGCTGTCTGCACTGCAACTGCTGCATGATTTGCACTCGCTGGCCGCTACCATCTCCTCCGCCCAGCGGTCCAACGTGTCCGCCCAAAACTCCGCGCCCGCCATGCTGTTGCCGCTCAAATTCACGGCCGCCTGCTCGCCCAGCACAGTCAACGCCTTCACCGCCTGTTTCTCCTTCATCTGGCCGATGATGTTCTTGAAGTGCATGTCAGGCTTGCGGGCGAAGTAGGCTTCCAGATCGCTCTGAATCACCCGCAGCGTTTCGCTCTGCGTTTTTTCATTCTCGGCAATGGTCGCAGCATCCTTCACCGGCTTATGCTCCAGACCGAAGGCACTGAGCGTCTTGGTGTTCAAATCCTTCGCCGCGACCAGTTGCTGGCGTGACGCCGCCTTGAGCCTCTTCACGAAAGTGCTGGCTTCCAGACTTGCCAGGATCGCTCCCAGTTCATCCGACACACGCGCAAATTCGGCCAGCAGCAGCTTCTGTTCATCCAGCGCATCCTGCATTTTCTTCTGCGCCTGGGATGCCGGTGGAGGGTCTTGCGGCTTCTCCTCCGCTTTGTCATCCTTCTTCTTGCCCGGAGCCGCAGCCATCTGCGTTGTCGGCAGTTTCATCGTGCTGGGCTTGGGAGGTGAAGGCTTGGCATTGGGATCCGCCGGTTGCGGCTCGGCCTTACTCATCGAGCCTTCCTTGTCCGCGATGCTCGGCATGTTGTCCTTCTTCTGCTCCTCCGTGGAGGCCTTGCCACCCTGCCGCGCACTTGGAATGTCCGGCCCGTTCGCAATCAGGGGCGCGCTTGGCTTGCCCTGGCCAGCTTTGCCTTCACCCGGCTTACCTTCCTTCGCTGGCTGCTGGGATGAATTCGACGGCGGATTGGCAGCCATGGTTTGTCCGGCCTTGCCGCTCTGCGCATTGGAACTCTGCTTCAGCAAGTCTGCCACACTGGGCATCCGCTTAGCCGCAATGTCCTGCAGCGACTTCAGCATCGTCGCCCAGGATTCGAGCCGCTTGGCATCAAACTCATCATTCCGCGTCGCCTGCTCCACCAGGCTGCGTCCGCTTTGGTTCAGCATCCCCAGCCGCGCCGCATTCGCATTCTCCGCGCTGGCCTGCTGCGCGATCTTGCGCCGGTTTTCCGGGCGGTCCAACTCTGCCGGATTCAGGGCGCGCAGTTCCTTGTTCGTGGCATGCAGTTGTTGCTCACGTTCATAGCTCTCACGGGCTGCTTCGAGCCATTTGCCAAACTGCTCCGTCAGCCACAACGCGTGATCCGTCTTGTTCAGCACATGCAGCAGGAAGGCCGTTGAGTAGGCCCGCTTCCGCTTGGGCAGGTAATCCTCCGCCCAGGCGCGAAGCTCCAGCGTCTGCGGTGCCACGCCGTCACGACTTGCGCAAAACGTTGCCTTGGCTGCCAGCGTCTTCTTCTCGGGCTCGCCTGCGGCGGCAATTTTGTCGCCCTGGGTCTTGTCATCGTTGACGCTGCGCCATTCCAGTCCGGTGCGCTGGATGCCGAAGTCATCCTGCACATCCAGATCAAACACGACGACCTCCGAATCGAGCACCACCTGCTCCTGCGACTCCCGCCGTGCGGCAAGGCGCGGTGCTTCGTCTTCAATCGCGTTGATCTTCAAAACCAGCGGTTCACGTGGTGTCAGACCGTCGCGGTCCTTCCACATCACATGCTTTTCAGCATCCGCAGTGATTGGATGAAAAGGGGCCGTCACCTTCGCGCCAGAAACTTTCTCCGCTTCGCCATCCACCTCGGCCGAGGCCAGCTCACGCGATGCCGTGGCTTCGAGTGAAGCCTGCGCACCTTTCAGCACGCTCACCGCACCGCCGCGCACTTCGGTCATTGGCTCCGTCTGATACTTCAAATACTGAGGCAGCCGTGTGCGCACGGACAACGCCGTCAGTTCCGGCCGCGTGCGTGGCTGCACGTTCACGATCTTGCGCACATCACCGAGCGACAGGGACAGCGCCGCATCCTCCTTCTGCGGCGGAAACGCCAAAGGATACGCACCTGCCTGTAACCCACTTACCACAGCAGGCTGCTCGCTGATCT
>Ga0214171_1000469_pt1 | contig 13941 bp, 19 predicted proteins | sample TroBogEpilimnion_40_FD_153009 | JGI IMG/M metagenome (GOLD analysis project Ga0214171, IMG submission 153009) | Freshwater microbial communities from Trout Bog Lake, WI - 02JUL2007 epilimnion | ecosystem: Environmental > Aquatic > Freshwater > Lake > Epilimnion/Euphotic zone | place: Trout Bog... | reverse complement strand
CCGCATACCTTAGAAAACACTACGCTTGGCAACTTGAAGTCAGGTGATGCTGTAAACCTGGAAGTAGATCTCATTGCGCGGTATGTAGCTCGGATGCTTAATAGAGATTAAAGATCGTTTAGATCTATCTTTATAGGCTTGCTACTTCTGCGAGCCTTGATTGTTTGTATGAGTGAGGCATCGTCAACCCAATCAATTAATGCCTCATACGCCTCGGCTGAAAAAACATAGAGCGTAAGCTTGCTGCGATTTAAGACGGCCACAGGTAGAGCTTCTGCAGTTTTAATAACAGCTCTAGGATTTCGCCTCAATTCAGTCATACTGATTATGGTTTTAATGTGAAGAATATCCTTAATTTTCATATGCCCTACATGATTTTAAATGCTTTAAATCATGGTTGGCGTGTGGTTATATAGCCCTACTTGCAATAGTCCCATTTTGGGACTAAAATTACTGGGTGCGAATAATAGCCAGAAAACACCTAATTAATTTTTGGCTTACTCATCCAGATTCTGAGCAGCCACTTAAGGCTTGGTATGACGAGGTAATACATGCAAGTTGGAAAAAGCCGCAAGATATAAAGAATCAGTATCGAAGTGCGAGTTTTATTACAGGTAACAGAGTTGTCTTTAATATCAAAGGAAATACCTATCGTTTGGTGGTGGCGGTTGCTTATAGTTTTGGCGCGGTATATGTGAAATTTATTGGTAGCCATGCTGCATATGATCGAATTAATGCTGGTACTGTGCAGTTGGAGGAAAAATGAAAGAATTAAAACCTATTCGTAACAAGATTGAATATAAAGATGCCCTAGCCCAAGCCTCTTACTATTTTGATCATGAGCCAAAATCTGGAAGTAGGGATGGGGATAGGTTTGAAATCCTCTTAATGCTCATAGAGGCTTATGAGAGTAAGCACTATGCAATTCTTCCACCAGATCCAATTGAGGCCATCAAATTCAGAATGGAGCAATCAGGCTTGAGTCCAAAAGATCTTCAGCCGATGATCGGCGGTTTAAATCGCGTCTATGAGATATTGAATCGAAAACGCCCCCTTACCCTCAAGATGATTTGGAGGCTACACTCTATGTTGGGTATCCCTGCCGATAGTTTGATTCAGCAGGATGATGAGCTACGCGCAGCCTAATTTCCTTAAAACTTTTTTTGATAGCGCGTAGGATCACTCACGTTAGCTTGCTTAAAGCCCGCCTGTCTTAAGCGGCAAGACTCACATTCACCACAGGCTTCACCCAAGTCATTTGCTTGGTAGCAAGATACTGTTTGAGAATAATCAACACCTAGTGTGCTTCCTAGTTGAATGATTTCTGCTTTGGTGAGGCTAATGATGGGCGCGTGGACTCTAAAGCGATTCGCATCATTGATGGCTTCTACACCTGCTTTGGTAGCTAGGTTGGCCATATGCTCAAAGGAGGCCACATATTCTGGGCGGCAATCAGGATAGCCCGAGTAATCCACTGCATTGGCGCCATAGAAAACATCCAGGCCACCCAAGGACTCTGCCCAGCCTAAGGCAAGTGATAACAAAATCGTATTGCGTGCCGGAACATAAGTGACGGGGATTTCTTGATCTTTACCTGGAGTAATTGGAATTGCAATCGAAGAGTCTGTTAAGGCAGAGCCACCAAAACGGGTGAGATCTAAATTAACCACTTCATGACGAGCTACACCAATTTGCTTGGCGATATGTTTGGCTGCTGCCAACTCAGAAGAGTGACGCTGACCATAACCTACTGAAAGTGCGTAAGGCGTATATCCCAGATCTTTGGCAAGCGCTAGAACGGTAGTGGAGTCCAAGCCACCTGAAAACAGAATGACCGCTGGAGCGCCTGCTTTACGAGGCGCGAGTGATGCAAATGCAGCGGATAACTTAGACATGCTTAGATATAAACAAAGAGTGCTTACTTGGTGCCAGCAATGAGTTGTTGTGCATCTTTAGCAGCGTCGGTATCGGGATATTTGGCAATGATTTCGTTAAATGTTTTCTTGGCCGCAGTCTTATTACCACTCTCTAATTGAGAATTGCCTAAAGTAACCATAGCCGCAGGAACACGAGGATGATTTGGGTAATGTTTAATTAAACTTTGTAATTGAGCGATGGCGCCAGCATATTCTTTATTCGCGTATTTGCTATTGCCACTCCAGTAGAGTGCGAGTGGTAAATAAGGGCTCTTAGGGAACTTTGTGGTGAATGAAGCAAAACTATCCTCAGCCTTTTTTAGGTTGCCTGCTTGAAATGCCTTCAATGCATCATCGTAAGCTTTTTTCTCACTAGGTTGCACTGTGCCAGAGACACCTTCAATAGTGACGGTGCGAGGCTCAAAATTCCCCAAGCGTGTATCAAGGTCTTGGTAGTAGGTCTTCTGGCTAGAGCTAATGTCCTCACCTTGTTTCTCAAGCTCTTCCACCTTACCGCGTAGCTCTGCATTCTCAGTTTTGAGTTTATCGATCTGGCCCTGCAACTCAAGCTGCGTGGTGGCTAGAGACTTACGGAGATCCAGAATAGCCTTACGTGCCTCATCATCAGAGAAGAGAGCCCAGGCACTGTTAGAGCCGCCTAAGCAAAGAAGGGCAGCACTTAAACAAAACGCTCGTGAGAGCGTTTGTTTTACTGAGTGAGAAAACATCATCATTAGTTCGTAATGTAAACAATGTCAGCGCGACGATTTTCTGCCCAAGCTGCTTCGTTATCGCCTTCTGCTTTTGGTTTCTCTTTACCAAAGCTCACGGCTTCCATTTGGTCGTCAGAGACGCCCATTAAGTTCAATGATTTACGAACTGCATCGGAACGACGTTGACCAAGTGCCAAGTTGTACTCAGCAGTACCGCGTTCATCGGTATTGCCTTGAATAATGATCTTTTGTTTTGGGTTAGCTTTTAAGTAGCTAGCGTGAACAGATAGCATTTTTTGATATTTAGTCTGAACGGTGTACTCATCAAAGCCGAAGTAAACACTCTTCTCAAAAAGCGGGCTGCTTGGATCATTCCATGGCTGTGAGCCAAACTTGCCGCTTCCATCACTGCCGTTGGCGCCATCCGTGTCGTCTAACTTGATACTGGAGCATGCTGCCATCAGCAATGCTGTGGCACCGATAAGAGCAAATGTCGCCGCGCGACGTGAGATAGAAATCTTCATGGCTATTCCTTTTTCTTACAAGCTGAATCTATAAAACGATCAATAGGCAATATTATGCCTCTAAGAGTGGCAAAAGTGATTAATCTGACCCTTAAAAAGGGTTTAGCTAGGTTGAAGCTTTCTTGAGCTAATCCATGAATGGACCCCAGGATGGCTGACGTACATCAGACCCTGGAATGCTTAACACCTGTTTGGAGTTGCCATCCACTGAGACAGCAGCTAGTACACGTTTGCCACCCACCTTGGTTGAATATAAAACGTAGCGGCCGTTGGCGGCAAAGGAAGGGGATTCATCACTGGTGCCGTCAGTAAGTGCTTGAGCATCACCAGTAGCCAAATTCAGAATGTAGAGACGATACGCACCACCAATATTAGCGATATAGGCTAAATACTTTCCATCAGGAGAGATGCGAGGCGAAGTCACAAAACCTTGTTTAAAGGTAATGCGTTTTACGCCTTCTGCTTGTTCGCCATCAGCACTCATGCGATAAATTTGGGGGTTACCACCACGATCACTCGTGAAATAGATATAGCGACCATCTGCAGAATATTGTGGTTCAGTATCAATAGTGTTACCGCGAGTTAGGCGATGTAAACCAGTGCCATCGGCATTGATGCCGTAGATCTGGGTATTACCATCTTTGGATAATGAAATGGCTAATTTTTTACCATCGGGTGACCACGCTGGTGCGCTGTTATTTCCCTTTTGGTTTGAGAGAGAAATGCGTCGACCGGTGGCAAGCTCATGAACATAGATGACTGGCTTACGATCTTCGAATGAAACGTAAGCTACTTTTTTGCCGTCAGGTGACCATGATGGGGAAATAATTGGCTCGCCACTATTCATGGCGTTGCGTATATTTTGGCCATCTGCGTCAGAGATCACGAGGCGATAACGCTTACCATCTTTAATGACATAAGACAGGCGGGTAGATAACACGCCGCGCTCACCCAGTAATTTAAAGATGATGTCATCGGCGATCTTATGAGCAGCAGCGCGTAGGTTGTCAGCGCTTGAGTTCAGATTTAGGCCGCCCAAACTTTGGGATTTACGAATATCAAATAACTTGTAATGAATCTCAAATTGAGAGCCGTTTTGCACAACAGAGCCGACTACTAGTGCATCCGCACCGCGTGCAGCCCATGATTTGTAATTCGGTGTGCCTTCATCACTCTCAACAGCATTACCGTTCTCAGTGTTTTTAAAGTAGCCACTACGAGCTAAGTCCTGACGAATGATTTCAGTAACGCTGGTAGGTAATTTATTTTCATCCTTAAAACGCATGACCGCGATTGGATAAAGAGACTGACCTACGCCGGTGATTTCGATATTCATCTGCGCAAGTGCAGGTGTTGCCGTACCGATAAAGAGGGTAATGCATAGAGCAATAACGATCGAGCTAAGAGAATTCAGTGGTGATGCTAGTTTTTGTAGCTGTCTTTTTGCTATTTGCAACATGCGTTAATCCTTGGGTTTAAAGGTCAGTTTTACTTCGCGTTGAGGAATTTTGCCATTGTCGTCTTTCGGCAGGCTTTCTGCGCGAGATAGTGCTAAGAGCACTGCGCGATCCCAGCTGGCATTACCGCTTGATGACTGAATGCTAGTACTCAAAATGGCACCATCAGGCGCAAGGTTAACCAAGATAACGGCAGCGGGGTTACCACTGATGGATTCTGGGTTAAAGACAATCAAAGGCTTGACCTTTTTAATGACTTTGTCGGTCCAGCCTGGAGGTGCGTTGCCACCGCCACCCACACCACTGCCAACAGTCCCACCACTGCCACCTTCTGCTCCAGCAGCAGCGCGTAAGCGTGCTAACTGATCAGCGCGCGCTTTTTCTGCTGCGGCATTAGCCTTAGTTTCTGCAGGAGATTTAGCATCTGCTTTCTTGGGCGCTTCCGCTTTCTTAGATTCTTCTTTCTTAGGCTCTTCCTTCTTCGCCTCTTTTGCCTTCTCCTTCGGTGGAGGAGGCTTCACCGCTTTAGGCACTTCCACTTTTTTGGGCTCTTCTTTCTTAGGGGGCTCTTTCTCAAGCTTCTTTTTCTTGATGGCGATATCAGCAGCTTCTTCTTTTACTTCTGTTTTGAGTTCAGGTTCAGGTGGGGCTTCTACTTGGGGAGAGGAGTCCCAGAGTTCTACTTCAACGCCAGATGAGGTAGTGTTATTCCAGCTAATGCCAATCATCAAAAAAGCGAGTAAGCCTAAATGCGCTATTAATGACAGAATAAATGCGCGCTTAGTACTCTCTGACTTGGGTTTTCGTCCTCGCTTAAGGGGGGAGAGGGATGGCTGAAAAGTAGGTGCGCTATTCATGAGTAGCTATGAAGGCTAGAGCCTTACTGGGTCTTGACTGCAAGGCCAACACGTTTCACGCCATTCTCTTTCAGTTTGGACATGACTTCCATCACAGTTTCATATTTAATGGATTTATCGGCAGCAATCACAATAGGCTGGTCAGCAGACTTTTCTGCTTGTGATCTAGCAAAAGCGCCTAGCTCAAATTTATTGAGTGTTTGTGTTGGGTCACCATCTTTACGCACGATGACATTTTCATTTGCGTCGATCGTTAAAAAAACTGGTGGTAAAGATTGCACCTTGGCACCACCAACTGTCGGTAAGTTGACAACGCCTGGATTGACCATCGGTGCGGTAACCATAAAAATCACTAACAACACCAACATGACGTCGATATAGGGAACGACGTTAATGTCAGACATTGCCCGACGTTTGTTTTTACGTAATGAAGATCCGGCCATATGTTTTTCTATCAGTTCACTTATTAGCTAAATCAACGTCCAGCAGTTTGACGCTGCAAGATGTTAGTGAACTCTTCAATAAAAGTTTCAAAACGAATAGAGAGGCGATCTACATCTGTTGCCGCGCGGTTATATGCAACCACAGCCGGAATCGCTGCAAATAAACCAATCGCAGTGGCGATCAGTGCTTCTGCAATTCCGGGGGCTACCGCAGAAAGAGTGGCATTTTGTACATTGGCTAAGCCGCGGAAGGAATGCATGATGCCCCAGACAGTGCCAAAGAGACCGATATAGGGTGAGACTGAGCCCACGGATGCTAAGAAGGGTAGGTTAGCCTCAAGGAGGTCCATTTCACGTTGGTAGGTGGCTTTCATAGCACGACGGGCGGCGTCAATCTCACGACCTTTATTGAACTCCTGCATCCCAGCTTCAAAGATGTGCTCTAGGACAGCGTCGCTGCGGGTATTGCGCCGAGCGGCCTCCAGCAGGGTCTTGAGGTCTCCACCGGCCCAAAAATCACGCTCAAAGCGCTCGGTATCTTGGCGGACCCCACGCAAAACGGCCGTTTTCTTGAAAATAATGGTCCAAGAGGCAACCGACATGCTGAGCAATAACAACATTACCAACTGTACTAATAGGCTGGCATTGAGGACTAGAGAGAGAAATGAGAGGTCTTGTGTAGTGGTCATGATGGATTTTGTATGATGTAGGTTGATTTTACTAAGTTAATTCACTTAGCAATCCAACTTCTTCAGGATTATCACCATGTTTGACCGTCAAAACAATTTAGCCAAAACCGATCCCCAATTATGGGCAGCCATTCAGAATGAAAATAAGCGTCAGGAAGACCATATTGAGCTGATTGCCTCTGAAAACTACACCTCACCAGCAGTCATGGAAGCTCAAGGCTCTCAGTTGACCAATAAGTATGCTGAAGGCTATCCAGGTAAGCGTTATTACGGCGGCTGTGAGTTTGTAGACGTAGCTGAGCAATTAGCGATTGATCGCGTCAAAGCGCTGTATGGTGCTGAAGCTGCAAACGTACAACCACATTGCGGAGCATCTGCTAACCAAGCGGTGTTCTTGGCATTCTTAAAGCCCGGCGATACCTTCATGGGCATGAGTTTGGCTGAAGGTGGTCACCTAACTCATGGCATGGCATTAAATATGAGTGGTAAGTGGTTCAATCCGATTTCCTATGGCCTTGATAAAAACGAAGCAATTGATTATGAGCAAATGGAGCGTTTAGCACGTGAGCACAAACCTAAATTAATTATTGCTGGCGCATCTGCTTACTCTCTCGTCATCGATTGGGAGCGTATTGGTAAGTTGGCAAAAGAAGTGGGCGCGATTTTTATGGTGGATATGGCGCATTACTCTGGCCTGATTGCCGCTGGCGTTTATCCAAATCCAGTTCCACATGCGGACATCGTTACTTCTACTACGCACAAGAGTTTGCGTGGTCCCCGCGGCGGCATCATCTTGATGAAGGCTGAGCACGAGAAAGCCATCAACTCTGCAGTGTTCCCAGGCTTACAGGGCGGTCCTTTAATGCATGTGATCGCCGGTAAAGCAGCGGCATTTAAAGAGGCTCAAGAGCCTAGCTTTATTGATTATCAAAAGCAAGTAATTGCTAATGCAAAAGCACTTGCAGAAACATTAATTTCTCGTGGCTTAAGAATTGTTTCTGGTGGTACAGATTCTCATGTAATGTTGGTTGATTTACGTTCCAAGAAAATGACTGGTAAAGAAGCTGAGCGTGTTTTAGGTGAAGCACACATTACGTGTAACAAGAACGGTATTCCGAACGATCCAGAGAAACCAATGGTGACTAGCGGTATTCGTTTGGGCTCACCAGCGATGACAACACGTGGATTTAAAGAGGCAGAAGCAAGACAAGTTGGAAACTTTATTGCCGATGTTTTGGATAATCCAAATGATCCAGATAATATTGCTAAGGTACGTGCTCAAGTTTCTGAGCTCACTAAACGCTTCCCGGTTTACGGTTAAATAGCAACATCAACCCAAGAAAAGAAGAACTCATTGCGCTGCCCTTTTTGCCATAACGAAGATACCCAGGTTCTAGATACCCGGGTATCAGACGAGGGCGATACTATTCGCCGTCGGCGTCGTTGCGCCAAGTGCGATAAGCGTTTTACTACTTATGAGCGTGTTGAGTTAGCGCTCCCAGCAATCGTGAAGAAAAATGGCAGTAGGGTTGAGTACAGTCACGATAAGTTGGCAAGTTCAATCAAGCTAGCGTTGCGTAAGCGCCCAGTATCTTCAGACTCTGTAGATGAATCTATTGCCCGCATTGAAGAAAAGCTTCTAAGTCTCGGTGAAAAAGAAATCCCGAGTGAACGTGTGGGCGAGCTCGTCATGCGTGAACTCAAGCGCCTCGATAAGGTGGCATACATTCGTTTTGCTTCTGTTTACCGAAGCTTCGCAGATATTGAATCTTTTGAGAGCGCCTTAAAAGAATTAAAGTAAGATCCACCTTTTAAAGTACCACCTCTAGGCCTTTTCTCTCAATAAGAGATAAGAGCTTTAGAGATGGCCCACTCGGGCTCTTGTCTCCAGCCTCCCATTTCTGCACGGTCGAGAGACTGGCATTGATGGTTACCGCAAATACTGCTTGGCTAAGGCGAGTTTTAACCCGTAAGCGTTTGATTCGAGTCGGTGTCATGGGTTTTACATCAAGGTTGTGGAGAGCTTCAAACTCCTCCAAACTTCTCTTTGTAATTACCCCTGCCTGATGCAGACCTAAAACCGTTTCCTGCATCTCTTGAATAATTCGACTTTTCTTATTATTTTTCATCGATCTTTATTTCCTCTAATTGTTTGGCATGAATGGCTGCATCTATTTCTCGGTCAGATAAAAGAAGCAATCTTTTTGCAGTTTCTTGAAAAGATAGTAGTTCGTCATCGCTGATATTTGATTTTTCATTTTTCGCAAATCCAAATATTAAGTACCATTGCTTTAAAAGTTTGGTAGCCACAATAATTCTGGCTCCACTTCTTTTGCCCATGCCAATAAGTCTCACCCGTTTTTTATAAACATTGCATCCAAGGTCGGCATCAATAAGTCCATTCTCCATCTCTTCAACTGCTTCTAGCAAAAGACGACTGCTTAAATGATTTTTATTTAACCATCGTGAAAAAGTTTTCGTTTTTAGGATGCGTTTTTTAGTCATCCAAAACTATACCACTCAGTGGTATGAATATAATAACCTATATCTTGATAATGAAAAAGGGGCTGCCTTAGCAACCCCTTAGTAGAGAGTAAAAAAATATTATTTCAGGCAGTTAAAAATAGACGTTGTAATGTCTTCAACGCTACCGGTGCCACTTACCTTGCGATAGGCTGGCGCTTTCACTTTGTCTGCCGAATTAGCTTGCGCAGCCCATGATGAGTAGTACTCAACTAATGGACGGGTTTGATCGTCGTAAACCTGAAGACGTTTGCGAACAGTTTCTTCTTTATCGTCATCACGCTGAATCAGGTCTTCGCCAGTCACATCATCTTTACCAGCAACCTTTGGTGGGTTGTATTTGATGTGATAAGTACGACCAGAGGCGGGGTGAACACGACGTCCGCCCATACGATCGATGATAGCGTCAAAGGGGACATCGATTTCTAGAACGTAGTCAATGGGAACGCCAGCATCTTTCATGGCTTGTGCTTGAGGAATGGTTCTTGGAAAACCATCAAACAAATAACCTTTGCTGCAATCTGGTTGGGTAAGACGATCTTTTACGAGGCCAATGATGATGTCATCGGAAACAAGGCCACCGGAATCCATAATTTTTTTAGCAGCAACGCCGAGTTCAGTGCCTGCCTTCACAGCAGCGCGCAACATGTCGCCAGTGGAGATTTGTGGAATTGCGAATTTTTCGCAAATAAACTGAGCTTGTGTGCCTTTTCCAGCACCTGGTGCACCGAGCAGAATCAACCGCATTGTTTTCCCCTTAGAAGAGCTGTCATTGTCCCGTATTTTGTCGAGATCTTAGATACCTACTGCCTAGGATTATCCCCGAGAAGCCTGAAACTACCGAGCTTATGGAGTATTGGATTAGGAGTTAGCCATTAACTGGCGTACCCTTTCTAGGTCTTCTGGGGTGTCTATGCCAGCTGGAGGAGCTTCAGAGGCGGTGTGCACTGCAATGCGATAGCCATTCCAGAGGGCGCGTAATTGCTCTAGGGCTTCAGCTTGCTCGGGTGGGGCTGGTTCAAGACGGGTATAGGCTTGCAAAAAGTCAGCCCTGTAAGCATAGATACCTAAATGGCGTAAATGCTCTGTTTTTGGATTAGCCTGTGGATCTCGCTCAAAAGGAATCGGCGCTCTTGAAAAGTAGAGCGCTTCACCAGAGCGGTTCAGAACGACTTTAACAACATTGGGATTACTAATCTCTGCAGCATCAGTAATCGGTACGGCAACAGTAGAGATAGCGCACTGCTCATGCTCTGCCAAAGTAATGGCAACCTGATTGATAAGCTCTGGTGGAATTAGCGGTTCATCACCCTGTACGTTCACCACCAATGCATTACTCGGTAGTTTTAATAACTGCGCAACTTCTGCAATACGATCAGTTCCTGTGGGGTGATTCTCGCTAGTGAGTAAGCATTCAATCTGGTGTTCATCACAAACGGCTTGAATTTCTGGCGAGTCAGTTGCCACAACAACACTTTGGGCAAGCGATTGCTTGGCACGCTCTGCAACGCGAATCACCATCGGTTTTCCACCAATATCTGCTAAAGGTTTACGTGGCAAACGAGTTGATCCTAGTCTGGCTGGAATAACGACTAAAAAATCGGGAGCTTTTAAAGAGGAGTTCATGAAAGTGCTACGCTAAATACATTAAGCAAGTTCATCGGCGCTCAGGCTGCGCGCTTCATCAACTAACATCACTGGAACATCATCGCGTATTGGGTAGGCCAAGCGATCTGCTTTGCAAATTAACTCATGTTTATCAGCATCTAAATGCAGTTGGCTTTTACACAAGGGGCAAACCAAAATATTGAGCAGTCGTTTATCCATGATTTCTTTAATGGTGATCTAAATGATGATTTTAAATAAGTGATGACACAGTGTAGTGCTATCTATGCCTAGGCTACAAGGTATAGCGATAGGGATCAGGCCTTTGTAGAATGGATTGCAACCAATCAGCCAGATTGTCCGGTAAGGCTAGACTCATTGGCACCACCCAAATACGCTCATCAGTGATGCCTACACACTTCACAGCATCTTTTTCTGTAATCAGGATGCATTGCGCATTGATCTTATTAAAAAACTCAGGGGTATATGGAGCATGATCAGGTAAGGGAATGGTTTTGCCAGCAACGCCCTGTTTAAGCAGATCATCAAAAAAGCGTTGTGGATTACCCAAAGCGGCAACAGCAGTAATCTTATTGGGTAAATAGCTATCGGCAATTTGAGCAAGCGACTGAGTGTTTGTAGGATTGTTTAATTGATAGGCATTGCCCAAGCTGCTTATGAGTGAGAATGCGCGACGGCCTAAAAAGTATTCATCCCGAGGACCAAGCTTAGATTCAATCCCTTTTGCTTTTCCGGTAAAGAGGGTGGCATCACGCTCACGTGTAGCAGATTCACGCAAAGGACCAGCAGGTAGTAAAAACCGATTACCCTCGCCACGTCCATCGCGTACAACAAACTCAATATCGCGTCCACCTTCGCGAGCAGGCCAGCGAGCCAAACCACTATGCTGCAAGCCATCATCGCTAATGATCACATTGACATCTGGAGAATGCTTGAGTAAAGCCCGAATACTTTTTTGGCGTTTTGGAAAAACCCAGATCGGAAATTGATCATGTGTCCGCCTGGCAATTAAGACAGGTTCATCTCCTACCAATGATGGATCAGAGCTGCTGTTGACTTGTAATGGAGAAATTTGTGAAGAAGAGCCATAGCCCCTACTAATAATTCCAGGCCTCCACCCTAGTTGCTGTAAGCGCTCTGCGAGTGCAATAACGATAGGCGTCTTACCGGTTCCGCCAACGCGAATATTGCCCACAATAATTACCGGCACTGGAGCAGGCTGTAGTTTTACTAAGCCTGTGTCTTGAATTAGCTTACGAGCGCGTAGCACCAAACCATAAAGCCAAGAGAGCGGCCACAGCAACAAGCTAGTAGGCCCACGCCTCTCCCAAAACTTAGGTGCTTTACGGAATAAAGAAATGGCCATGAACAGTAGTTTCTTAATTCGGCAATGATTTCTTAGCTTGATTATTCGATTGGCTGCTAAAGACAATATTGGAGAGATTGGCATCTCGCGCTGCTTCTAGGGCAGTCATTACTGCTTGATGAGGTGCTTTAGCATCTGCATCAATATTGACCTGCAAAGAATTAACACCTTCTTTCTGGCTGTTTTGCTCACTCTTCTCACTTAACTGCATTAGGGTATTACTAAGTTGTGAGCGATCAGTGACTTTGCCATTGACTGCAAAGCGACCATCGCGACTGACGGCAATATGAATTTGCCTTACTTCTACCTGACTCTCATTGCCATTGGCAGTGGGCAAAGTAATCGCCAGTTCTTGATAGCGGGTAAAAGTTGTGGAGATCATTAAAAAGATCAACACTACTAACAACACATCAATAAATGGAATGAGATTAATTTCTGGTTCTACAGGTGTAGTGCTACTCCCAAGAGAAAAATTTCTCTTCGCGTGGGGATGGCTATCTAACCAACTCATTTTGCAGCGTTAACAGTTGCAACACCGCCGTTTGTATCGCTTGGATAAAGCTTCTTAAAAATCTGACGGGTAAATTCTTCGCACTCACGTTGACGTTGATTGGCCATCGCACGTAAACCGCGCCAAGCCGCAAGAGCTGGAATGGCAATCAATAATCCAAATGCTGTGTTGTACAGGGCTACAGAAATTCCATGTGCGAGCTGTTGTGGGCTGCCAGCAGCACCATTGATGGCGCCTTGACTGCCAAAGATTTCAATCATGCCAACTACTGTGCCAAACAAACCTAGTAATGGGGCAATCGTAGCAATGGTTGCTAGTGCACCTAGGTAGCGGTCCAGTTTGAGCCAGGTAGCTTGCGCGCAGGCTTGGAGCTCTTCTAGAGCAGCAGTAGAACTACTACCGCTTAATTTCTCTTTGAGAGTGCAGGCGAGCAAAGGGCTTGCAGGAGACAGGTTTTCTAATTGCGCAATTTGTTGCTCAGAAATACTAGATTTACTTCCAAGCATCTGATTGGTAAGAGAAAAAGCAGTTTCTAGGCAGTTTTTAGGAAAAATATGAATTTGTCGTAGATACCAGGTGCGCTCTAAGGCGATCGCCAGACCCAAAATGGAAATAATAAGGAGGGGCCAAATAGGCCAGCCAGCGGATAGTAAGATGGAGTACATAAGCTCAGTACTTTAGCTGAATTAAAAAGCCTGTTTCAGAAAGCTAGCCTGTGGATAACTCTGTGCAAAACTTTTTTGAAAGCGCGCTGTAAGTCCTTGATTGATCGTGATCTCGCTGATAAGTTGATTTAATTGCAGTTTTTAACTCAGATTAATTATGATATAAATCAATGACTTAGTATTAGTATGTTGGATGTATGAGACGTTTTGGGTCAGTAATTACTTACTTATCAGCATTCAACCTAGGGCCAACCCTTAACTGTGGATATTTATTGGCGCTCAAGCCAAATAGCTGTGTGATTAAAGAGAAAAAATGTCGGAAATATCAAGGGAAATTCTGAGTGTTGGCGATCTAAACCGCGCCATTGCTGCCTCCTTAGAGGATCGTTTTGATACGGTCTGGGTTAGCGGGGAGATTTCGAACTTTAAGGCCTATGACAGCGGGCACTGGTATTTCTCCTTAAAAGACGAGGAAGGTCAGATTCGCTGCGTTATGTTCCGTGGCCGGAATGGCCAGGTTGGTTTTATGCCCCAATCAGGGGATTTAGTAGAAGTCAGCGCCAGCCTAGGAATGTATGTCCCGCGCGGGGATATTCAGCTCACTATTCAGACTCTACGTCGTGCCGGTATGGGCGGACTATATGAGGCCTT
>Ga0214171_1000468_pt1 | contig 13944 bp, 14 predicted proteins | sample TroBogEpilimnion_40_FD_153009 | JGI IMG/M metagenome (GOLD analysis project Ga0214171, IMG submission 153009) | Freshwater microbial communities from Trout Bog Lake, WI - 02JUL2007 epilimnion | ecosystem: Environmental > Aquatic > Freshwater > Lake > Epilimnion/Euphotic zone | place: Trout Bog... | reverse complement strand
ACTTGACGTGCGTAGGTTCAACTCGTGATGAATTGGTCTCGATTTTGAATCAATATCGAAGCGCGAATATCCATAGCGTCTTGGCGCTTCGCGGTGATCCTGTCGGAGGTCCGTCCACGCCATGGGTGAGCACGCCCGGCGGTTTTGATCATGCGGATCAACTCGTTGAATTAGCCGCAGAACTTGGAGGATTTGAAATCGGTGTTGCGGCATTCCCTGATGGCCACCCCGCTAGCGGTGGAGATTTTTCACGCGATATCGATGTTTTGCTGCGCAAGCAAGAACTTGGTGCCACTTTTGCTACCACGCAGTTCTTTTTTGAATTTAGCCATTGGCAAGGTTTGGTCGATTCGCTTGCGAAGCGAGGATCAGATTTGCCAATTATTGCTGGCATCTTGCCGGTCACAAATATTAAGCAACTCAACCGAATGGCCGAACTCGGCGGCGCGGCGATACCTTCCACGATGACACGCCGATTCGAATCTATCGCAGACGATCCAGTAGCCGTGCATGAAGTTGGCGTTGAGATTGCAACCGAGCTGTGCGAAAAGTTGCTTGCCGCAGGAGTGCCGGGCCTCCATTTTTACACCATGAATACAGCGAAGGCGACGATGGAGATCGCGCATAACCTTGGGTTAGTCGGTCGTGAAGCGCGCTGATTTTTTTGCCACATGGAGTCGTCTCCATGGCGACGCAGAGATCTCTGGGTTCGTCCGGTGGTGGCTCTCTATCTCTTATCCGTGCGCGCGATTATTTAGTCGGCTTCGAGTTACACCAAATGTGCTGACGTTATGCGGCGTCTTATTCTCGGTGGCCGCTTGGTTCGGCGCCCATTCGTGGTGGGCTTTGGCATTCGTATTGCTCGCCCTGCTTGCGGACGGATTGGATGGATCGCTCGCAATTTATGCAGGAGCAGAATCAATGCGTGGCGCCTTTGTCGATTCGTTGGCTGATCGGATCAGTGAAGCCTTCTTCTTTCTCACTTTTTATCGGCTAGCCCCGCGATATGTGGTCGTCATCTTCATTGCGTGGATCTTCGGATACGTCCAAGAATATATCCGCGCTCGCGCACAAGGATTAGGACATAAGGCGACCGGAATCGTGACAATTTCTGAACGCCCGGTACGGGTCATTCTGTTGCTCGGGACAATTATTGCTTGGCATATCAATCCGCGCTTCGCATCGGCCTGCGCGGTTGCTGGACTTTGCCTGCAATTGGTTGCGCTCTATCAACTCGCCGATTTTCAACGCAAAAATATCTAGTGCTACACGCCTAGTTCGAACGACCGATTGCCTCGGCCACAATCTCTGCGCTGATACCCACCAGTGGCAAACCGCCACCAGGATGCGCGCTTCCTCCAACGCAGTACAACCCTTTGAGCGGAGAGCGATTTGCGGCGCGCAAAAATGCCGAGCGCGGTCCATTGCTTGAGGTTCCATAAATGGAACCGCCGGGTGCGTTGACCGAATTTTGTAAATCAAGTGGAGTGCGAAATTCCATAACATCGATTCGTTCGCTGACTCGAAGCCCCAAACCATCCATTTTTTTAACGATGTGCTGTGCGTATTCGCCGCCGCCGTGGCTCCAGTCGTAGCCATTGGCAGGTTCGTGCCGCGGTGCGTTGACGAGAACAAACCACGCCTCCTTGGCGCTGGCGCCATCACCGCGCACCATTAATGGATCGTTAGGCGCACAGATATAAATAGTGGGGTCCTCGACCGGAACTTTCTCGGTAAATATCTGGTCGAATTCGGCGTCGTAATTACTGGGGAAGTAGACGTTGTGATGCTGCAACTTTTCCGCAGGTGATGAAAGCTTGCTGTTATCTAGACCGAGCAGGAGCGAGAATCCGGCGAGCGATTTGGTTGCACGGCGAAGCTTCTTGACTTCGGTGCGAGTGGCGGCGAGAGTTGTAGGCAATAGCGTGGTGTAGACGTGTTCGGCATCGGCGTTGGCAACCACGTAATCCGCGCTAATTTTTTCTCCCGATAGGAGGGTAACTCCCGTAGCCCGCTTGCCGTCGTGATCAATCTTCGCCACCGGGTTGTTGAATGAGAATTTCACATTAAGCAATCGGGCGCGTTCTTCCAGCGCGACCGAGAGTTGGCCCAGGCCGCCTTTGATATGCCAGGCACCAAAGCTGGTCTCGATAAATGCAATTGTCAACAGAACAGCTGGGACCTTGCGAGGGTCAGAGCCGGAATATGTCGCGTAGCGGTCGACAATCTGTTGCAGCCGTGGGTCATCAACGTATTTGCTGACATAGCTGCGCAGTGAAGTAAATGGCGCAATTGTCCGGAGATCGCGAATGAATCCCTTGCGGCGAATCAGCTGGGGGATAGGTGCTAATTCAGACTCCACGAACGGACCACGCGAGACATCCCACATCCGCTCCGCCCGCTGCATGAGTCGGTGCCATTGATCCGCAGGTACCTTGCCGAATGCAGCTTCAATAGATTGGCAGACTTTAGGGAGTGACAGATTTGGAAACGTTATGCGCGATCCATCGGAAAAGTGATAATCAAATGCTGGGTCTACTGGTTGTAGATCCAAAATGTGCTCTAGTCGCTTACCGGTTTTGAGAAATAAATCGCGATAGACGGCGGGGATTGTCAGCAACGACGGACCGGTATCAAAGGCGTAGTCACCGATCCACTCGGTGCGGCATTTGCCGCCGCTTCGGTCGGAGGATTCGAAGACATAAACATCGTGTCCATATTTAGCGAGTCGAATCGCGGCCGACATTCCGCCGACGCCAGCGCCAATAACCACTATCTTGCTCATCGAGGCACCCATTGAGATTTCACAGTCACGCCACCGCTCTTCCGCGCCATTGCAAGGTGCCACGTGACTTTCGAATCCATGAAAGAGCAATCAAATAAAAGAGGGCGAGAATCGCAACGGGATGCAGAACGCCCATCGCAGGATTGCCGCCAGTCCGAGCGGCCGCAAGTGACCTTGACATCATGACAAGCAGAAACGCGATCCAACCGATTGGATGCCCGAGCGAGGCAGAATTTATCGGAGTGATTCCGGTAAGCCACAAAATAAGAACCGCAAATAAAGTTCCAGCAACACCACCGAAGGCGCGCCACAACGACTTGGTGTAACCAGCTATTAATTCGTTCGAGCTTTCATACATGCGACACTCGGCGATTTGGCTGGCCTCCGCGACCCCGCCGTTGTAGCCCGCCCGAACCAGCGTGCGCGCAAGTTCGAGATCATCAAGAACTTCGCCCTTAATTGAATTGTGTCCGCCAATGGCAAGGTAAGCAGCGCGCTTGATGACCATGAATTGGCCATTTGCTATCACCATCGATGGTTGTCGCAATCGTTCGGCCAACCGAAGAGGCACGCTCGCCATCCATGACCACTGAAGAAGCGGTTGGATTAATCGCTCCATCAGGCCTCGGGCAATTTCGCGTGGGTAGGGCGAAATGAAATCCCACTCCCACTTCTCCATAGAAGAAATTGTTGCTGACATGGCGCTCGGATGGAGTCGGACATCTGCGTCCAAAAAGACAAGGTAATCAGCCTCCGTGGATGCGGCCAAGGTAGAGCAAGCATGGATTTTTCCTAGCCAACCCAATGGTGGATTTGTGCCGTTGATAATTTTTATCTGTTGCGAAAATCCCGCGAGTAATTCTGAGGTCGAATCGGTCGACTGGTCGTCGAGAACGGTGATCGATGCGTTTTCCAACCCGCGTTGCGCAATCACCGACGCGACCGCCCGTTCAACATTCCGTTCCTCATTGCGCATAGGAATAAGAATTGCAATAGAGTCAGTGATGGTTGTCGACTGAGCGGGCGTGATGACGCGCATTGAAAAACTGTTGATGATGACCAAACCGCAGCCAACGAAGCTCAGTATTAGGGATGCGATCAGCATTTAGAGTTGATCAGGACGTCCGAATGAAAGCGCAAAAAAATATGGCGCTAGCAAAGCACCGAGTACCACGGTGCCTAGCAACGCGACGCCTGGTCGGTGGAAATAAAGAAGGTTTCCAATCAATCCGGCAAAAAGAGTCCAGCCGAGAAGAATGTCCATGGCCAAGGAGTTTGCGCCCACCCGCTTTCGCTCCTTGGGGAGCGCCAAATGGAGAATCGCGATGATTCCCATTCCGGCGAATAACCAACCAGCGGCATTAGAAAGTGGAATTTGGTGCTCGAACGGAACCGTTGCACCAGATAACTTCCACGTCCACCTGTGATCGCTCACCATCTGTGGATCGAGAAATAGATCCCACGCCATAAGAACCGCTCCGCCATATAAGAACGCCCAATGCGGAGTGACTCGGCGCGCGACCATCAGCGCGGGATGCACCATCATGATCCATGCGAATGGCACAACCAACGGAACGCTAAGGATTGATAGTCCTAAAGTGCTTGAATAGGCGTAGTGACCAAATGGCCAACCGGTTCGACTTCCGAGTTCCTCTACGCCCCAGGCGTAACCGAATACGAGCACTAACAGCGTGTAGGCGTATCTATTTCCGTAAGAATAAATGGCATGTAAGAGCACTAGCGCCGCGCCGATATATACGGTGGCAATCGTGACGATGCGAAGAGCGTTGTGCGAGGTCAGCGGATAAGAAATTTGTGCGGCAATTTCGAGTGCGAGTAGGCCAAAGAGCAAATAACTTTGTACTGGCGAAATACCGCGGCGCGATCGAGCGCGTTGGCGGTAGTACCGAGTAGACATGTGCCTAGTCTGCCGTATTTATCAGTCTGGCGTCTTAAGGGTGCCGCTCTCTTCGAGCACCGCGAACCGAGCGAAGAGTTCTTCGGCGTACCAATTCAATTGTTCGGTCGCTCTGATGGCGGCCGTGTGAGCCGCCCCTTGGTATGCGAATTCGCGAATTGCGGCGGCCGAATCCCAGATGGAGAAAGTCCCTTGCAATCCGATGGGGGCTTCACCTATTCCGATTGCCGCACGCAAGCCAGTTGACTGTCGCAGGCTGGTCGTCACGGGTGGTACGGCTCGCCAGAATTTTGCATTCATGCGCCATTTGATCCGAGCACGAGTTATTGCTGCGACGGGTCCATTCCACTTCTCGGATGGTTCTGCTGTGACAGTGAACGGAGTTTTGCCTGACCATTGACCGTGAGATGAAATCGGCTTGAGGAGCAGTCGATATTCGGATTGCGAGAAAGTGCGCCACGAATTTACGACTCGGCTGTTATGAAATGCGGCAACATCTTCTTCGGGAATGACGACGAGCAATCCCCAACGCGTGATATCCGCATCCGACGGAGTGAAGGTCTCGCCTTTGCCGGTTCCGAGTGACTTAAAAAATGTAACGCTGGTTGCGCGAAGCGATAATCGATCAACACCCATGTGCCACAGCGCGCGTGCAAGATGCCGTTTTTTGATGGACCAGAAATAAACGACGACCATCAGGCAGAGATTTCAGCAGCGGCAAGAATTTCTGCGATAACCGCTTCGGGCTGATCCCACATCGGCGCATGGCCACATTCGGAAAGCACAACCCACTTGGCATGCGCAGGGAGTAGCGATTGTTCTTGCGAGGTACGAGCGGGCAAGGTGTTGTCGGTATCACCAAAAATAATTGTGGTCGGCACCGATTCTGGAATGTCGGCTTCAAATCGCGCACCGAGGAATGCATCCCATGCTGGGAAGTATCCCTTCGAAGTTCCCATATCCATCGTCGCGTTGAGCATTACGTCAAGCGGCAACTCGCGCCATTTTGGACTTACCAACCCAAAGCCAATTTTCTTTGCCCACTCATATTTCAACAATGACGGTGCAACCGACTTCAGCGAGACCGCCATAACGCGCGATACGGCCGCACCTGGAACGCGTGACGTATATGGAGTAAGCCATAAGCCAGCTGGCGCGAGCGCGGTCACGCTCTTAATCCGATTCGGATGAAGAGCCGCCATTTCAAGCGCGATCCAACCGCCCAATGAATTACCGACTAAATGAAATTCATTAAAGCCAACCGCCGCCATTTCGTCGACTAAACGGTTTGCCAAGGAGACCGGATCCATCGGTTGCGCCGGTTCGTGCGGCGATTGACCGTGACCCGGTAAATCCATTGCGATGGTGGTGAATTCCTGTGAAAGAGTGGGGGCGATTAGATTCCACGCCCGAGCCGAGGATCCCAATCCATGTACAAGCAATATCGGTTCGCCTGATCCGGTAATCGTGGAGCGCAGCGTCATAGTGGAATTTTAACGAGCACCGAAGAAACGCGATACTCCAATTCCCAGCACCATTCCCACCATCTGAGCGGCGATGAAGGGCAGGATGGAATGGGGCGCGATACCAGCGTAGGTATTGCTCATCGACCGAGCGATTGTCACAGCTGGATTCACAAACGAGGTGGACGAGGTGAAGAAGCAGGCCGCGCCAATCCATGCACTGATTACTACCGGCGCGAAGCGGAGCGATTGGTTTTTGCGCAGCAGGGCAATCACAACCAGCAACCCAGCGGTCGCCAATACTTCACCTAGGTATTTACTCATTCCGCCGCGGTCATGATGCGAGGCAAAGACGAGTGGCTTGTTGAACATAAAGTTGGCGGTGATGGTGCCGACTATCGCGCCAGCAATCTGAACACCCACATACAAGGCGGCGGTTGCGGCAGAAATTTGTCGCCGCCAGAGTTCCACGATGGTCACGATGGGATTGAAGTGAGCCCCGCTAATCGGCCCAAAAATAGTGATTAATACCGCGAGAATCGAGATGATGCAGAAGACGTTAATCATTAAGCGAACGCCACCATCGTTGCTGATATTGGTCGCCATGATGCCGGACCCAATGATGGTGAGGAGCAGTAGAGCGGTACCGATGAATTCGGCGGTCAGTCGACGACTCACGCGAGCAACCATGCGCTTATCCGAGCCATGTCTTGAGGATAGTGAAAATTGCTATTGCATAAAGGACTACGGCAAATGCTTGCCGTAGTTGCTTGGCCGGCACGCGCTTACTGAAATGTGAAGCAATGGTGGAGACGACCACCGCGGAGGCAGCGATTGCCGCCGGAACAAACCAATGAATCTCATGCCAGATATTGTGGTGGCCCATAAATGAGGTTAAGCAGTTCAGTGCAATAATCAGTAGCGAGGTGCCGGCCGCTTTATTGTGTGGAATATGAAAGAAGAGCACAAGGACGGGAATCGCTAAAAAGCCGCCGCCAATTCCAAAAATTCCGGTCATCGCGCCGATGACGAGCGAAATCGCGAGCAGTATTAAGAATGGAATTTTGCGCTCTGGTCGATCCGTGACATTTCCGCGCAACATGGACGTGCCAGCAATTACGAGAATGATTGCGAATCCGCCCGTGATGACGGATGGAGCTAAATGTTTCGCGACTACCGAGCCGCCTAGATTGGTGACGAGACCCAACGCCCACACAGTGAACGCCTCGCGGTAGAGAACGTCCCTGCTTCGCGCCTTAGGAATCACGCCAAAGAGCGCCGCGATAAATACGACCGCCAACGATGCGGTGGTCGCGTGAATCGGGGAGTAATGAAATATGTAGAGCAGGATGGGCACGGTCAGCATCGCGCCGCCCGCCCCGACTAGTCCGAGGACCGAGCCTACGAAGGCCCCACTGAGCAGGGCGAGCGCCAGGTTCAGAGGGGTATCCACCCGGCTATCCTGCCAGCCAGCCCGAGCCACCTTGCCGGGCCTTGCCTTTGTCAGTGGGGGCAGTTATCTTTCGAACATATGTTCGAACAACCCGCCTCCGTCTCCGTTTCTGACCAACAGGTTCCTGACCAACAGGTTCCTGACCAACAGGTGCCCTTGTCAGCTCCGTCAGCTCGAGTCTTAGCCCCCGAAGGGGAGCCGCTTGAGTTCATCTACAAGGGCAAACGCTTCCATATTCACGCCATCGTCTCCAGGTGGCGTGAATCCGGAGGTTGGTGGAATCGAATCGCTGATGGCAAGAACCATCTCCAGGACGAACTAGCGATCTTTGATGACGGCGCTCGCGCTATCTGGCGAGTAGAAGCGGCCCCCGAAGGCGCACTCTCTACCTTTGAGATCGAGCTCGACGAGCTGACTAACAAGTGGATCATTCGTCCCACATCTCGTCCGCAGTAATAACCATCTCGATAAAGAACCTGATATCTCATGACCAGTTTCACCCATTTACGAGTGACCAGTGGCTACTCCTTTAAATACGGAACAGCACAACCAGATGAACTCGTCGAACGCGCCGCAGAATTTGGCATGCGGTCGCTTGCCCTGACCGACCGTGACAATATGGCTGGCGCGATTCGTTTTGCGCAAAGTTGTGAAAACTTTGGCGTTGCACCAATCCTCGGAGTCAACCTCAGTTTTCTTCAGAAGAAATTCCGAGTCACTCTGCTCGCCCAATCTGGAAAGTTGGGCTCGCTCTATCGATTGCTCTCCGCTCTCAATCTAGGCAACCCGCAATCAAGTGAAAATATTTTGAGCTACGAACTCCTCGAACGATTTGCAGAATATGCGCGTGATCTCATCATCCTTCATGGCCCGGAGTCACAACTCGGCGCCGCAATCGGTCGTCGTCGACAAACCGAAGCGCTATCGATATTCAACTCCACCCGAGAGTTATTTGCCGCGCAGATAATTGAAGTCGTCTCGCATCAAACACCGGGCGATGGGGCTTTCAGTACTCCGCATGCGGCTAAAGCACTGGGCTTTGCTAGAGATCATGGCTTACCGGCTATCGTGACAAATGCGGCGCGCATGCTTGACCGAACAGATGGCCCGGTCGCAGATATTTTGGATGCAACCCGCAATCTGGTGCCGTTGAATTATCGCCACATCGAACGCCGCAATAGCGAGGCCTATCTCAAGGATTCAGCATCAATGACACGAATCGCTGACGAAATAGCTCGGGCGGCAGGGGAGCGAAACGCTCGAACCCTGCTCCATGAGACCGCGGTCTGGGCTGAGCGCACCGTGTTATCTCCGCGCACCGATATCGGACTAGGCGAAATCCATTTACCCGAACCCAGCGTTGTGGGCTCACGCTCGCACTCAGAAATGGCGGCACAACTGCGGGCGCGATGCGAACGCGGGTTGGCTAGTAAATATCGCGGCTCGCTATCGGTTGCCGCGGCCGAGCGGTTAGAAGAAGAACTCGCCACTGTGCGAACGCTTGGTTATGAATCGTATTTTTTAACGGTCGCGGATATTGCAGATATGGCTCGTGAACGATCGGTGCGAGTTGCCGCGCGGGGTAGCGGGGCGGGCTCGCTGATCTGTTATCTCTTGGGGATATCGGGGGTCGAGCCGCTTTCGCAGGGTCTCATCATGGAGCGATTTTGCTCGACGTTGCGCGGTGAATTGCCCGATATTGATATCGACGTGGAATCGCATCGGCGATTAGAAATATATGACGCGGTCTTTGCTCGGTATGGCGACGCTAATTGGGGTACGCCTAATAATCAATCGCGGGTCGCGACGGTGGCAATGGTAGAGACCTATCGCGCGCGTCACGCGATTCGTGACGTTGGAGCGGCGCTTGGAATTCCCGCAGTGGAGATTGATCTGATTGCAAAATCATTGCCCCATATCCGAGCCAGCAATATTTCTAAAGCGCTGAACAACTTGCCCGAACTCAAATCGCTCAATCTAAATACTCCACTTCTTAAAATGGCGATTCATCTCGCCGGGCGGCTTGATGGTTTACCGCGCCATTTAGCGATGCATCCATGCGCGATAGCGCTTTCGGATATCGCCATTCATGATCGAGCGCCGATGGAGCGCAATCCCAGCGGGTATCCGATGGTGCAATTTGATAAAGATGACGTTGAAGGAATTGGCTTGCTCAAGCTCGATGTCTTGGGGGTGCGGATGCAATCGGCGATTTCGTACGCGCTCGACGAGATTGAACGAGTTGAGGGAAGAGCGGTCGATATTGATGGGATCTCGCTCGACGATAAGAAGACCTTTGATTTAATTAAATCGACGAGAACGCTCGGCATCTTTCAGATTGAGAGCCCTGGCCAACGCGAGTTGGTGGGAAAGATGGCGCCCGATTCGTTTACGGATTTGATTATCGATATCTCGCTCTTTCGGCCGGGTCCGGTGAAGAGTGACATGATCACGCCCTTCCTTAACTATCGACAGAAGGTTCCTGGTCGTTCAGGAGAATCCGCCAAACCCGAAATACATCCTGATCTGATTGAGATTCTCCGCGACACCGAAGGCGTTGTCGTCTTTCACGAACAGGTCATCCGCATCATCGCCACATTGACCGGCATCACGTTGGCCGAAGCGGATGAGAAGCGGCGCGAACTAGGAACGCTTGAAGGGCAACAGCGAGTATGTGATTGGTTCTATCCCACCGCCTTGTCGCGCGGCTATTCCGAAAAAACGGTTACCCACATCTGGGAGATTCTTCGTTCCTTTGCTTCGTTTGGTTTTTGCAAGGCCCACGCGGCGGCATTCGCGTTGCCCACGTATCAATCGGCCTGGCTGAAGACGCATTACACCGCCGCCTTCTTGGCGGGGGTCATGACGCATGACCCAGGGATGTACCCGAAGCGGTTAATCGTGGACGAGGCGCGGCAATGGGGGATTCAGATTTTGCCAATCGACATCAACCTCTCGGATACCACCTACCGAGTAGAGCGAGTTACTACATCAGATCGCGCACCATATTCGGCACCTGATCTAGCAAGCACCGGAGCGCCACTCGAACTCCCTGATGCGCGCGGATACGGAATCCGCATTGCGCTAAGCGATGTGCAAGGAATTAGTGATGCCGAAATTACAAGCGCGATTACCGGTCGGCCTTATGTAGACCTGGCAGACTTTGTCTACCGAGCTGGTGTCAGCCGACCAGTAACAGAAGCGCTGGTACTGGTCGGCGCCTTTGATTCTATTCATGGAATAACCAAGATCTCTGGAAGTACATCGAGCGGCATCAACCGACGAGATCTCCTGTTGCACCTACAAGATTTATATAGTCGAGTAGGCGGAAAATATTCAGCGGCATCGAGTCAACTTTCCTTAGAGCTAGGCGTACCAGAGCTTTCAGCCAGCGGTCTTCCCGATTTAAATCCAGGCGAACGAGTCTCGCATGAGATGCAATTATTGGGAATCGATGTCTCGCAACACATGATGCACTTCTATGCAGATTTCCTTAATCATGTTGGGGCGATTAAATCATCCGAGGTAATCCATCAGCGTTCTGGCCAATCGATTCTGGTTGCGGGAGTGAAAGTTGCGCTACAGACGCCGCCGGTTCGGTCTGGCCGACGAGTCATGTTTTTAACTTTGGACGACGGCTACGGGTGCAACGACGCCACCTTCTTTGAAGATGTGCAAGAACGGACCGCCGCCTTATTGCGCAACGGCTCGCTCTTTTTGGTGCGGGGAGTAGTGCGAAGAACCGGCCCGCGCGGAGTATCAATTCGTGCGACCGCGGCATGGGATTTAAGCGATTCGTATGAGAAGTGGCGTAATCTCGTCGTTGATGACCAGCAAATTCCCGGAAGCGTCCGACATGCTTGAAAACACCATTCTGCATGTCGATATGGATGCTTTCTACGCTTCCGTGGCGGAAAAAGACGATCCCAGCTTGCGCGGCAAAGCGGTAGTAGTCGGAGCAGGCGCGCGCGGAGTAGTCCTCTCGGCTAACTACGAGGCTCGAAAATTTGGAATTCGAGCAGCCATGCCAGTTGGCCGGGCGCAGCGCATGGCGCCACACGCAATCTTCGTCGCGCCAGAACACCACCGTTATGCCGAGGTCTCCGAAAGCATTATGGAGATATTTCGATCGACCTCGCCGCTCGTCGAACCCATTTCGTTGGATGAGGCCTTTATCGATGTAACAGGCGCACGGAAGTTGCTCGGAACAGGTCGGGAGATTGCGCAATCTATTCGTGCACAAATATTGGAGCGCGAAGGTCTCACGTGTTCTGTGGGAATAGCGTCGACAAAATTTATCGCCAAGTTAGCATCTGGTCGTTGTAAGCCGAATGGCGTTTTAGAAATCGCCACGGATCGAGTGCTTGAGTTCTTACATCCACTTCCGGTTAATGCAATTTGGGGGGTAGGCCCAAAAACCGCGGAAGAGTTAATAAAGCTTGGGTTACACACTGTTGCCGATGTTGCTAACACACCGCGAGCCACATTAATTAGAGCCTTGGGCGAAGCGACCGGATCGTCCTTATACGAATTAGCGTGGGCGCGCGATTATCGAGATGTGGTTTCGGATGAGCCGGATAAAAGCATCAGCGCCGCTGAAACTTTCTCATATGACATCGAAGATCACGAGATAATTTTGCGGGAACTCTTACGCCTAACCGAAAAGGCTACGCATCGCCTTCGTGAACGCGATATGAGCGCGCGCACCATCTCGATAAAGGTTCGCTTTGCTGACTTTAAAACCATTAATCGGTCTAAGACCGTGCCGCTTCCTATCAGCGGTACAAAAGAAGTCTATGAAGTTGCCAAGCAGTTATTCCAAGCGCTTAAGTTGGAACGAGCTCGCCTACGATTAGTAGGAATTAGTCTGGAGGGGTTGGTCGACGGCACCGACGGACCCGAGCAGCTCGAGATGCGATTTGATGGAGGCGATCGCGATAAAGGCTGGCGCGAAGCGACTAAAGCCATCGACGCCGCGACCGGCCGATTCGGCTTGGGAAGCGTGCGACCGGCCCGTCTCTTTAGGCCTGGAAGTGAGGCTGGAAGTAAGCCTGCAAGTAAGCCTGCAAGTAAGCCTGCAAGTAAGCCTGGAAAGCCGAATTCGACCGCCAAAAGTGAGCAACCGCCTACACATTTGGACTTTCGCTCTTAGTAGTCCTGCTCTATTCTGATGCTATGCCTCTCTCCGACCACGAAAAACGCCTTTTGGCGGAGATGGAAGCTGCGCTGGAACAGGACGATCCCCGCTTAGTTTCAACCCTGACTGGCAAGGCGCGCACTCGAAAGGCCAGCCGAGTTCTCGCTGGTGGAGTCACCGTTCTTGTGGGCATGGCGATCATCATCTCTGGCCTGATTGCGAAGGTTGTTCCGGTCGGGATAGCCGGCTTTCTCGTGGCCTTGGCTGGTCTCGTTCTGATTTTCTCGAACCTCTCTGCCCTCGGTGACGGTGCGCCCGGCCAACGGGGAACGACATCTCCTGGACCAAAAAAAGGCGGTTGGAGTTCACGCCTGGAAGAGCGCTGGGAGCGCCGCAATAACGATCAGTAGGAATAACGATCAGTAGCTGACGCAATAAACCATCAACCGCCTCTCATTCGAGGGGCGGTTTTTTTCATGCCAAAAAACGGCTCAATCTCAGTGGGGCGACGTTGCGCTGGGGTGGAAGTGGGTGGGGCAGTAGGGGCGGAAAGGGAAAGAAAGTGGGCAAAGATGGTTGAAAATGGAGGAAAATGGAGTAAAGTGGGGTTCTAGCCAATATTTCGCTCGTGGGGAGCGGAAATCGGCTGGTTTTTAAATCACCGGGGGAGGTGGGATACGTGTTTCTCGGTACCCATGAACCCAAGCTCGATGAAAAAGGGCGCCTCATTTTGCCCGCCCGATTCCGCGACGAACTCGCCAATGGCCTGGTCATCACCAAGGGTCAAGAGCGATGCCTCTACGTATTCCCCAGTAATGAATTTGCCGCCATCACCGATCGCTTGCGCCAAGCACCCGTCACCGAAAAGGCTGCTCGCGATTACATGCGCGTGATGTTCGCGGGAGCGCACGACGAAGTTCCGGACAAGCAAGGACGCGTAACGATTCCCGCGGGTCTGCGCACGTATGCAGCGCTGGAAAAAGATTGCGTGGTTATTGGCGCAAATACTCGTCTCGAAATTTGGGATTCCGAATCATGGAATTCATATCTCGCGGATCGCGAGAAGTCATTCTCTGATGTCTCTTCGGAGGTGCTACCCGGACTCTTCTAACAACTCTCTGTTGTGGCCACCGCCGACCTCATAACGACGCCCCTTCCCCGGCGCCGTTACCCCAAGATCCGTCGGCC
>Ga0214171_1000459_pt1 | contig 14138 bp, 9 predicted proteins | sample TroBogEpilimnion_40_FD_153009 | JGI IMG/M metagenome (GOLD analysis project Ga0214171, IMG submission 153009) | Freshwater microbial communities from Trout Bog Lake, WI - 02JUL2007 epilimnion | ecosystem: Environmental > Aquatic > Freshwater > Lake > Epilimnion/Euphotic zone | place: Trout Bog... | reverse complement strand
TCAAACGCGTGCCGATGGTGCGACGATCCGCAGCGTGGGCTCCTACTCCGCCGGCCTTCGCTTTGAATCGTAACGGGGCCATTCCTGGTCCCTCCGGCTCCGGTGCATTGAAGTTCCCGATGTTCGTTAGCTTCCCGTTAGAACCAAACCATGAAACACCTCATCCTCACCAGCCTGCTGGCCCTTTCCGTCAGCCTCAACGCAGCTCCCACCATCTCCAAACGCGCCAGCGAAATCGACCCGCGTGCCAAGGAGCATCCGGAAATCGATTTCGTCTTCACCGATAAAAAGGGCAAGCCGCAGGACATGGAGAACGCCAGTGTCGATACCAGCGTGAAGTCCCAGGGCAAGCTCGTCATCTGGCTCATGGGCCACAGCGCCCCCTTGTTCGAGCGCCTCAACAGCTACGGCCTGCACGCCATCCAGGTTCATTACGCCAACAAGTGGTTCGGCCTCATCCCTCCAGCGCGGCTGAATGACGGCAAGACCCTGGGCGACATCCGTCTCGAAGCCTCGATCGGCGAGGATCGCAGCGATCTCGTCAGCATTCCGCAGCCGGACAGCATCATGGAGCGCTCCTTTCAATTCGTGAAGTGGCTCGCCAAGGAGCATCCCGAAGGCAAATGGGGCCAGTTCATCAGCGCAGACGGCAAAGGCCTGCGCTGGGACAAGGTGATCCTGTCAGGCGCATCTCATGGCGCGACCACTTCCGCCCGCTTCGCGAAGCATCAAAAGGTGGATCGCGTGGTTTGCTTCTGCGGCCCTCGTGACAACTACGAAACCTGGCAGTCACTCCCCTCCGCCACGCCTGCCAACCGCATCTTCGGTTTCAGCCACGTCCTCGATGGCGGCTGGACCGCTGATCACTACTGCCGCTCGTGGGAGATGATGGGCTTGAATCAGTTCGGACCCATTGTGGATGTGGACATCAGCGCTCCGCCCTTTCAAAACACCCGCCGTCTCATCACCAACGCTGATGTGAAAGGCGACGACAAACGCGCTCACAGCTCCGTGACCCCCGGTGGCGCGGCCGTGAAAGACAAGGACGGCAAATTCATCCACGAAGCCGTCTGGCAGTATCTCTTCAATCATCCCGTCGATCAAACCGGCACTCCAACACCCGCCGATCCAGACTGCGTGAAGGATCAGCGCAAATCATCCCGTTAAGTTCCGCTCAATTCAATCCTCCAACTCCGCTCACTTATGCTGCTCTCGCTTCGTCCCCTCACTATCGCCGCCGTGTTCAGTCTCGGCTCTCTTTTGAATGCTGCTGAGAATCCTTTCATCGGCCGCTGGGCGCTGACGATTCCCGGCGGTGGCGCAGGTTGGCTTGGCGTGGAGTCCAAAGACGGTGCTCTCAGCTCCAGCGTGCTCTGGGGCGGTGGTAGCGTGGTGCCGACCACCAGCACCAAGGTCGATGGCGACACCCTGTTCGTGACGCGTGAGCAGAAGAACAAGGAAGGCAAAATAGCGACGGTTGAAACCATCACCGCGAAGATCGAAGGCGAAAATTTGAAGCTGACGACCTCCCGAATAAATGCGGAAGGCAAAGAGGTCGGCAAAGCGCAGGATTTCTCCGGCAAACGTATCGCTGATGTGCCGCCCACTCCTGACCTCACGAAGGTAAAATTTGGCGAGCCCATCCAGCTCCTGAATGGCAAGGACCTCACCGGCTGGCGCCTTCTCAATGAAGGAGCCGACAACGGCTGGAGCGTCGTCGATGGCGCGTTGCAAAACCGCGTCACCAAGGAAAAAGGCAAGCACTTCGGCAATCTGCGCACGGACGCCGAATTTGAAGACTTCAATCTGAAGACCGAAGTGCGCACTCAGGAAGGCAGCAACAGCGGCATCTACCTGCGCGGCATTTATGAAGTGCAGGTCATGGAAAGCTTTGGCAAGCCGCTTGATTCACACCACATGGGTGCGCTTTACAGCCGCATCACCCCGAGCGTGGCTGCTGAAAAGCCGATTGGTGAATGGCAGACGCTCGACATCACCCTCGTCGATCGCCACCTCACCGTGATCCTCAATGGCAAGACCATCATCGACAACGCTCCCGTGCTCGGCTGCACCGGCGGTGCTATGAGCAGTGATGAATTCAAGCCCGGCCCAATCTACCTCCAGGGCGATCACACCAACGTGGACTACCGCAACATGGTGCTGACTCCGGTGGTGAAGTAAGGCAGCCTGCCGCCTTTCCGGGTGTGAGACGAATCAGGTGATTCGTCTCACGTCCCCAGACGTTCCTTCACGGTCTTGATGGCCTTGTGCCGATTATCCACCGCGAGCTTCTTGAAAATGTGCTCGTTGTGTCGGTTCACCGTGTGCAGTGTGACGTCCAGTATCTGCGCGATTTCAGGGTTGTTCTTGCCCTCGCAGACCCAGTACATCACTTCAGCCTCGCGCTCGGTGAGGCCGAGGCTTTGCAGATGCTCGGTGGAGATCTTGAATGATTCCACCCGACCCAGCAGGTAGAAGCGGTCATCCTTGCAACGCGCGAGCGAGAGCACGATGCGGTAGCCCTCCTGCTCCATCTCCAACGGCGGAAAGATTTTCTCATTCTCGTCGGCCAGTTGCTGCAGCCACTGGCGGACAGGTGGTGGTAGAAAATAATGTGGGGCACCAGGAGTGCGCTCCAGGGTCTTGCCAAAGAACCAGTGCGCCGCCTTGTCGCCTTCCAAAACCTCGCCCTTTTCCGAGACGATGAGCAGCTCACACGCAGCAGCGGCGAGGGGGGCATCACTCAAGGTGCGGGGTGCCAGCTCCGTGGTCTTACCCATGATGGAGCTGTGGTGTGGAGCGGACTGCGCCGCGTTGTAAAAAATGAGGCGCTGACTGGCGATGCGGATTTCATCTCCATCGCGCAGCCGACGCGCGCTGTTCAGGCGCAGGCCGTTGACAATGACGCCGTTGCGGCTGCCCAGGTCATTGATCCACCAGTCATCGTTCAAATTCATCAGCACCGCGTGGCGTCGTGAAGCCTGCACATTGTTGATCGGAATGTCGTTGTCTGATCGACGGCCAATGAAACAGGGGGCCGCAAGAGTATATACTCCGCCGCTCCATTTCAAACAGGCTGGTTGGTCGCTCGGACCTGCATTCACTGGCATGCAGATCATTGTGCGCAGAAGTGACAGAAGTGCAACGTGGGCAAAAAAAAGTTCACGTATTGGCAGGTCTGCCAATAGCGCGTTTTTAGGTTCCGCTCGAAGCATGGGCCGCTACACCCCAGCACTCATGAAAACCGATCTTTTGGAACCCCTACAGGCATGCTCTACGCGTGCGTGTTCTGTATCCAACAGTGCTGCCAAGAGGGCTGCAGGCACTCCCGGCGTGAAGAGCACGCAGCGCCCGTTCTGCATGCTCTGTGTCCATTGCCCCAAGTGCCTGGAGAATCCGCAAACCGTCAGTTGTGAGCTATGCGCCGAGTGCCGGGCCTGCTCCTTGTATGGGCGGGCCAGTTGAAATTTGGAGAGTTTTGTCAGAAGGCAGGTGGGCGGTTCGTTGTACTGAACAACCATCCAACCAATGAACACGATCCCTGAACCTCAACGAGGACAGGCGGCCTCGTTTCAGCAAGCCGCCAGTGCCCACAACGCCGAAGCGCGTTTCGTTACCCGCAATCTCCATCGCGTCTGGCAGTTTCGCCGGATGCAGGCCACCTTCCTGCGGCCCTTTCGGCAGGCGCTGCGCCCCCTGCTCGTCTGGCTGCGCCAGGAGCATGTTTTTGTCAAAAGCGGCATGCACGGCACGCCTCCAGTCGGCCTCAAGCTGAAGCAGTTCAGTTGGGAGACCATCGCGCTGGGCCTTGTGCTTGCACCGCTGGCCTTCATCATGCTGCTGCCGCTGCTGATCCTCATCTTTCCCGCAGCGGTGCTCATTGGCCTGGCCGCTGCCGTCGCGGCTGCGCTACAGACCGACGCGGAGGATACGGAACACCACACACTGACCTGGCACGCGATGCATTGAGCCTGCTGCTTCAGCCGTTCTGCTTCTGCTTCTTCATCACGCGATAGACCAGCCATGCGGCGATATTGATCACCGCCATGGCGGCGAGGAGCTGTGTTAACGTCGTCGCGAGGCTGCCTTTGCCCAATCCGCTTCCTACCAGACTGAAGGCCACATTCAGCGGCAGGTAGCCTAACATCGTGCCAAGCAGGAAACGGGTGTGCTTCACGGGCGTCATGCCCAGCAGCACGTTCAAGACCAGCCCTGGCACCATGAGCTGACGCACCCAGAACACCCGCATGACGGATGGCTTCTTCAGCAGCTTCTTCAGCCACGGCCATTTCTCCGCCCGCGATTCCGCCGCACGGCGGAAGCCATGGCGCGATAGCACAAAAGCACCATACGACCCAAGGGTCGAAGCCACCAGCGAGAGCACCAGCCCTTCACCAAAACCAAAGACCAGACCGGCGGCGGCGCACAGTGGCAGGCGCGGCACGCCCAGCATCACCGACACGGCACAGGCGGCCATGAAGATCGCATGCGCACCCCAGCCAAAATCATGCACCAGGGCCTTCCAGGTCTGCACATTCGTGATCCACGCCTTCAGCGGGGTGAAGTGTGCTAACGCCATGAAAGCAGCCACCAGCAGCACGGCAAACAGCACCTGACGCGTCTCTTTTCCTAACGCACGCGAGGTCTCTTGCTCCACCTCGTTAGCGGTGGAGGCGTCCAGCTCTTCGGGTTCCTGGGCAGGCTCGTCGGTGGTCGCCATTATTGCAGCTTCCAGAGTTTGGCGTCGCTGCGCACATAGAGCGCACCACCGGAGATCGCAGGTGTCGTAAGCACGGTCTCCTTCAGTTCAATTTCTTGCAGCACTTTGCCCTTCGGCGCGTCAGGATCAATTACCTGGAAAATACCGCGCTCATTCACGATGTAAATGCGCTTGCCAGCCGCCACGGGCGAGCCACTGAAGGGGCCTTTCATCCGCAGCTTCCACGCTTCGTCACCATTTTTGACGCTCGCTTTGATCAGCACGCCCGCGCCATTCACCACATAGAGGGCATCGCCCAGCACCAGCGGACTCGCCGTGCCGGAATTCAGCTTCTCATTGCGCCACAACTGCGTCACCGCGCCCTTCTCCGGTGCCAGCGCCGTGATCCCGTGCGAAACCGCATACAGCGTCTCGCCCGCACCCACGCTTGATGGGATCGTGCTCGCCCCATCGCTGTAATCCCACACCGTCTTTCCCGTCGCTGGTTCCACCGCCAGGATGCCCGCGCTCGACTGCAGGGCCACCGTGTTCTTCCACACCGTCGCGCTCGTCCAGTTCGCCGCTTTCGGACGATCCAGCTTCCACTTGTTGCGGCCCGTGGCCACATCCAGACCCGCCACGAAGGACTCGCTGTCATTCTCGCTCTGCACCACCAGCGTGCCATCCATCACCACCGGCGACTGCGACATCCCCAGGCTGTTGCTCGCATTCGCGTAATCAAACGTCAGACCGCGCAGCCACAGCAGATTGCCATCGAGATCAAAGGCAAACAGATCGTTCGAGGAAAACAGCGCAAACACCCGCTCCCCGTCGCTGCACGGCGTGTTGGCCGCCACGCTGGTCTTGGGGTGCGTCATCGTGCGCCCCGTCGTACGCATCGCACGCTCCCAGCGCTTCGATCCATCCGCCGCATTGAAACAAAACACATGCAGCGTCTCCTGCCCCGGCCCGCTGGAGCAGGTCACAAACACACGCTCACCCACCACAATCGGTGCCGAAAGCCCACGCCCCGGCAGATCCGCCGTCCACGCGATCTTCAACTCGTCCGCCGGTGCCTTCGCCTCCGTGGAAACCGCCGCCGCATTCGGGCCACGGAACTGTAGCCAGTCCGCACGCACCACGCCTGTTGCCAGGCACATCACCACAAACATCGAAATCGTCTTCATAGTCATCATCGAATTAAAAAATTACTTCGCCGCCAAGATCGCCGTGCCCGTCGCATCGCACACGCGCAGTTGGAATTCCCACTCCACCGTCCACTGCTCCGTCTGCTCGTTCTGGCAGCACTTCACCAGGATCGTGTTCTTCCCCTTCTTCAGCTGACACGGCAGCTTGTACTGATCCAGCTTCGCGCCACGGTGGTATTCATCACGCGCAAACAGCAGCTCGCCGTTCAGCCACACCTTCCAGCCGTTCTTGCAGCCGATGCGGATTTCCGCCGGGCGGTCTTCCGTGCTGAAAAAATCCGTCGCTGCATAGCCCACCACGCTCTTCTCCATGCCGAAGGGCTTGTTGAAGTCGATCTTGCCGTACTCGTCGGTGCTCGTGTAGTCCGCCCACTTGGCCTCCTTGGTCTTGCCTTCGTAGCTCGCATCAAACTTCAGCTCCTTCTCTGGCGGATACACCGTGTCAAAACCAGTGCGATCCGCGTTGCTGAACGGCGCGATCATCTTCCAGCTCATCAGGAAACCGAAGTGCTTCGGCAGGTCCACCTTTTGGTTCAGATCGCGCAGCTTCTTCGCCAGCACCTTGATCTGGTCCTCATCCCGCGCCGCGCCCAATCCTTTGCCGTAAGCCACGATTGCCGCCGCGTTGTCTTTCTTCTCCTGCGCCGCATTTCCGGCATCGATCAGCTTCGCCACCGGATGCCGCCGCAGGTCCGCGCTCGGGTCTTCCAGCAGCGTCGGCGTCAACTCCTCTGCCAGCTTCTCGTTGGCCCGATGGATCAGATCAAACGCCACCACTCGCGCGCCGGGGCTGTTTTGCGTATTCTTCAAAAACGTCACCAAAGCCTCCACCGGCAACTTCTTCGCCTTCAGCGCCTCATCGGCGAGTACTCCTACCGCCGCCCGCAGCCAGTTTTCCGCCAGCGGATTCGCCCCGTTCATGCCCTTCAGCACCTCCGGCAGCGTGGCCGCATCCGCCTTCACGATCTCCTGCCAAGCCTTCGCCGCCGCCTCATTCCCCTGGCCCTCCTTCTGCACCGCGCGCAGCACTTCGATGGGTTGGGACAAATCCGCCGCCGCAGACACGGTGGCAAGGGCCAACAAACAGACGAGACTCAATTTCATAGGGCAGGCAAGCTTTCACAAAGAACGCTCCGCGCCAAGCATGAGTTTCGTCACCTTTTTGCTTTTCACCTTTATGCGCCATAAGGTTGACGCTGCAATCGACCTCGCCGTATTGCATCTGCATGCCTCCTATCGCTGAAAAAGCAGCCAGCTTGTTTTCCTATCTCCGTGAGCTGGCAAAACTGCGACTCTCGACTGTCCGTGACTGCCGAGACTACGAGGAACGTCTCTGGTTTCACGAAGTCCCTGATGAGCCTGAATGTGCCAACATCATACGCATCGACGACCCCGACGACAGCGAACAATGGCTGAGAATAGAACGCGTAGACGAGCCGCGCTGTCCTGAACCACCGCAAATATGCACCGCATGGGTGGATTTGGCCATGTTGCACGACAGTTCAGTAATGGCACCTCAGTTGCGGAAAGAAATTGCCACACCGCACGCGGAACCTAATGAACCACCTACAATCCATGAGCTTTCCAATTATCCTGAAATTCAGCGTGCGTGGGATGTGTATGTGAAGAATAAGCGGGAGATCTGGGTTTCAGAGCATAAGCGCTGGCAGACGATTCAGCGCGTTTATGATCGGTTGTTTTCGATGCATCAGATGCTCAAAAAGAGCGGCGAAAGCTTCGAGGTTGTTCTTGGAATCGGCTTGTTGAATTGGCAGATGGAAAAAGGCCAAAGGGTTTACCGTCACCTACTTGTCGGACAAGCGAGCCTGCAATTTGATCCCTTGCGCGGTGTGATAAGCGTCGAATCGGGAAGTGATGGGCTCCGACTTTCCTTGGAGCAAGACATGTTAGAGGTAGACGAGCGCCCCCTGATCGAACTTCAGGATGCATGCAAGAATCAGGTCGAGACAGCCTCTGAAATTCCTTGGTCGTCGGGTGCCTTTGAGGCTCCACTTCAGGCCTATGCTCATGCACTCAATCGTCGTGGAAGCTATGACAATTCGTTGTTGTCTCCTTCGACTCTGCCGTTGATGCCAGTGGTGACATTCGCACCGGCGATCATATTACGAAAGCGCACAGCGCGCAGCCTCGTCAAATTACTGGATGACATTGCTGGGCAGCTTTCCGCAGGTGGTCATGTGCCATTCGGCATTCGCCGTTTGTGCGAAATTGCTGGTGAGGGTGAAAGTGGTAACAACGCGGAGACGGACGCAGGATCGGAAAATAGTGTTAACCATGTAGAAGAGGAGGTTTATTTTCCGTTGCCAGCGAATGAAGAACAATTTCGCATCGTGCGCCGTTTGGCAGGAGGTCAGGGAGTATTGGTGCAGGGACCACCTGGCACAGGCAAGAGTCACACCATTGCGAATCTCATCAGTCATTTGCTCGCCACTGGCCAGCGTGTCCTGGTAACGAGCCAGACGCCTCGTGCTTTAAAAGTGCTTGAAGCCAAAGTCCCTCCTGAGCTTTCTTCTCTTTGTGTGAGTGTTTTGGGAAACGACGCAGGCGCTCTCAAAAATCTCCAAAATTCTGTTCACGGGATTACTGACCAGCAACAAACATGGGATGCCGACCGGAATCTCAAAAACGTTCAGCAGCTTACTCGACAGCTTGCTGAAAATCGAAAGCGTGCTGCTGGTTTAGAAAATTCGCTTCGCGAGCATCGCGAAGCCGAAACTTGGCAGCATAAAATCGCTTGGGGTAATTACACTGGTACTGCATCAGAGATCGCGCGGAGAGTAACGGCAGAAAAATCCAGGTATTGTTGGCTGACCGATGAGATTAGCGAGGAGGTCAAGCTGCCGTTCTTGGCCAGCGATTTTCTCACGTTGCTCAACACATTACGTCAGCTCTCTCCTGACCGGCGTAATGAGGTCAAACGTTTGATTCCACCTGCGGAAGCGGTTCCCGATGTGGCCACACTCCTCAGGGCCGTTGAAGACGAGCGGGAAGCGCATGCGGCAGTTGAAACACTTGCAGGGCGTGAAAACTCTCCCCGCTGCCGACAACTGCAAGCCGCAGGTCCTGGTTTAACCAGCGCTCTCGTTGTTGCAGTACAGACATTTCAAAAGTCCGTTAATGCGCTGGAGCAGTTTCGCTTGTTTTGGGTGCAAAAAGCAAAATCGGAAATTCTCAGTAGTAAAGAGCGCGCGTGGCTAGATCTATTCGATATCACGACCAATGCACTAGATGGGTTGCTCTTGCGCGCAAGGAATGCGCACGGGCGAGAGGTCTCGGTGCCAGAAGGGAAAAATGCCAAAGGATTGCTTGCAGATGCACGCGAGCTACACTCACACCTTTCCCAAAATGGTGATAGTCTAGGGTTTCAGTTTTGGTGGATCGATTTCCGCCCAGATGTAATTCAGCGCTCTCTTTACATCATCGAAGGTGTCCGTGTGAATGGTCGCTTGGCCGCTCGCGCCAGCATTCTTGCAGAATTAATCGAGCATCTTGAAACGCAGCTGCGCGTTGACGAACTTCGGCAGCATTGGATCGATCTGCATGAACCCGCTGGAACGATTGTCCGGCAAGTGGCTGATTTCCAGACAATGTGTGATGCGCTGGGAACTGTGCTTTCGATCCGCGAGGAACTGATGAAAGCACGAAGCGCAATCGCTGCAATCCATGGCCTTCTTGAACCGAGGTGGGATAATGACGAGGACTTGGGCGCACTCCTAGCAGATTGTGAAGCGAGCTTTGCGCGACAGCGACTTGTGTTGGTTTCGTCGCAACTCGCGGCTTATAATCAAGCCCTTGACGCGGTTGCCATCCGTCCGCAAGCGCATCCTGTATCTGGCAAGCTCGCCGCTAGTATTGCTGCACGAGATCCGCACGCCTATGGCCAGGCGCAAGAAGAATGGTCTGCTTTACTGAACGATGGACAATTGCTCACAGTCTTGGAACAACGACATTCCGAACTTGCAAAGAGCGCTCCGATATTTGCAAAATCTCTGATCGAGACGTGCTCAGATGTGCAGTGGGATTCGTGTCTCGCGGAAATTGATTTGGCATGGAAGTGGGCTCGGGCGCGGACATGGCTTCAGGATTTTCTCAAGAGTGATGACCCTGCCATGATTGAAGATGAACTTGTACGATTACACAAGCAACAGAGTGAAACGATGGCTAAACTCGCTGCTGCAAAAGCATGGGGACATTGCTTCGAACGACTACTGAAAGATGAAAGCAAGAGTCAACATCTCAGGGCATGGACCCAAGCTATCAAGCGTATCGGGAAAGGGACAAACACCGTTCGAGCTGAGCGGCACAGAAAAGCTGCACAACAACACCTTGATGCTTGTCGTGATTCTGTTCCTGCGTGGGTCATGCCATTCCATCGCATTGCCGAAACAGTCACTGCAAGCCCGGAGGCTTTCGACGTTATTATCGTGGATGAAGCTAGCCAGAGCGGACCTGAAACATTGGCACTATTATATCTTGGCAAAAAGATCGTAGTAGTTGGCGATGATGAGCAAATCAGTCCTGAAGGTGTTGGTATTTCGCGAGAGGCAGTAGATTCCTTGGCTGATCAATTCCTCAACGGCATTCCTCATCGTGATGCTCTTGGGATTACATCGAGTTTGTTTCATCAGGCGGCAATTCGGTTCACGGGGCGTGTCGTGCTTCGCGAGCACTTCCGCTGCATGCCTGAAATCATCCGGTTTTCGAGTGACCTTTGTTATCGTGGACAGCTTGAACCACTGCGTCAGTATCCACCTCAGCGTCTCGAACCAATTGTCGTAAGACACATTGTTGATGGATATCGAGAGGGAACGTCACAGAGCGCTCGGAACCCTGTGGAAGCCAATGCCATTGTAGAAGCTATTCGCAAATGTTGCCGTGATCCTGCCTACTCCGACAAGACGATCGGCGTTATTTCGCTGCAAGGTGAAGCCCAAGCAAAACTCATCAACTCTCTCCTCAACAAGCGTCTCACACCCGAAGAGATCGAGGATCGTGAAATTGTATGTGGTGATGCCTACGCATTCCAAGGTGATGAACGCGATGTCATTTTTCTCAGCATGGTGGCGGCAGCAAATGCACAATTTCAAGCGCGCACCACGGAAGCTGATCGGCAACGCTACAACGTCGCCGCAAGTCGTGCCCGTGATCAAGTCTGGCTTTTTCACTCAGTGACCTTGAACGACATGAATCCGGAGGATCTGCGTTACAAGCTGCTCGCTTATTACTCTGATCCACGGCTTTCGCCTGCTGGTGGACCAGATTGGGAAAAGTGCGATAGCCAATTCGAGCGCGACGTTGGCCTGCGCATTCATGAGCGTGGCTACCGTATTATCCCCCAGTTCGAACCCTTCGGTCCCAATGGCTACCGCATCGATTTTGTAGTCGAAGGTAACCGTTCTCGCTTGGCGGTAGAATGTGATGGTCCTCACCACGATGAGCCTGAACGAATTGTACAAGACATGGTGCGTCAGCGGCAGCTTGAACGCTGTGGCTGGACGTTCTGGCGTGTACCCGCATCCGCCTATTACGCAAATCCCGATTCCGCGCTGGAGTCTTTGTGGCGCAAGCTTTCTCAGATGGGTATTCTGCTCAAAGGCGAAAGTCTGGCACCACAAGAAATTGTTGTTACAAAGCAACGGGAACCAGTGCCAGCCAAAACGACGGTTGCAGTTGATATTGAACTTCAGCAACCGAAGCGTGTTCAAGCCGAGCTGCTGCCCAAGGAACAACCCGACTTATTTAAGCGGCCACAATTGTCCGAACATCCTCCTATGGCGGACTCTGGCGATAGCGATAATGAACTAAAGCGTGCTGTGGTGGCTTTAAAAGGCAAGAAAGGAGCGTTGCTTCCCGCTGAACTGCGAAAATTTACTATGGCTGCAATTCAGCGACGTGAAAAAATTGCGATCAAAGATGTGATTAAAAATGTTATGAAGGCGCTCACCCTCGAAGGACGAGGCCACGAGAGCGCAATTTATGATGCTATAGATAAATTGGTGGAAAATGGCGAGTTGGTGGGAAGCGTGACCCAAGTCTGGCGCAAACCCTCAGAGTGAGTGAAAAACCTGCCGAGCTGGCTTTTGGTAAGCTTCAAGCTTCTGTAAACTATGCCTGTCTTGCGCCCTCGACATGGCGCAATGCAACGCCCTCACCGCGCCGCCAAATCATAGCAAAAGATCTGGTCCTGCGCGCGGATGATCAGCTTCTTGTCATGAATGCTTGGATGCGGCCAGCTTGGGCCTTTCACGGCGGGCAGTTTGAAGGTGCCCTGCAGTTTGTAGCCAGTTGGGGTTGCTTCGATCAGGCCCATCGTGCCGTCTTGCCAGCGGAAGTACAACTCACCTTCTGCGCTGACGACCGCTGCGCTTTCGCGACCGGGGCGTTCGCTCTGCTCCCACACGATTTTGCCGGTCTTCCATTCGAGGCAGACTGGAATGCCGTTGTTGTGACCGCTGCCGGCATAAATGTAGTCGCCGATGCGCACCATGCCGCCGTGGTGATTCTGAAACGTGCCCGGCTTGAGGAAATACTTCTCTTCGGCGGTGACGCCGTCGCCGTCCTTCTTGAGCTGGAGCAGCGCCGCGCCTGTGCCGTAGCCGGAGGACGTGAAGACATAGTCATCCCACACCAGCGGCGTGGGGATGTTTGCGGTGCCATTGGCCACGGGATTGTAGGTCCACAAAGTTTTGCCATCGCTGGCGCGCACGCTGACCAGTCCGCGGCCCACGAGCGTGATGTACTGCTTCACACCACCGCCGTTGGAAATCACCACGCCGGTGTAGCCTGCGCCATCTTTGCCGCGCGCGCCCACATCGGCTGGCAGCGCGGACTTCCACTTCACCTCGCCAGTTTTCTTGTCCATCGCGGCTACGATGCTGTCATTGCCGCCCGGCACGCCGATCAAGAGATCGCCATCCACGAGCGGTGATTCGCTGAACCCCCAGCCGCTCATGATCAGGCCACCCAGATCCGCCGTGTAGCTCTTGCGCCACAGCAGCTCGCCGCTCTCTGCATCGCAGCAGGACAGGATGCCGTCCTTGCTCACGGAATACAGCCGTTCGCCGTCAAACGTCGGCGCGCCATTCGGCTGGTCACGCTTGTCACTGACCACCGTGCTCCACAGTTCCTTCTGCGTCGCCAGATCGAAAGCCGTCAGCGACACGCCTTCCTTGCGATTGCCCACCACAAACACGCGCCCCTTTCCCACCGTCACCGATCCCATGCCGCCACCCGCGCCTTTGATCTCCCACAGCAGCTTTGGTCCTTCCGCAGGCCAGGTTTTGAGCAATCCAGTCTCCGTCGAGATGCCATCACGATTCGGCCCGCGAAACTGATGCCAGCCGGGTGTCGGGGCGATGGAGTCTGCCGAAAACGCCATGCCCGCTGAAAGCGAGCCCAATAATGCGATGAAAAGCCGGGAAGTGTGCATGCTGGGTAGCCAAACGTCCGCCGCAGCCATCTTTATCGCTTTTCCGCCAACGGCCGTCCGCCTTGCCTACGCCCTCGACACTGCGCAATTCAACGCCACAGTGCGCGCCCCCTTTCCCTCATGCTCTCCGTTTCCAATGTCAGCAAAACCTACGCCGGCCGCACTTTGTTCAGCCAGGTGTCGTTTCACATCAACCGTGGCGAAAAAATCGGCCTGATCGGCCCCAATGGCGCCGGCAAATCGACGCTCTTCTCCCTGCTGCTGCGCGACACGGTCCCAGACGATGGCCAAGTGGTCATGGAGCGCGGCATTAGCTTTGGCTTCCTGCCACAGGAAAGCGCTCCCATTGAAGATGTGACCGTGCTCGAGCTTGCCACCGGTCATGTGGAAGAGCACAGCCGCTGGGAGGTTGAGCCCAAGGCCAAGCGCATCCTCAGCGGCCTCGCCTTTCGTGAGTCCGACTTTGAGCGCAATGCCCGCACACTGAGCGGTGGCTGGGTCATGCGCGCGCATCTGGCGCGCCTTCTTGTTCAGGAGCCCGATCTGCTGCTTCTCGACGAACCGACCAACCATCTCGACCTCGAATCCCTCATCTGGTTCCAGAGCTACCTCCAGAGTTACCCAGGTGCCATTCTCATGATTTCGCATGACCGCGAATTCCTCAATGCCTTGTGCGACAGCATCCTCGAAGTCGCCCACAGCAAGATCACCCGTTACACCGGCAACTACGACGACTACACCCGCGAAAAAGCCGCCCGCATGGAGCAGCTCCAGGGCGCCT
>Ga0214171_1000458_pt1 | contig 14142 bp, 12 predicted proteins | sample TroBogEpilimnion_40_FD_153009 | JGI IMG/M metagenome (GOLD analysis project Ga0214171, IMG submission 153009) | Freshwater microbial communities from Trout Bog Lake, WI - 02JUL2007 epilimnion | ecosystem: Environmental > Aquatic > Freshwater > Lake > Epilimnion/Euphotic zone | place: Trout Bog... | reverse complement strand
GGCTGTTGTGCAGAAGTAATTCGGTATTCAAGAAAGGAATTCAATCATGGCAGCAAAAGACGTCGTATTTGGAGATAGTGCTCGGACCAAGATGGTCGAGGGTGTCAATATTCTCGCGAACGCAGTAAAAACAACTTTGGGACCAAAGGGTCGCAATGTGGTGATGGAGCGCTCCTTTGGTGGCCCAACCGTTACTAAGGATGGCGTATCTGTAGCAAAGGAAATCGAACTCAAAGATAAGCTCCAGAACATGGGCGCGCAGATGGTTAAAGAAGTTGCTTCTAAAACCGCTGATATCGCGGGTGACGGAACAACTACCGCTACTGTTTTAGCTCAGTCGATTGTGCGCGAAGGCATGAAGTATGTTGTATCAGGCCATAACCCAATGGATTTGAAGCGCGGTATTGATAAAGCGGTAACTGCTGCCCTGGAGGAACTCAAGAAAATCAGTAAGCCTTGCACTACTACCAAAGAGATCGCACAAGTTGGCTCAATCTCGGCTAACAGCGACACCAGCATTGGTCAGCGCATTGCTGAAGCGATGGAAAAGGTTGGTAAAGAGGGTGTGATTACTGTTGAAGATGGCAAGTCTTTAGAAGACGAGCTTGAAGTAGTTGAAGGGATGCAGTTTGATCGTGGTTACCTCTCACCTTATTTCATTAACCAACCTGAGAAACAAGTAGCTGTTTTGGAAAGCCCTTATGTTCTCTTGTTCGACAAGAAGATTGCCAATATCCGTGATTTGCTCCCAGTTCTCGAGCAAGTAGCAAAGTCTGGCCGTCCATTGTTGATCATTGCCGAAGATGTAGAAGGCGAAGCCTTAGCAACTTTAGTTGTGAATAATATTCGCGGCATCATCAAGACCTGTGCTGTTAAGGCTCCAGGCTTTGGCGATCGTCGTAAGGCAATGCTCGAAGATATCGCTGTATTGACTGGCGGCACTGTGATCGCTGAAGAAATTGGCTTAACACTCGAGAAAACGACTCTTGAGCATTTAGGTCAAGCGAAGCGCATTGAAGTTGGTAAAGAAAATACCATCATCATTGATGGCGCCGGTGATGCAAAAGCGATCGAAGCACGTGTGAAAAACATTCGTGTACAGATCGAAGAGGCGACCAGCGATTACGATAAAGAAAAATTGCAAGAGCGCGTTGCTAAGTTAGCAGGCGGTGTTGCAGTGATTCGGGTTGGTGCTGCTACTGAAGTCGAAATGAAAGAAAAGAAAGCCCGCGTGGACGATGCATTGCATGCAACCCGTGCAGCTGTTGAAGAGGGTATTGTTCCTGGCGGCGGCGTGGCTTTGATTCGTGCAATGCAAGGTATCAAAGGTTTGAAGGGCGATAACGCTGATCAAGACGCTGGTATTAGCATCGTATTGCGCGCCATGGAAGAGCCTCTGCGCATCATCGTTTCTAACGCTGGTGATGAAGCAAGCGTAGTTGTAAATGCGGTATTGGCCAGCAAGGGTAATAACGGTTATAACGCAGCTACCGGTGAGTATGGCGATTTAGTTGCACAGGGCGTGATCGATCCAACTAAGGTAACTAAAACTGCATTGGTTAATGCAGCCTCTGTTGCAGCCTTATTGTTGACCACCGATTGCGCAATCTGCGAAGCGCCAAAGGATGAGTCTGCTGGTGGCGGTATGCCTGATATGGGTGGTATGGGCGGTATGGGTGGTATGGGCGGAATGATGTAATTTCCCCCAGTAGCTCTTAGCTGCTGAAATTCAAAATGCCTGGTTCAAAAGACCAGGCATTTTGTTTTGTTGGCCGCAAAACTAAATAAGCACCAGGATGGGGCAAATATCCGTATTTACCCGAAGTAAATCACTAAGATAAGAAATCAGCTTTAAATTGATCGTTTAATGGGAGATAAGGTATGAGCACAGCAGAAACCGCTAGCAATCCATTGAAATCGAAATGGGTTCAGTTGGCATTGGGCGTCATTTGTATGATGTCGATTTCAAGTCCGCAATACGTATGGGCCTTGTTTACAAAGCCCATCATGGGTCAACTCGGAGTGAGTCTGACTGAGTTACAAGTCACATTCTCCATTCTGATTGTGTTGCAAACATTTTTCTCGCCATTCCAAGGCTTCTTAGTCGAAAAGTTTGGTCCACGCCTTTTGCTCTCAGTGGGCACGGTGTTGACCGGGCTGAGTTGGGTGCTCTCGGCCAATCTCAGCACCGTTTCTAATCTTTACTTTACTTATGGTGTGTTGGGCGGCCTAGGAACCGGTATTGTTTATATCGGTGTAGTCGGCTTGATGGTGCGTTGGTTCCCGAATAATCGTGGCTTCGCTGTGGGTATGGTTGCTGCAGGCTATGGTATCGGTGCATTGCTAACCACCTTTCCAATTGCAGACAGCTTGGCGTCTTCTGGCTTGCAAGGAACATTAACTTTCTTTGGTTATGTGATTGGCGCAGTTGGGCTATTGGCTGCGCAGGGTATTCGAGTGCCTCATGCTGATCGAGTTCAGACAGCCAGCCAAGTTGAAGCAGCTGCATCTGGAGTTGCTCCTAAAACCATGCTTAAGACCCCTGTTTTCTGGCTCATGTTTTTGATGATGTCCATGATGTCAACATCGGGTTTGATGGTCATTTCGCAGATGGGCGCCTTTGCCAAAGACTTTGGTATTACAGGCACCATGGTGTTTGGTATGGCTGCTTTGCCTTTGGCCTTAACTATTGATCGTGTTACAAATGGATTCACCCGCCCATTTTTTGGTTGGATTTCTGACAGAATCGGTCGTGAGTACACGATGACCATTGCCTTTGGCCTAGAGGCAGTCGCAATGTTTATTTGGGTTGCTACCCGTTCAGATCCAGTGGTATTTGTGTTGATGTCTGGTGTGGTGTTCTTTGGCTGGGGCGAAATCTTCTCCCTCTTCCCATCCACTTTGACAGATACCTTTGGCCAAAAACACGCTACTACCAATTACGGCTTTCTCTATATGGCCCAGGGTGTTGGATCAATTATTGGTGGACCGATTGCTGCTTATATCCACGGTGCAACTGAAAGTTGGATGCCGGTGTTTGCGATCATGATTGCGCTAGATGCTACGGCTGCAGTTTTGGCATTCTTTGTATTGAAGCCGATGCGCGCAAAATATATCAAGGGCGCACTAGCTTAATTTGAACTATCTTAGTAATTAAAAAATAAAGGCCACGTCAGTGGCCTTTATTCATGGTGAAGAATTTTATTGAAGCATCATTCAACCGCCTTGACCATCTCCTCAACTACCTTCTTCGCATCACCGAAGACCATCATGGTTTTATCCATGTAGAAGAGTTCGTTGTCTAAGCCTGCATAACCAGCAGCCATCGAGCGCTTGTTAACAATAATGGTTTTAGCTTTAAAGGCTTCTAAGATTGGCATACCGAAGATTGGGCTACCCGGAGTTCTTGCAGCTGGGTTTACAACGTCATTTGCGCCAAGGACTAGCACTACGTCAGCTTGACCAAAGTCGCTGTTAATATCTTCCATCTCAAACACTTGGTCATAAGGCACTTCGGCTTCAGCCAAGAGCACATTCATATGCCCAGGCATACGTCCAGCAACTGGGTGAATCGCATACTTCACGGTAACGCCATGATGAGTCAGTTTTTCAGTTAACTCTTTAAGGGCATGCTGTGCTCTCGCTACGGCCAAGCCATAACCAGGGACAATAATCACAGTGTCAGCGTTTTCCATCAGGAAGGCCGCATCTTCAGGTGAGCCTGTTTTGTAATTCTTCGGGCCGCCATCATCGCCGCCACCTGCAGCCGCTTCAGCACCAAAACCACCAAGCAACACGGCAAGGATAGAGCGATTCATAGCCTTACACATGATGTAAGAAAGAATGGCGCCGGAAGAGCCAACGCATGCACCAGCAATAATCAATACGGGGTTATTTAGTGTGAAACCAATGCCGGCCGCTGCCCATCCAGAGTAACTATTCAGCATGGAGACCACAACAGGCATATCTGCGCCACCAATTGGGATGATCAAGGTTACGCCGAGTACTAAAGCAATTGCGCACATGGCCATAAAGGCGGCGTGACTATCTGCCATAAAGTAAGTAATACCACTTCCGATCATGGCAAGTGCCAAGATCAGATTTAGCAAATGCTGTCCAGCAAAGCTCACTGGTTTGCCGCTGACTTTGCCTGACAATTTGCCAAAGGCAATGACAGAAGCTGTAAAGGTAATTGCGCCAATGAATGCCCCGATAAACAACTCAATCTTTTGAGCGCCAGTATGCTCATGTGCTGGATTAAAAACTGCAGCTACTGCAATCAAGACAGCCGAGAGTCCAACAAAGGAGTGCATGAGAGCAACTAGCTCTGGCATCTTGGTCATCTGTACCCGTTTTGCTGCCAGAGTACCAATGATGGCGCCAGCCACAATCGCCCCAATAATTAAGGAAAAGGCTGGCTTGAAGTCAGCAACAAAGAAAGTGGTAATTACGGCTAACAACATCCCGATCATGCCGAAGGTATTGCCTTGGCGTGAGGTGGTTGGTGAGGACAGGCCCTTCAGCGCCAAGATAAATAGCACTGAAGAAATGAGGTAGGAAATCGCGGTAAGGTTTGACATGAGTTTGGTCTCTAATGAATCTTTTTCTGTTTTTTACTTGCTTGAAGCGGCTTCGGCTTTAGGGGCTTTTTTCTTGAACATTTCAAGCATGCGACGGGTCACCATGAAGCCACCAAAAATATTGATCGATGCCAAGAAAACGGCAATCGCACCAATCACACTCGTGAAGGTAATGGCATCACCGCCGATAACCTCAGTTTGAAGTAAGGCGCCAACAATAATAATTCCAGAGATGGCATTGGTAACTGCCATTAAGGGAGTATGTAGAGCTGGGGTGACGTTCCAGACAACGTGGTAGCCCACAAAAATGGCGAGTACAAAAACAGTAATGTTTTGAACAGTCAGGATGCTTTGAAAGGCAGCGTAATCCATCTTATTTCCTTTGCAATATTTTTTATTATGAGTTTTTACGAACAGCCTGACCATCGCGACACATGAGGCAGGCGGTGACAATGTCATCATCAGCAGGTATGACCAGTTTGGCTTCTTTATCAATGATGAGTTTTAAGAAGTCTAATAGGTTGCGCGCATAGAGTGCCGAAGCATCAGCACCAACCATGCTGGCTAAATTGGTGTAACCCACGATCTTGACGCCATTCACATCCACAATTTTGTCGGCTTGAGTGAGAGGGCAATTACCCGATCCGTTATCCCCTTTGCCAGCTGCAAGATCGATAACCACTGAGCCAGCTTTCATATTGGCAACAGTATCGCTATGGAGCAAGACTGGCGGCTTACGGCCAGGTATCAGTGCAGTCGTAATCACGATATCCGCTTGTTGTGCGCGCTCTGCTACTAGAGCAGCTTGGCGCTTCATCCAGGCCTCTGGCATGGAACGAGCATAACCACCAACACCCTTAGCGATTTCACGCTCTTCATCAGTCTCAAAAGGGACATCAACAAACTTAGCGCCGAGAGATTCAATTTGCTCTTTAGCAGCAGGACGAACATCAGATGCTTCGATCACTGCGCCAAGACGTTTAGCAGTTGCGATCGCTTGCAATCCCGCAACACCTGCGCCCAAAATCAGAACACGAGCTGCTTTGACAGTACCCGCAGCAGTCATCAGCATCGGCATAAAGCGTTGATATTCGTTGGCTGCAACCATCACCGCCTTATATCCAGCGATGTTTGCTTGAGAAGAAAGTACATCCATGCTTTGAGCACGGGTAGTTCTTGGAGCTGCTTCGAGCGAGAAGGCAGTGATGCCTTGAGCTGCCATCGCAGCAATATTATCGTTATCAAATGGATCGAGCATGCCGATCAAAACGCTACCGGATTTGATTTGCTTGAGCTCTTCTGGCTGAGGGGCGCGTACTTTTAAAACAACTTCAGAGGCAAATGCCTCACTTGCGTTGCCAATGCTTGCACCAACAGCGACATAGGCAGCATCGGGTTGACTAGCTTGCAGCCCCGCATCTTTTTGAATGAGGACTTGATGACCTTGTCCGATGAGTTTTTTAACAGTTTCTGGTGTGGCGGCTACTCTCGTTTCGCCAGCCTTGGTTTCCAGCGGGACCCCTATGCGCATTACTTGTCTCCAAAAGCGTATTTTTCAAAACTGCTATTTTAGTGAAATAGGCCAAATTGCACCTAGTTACGAATTTCTGCCTTTTCTTGACTAGTTTTGACCTATTTTCAGTGAAAGCAGCCCAAGACTTTTACAATAGAAGCAGAAAGTATTTATTGAATTTTCGCATTTTTCATGAGTGAACCCCATTCTTCTGTGAACTCCCCCATCAAAACCTCCAAATCTCCATTTAAGCCCTCCAAAGTCGTCATTGGGATGTCTGGAGGGGTCGATTCTTCTGTGGCAGCCTGGATGCTTAAGCAGCAGGGCTATGAGGTTGTTGGCCTATTTATGAAAAACTGGGAAGACGATGACAATGACGAATACTGCTCAGCTCGCCAGGATTGGCTTGACGTAGTCTCTGTTGCAGACTTAATTGGGATTGATGTGGAGGCTGTCAACTTTGCCGCCGAATACCGTGAACGGGTATTTGCCGATTTCTTAAGAGAATATGCTGCCGGTAGAACGCCAAACCCAGATGTGCTCTGTAATGCAGAAATCAAATTCAAGGCCTTCCTAGACCATGCGATGAGTTTGGGTGCCGATGCCATAGCAACAGGGCATTACGCGCGCGTGCGTCGACAAGATGAGGGAGTGCAATTATTAAAAGCAGTTGATGCTAGTAAAGATCAAAGTTATTTCTTACATCGCCTTACGCAGACCCAATTAGAAAAAGTGTTATTCCCGCTAGGTGAGATTGAGAAAACAGAAGTACGCAAAATTGCACAAGAGATTGGTCTACCCAATGCCCGTAAAAAAGATTCAACTGGGATCTGTTTTATTGGTGAGCGACCCTTCCGAGAATTTCTGAATCGTTACTTACCTCGCACACCGGGCCCGATCAAAACAGTCGAAGGAAAAACGGTTGGTGAGCATATGGGTCTTGCGTTCTTTACCCTAGGGCAGCGTAAGGGTATTGGGCTGGGGGGCAGTCAAGACGGGACGGGAGACGCTTGGTACGTTGCTCGCAAAGACGTTGGTAACAATACTTTGTATGTTGCCCAGGGTCATGAACATCCATGGTTATTGACGAATGCGCTATCAGCAATGGATGCAAGCTGGATTGCAGGTTCTCCACCTGCACCAGGCAATTTCTCTGCTAAGACGCGTTATCGTCAGACTGACTCTGCTTGTGAAATACAAACCGGACCCTCTGGTGTTCAGAGCTTTCAGTTGCAATTTCCTGAGCCACAATGGGCAGTTACGCCTGGACAGTCAGCAGTTTTATATGACGGTGAGATTTGTCTAGGCGGCGGAATTATCACCGCCTAGTATCAAAAAGAGATTGCGGAAAGCACTAGGCTACTGGTGGTGCTGTTTCAATGAAGGATGGACGCTGCATGAGTTTTTGATATAAGCCATCCAGATTGGCATATTTTGTTTGCCATTCTAATTTAGGGAAACGGAACAAGAGGTAGGCTAACGCGCATCCTAGGGCAATATCAGCCAAAGTCATTTGATTGCCGTGGCACCAGGAGTTTTCACCCAATTCTTGTGACATTTGGGAGAGTGCGGCTTCAATCTTGCCCATTTGACGTTCAATCCAGGCTTGACTTTGCTGTTCTGCAGGCCTCCAGGTGGCCTCTAAACGAGCCAGAATGCCAGCATCCATAATGCCGTCTGCTAAGGCTTCCCAGGTTTTTACGGTGGCACGTGCCCGACTCTCGGCAGGGATGAGCTTGCCTACAGGGCTCAGCGTATCTGCATAGTCCACGATGACCCGAGAATCATAAATAGCCTCGCCATCATCCAAAATGAGGCAGGGCACCTTACCTAAAGGGTTTACAGCAGCTATTTTGGTCTGAGCATCCCAAACGTTTTCAAGCTCTAGGGCTGCCTCAAGCTTTTTCTCTAAAAAGACAATACGTACCTTGCGTACGTAGGGGCTGGTGAGTGATCCGATAATTTTCATAGGCTCTAAGTATAGCGATCTGGCGAGGGCTGGGTCAGATTAAAGAACGCATTAAAATCAGGCTTTGTTGACCTAATACTTAAAAGGCAATACTCGTGAGCCAGCCGCTTTCAACCCTTAATGCACTTTCCCCCTTAGACGGTCGTTATGCCGGAAAACTTGACGCCTTGCGCCCTTGGCTTTCTGAATCAGCCTTTATGCGTCAGCGAGTGTTTGTCGAAATTCATTGGTTATTGGCGCTGGCATCGGCTGGCTTAGCAGACGTTCCAAAAATTAGCGCCGCCGATTCTGAATTCTTGCTATCGTTACCCAAGAATTTCTCTGATGCCGATGCCCAACGGATTAAAGAAATTGAAGCGGTTACGAATCACGACGTTAAAGCAGTTGAGTATTTCTTGAAAGAAAAAGTGGCTGGTCGCCCTGATTTACTGAAAGCCAGTGAGTTTATTCACTTTGCTTGCACTTCTGAGGATATTAATAACACCTCGCATGGCTTGATGTTACGAGGGGCGCGCGATGAGGTGTTGTTACCTCAACTCCAAAAAATACTCTCAGTCCTAACGGACTTAGCCATTGAGAATGCTGCGGTACCTTTGCTCTCGCGCACCCATGGCCAACCAGCCTCTCCAAGCACTTTGGGCAAAGAGCTGGCAAATATTGCAAAACGTTTGGAGCGAGCAATTGCAAGCATTGCTGCGGTACCTTTGCTAGGCAAGATGAATGGCGCCGTTGGAAACTACAATGCGCATCTCTCTGCCTATCCCGATTTTGATTGGGAAGGCTTTTCGCGCAATGTCGTTGAGCAGCGCTTAGGTTTGACTTTCAATCCTTACACCATTCAAATTGAGCCTCACGATGGGATGGCAGAGCTGTTTGATGCGATTGCTCGTGCGAATACGATTCTGCTCGATATGGATCGGGATTTCTGGGCCTATATTTCGGTTGGCTATTTTAAGCAACGCACTAAGGCTGGTGAAATCGGCTCATCGACCATGCCGCATAAAGTCAATCCAATTGATTTTGAAAACTCCGAAGGTAATTTGGGTGTTGCTAATGCGCTCTTGCGCCATCTGGCAGAAAAATTACCTATCTCCCGTTGGCAGCGCGATTTAACTGACTCAACTGTTCTGCGTAATCTGGGCCCTGCTTTTGGCCATAGCCTTTTGGCTTATGACAGCGCACTACGTGGCTTAGGTAAGCTAGAAGTGAATCATGCAGCTATTGCAGCTGATTTAGATGCCTGCTGGGAAGTCCTCGCTGAACCTGTTCAAACAGTAATGCGCCGTTACGGAATTGAAAACCCCTATGAGCAGTTAAAAGAGCTGACTCGTGGCAAAGGGATCAACCAAGCTGATCTCCAAGCCTTTATCAAGGGCTTAAAGATTCCTGAGGACGCGAAGACTCGTCTTTTAGAAATGACCCCAGCATCGTATTTGGGCAAGGCAGTCGAATTGACTGAACGTCTTAAAAAGTGAGTGTCCAGAAGTCGGGCAGACCAGTCATCTGGTTTGCGGTTTATCAACTGCTCTGGCATTTACTGCTGCCTTTGGCTTTTATTCGTCTGGCCTGGCGTGCGCGCCATTCCATCCAATATCTAGGCAACTTATCAGAGCGCTTAGGGTTTGGTTACACAAAACCCATTGCCACCGGCGCTATTTGGATTCATGCGGTATCGGTTGGTGAGACGCGTGCCGCACAGCCATTGATTGAGGCTTATCTGGCCCGCGGTGAAAACATTCTGCTGACACATATGACTCTAAATGGACGTCGAACTGGTAAACAGTTGTTTGCATCAGCCATAGCTGCTGGTCAGATTCATCAAGTGTATTTACCTTACGATCTATGTGGGCCAGTAGAAAACTTTCTCAAAACGTTTAAGCCTAAGTTAGGTTTATTTATGGAAACCGAAGCCTGGCCAACAGTCGTATTTCGTTGTGCTGAAATTAGCTTACCTTTATTTCTGGTGAACGCCCGCTTATCGCAACGCAGTGCAAAACGAGTGCAAAGTTTTGGTAAAGCAGGGCAGGCGCTGTTTCAGGCGTTTACTGCTATCTTGGCACAAACTGCATTTGATGCAGAGCGTTATCGCCAATTGGGCGTCAGAAATATTGATGTTGTCGGTAATCTCAAGTTTGATGTGCCTTTAGATCCAGCGCAATTGCAAAAGGGTCAAGAATGGCGCAGCGAGTTACAAAAAGAGCAGCGACTTTTAGTTTGTGCCGCGAGCACGCGTGATGGCGAGGAAGCAATCATTCTCAAGGCCTGGAAACAGTTATTGCTCAGCAATGCATTTACAGTGCCACCGCTACTGTGTTTAATTCCAAGACACCCTGAACGATTTGCAGATGTTGCCAGTGTGATAGCCAATATGGGGCTCACATTTCGTAAGCGGAGTGAGTGGCTTAAGACGCCAGATGCTTGTCATCAGGTAGACGTCTTATTGGGCGACTCGATGGGTGAGATGGCAATGTACTACAGCGCAGCGAGTTTAACCGTGATGGGCGGAACTCTCTTACCCTTTGGTGGACAAAACTTGATAGAAGCTTGTGCAGCAGGCTGTCCCGTTTTGTTGGGTAAGTACACCTATAACTTTCAGCAGGCAGCCTTAGATGCACTTCAGTGTGGAGCAGCAAAGCAAGTGGAGGGAGAGATGCTACTAGGCGAACCCATAGCACTTACTGAGTCTCTCAAATCTTGTCTACTGAACTCTGAGGAGCTACTAAGGATGGCTCAGGCCGCTAAGCAATATGCGGTAGATCACCAAGGTGCAACGCAAAATATTCTGGCAATCTTAGATCGCCAGAATCATTTTTCTTACTAAACCCTGGCCCCAAAATTAGGATCATCTTTGCGAGCAGTGTCATCAGGTTTGCGATCACCTTTGATCAGATCTTCGCGGGTGACGCCAAGCCACATTGCTAAGGCGGCAGCCACGAAAACAGAGGAATAGATACCAAACAAAATACCGATGGTTAAAGCCAGTGCAAAGTAGAAGAGGGTTGGACCACCAAAGATCAGCATAGCTAACACCATCATCTCGGTGCTGCCGTGGGTGATCATAGTGCGGCTGATCGTGCTGGTAATCGCATTGTCAATAATCTCGCGTGTATTCATCTTGCGATATTTGCGGAAATTTTCCCGAATTCGGTCAAAGATCACGACAGACTCATTTACTGAGTAACCAAGAACGGCCAGAACTGCAGCCAAGACTGACAGTGAGAACTCCCAATGGAAGCAAGCAAAGAAGCCCAAAATAATGACAACGTCGTGCAAGTTCGCGATGATGCCGGCAAGGGCAAACTTCCACTCGAAGCGGAATGAAAGGTAAAGCACGATCCCAATGATCACAAACACCAATGCTTTCAAACCATCAAGCGCAAGTTCTTGACCTACTTGGGGACCAACAAACTCCACCCTTTGTAATTTAGCGCCAGAACTTGCTGGATCAAGGGCTTTCATCACCGCAGTACTTTGATCAGCAGAGGCAATAACTTTGCCATCAGCATCCTTTTGAATAGGCAAGCGAATCATGACATCGCGTGAGCTACCAAAGTTTTGGATTTGGGTGTCGTTGTAACCCAGTTTTTGAACACGATCTCTAATTAAGTCAAGAGGGGCAGCTTGTGGATAGCTCACTTCCATGACGGTGCCGCCAGTAAATTCGATGGAGAGATGGAGCCCGTTATGCCACAAGAAAAAGACTGCAGCCAAAAAAGTAATCAAAGAAATAATGTTCAGCACCAAAGCATGGCGCATGAAGGGGATATCTTTTTGGATTCGGAAAAATTCCATGACTTATTTCTCCTTTGGGCGCCAGACTTGGCCGATGGCAAGTTTTTGAACCTTCTTATGTCTACCGTACCAGAGGTTCACGATTCCGCGTGAGAAGAAAACCGCAGAGAACATCGAAGTCAAAATACCTAAGCAGTGGACGATAGCAAAACCTTTGATAGGGCCAGAGCCAAACGCCAATAAAGCCAGACCGGCAATTAAGGTGGTGACGTTGGAGTCGAGAATGGTGGCCCAGGCCTTATCAAAGCCGAGAGCAATTGCGGTTTGTGGAGCCGTACCGTTGCGCAGCTCTTCTCGAATACGTTCATTGATCAGCACGTTCGAGTCAATTGCCATACCTAAAGCTAGGGCCATAGCGGCAATGCCTGGTAGGGTGAGAGTAGCTTGCAGCATCGAAAGCACAGAAATCAAAAGCAATAAATTGACCCCCAACGCCAATACGGAGAAAGTGCCAAACAGTAAGTAGTAAGCCATCATGAAAATAGCGATGGCGGTAAATCCAATGAGTAAAGATTTGAAGCCTTGCTCAATGTTTTCTGCCCCAAGGCTTGGTCCAATGGTGCGCTCTTCAATAATTTCCATTGGAGCAGCCAAGGAGCCAGCGCGGAGCAATAGCGCTAAGTCATTAGCGCTGGCTGTAGTCGGTTGTCCGGTAATCTGAAACTTGGAACCAAATTCTCCTTGAATGGTGGCTATGGTCAGCACCTCACCTTTACCCTTTTCAAACAGAATCATGCCCATGGGCTTGCCAATATTTTCACGAGTCACTTCTTGCATGACTCGGCCGCCAGTGGCATCAAGCGAGATATTGACAGCAGGTCGCTGATTTTGATCAAAACCAGCGCTAGCGTCAGTAATGCTTTCGCCACTAAAGATGACGGATTTCTTAAATACGCCATACCGATTTTCCCCAAAGCGGAACACATCCATACCAGGAGGGGCAGATTCTCCAAGGCCAATAGATGGAGTGATGGGGTCGGCCAAACGAGACTCTAGGGTAGCGGTACGCCCAATAATGTCCTTAGCGCGCGCGGTATCTTGTACACCTGGGAGTTGAACAACAATTCGCTCAGCACCTTGCTGTTGAATCACGGGCTCCTTAACAGCTAGCTCATTCACGCGTTTATTCAAAGTAATAATATTTTGTTTGACTGCGTTATCTTGCACAGTCTTCAAGGCATTCGGTTTGAACTCACCAAGCAATTGAGCATTACCGCCAGCCGATTTGATTTGCCAATCCAATTCTGGTTCGCTATTCAATAGAAGCGAGCGGGCTGCATCTGCATCATCACGGTTGCTAAAATTGATTGCAATCGATTCTGCGCCACGATCAATACCTTGATGGCGAATATTTTTATCGCGCAATTGACTCCGAATATCGCCTGCTAGGGAAGTTATTTTCTTCTGGACTGCACCCTTCATGTCTACTTGCAGCAGAAAGTAGACGCCACCCCGTAAATCAAGACCCAATGGCATTGGTAGGGCGTTGATCGCATTTAACCAGCCGGGGGTATTGGATAAGAGATTGAGGGCAACTGTAAAGTTAGGATCATTTTGATCGCTATTGAGTTTTTGTTGTAACAGATCTCGAGCACGCAATTGAGTGTCGGTATCGGCAAAGCGGATCTTGATTGAGCCTACATTATTGGCATTCTCAAAGAAGAGGCCGGTGCTACTAATGCTCGCATTACTCAGAATGCTTTCAACTTTGGACTCTGTTGCCAGATCGACCTTGATGGTTGGTTTGGCAGATGAGACTTGGACCGCTGGAGCCTCTCCGAAAAAGTTGGGGATTGAATATAGTCCGCCGATCAGTAATGCAACGACGATGACAATATATTTCCAGAGAGGGTAGCGATTCATAGTGAGACAGTATTAAGCGGACTTGAGTGTGCCTTTTGGCAAGACGGTAGTAATTGCACCTTTTTGCATTTGTACTTCTGTGCCTGCGGCAATTTCAACACTGATAAATTGATCTTTCAGAGCGCTTACTTTGCCTACGATGCCGCCAACAGTAACCACTTCATCGCCAACCGCTAATGCTTCGAGCATTGCCTTAGTTTCTTTTTGGCGCTTCATTTGAGGACGAATCATGATGAAGTACAAAACAACAAACATCAAAATCAAGGGAAGGAAGCTCATTAGGCCACCAGACTCAGAACCGCCAGCCGCAGCTTGGGCAAAAGCATTGCTAATCCACATAAAAACCTCCATTAAAGACAAAATAAAAACTGATTCAGTGTGGGCTTTTCAACTAAAGCCGTAAACCCGCAATTCTAAACTGTGTG
>Ga0214171_1000457_pt1 | contig 14219 bp, 12 predicted proteins | sample TroBogEpilimnion_40_FD_153009 | JGI IMG/M metagenome (GOLD analysis project Ga0214171, IMG submission 153009) | Freshwater microbial communities from Trout Bog Lake, WI - 02JUL2007 epilimnion | ecosystem: Environmental > Aquatic > Freshwater > Lake > Epilimnion/Euphotic zone | place: Trout Bog... | reverse complement strand
CGACCGCGCCCGTCGTTCTCGTCATGCTCGAAGCTGTTCGTGATTTCTACGCCTCCACTGGCAAGCGAATCGGTGTAAAGCCGGCAGGCGGAATCCGCACCACGAAAGATGCTATCAAGCAGTTGGTTTTGGTCAATGAGACTGCTGGATCAGATTGGCTCAACCCACAGATGTTCCGAATCGGCGCCAGCGCGCTGCTTAATGACTTGCTTTTGCAACGCATGAAAATGCAAGATGGATATTACGCCAGCCCCAACTATGTGACGCTCGATTAAGTAGAGAGACGAGATATGACCGAATTCGAATACGCCCCAGCGCTTGAATCAACCTCGATTCTTAACCTGCAGAGCGATTACAACCTCTTTATTAACGGCAAGTACGTGCCAGCCAAGACTGGCAAGCGCTTCCCTACAATCAACCCGGCCACGGGTGAAGCGATTGCCAACGTCGCTTACGCCGACCTCGCCGATGTCAATGCTGCTGTTGCTGCAGCCCGCACCGCTTACGAAAAAGTCTGGGGCAAGATGCCAGCAGCTGAACGCGGCAAATATCTATTCCGCATTGCGCGAATACTGCAGGAGCGTGCTCGTGAATTTGCAGTTCTAGAAACGCTGGATAACGGCAAGCCAATTCGCGAATCTCGCGATACCGATATTCCGTTAGCCGCTGCTCACTTTTTCTATCATGCAGGCTGGGCGGATAAATTGGATTATGCCGGCCTGGGCGCCAATCCAAAGGCGCACGGCGTTGTTGGACAGATCATTCCGTGGAACTTTCCGATGTTGATGTTAGCGTGGAAAGTCGCACCCGCGCTTGCTGCAGGAAATACCGTGGTCTTAAAGCCAGCCGAAACCACGCCGCTGACCGCGCTGCTGTTTGCTGAGGTCTGCCAACAAGCAGGACTTCCGGCTGGTGTTGTAAATATCGTTACTGGCGACGGTGTAACCGGCACACACATCGTCAGTCATCCGGACGTCGACAAGATTGCATTCACCGGATCTACCGGCGTAGGTAAAGCAATCGCACGTGCCGTAGCCGCGACCAAGAAGAGCGTGACGCTCGAACTCGGCGGCAAAGCTGCCAATATCGTTTACGACGACGCTGCGATTGATGAAGCGGTCGAAGGTATCGTCAATGGAATTTTCTTCAACCAAGGTCATGTCTGCTGCGCCGGTTCGCGCTTGCTCGTCCAAGAGAATATTCAGGATGAAGTTATCGAGAAGCTCAAGCGCCGGATGTCGTTAATCCGCGTCGGAAATCCATTAGATAAGAACACGGACTTGGGTGCAATCAACAGCGCAGAGCAGTTGGCGCGCATCACTGAATTAACAAGTACTGGCGATGCCGAGGGTGCAGAGCGCTGGAGTGCGCCATGCGACCTACCTTCAAAGGGTTATTGGTATGCCCCAACGCTATTTACCGGCGTCTCGCAAACCCACCGAATCGCACGCGAAGAAATCTTTGGGCCGGTGCTTTCGGTGCTGACCTTCCGCACGCCCGCCGAGGCGATCGAGAAGGCCAACAACACGCCTTATGGCTTGTCTGCTGGCATCTGGAGCGAAAAGGGCTCCAAGGTGCTCTGGACCGCCAATAGATTACGAGCCGGTGTCATCTGGACTAACACCTTTAATAAATTCGATCCAGCCAGTCCATTCGGTGGTTACAAAGAATCTGGTTGGGGTCGCGAAGGCGGACGCCATGGTTTGGCCGCGTATCTCAAGGGAGGCAAGAACTAATGAGCCGCATCGATGTAATGAAGACATACAAGCTTTATATCAATGGCGCATTTCCTCGCAGCGAGTCTGGCCGAGTTTATGAACTCAAGAATGCCAAGGGTTCCTTTATTGCTAATCCATGCTGGGCATCCCGAAAAGATTTACGTGATGCAGTGGTCGCAGCTCGTGCAGCATTCGGTGGCTGGTCGAACGCAACTGCGTATAACCGCGGTCAGGTTCTCTACCGCATCGCAGAAGTCATGCAAGGTCGCGCAGCACAATTTGCCGACGAGATTGTTGCTCAAGAAGGTCTAACGCCCAAGCAAGCACTCGCCCAAGTCGAAGAAGCTATCGATTTGATGGTGTGGTACGCCGGCTGGACTGACAAGATCAGCTCGCTCGCGGGTGCAGCTAATCCAGTCTCTGGTCCTTTCCAGAACTTCACAACTCCGGAACCCATCGGCGTCGTGGGCACATTCATCGAGGCAAAACCTTCGCTGACCTCGCTGGTCGGATCAGTCGCGGCAATTATTGCCAGCGGCAACACCGCGGTTGTGATTGCATCTGAGAAGTTCCCGTTGACCGCCATTACCTTTGCGGAAGTCTGCGCGACCAGCGACGTTCCGGCCGGCGTAATCAATGTTTTGACCGGCAAGACTCCAGAGCTTGTCGGATGGATGGGTTCACATATGGATGTTGATGCGGTGGACGCCAGCGGCTTGAACTCCAAGCAATTGACTGAGCTCAAGATTGCCGGAGCGGACAACTTAAAGCGAATTCATTCTTTCAAGTCTGCAAAAAGCCCGGAGCGAATCCTGGCCTTCGTTGAATATAAGACGGTCTGGCAGACGGTAGGAATTTAAGCAGCGCAGGTGCAGAGCTGGTCTTCACTGAAGCCAGCTAGCGCTTGTTCAATATGCTCGCCGCATCCGGTCCACGTGATCTTGTTGCACTTCTTGCATGTGACAGGGCTACACATCTCGATTAAATCTCCTAAGCTCTCTATTCTTGGGAAATCGCAGCATAAGCAGGCTTTACTACCTGTTCAATGATAGCCAACCGCTCTTCAAATGGGATGAAGGCTGATTTAAGTGCGTTAATAGTGACGCGCTGCAAATCCTGGAAAGTCCAATCAAATGCGGCGACCGCCTGTTGCATTTCATTCGTCATCGAGGTTCGGCTCATCAATCGGTTATCGGTATTGATAGTCACGCGGAAACGAAGTTTCTGCAGTGCGCCAATTGGGTGCGATGCAAAATCTTTTGCCGCTCCAGTCTGCAAGTTTGATGTAGGGCAAATTTCTAGTGGAATGCGGCGATCGCGAACGTATGACGAGAGAAGTCCGAGCTTTGGCTGCGCGCCGCTCATATCGATGTCGTCCATGATTCGAACGCCGTGACCCAATCGTTCGGCACCGCACATCTGGATTGCTTGCCAGATCGAAGGCAGGCCATAGGCCTCACCGGCGTGAATCGTGAAGTGGGCATTTGCTTGCCGAAGGTAATCGAAGGCTTCTTGTTGCAAGGTTGGTGGAAAGCCATCTTCTGGTCCAGCGATATCAAATCCGACTACGTGCTGATCGCGATACTTAACAACCTTCTGCGCAACCTCATCTGCCTCGTTGTTCTGGCGGAGCGCGCAGAGAATCTGTTCAACCCGAATTGTCTTGCCTTCGGCTTTTGCCTCGGCCATACCTTGGCGGTATCCCTCGGTGGTTGCTTCGATGACCTCATTGAGTGATAGCCCCTCGCGCGTAAATAGCTCTGGCGCGCCTCGAACTTCGGCATAGACGACATTGTCGCGAGCCAAATCGATGGCTGCCTCGCGAGCAACGCGAATGATGTTCTCTTTGGTCTGCATCACCGCGATGGTGTGGTCAAAAGTCTCCAGGTAGCGAACCAGCGTTCCCGAGCTGCATGACTCTTCAAACCAATCCGCAAGCTTTTCTGGATCGTGTGTCGGTAACTTGTCGTAGCCAATCTGCTGGGCAATCTCAATCAGGGTCTCTGGTCGCAAGCCACCATCAAGGTGATCGTGGATAACCGCTTTAGGAACGCGTTGTACTTGCTCTGGCGTTGGCTTCTTGGTTAATGACAATCTAGTTATCCTTCAATCTTCTCTATGATCAACGGCAAGCGTTCCACTTTTTCACCAGTACTGCTGATGCGCACGGCTCCGGTAAGAGCCTCGAGCGCACGTTCAAATCTAGCGGGTTCATCTGTATGCAGAGTAAACAATGGTTGACCAGCCTTTATTTCCTCGCCTGGCTTGACGTGAATCTCAATGCCTGCGCCGGCTTGGACCTGCTCGCCTTGACGAGAACGACCCGCGCCGAGCCGCCAAGCGGAAACCCCGACCTTCATTGCGTTCATTTCAATAATCTCACCGCTCGCTTCAGCGGTCACCACTGTCTTCTCCTTCGCCACGGGCAACGTGGCATCAGGGTCGCCACCTTGGGCTGAAATCATTCGACGCCAGTGATCCATGGCAGCACCGTTCTTGAGTGCATCGGCAGGGTCCATCAGCGGGGTGATTTTGCCGGCATCCAACATTTCACGAGCTAGTAATACCGTCAGCTCGACCACATCAGCAGGACCACCACCGGCCAGGACTTCCACTGACTCACGAACTTCGAGTGCGTTGCCAGCAGTTAAACCCAGTGGAACATCCATCGCGGTAATCAACGCCCGGGTCTTAACTCCAGCGCGTTCGCCGAGTTCAACCATTACCTTGGCTAGCTCGCGCGCTTTGAGTGGATCGCTCATAAATGCACCATTACCAGTCTTTACATCCAAGATCAGAGCGCTGGTACCTTCGGCAATCTTCTTGCTCATGATGGACGAAGCGATTAGTGGAATTGCCTCCACTGTCGCTGTGACATCCCGCAAGGCATAGAGCTTCTTATCAGCGGGCGCTAAGCCAGCACCAGCCGCGCAGATGACCGCGCCGCAATCCTGCAAAACTTTTAACATCTCTTCGTTCGACAGTGATGCGCGCCAGCCCGGAATGGATTCCAACTTGTCGAGCGTTCCACCGGTGTGACCGAGTCCGCGACCAGAAAGTTGTGGCACGGCGCCACCACATGCTGCGACCAGCGGTGCTAGCGGCAAAGTAATTTTGTCGCCGACTCCCCCGGTTGAATGCTTATCAACCGTGGTGCGCTTGACAGCAGACCATTCCATCCGTTCGCCGCTACGGATCATCGCATCGGTCCAGCGCGATATTTCTCGGCTATTCATTCCATTAAGCAGAATTGCCATCAACAAAGCAGACATCTGTTCGTCGGCAACTACCCCGCGGGTATAAGCATCGATGACCCAATCAATTTGTGGGTCAGTTAGTTCGCCTTTGTCTCGCTTCGCCGAAATGATTTCAACGGCGGCAAATGATTCGGCCATTGCTATTTCAAATCTTCAGGACCAAATGCCCACGGCAAAAGATCTGCCATCGGACGAGGACCATCGGGAGTCATGAAAAGCATTTGGGATCCACCGTGCTCAAAGAGCAATTGGCGACAACGGCCGCATGGTGAGAGAAAATTGCCATCGGCATCCACACAGACTGCGGCAACTAGGTTGCCACCACCGGTTGCAATGAGGTTGGAAACCAGACCGCATTCGGCACACAGGCCCAGGCCATAACTTGCGTTCTCGACGTTGCAGCCCGTCACGACGCGACCATCGCTGACGAGTGCAGCGACGCCTACCGGAAATTTCGAATACGGCGCGTAGGCCTTCTTCATAATCTCTTTAGCTTGGTTATGAAGTGAATCCCAATCGATGGTGGTCATTAGTGGTTTTCACCGCGCTTGTATGGCGCGCCATCGGCAGCAGGTGCGCGCACCCGACCAATAAATCCAGTAACCGCGATGATGGTCGCTACATACGGCGCCATCAACATAAATTCAGATGGAATTGGTGTTCCGATGATTCCCAAGACGCTCTGCAAGTTATCCGCAAAGCCAAAGATCAGCGCTGCACCGACCGCGCCCCATGGGCTCCAGCGACCGAAGATTAAGGCGGCCAAGGCAATAAAGCCTTTGCCTGCGGTCATCTCTTTCGAGAATGCTCCCCCAAGGCCGACCGTGAAGTACGCACCTCCGAGACCCGCAACTAGCCCGGCGATTAATACGTTGCGGAAGCGCAGTCGATTGACCTTGATGCCCACGCTATCGGCAGCAGTTGGATGTTCACCAACGGCACGTGTGCGCAAGCCCCACTTAGTGCGGAAGAGTGCGAAGTTGAGTGCGAAAATTCCGACATACATCAAGTACACGATGATTGTCTGATCGAAGAGAATTGGGCCGACTACTGGGATTTTCCAGAAGAATGGAATCTTAATCGGCGCAAGTGTTGGTCCAGAATTCCAGGTTGATTGATATGGGATCAACAACATCTTGTACAAGAAGTCAGTAATGCCATAGACCAGAACGTTAAGAACGAATCCCAAAATAATCTGGTCGATACCGAAATTGATGGCAAAGACCGCCAGCAAGAGCGAGATGAGCGAGCCCGCGATCGGCGCGACCAGCAAGCCCCAGAAGGTGCTGTGGGTTAATGAAGCAACGACTCCAGATGCGAAAGCACCAGCCAAAAGCTGGCCCTCGATTGCGATATTCACAACGCCAGAGCGTTCGCTGAGAACACCGGACATAGATCCGAAGATGAGTGGCACTGACAGGAAGAGTGCGCCTTGAAGTAGTCCTGTAAAAGGAATGAACTTGCCGGCTGCGGCCCACGACAAGAAGGACATCAAAATGCCCGCGCTTGCTACAGCCCCCACCAGTCGCGATTTAATGCCGCGCTGGAAGAGCAAGTAACCAATAATCGAGGCGATTAACGCCAACAAGCCGAATCCCAGAGATGCACTCTTTGCATTGAGCGCCCATTGGTGAATAAGAACCCATTCCTTATCGAGTACAAAACCGTAAGTCACCTTCTGGTTAGAACCAGGGAGGATTCCAAAGAGCACGGTCGATAGCGCGGAGAGCGCGCCCATCACGTAAATGCTGCGACGGCGACGGCGATCGGTTGCGGATAATCCCTGCGTTGCGGGGGTGGATTCTGCTGAATTACTCATTAGCCGTTCCATCCCTTCGCTACGAGTTCGCCACCGGTTTTGACGTTCTTCAATCTAAATACGAAACGAACGACTGATGGTGCTGCGATAAATAGAACCACCAAGGCCTGAATAACAAGAACGATATCGATTGGTGTCGTTGTGTTGGCTTGCATCGTGCTGCCACCTGCGCGTAGCGCGCCAAAGAGAATGGAAGCAATTACGGTGCCCATGGGTTGGGCCCGGCCCAAGAGCGCAACGGTCACGGCGTCGAAACCGAAGTTACCGGCGCTGCCGCCAGATAATGAGAAATCACTGCCGAGAACGTGGACCGCGCCGCCAAGGCCCGCAAGCGCGCCAGAGATAACCATCGCGGCGGTCATCACAAATGGCACCGAAATACCAGCAGTCTTTGCAGCGGCAGTATTCGCTCCTACAGCGCGGAAGCGGAAACCCCATGTGCTGCGAGATAGCAGCCACCAGACAAATACCGCTGCGGCTAGCGCAATAAAGATTCCAAAATTGACTCGGAAGTTATCGCCCGCCAAATGCGGCATTCGAGCCGACATTGCAACATCTGGCGCGATTGGATCTTTGCGGCCCGGGCGCAAGAAGGTGGTTGTGCCCAGAATCCACATTAAGAAATAGAGTGCAACATAGTTGAGCATGATCGTGACGATGACTTCATGCGCGCCAGTGCGAGCTTTGAGTAGGCCGACAAGCCCACCCCAGATTGCGCCAGCGACGATTGCAGCAACGACAGCAAGAATGACGTGAACGCCAATCGGAAGATGGAAATGAAAACCAATATACGAGGCGGCAATCGAGCCAAAAATAAATTGACCTTGCGCGCCGATGTTAAATAATCCGGCGCGGAACGCGAGCGCTACCGAGAGACCAGCAAGGATCAGCGGTGCGGCCGCGACCAGCGTCTCCGATAGCGGATAGAAGGCCAGCCAAGGATTGTGCGGCGTTGCGAGCGTGTGGTCATAAATCGCGCCTTGGAAGAGTGCGAAATATGCATGGCCCGCTGCTGCGCTCGCGGACGTGATGAATTGCCATGGGTGGCCAATTTTCTTCAGTGATGGCGCATCAGAGAAAGCAATCAACAACGCGCCAGCAAACATTGCCAACAAGAAGGCAAGCACCGGCAACTTCAGCGCGCGCAGTGACGATACCTGTGGCTTACGCATTGACCACTCCTGCCATTAGTAGACCCAACTCTTGAGCGCTGACTGTTGCTGGAACAATTTTGAGAATTTCGCCCCGATACATGACTGCGATTCGATCCGCGAGCGCTAAGACTTCGTCGAGTTCAGTACTGAAGAGAAGGACGGCGCGGCCGGCATCGCGTTCCGCCAAAATCCGCTCGTGCACAAACTCAATCGAACCAACATCCAGACCGCGCGTTGGCTGCGATGCAACAACAAGGCGAACTGGCCGGGAAAGCTCACGTGCAAGAACAACCTTTTGCTTATTGCCGCCAGAGAGCGACGAGACGGGATCCTGAACGGATTGCAAACGAATATCGAACTCGACCGTCTTCTTCTCGGCCTCGGCGGCCACGGTGGCCGGTGACATCTGCACGCCATGCGCGTACGGAGCCAGGTCGTGCAAATCCAATACCAAGTTTTCAGCAATCGACATGGATGCAATCAAGCCATCGAGTTCACGAGACTCGGGCACGAAGGCGATGCCGTGATGCAGTGATTGACGGACTGTTTGGCCGACGATTTCATCGTTTTCGAGCTTGATGCTGCCCGAAACGTGGTCCTCCAGATTAACCATCGCGCGCGCAAGCTCTGATTGACCATTGCCCTGAACGCCGGCGATAGCGAGGACTTCGCCACCTCGAACATCAAAGCTAACATCCTTCACAAGTGCGCGACCGGTTAGATCCTGAATCGTGACATCTTTAACCGAGAGAACTACTTCACCAATTGCGTGGGCGGATTTGTCAGGGTTGAGGTCCACTGGGCGCCCCACCATCAACGACGCGAGCTCGTTCTGTGAAGAAGCTGGATCGGCCGTACCGACTACTTTGCCGCGGCGAATAATCGTGATTCGGTCTGCCACTGCCTTCACTTCACGAAGTTTGTGGGTAATGAAAATAATGGAAGTGCCTTTGGCCTTAAGTTGGCGCATGATGTTCAAGAGGTCATCGGTCTCTTGCGGCGTGAGAACGGCCGTCGGCTCATCCAGAATCAGCACCTTCGCGTCATAGATAAGTGCGCGGATGATTTCTACCCGTTGTTGCACACCAACCGGCAGATTTTCAATAATCGCATCCGGATCAACATCAAATTTAAATTCATCGGAGACGCGGCGAATTTCGGCTTTCGCTTCTTCGAGGCGGAGCTGACCAGCACGACCACTTTTTTCGTGGCCCAAAACAATGTTCTCGGCAACGGTAAATACCGGCACCAACATAAAGTGCTGGTGAACCATTCCGATGCCTGCATTGAGAGCATCGCTCGGCTCAGAAATTTTCTTTACGGTGCCGTCCACCAAGATTTCGCCCTTATCGGGCGCGACTAATCCATAAACGATATTCATGAGCGTCGATTTGCCGGCGCCATTTTCGCCAAGGATTGCGTGGATTTCGCCCGTTTCAACTTTGAGATCGATGTTGTCGTTTGCGACCAGCGCACCGAAGCTCTTGGTTATTCCCCGAAGTTCGAGTGACACGTCGCTCCTCAATCCATATACGGCGTTTAAGTTATCTATCTAAATTCTCTTCTAATCCTATTCCCAAATGAGCAAAAAAAGAACCGAGAAGATAAATCTTCTCGGTTCTTTTCCTTAGAGCTATAGATTAGGCAACAGAAACTTTTCCTGCCTGAATGCTCTTTGCAAGTGCCTTGATTTCTGCCTGAAGTGCAGCTGGAACCTTGCGACCGAAGTCATGGTAACCAGCAAGGCCGGTTCCACCATTTGCAAGTGTGCCCACATAAGCGGTGTTTGTGTACGTGTTAGCAGCAACATCTGCGATGACGGCCTTAACTGAAGCGCCAACACCCTTTGTTGCTGAGTTCAAGACAACGACGCGCTCTGAAGACTTTGTGGTCTGTGCGTACATATCTGAGTCAACACCGATAACAACTGACTTGTGTGAAGTAGCTGAGTTACCTGATGTTGCGAACTCAAGTCCACCGGCAACTGGGAAGATCACATCTGCACCCTGTTGTTCGAAGTTCTTTGAGATCTGTGCAGCCTTGACTGAGTCAGAGAAGCCACCGACGAATGTCCCGTCTTGCTTAACTGTGTCCCAACCGAGAACCTTTACTGACTTGCCTTTGACCTTGTTGTAGTAAGCAACACCCTTTGCGTATCCATCCATGTAGATAGAGACAGGTGGGATGTTGATTCCGCCGTAGGTAGCAACGGTGCCAGTGGTTGAGTAACCAGCTGCAAGGTAGCCCGCCAAGAATGCTGACTGGTTAGTTGCGAAGGTCAAACCCTTGAGATTTGGAAGTGCCTTACCGTTTACCAAGCCAGGGTCATCGACCTGTGCGAACTTGATGGTTGGGTTAGCAACTGCAGCCTTGTCGATTGCATCGGTGATCAAGAAACCAACGCCGATGATGAGGTTGCACTTCTTGTCAACGAGTGACTTAACTTCTGCTGCGTAATCTGGGTTGCTTGCTGATGCAACGACGTATGAAACGTCAGCGACAGCCTTTGAAGCCTGTGCGCCAGCCCATGCTGATGCGTTGAATGAGTGATCGTCGATGCCGCCGGTATCGAGCGCCAAGCACACTGATGGCTTAGCTGCTTGTGATGCTGGAGCTACTGCGACGCCCACCAATGTTGCTGCCGCAGCAACAACTGTGAACAACTTAAGTGTCTTCTTCAAGTTTCCTCCTGAGGGTTCCTCGGATTGAGGTTGAGTACGTGGCTGAACTTTAACCAATTGAGGGCGCTCACGCGGGCCGCGGCACGAGCCTTCGAGCCCAGGAACTCTCGAGTTAAGCTTTAAAGTTTCGCTTTTCCGGCCCGTAAAAGTGACTCAGCACTCACTATTGCTGAACGAGCGGCAACAGCAGATCGCGAATACAACGCAAAACCCATTCCACCATCGCCCAACGTGTAACGATGTCCATACACACCGGCATTTGAATCCAGGATGTCGGAGAGAGTATTTCCGCGAATCGCAGCGGATATTAAATCAACGGTGGCTCGCGCATAATCCTCGGTGACTGCTGCCGCAACCACGGTGTGAGCATTCGGTGCACGGAGAAAATACTGAACCGGTGAGAGACCAATTAATTGCACTGGATGTTTCGTTGTGTTCAGCGCCAGCGCGGATGTCAGCACATCCCCGGTCGAGTTCCAGACCGAGAACAGTTGGTCAACTTTCGCTGCCACCATTTTCGTGACGATCGGACGAATAGCAGCAACCGAATTAGCTTGCGCGGTTAACAGGGTCGGTGAAACTACAACCTTCTTCGAAATACTGGCGACGCCCGCAGTAAACGCTTTCAGGTTCTGCGCATTTGTTGGTGAGGCGTCTCCAATAAAGCCCACCTTGCCACTGACGCTGGATTTAGCCGCCAATACGCCAGCCAGGTAGGCGCCCTGATTTTCCGCGAAGTCGATATTCGTCACGTTAATAAGCGGCACATTTGCGGAGCCGATAATTGCAAATTGAATAGTTGCGTAGGTGGGCGCAATTGTCTTGAGCGCCGTTTCGTAGCCGTCGCCCACCGCAATGATCAGGTTATATCCCGCCTGCGCAAGAAAGGTCAGCCGCGCTTCGCGATCGCTCTCTGTGCCCAATGTGGTGATTTCGCGAATTTGGAGCGGTGACAGATTGAAGCGATTCATTGCTGTGGTGATTCCGGCACTGACTGCATCGTTCACGCCGTTGTCACCACGACCGCCGATGTCATAGGCAATTGCGATTCGGATATTCGAACTATCGGCTCGCGCGGATGTTGACGTAAGAAGAGAGAGCACGGTGACCAGCGCACTAACAAGCGCCAGAAGTGTGCGGTTGTTACGCACGCGGAATAAGACCCAGCGCATCGTAAGTTGCCTTGAGCGTTTGGTCAGCGACTTCAGCCGCCTTCTCCGCTCCAGTGCGCATGATGGATTCAAGATGTGAGCGGTCGTTCAGGAGTTCGAGTGTCTTCTCGCGAATCGGCGTCAAATAATCGACAACGACATCTGCGACAGCGCCTTTGAAGTCGCCATACCCCTTGCCGTCGAATTCAGATTCAATCTCTGAGATGCTCTTGCCGGACAAGGCAGCGAAAATCGTGAGCAAGTTCGAGATGCCTGGCTTCTCTTTTTCATCAAACTTAATTTCACGACCAGTATCGGTCATCGCGGATTTAATCTTCTTGCGATTTACTTCAGGCGCATCCAAGAGTTCGATGACGCCAGATTGCGATTCGCTGGACTTGCTCATCTTGGATGTTGGATCTTGTAAGTCAAAAATCTTTGCGCCGGCCTTCAAGATGTATGGCTCAGGCATTGTGAATGTTTGGCCGTAACGCGAGTTAAAGCGCTGGCAGAGATCACGAGTGAGCTCCAAGTGTTGGCGCTGATCCTCGCCTACGGGTACCTGGTCTGCTTGATACAACAGCACGTCCGCCGCCATCAACATCGGGTAAGTAAAGACGCCAACACCTACGCGATCGTCGCCCATCTTCTGCGACTTATCTTTGAACTGTGTCATGCGGCCAGCTTCACCGATGCCGGTCAAACATTCCATTACCCAACCGAGCTGATTGTGGGCTGTCACGTGTGATTGAACAAAGAGAGTGCTCTTATTGGGATCAATGCCGAGCGCGACCAGCTGTGCCAACGAGGCCAAGGTTCGTTTGTGCAAATCCTTCGGATTTGGCTCTGATGTCAGTGCATGTAAATCAACAACGCAATAAAAAGCATCGTGCGTCTCTTGCAGTTCGACCCATTGCTTGACCGCACCTAAGAAATTGCCCAGATGGAAAGAATCGTGGGTTGGCTGAATGCCAGATAAGGCGCGCTTCTTGCCGGTCTTAGAGCTCGTCATGTGGCGTATCTTTCCGTTCCACTCGCGAAATTAACAATTGACCCGCCCGCTTGCCTTCCATGCTGAGGACTTTCAGGGTGAATTCATCGGTATCGATCTGGTCTCCGACCTCGGGGATGCGACCGAGTTGATGCATCACGTATCCGCCCACCGTTTCATAGGGACCATCCGGAATCTGAATGCCGGTCTCGTCGTGCAAATCTTCGAGTGAAATCAGGCCATCGACTTCGAAATCACCGCTCTTGCTTTGCGGGGTGACTTCTTCATCTTCAGTGTCATATTCGTCCCGGATTTCACCGATCAGTCGCTCCACTAAATCTTCCATGGTCACGATGCCGTCGGTGCCGCCGTATTCATCCAAAACAATCGCAATGTGATGGCTATCGGCGCGCATCTCGGCGAGCGCCGGAAGCACGCCTTTGGTGCCAGGCAAAAACAGGACTTCGCGGACCAAATCTAAAATCGAGTCAGATAAGTCGCGCTTGGCGGCCTGGACGTTTAACAAGTCACGCACATGGATAAAGCCAATGACTTCGTCGGTCGAGCCGCGCGTGACGGGATAACGTGAGTGGGCAGATTTCACCGCAACCGCGATCGCGTCGTTAATGGAGAGACCAACATCCATGAAATCGACTTCGGTGCGAGGCACCATGATTTCGTGCAGCTGTAAGTCGCTGGCATTGAAGACTTCTTCCACAATGTCGCGTTCTTCCTCAGTTAACGCGGCGTGGCCGGTAACGAGGTCGACGAGTTCGGCTTCAGAGATTTCTGCTCGGGACTCGTAGGACTTCACACCGAAGAGGCGCACGATTGCATCGGTAGATTTTGAGAGCAACCAGATGACTGGGCGAAAGATGATGGCGATGCGATCGATGATGCCGGCCGATGCCAGCGCGATGCCTTCGGTGCGATAGAGCGCCAATCGCTTCGGTACGAGTTCACCGAAGACGAGTGAGACATATGAGATGGCCAAGGTCAGCGAAACAAGTGAAACGGTCTGCGCCAAGTTTGGCGACATCCCCCACCGCCGAAAGACCGGAGTGACGTACGTACCCAGACGTTGCGAACCGAGCGCCGCGGATAAGAATCCACAGAAGGTCACGCCAACCTGGGCGGCGGCTAAGAATCGGTTGGGATTTTTCGCCAGCTCGGCGACCCGACGACCACGCTTGCCGCGGGATTCAAGTTGGCGGACTTGGGAGTCGCGCAACGAGATGAGCGAGATTTCAGCGGCGACGAAGAGTCCAGCGACCAGGATGAAGAGCAGGACGAGCAAGACATCCCGAATCACATGAGTGGTCATGCTCAAAGAATAGGCGTAACCTAGCCCCACTTCATCCAACGGACCGTCGGGCACGTACCTGCCCGGAGAAGGAGATACACCCATGGCATCTGTCGTTTTCGACAACGCTTCCCGAATCTACCCA
>Ga0214171_1000449_pt1 | contig 14506 bp, 11 predicted proteins | sample TroBogEpilimnion_40_FD_153009 | JGI IMG/M metagenome (GOLD analysis project Ga0214171, IMG submission 153009) | Freshwater microbial communities from Trout Bog Lake, WI - 02JUL2007 epilimnion | ecosystem: Environmental > Aquatic > Freshwater > Lake > Epilimnion/Euphotic zone | place: Trout Bog... | reverse complement strand
CCCGAGCACGAAAGCGAAGGCTGCTGCCGAAGAACAAATTGTGATCAAGGCTGCGGAAGCCTGCCCGCTTTACACTGCCCGCATCATCAAGGGCGTGAAAGTCGGCCCAAGTCCCGAGTGGTTGCGCCGTCGTCTGGAAAGCATTGGCCTGCGCCCGATCAACAGCATCGTGGACATCACGAACTACGTCATGATGGAGATGGGCCAGTCGCTGCACTGCTTTGATCTCGACAAGCTCAACGGTGGCATCGTCGTCCGCATGGCTGCTGAAGGTGAAAAATTCCTCGCACTCGACGGTCAGACTTATGCGCTGCAAACCGACGATCTGGTCATTGCTGACAGCCATCGTCCTGTCGCCATTGCGGGTGTCATGGGCGGTGAGGAAACCGGCGTGACTGAAAGCACCGTCAATGTCCTGCTTGAAGCTGCCTACTTCGCCCCCAGCGGCATCCGCCGAACCTCACGCCGTCTCGGCCTGAGCAGCGACAGCAGCTACCGCTTTGAGCGCGGCATTGATCCGCAGCAAGTGCAGGGCGGTTCTGAACTCGCCACGAAGCTCATCCTCTCCATCGCAGGCGGCACGGCTGAAGACGTGGTGCAAGTTGCTGGCGCAGCGCCTGCGCTTGTCGGAGAAGTCACGCTGGATGAAAACCGTGCGCGCAAGCTGCTCGGCACGCCCGACATGACGGGCGATGAAATCCATGCCATCCTTGAAAAGCTAGGCCTCACCAAAAAGTCTGCTAGCAAGCACGAGAGCCACTGGATCATCCCCAGCTACCGCCTCGATCTCCAACGTCCGGTCGATCTCGCCGAAGAAATCGCCCGCGTCATCGGATTGGACCGCGTGCCTTCGCGCCAAGTTACTGTCGCGTCGCCCGTCGAGGCTGCCGACCGCACCTATGATTTCGCGATGGGTTTGCGTCAGACTCTCGCCAGCCGTGGCTTCTTCGAAGCTCAAACGCTGCGTCTCATCGCCGATGCCCAACTCGCTGACAGCCTCGGTGGTGGACAAGGGGTAGCCGTGAAAAACCCGCTCAGCGAAGACCACACCACGCTGCGCCCCAGCATCGTTCCGGGCCTGATCGCCACTGCGGCGCTCAACATACGCCAGGGCCTGCACCGTCTGCGTTTCTTCGAACTTGGACGTGTTTTCCTCACGCTACCGAAAGGCGGCAGCCGCGAAGAAGAACGCCTTGCCGTGCTGCTCAGCGGCCCCGTGTCACCAACGAGCTGGCATGGCCGCGAGCCACAGCCTGCCGACATCCATGAACTCGTTGGCCAGATTCAAAACCTCACGCGCACGCCCCTCGAAGTCCGTCCTGCGAAGGAAAACAGCGCCAACTACCTGCTGACCAGTGAGCTTCGCGCAGGAAACCGCATCCTCGGCTGGATCGCGCAATTGCATCCTGCTCGTGCCCGTGAAATCGACGCCCGCCATCCGGTCTATGTGGCCGAACTGCTCCTCAGCGCCCTGCGCCAGGGCAGCACGGGTCCGACGAAATTTGAGGAGCTTCCGCGCTTCCCTGGCATGACTCGCGATGTCGCCATGGAAGTCCCTGCTGATCTTCCGCACGCCAAAGTCGCCGCGTTCTTCGCATCGCAGAAACATCCGTTGTTTGTGGGCGCTGAAGTCTTTGACGTCTTCGCCGATCCATCGGGTGCGAAGATCGCGAAAGACCGCAAATCCATCGCCTGGACCCTCACCTACCGTTCCTCTGACAAGACCCTCGAAACCGCCGAAGTGGATGCCGCGCATACGGCCATCCTCACGGCGCTGGAGAAGACCTTGCCTGCGACGGTGAGGCGGTGATAGGCTGAAGAGATGAACACCGCCATCGCGCTCGGAATTAGTCTCGTGGGTATCGCCACCCTTGTGCTTGGCTTCTTCGTGGCGTTGCGTGCAAAGCGGCAATTTGGATTCCTGTCGCCCTTAGGATTCCTGTGCGCGGTTTTGCTCAATCGAATTTGTTTACTGGCGTCGATACCGGGGATCAAGCATGCCGTGTCGGAATCAAACAAAGACAGGATACGGGCGATGGCTTCCAAGCTGAGTCCAGACGACTTAAATTTCTATCTCGGGATCAATGGTCATGCCGATGGCATTTGGTTCTTGGGAGCCATCTTGTTTTTAGCCTGCGGATTGATAGATTTAAAATCGTCAGGCACCCAATCGTCCAGAAGGATAAGGCTGGTTCTAATCATCGGTGGATCGCTTTTTATTGCGTTGTCCGCTGTTTATCCGATTTGGATGAGACCACGGTTCTGGTGATCACATTATCTCTCCAATCACCCGCGCCACCCGGTCCATCTCCGCTTCTGTGTTGTAGAAGTGCGGGCTGAAGCGCAGCAAGAGCTGCCCGGCGCGGTTGTGGCGCAGGGAGGTGACGATGTTGTTTGCGGTGAGGTGTTTGGCGATGTCTTCCAGCGAGCGCTGAGGATGCTGCACGGTGGTGATGCAGGAGGCATTGATGCTGTGGGGATCGGGGCCGAGGAAGGTGAAGCCCTGTGGCTTCAATCCGGCATGCAGACGGGCTTTGAGCTTTAAGAGTTGGGTGCTGATGGCGGGGAGGCCGATCTCCTGGATCAAGTCGATACCGGCTTTCATGCCAAGGATGCCGGAGATGTTGAGCGCGCCGGGTTCGTAGCGACGGCCGCCGCGCTCGAAGGCGATCTCCTCCTGGGCGATGAAATTGGGGCTGCGCACATTCCAGGAGCCGAGCAGGCTGGGGCGCAGCCTGTCCTGCAGTTCTTCCCGCACATAGAAGATGCCAGCGCTCATGGGGCCGAGCATCCATTTGTGCGAGTCGGCGGAGAGGAAATCGACGTGATCGACGCGGGTCTCGAAGGCACCGACGGTCTGAATAGCATCGAGGCAGAACAAGACGCCACGCTCACGCAGCATGCGGCCGATGCGGTCGATTTCGATGCGGTAACCACTCTGAAAATGGCAGGAGGCGAGGGCGACGAGCTTGGTTTTGGGCGTGAGGGCCGCTTCAACGAGTTCGGGGGTAATCGCACCTAGAGTTGCTGGTTGGAGGCGCTTCAAGACGACGCCATGGCGTTCCAGATCGCTCCACGGATACACATTCGCTGGGTAATCGTCGAGATAGCTTACCACCTCGTCACCCGCCTGCCAGGTCAGGCCGTTGGCGACTAAGCTGAGGCCGACGGAGGTCGGGCCAATGAGGGCGATTTCGCTGGCTTTGGCGCCGATCAATTCGGCCGCAGCGACGCGAGTTTCATTCACCGCTTTCCACGCTTCAGGATACTCCTGCATGCGCAGGCAGCATTGCTCCAGGTAGTCCTGCATGGTGCGCGTGACACGGCGCGGCAGGATGGTGACGCCGGCGTGGGCGAGAAACAGGCTGTCCTTGATCACCGGGAATTCCTGCTGGCGCAGGGATTCATCCGCGAGCAAAGCTTCCAAAGTGAGTGCCATATCAAGCGACCTTGAGGGTCTTGGCACCTTCATCAATCAGGTGCCAGAAGCTCTTGGATTGGCTCAAGGCCTCGTCTTCGCCGCCGCCAGGCAGATTGCTGCGGAAGAGAAAGTCGGTGAGGGTGTTTTTGTTCAGCACTCGGTGGACGCGCACATTGCCATCGACGATGGCGAAGTAGATGCGGTGGTCGCCAGCACGGCAGCGGTAGAGTTTTTTGCCCCCGCGCTCGAGCACACCATAGCGTTTGCCGAGGATGGCTTCGTCAATGTCAGCAGGCTGGATATTCAGTGCTTCGAGCAAATGAAACTGCACCTGCGTGGGCAGGTGGGAAAGCTCGGAGGCGCTGATGTCATTGAAAACGATCTGAATCATGGCGCGGATGGGGTGGGTGCAGCAGGGGTTAATGCGGGAGTGGCCGTGGATGGCAGGTAGCGTTTGATCACATGCTTTTTGCGCACGCCAGCCATCCACTTGTCGAGGTGGGCCTTGGATTTTTCCTGGTTGATCATTTTTTCGATTTCCGGGCGCTGCTTCTCAATATCGGGGGCAGCCCCAAGTTTTTTAGCATCGCATGCGACGATGACGTAGATCGTCTCCAGATCGAGAACTGGACTGACCCCGCCGGTTTTGAGTTCCATCGCGGCATTGGCGATGGCGGGCATGAGGTCCGTCTTGTACATCCAGTCCCAGGAGCCGCCATTTTCAGCATGGCTGTCTTGAGAATTGGTTTTCGCCACTTTGGCAAAATCGGTGCCTTGAAGGATTTTGGTGCGTAGCTCCTTGGCGAATTTTAGCTGACTTTCTGGAGGTTTGCTGGGGTCGCCTGCAAATTTGGGGATGGTGATGGTGGAGATTTTGATCTGATCTCCCTCACGCCACTTGTCCACGTTTTTGTCATAGTACTCCTGCACCTCACGGGGGGTGGGTGGCGGATTCTCGCCAGCATTGCGCGCACGCATCACGTTCATGATGATCATTTTTTTGCGCTGCTCGCGAAATTTAACCATGGTCAGGCCACCTTTGGTCAGCTCATCCACGAAGGCGTCGCGGTTGCCCTCGAAGCTCTCCCGGATGAGGGTGTTGATGTCTTCATCAATGAGCTTTGGTGGGAGGCTGCCGATTTTTGCAAACTCAGCCAGCAGGATTTCGCGGTCGATCAGCGTCTCGATGGTGTTCTGACGCAGAAGAACGAGTTCCTTTTTGATGCGATCCGGGTCGTTGCGATGCGTCATCAGTACCACTTGCTCCTGAGCGCGCAGAATTTCTTCAACTTCAGATGTGGCGATGGGGATACCATCGACAACGGCCGCAATCTTGTTGGATGACTGCTGGGCGAGAGCGCCGGAGCAAGAGACAACAAGGGCAAATAAGCTGATACGCAGGGAAATCATGGCAAAAGAGGGGTCTATCGTAAGGCGTGGGGCCGCTGTGGCAAGGTGAAGTTCGTCCGTCGGGATCGGCTGGATGCAGCTTCACCTTGCACGCGGGCGGCTCCGGTTTCTAGTCTGTGCCTCCCAATCGCCGACCCTACCCCGCCATGAGCAAGAAAGCCGCCGCTAAAAACGCCCCCAAAAAAGCTGTCAAAACCGCCGCCAAGGCCAGCAGCAGTTCCAAATCCCTGATGACTGAAAGCCGGGTGTTTAAACCAAGCGCAGAATTCTCCAAGAAGGCGCGCATCAGCTCGATGGCGCAGTACAAAAAAATGTACGATGAGTCGATCAAGCACCCTGACAAATTCTTCGGGCGTGAAGCCAAGGAACTGCACTGGACCAAGCCCTTCACCAAGGTGCTCGACTGGAAGTGCCCGAACGCCAAGTGGTTTATCGGCGGCAAACTCAACGTCAGTGAGAACTGCCTGGACCGCCATCTCGACGGACCGCGCAAGACCAAGGCAGCACTGATCTGGGAAGGCGAGCCCGGGGAGAAGCGTGTGCTCACCTACCAGCAGCTCCACCGCGAAGTCTGCCGTTTTGCCAATGTGCTGAAGCGCCACAAGGTCAAGAAAGGCGACCGCGTCATCATCTACATGCCCATGATCCCGGAGGCTGCCATCGCCATGCTGGCCTGCACCCGCATTGGTGCCATGCATAGCGTGATCTTTGGCGGCTTCAGCGCCGAGTCGATCAAGGACCGCGTCTTGGACTGCGGCGCGAAGATTGTCATTACCGCTGATGGTGGCTACCGCCGCGGTGCCGTGGTGCCTTTGAAGAAGAATGTGGATGATGCTCTCAAGGCTAAGGACACGCCGGTTGAGACTGTGATCGTTTACAAGCGCACCGGTCAGGATGTGCATATCGAGGAAGGGCGCGACGTTTGGTGGCACCGCGAGCTCGAATACGTTGACGCTCGTTGCGCCGCAGCCGCGATGGATGCCGACTCGCCTTTGTTCATTCTTTACACCAGCGGCAGCACGGGCAAGCCGAAGGGCATCCTCCACACCACCGGCGGTTATTTGCTGCATGCGCAGATGACCTGCAAATACGTCTTCGATCTGCGTGACGACGATGTGTACTGGTGTACCGCTGACATCGGCTGGGTCACTGGCCACACCTACATGGTGTATGGACCGCTCGCATTGGGCGCTACATCGCTCATGTTTGAAGGCGCGCCAAACTGGCCTGAGAATGACCGCTTCTGGAAGATCATCGAGGAATACGCCGTGACCGTGTTCTACACCGCCCCGACTGCTATCCGTGCCTTCATGAAGTGGGGCGATGAGTGGCTGAAGAAGCATGACCTCAGCAGCCTGCGTCTGCTGGGCACCGTGGGTGAGCCGATCAATCCCGAAGCCTGGATGTGGTATCACAACAAAGTCGGCGGTGGCAAATGCCCCATCGTGGACACCTGGTGGCAGACGGAAACCGGCGGCCACATGATCACCCCGATACCCGGTGCCACACCGACCACGCCCGGCACTGCTACGCTGCCATTCTTCGGAGTCGATGCCGCTATCGTCGATGACCTCGGCAAGGAAGTCGGCGTCAATGAGCAGGGCAAGCTGGTCATTCGCAAGCCATGGCCTTCCATGCTGCGCGGCATTTGGGGCGACAAAGCGCGCTATCAAGACGCCTACTGGAGCGAGTTCAAAGGCTGGTACTTTGCTGGCGACGGAGCACGCCGCGACAAGCAGGGCAATTTCTGGATCATTGGCCGCATCGACGATGTGCTCAACGTTGCCGGTCACCGCCTCGGCACCGCCGAAGTCGAAAGCGCCCTTGTTTCCCATCCTGCCGTGGCTGAAGCCGCTGTGGTGGGCCGTCCTGACGAGATGAAGGGCCAGGGCGTCGTCTGCTTTGTGACCGTGAAGGAAGGCATCAAATCCAGCCGCGATCTCGGCGAAGAGCTGAAGAAGCACGTCCGCAAAGTCATCGGCCCTGTCGCCACGCCGGATGAGGTCCGCTTTGCTGCAGCGCTGCCTAAGACCCGCTCCGGCAAAATCATGCGCCGCCTGTTGAAACAGATCGCCGCCGGCGAACTGATCAAGGGCGACACCACGACGCTTGAAGACATCAATGTCATTGCGCAGCTTGCTGCGGGTGGGGAAGATTAGTCTTGGATGGCACTGAATGGCTGCGGCATTTTCGGTTTTGAAAATGTCGCGGCTAGGGCATTCATTGAATGCAGTTGATCACACTGACAAAGTTGATCAATCTGGCAAGGCATCCAGGGTCTTCTTCAGTTCAACGGCCTCGTTTTTTTGACTGGGATGAATAGCTCCATCCCACGTGCCATCGGGCACTCCAGCGCAGCTTTTTTCGACCTCCTGGCCCAGCTCGATGATGCGCTTCAGGCAGCGGGAGGCTTGAAGGCGGAGCGGATGAGAGAAGGTTCGCTCCAGAAGTTTTTGGGAGATGGCAGCATGCAGGATTCGCGTGGCCTCCAGCACCTCCTGGGCATTGGTGTGTGGCGCGAAGAACTTGGCGCTTTGAATTTTGGACGGGTAGTTTCGGTTGGAGTTTTGCAGGTCGAAAGAAAAAACCTCTGTCAGATAGTCCAGTGTGGTTTTGCACCTACTGGGGCTTAAGAAGTCGTGCAAATCTACATGACTGCGCCAAGCGAGTCGCAGATGGAGGGCTGGATATGCGCTCAATGGAGCTCTCCGAATGGCAGACTCCAGCGCCATGCAAGTCACCGAAAAAGCCTTCGACGATTTTCACCTCTACACTCTGCCTCTGCCTTCCACCCTCGATGATAGAGAGACGAAACAGATCGAGTTTGTGCGCGCTGCGGGAGTAAAATCTCAGCGTCTTTACATCTACGATGGCGTGAAGGTGGATCAGAACCGATCCCGCGGCTGGCGCATGGTGGATATTCGAAATGATGAAAGCTACGGTACTCTGAGCAATCCCAAGGTGTGGGTCATGCGCGAGATCAAAAACAGCAAGGACAACCACCTCGGCCTGCCGCTGCCGAAGGGGAAGGTGCGTTTTTATCGGCAGGACGATGATGGAAAGCTCCAGTTCGTCGGTGAAGACGTGATCGACCATACGGCACGCGATGAAACACTCCGCCTCTATACTGGCAACGCCTTCGACCTCGTAGGCGAGCGCAAGCGCACCAACTACAAAATGGACCACAGCAACCACTGGGTCGATGAAACGTTTGAGATCAAAGTTCGCAACCGCAAGCAAGATGAAGCCGTCGAAATCCGCGTGGTCGAACACCTCTATCGCTGGACGAATTGGGAAATCAGGGACAGCAGCAACACGCATCTCAAAACCGATGCGCAGACAATTGAGTTCCGCATCCCGCTCAAGGCGGGCGAGGAGAAGACCATCACCTACACAGTCCATTATTCCTGGTGAAGTTATGGGTCGCGTGCTCACCGGCTTGTTATGCTTCTTTCTCCTGCTGGGCGGGCCAGTCTTTGCGCAGGCAGCGCGTGCCGTTTCCATCGGCATGGAAGGCGTTTCATCGGGAGGTTCATCGGGTAACAACCATGAGCCGATCATAGCCATCGCCTCAGACGGGGAGAATCGGGTCTGGGCCATCTTTCGCGGTCAAGGCACGCGTTTGGGACTGTTTAAAGACGGACATTGGTCGGTGGTCACGCCCGCAGGTCTGCCACCCAAGCTGTGTGCCTCGCAGCTCGTGCGGCTTACTGACGGCGGCATTGCCTGTCTATGGTATGACGGGAGCGACGAGGATGCCCCTCTCCATCTGCTCAGCCGCCACACGCCCGAAGTGGATGAGCTTCTGGCCCGGGTGCCGTCGAAGCTGGCACGGCCTAAGCTCACGGCACTGGCAGATGGGGGCATGATCGTCACTGACGCAGGCCGCGAGCTGTTCTACATTGCCAGGAAGGGGGCGAAGCCTGAGCACATCACGTTGCCGGAGGACGCTTTCATCACGCCGCAAAATAATGACGACGGCTCCGTGCCCACCAGTTTCGTTCAGATTCACGCAGCGCAGGATCAGCGCGGGATCCTCTGGCTCTGGTGCGCTATGATGGAGCCCATCAAGTACGAGTGGCGGCTGCGGGGACTGTGGAAGCTAAGCGGCCGGAACATCACCTCGCAGAAGATTGCGGACGTCCCGCCGGAACAGCCGATTTCTCTTGTCGCGCCCTGGAAGGACAACCAGATGGTGGTTGCCGTGGCGGGTGTGGGCTGGTTCTGTCTGAATGATCAGAAGCATCCGCTGACCAGCTTCAAAGAAGCCACCGATGAGATCAAATACATCGAGCGCATCTTCGCCTTGGAGGATGAATGGTTCATGATCACCACGCCGCGGCCAACCACGTTTGAGTTGCGGAGGGCGGAGACCTTCGAATCTGCCTTTTACAACTTCACCGAGAAGTTCTACGATCCCAAACAACGCACCACCGCCCTTTCCCAGGTGAACGGCCTCAAGCTGGAGCCGCTGACGTGGAAGCTGGAGGCTGAGCCTAGCTTTAGGTGGTTTGACCGGCCGGTGCTGCCTGCCAAGGCGGGCTTCTGGACTTGTATTGATAAGGGGCTTGCCTTCATTTCTGCCGGTCCAAAAAGAACGGTGCGGCACATGGACTGGCGCAACGGTCTTGATCTGCGCGACCCCATGGAACTGGCCCGGCAGGGCGATGACCATTTTGTCGTGCTGGACCGCGCCACTGCGCAGACGAGGCTGCTGCCGCTGAACACGCCGCCAACCGAGCCCGAGGCGCTGCGGGCGGAGATACTGGAGACTAAGTCACTGCTGCTGGAAGATGCAGGCGGACGTGTCTGGGGGCGCATGTCAGACGACACTTTTCAGTGCTGGGACAAGGGGCGCTGGGAGGTGATCAAGGTACCGGAACAACTGGCTGCCATGCAGTCTTTTGGATTTCTTGCGGATGATCATGATCAGGGCTGGCTCATTTCGATCTATGAAGGGGAAGAAGACGAGGCTGAACCTGCGGCCGCGGTGTGTGATTTCAAAACGGGGAAATGGTCTGTCTTTGACAGCCTGCGGTCGGCCCTGACTGCGCGGATGCACCCTGGCAGCAAACTGATTTGGCGTGATCATCCGAGCGTGGCTCCTGTTTCCTCTGCGGGAACACCCATGCGCATCGGTTTTCTCCGAGACAGCGGAAAGCTGCACTACTTTGACGGGACTCATTGGAGTGAATGGAAAGTGGCAGACATCGCCGGGTCTGACGCCCGAGTCACGGGCTCGCCGGCTTTTGATGCTCAGCAGCGGCTTACCGTGGGGATTCATGGCTTTCGATGGAGGCTCTCCCCTGAAGGGAAATGGCAGCGCGATGATGCTGAGGCTCAAGAAGAGGAGGACGCTTTTCGCTTTGCAGACCGCACTCCACCGGCTGGCTGCCCGGTGACGCAGGTTGTCACTGTGGCCAATGACCGGCATGGTGTCTGCTGGCTCAATGATTCGCAGGGGCGGTTTTGGAAATTCATTCATGGCCGCACCGCACCTGTTTTTCAGCCGGACGAAGCTTTCCCTCCGCTGGAAAGTGCTCAGCTTTTTGAAGTGCGTTCGGACCTGGATGGAAACGCGTTTCTGCGTATGTCATCCGCTTCGGGTGACACCCAATATCTGGCCATTCGCGCCCGTCTGCCGTTGCCACAAACCGTGGTCACTTTGAAGGAAGTGCGCGCCGATGCGGCACGCCTCGCCTTTGGATCTGCGGCATGGCATGCCTGGCGCATCGACGGTGCTGAATGGTCAAAGGCCACCGATCAAAAAGAGCGCGTTGTCACAGGACTAATGCCCGGCCAACACGAACTCGAAGTCATGGCTTATAATGCCGATCTCACTCCGGCCAAAGCCAGCGTGAAGCTCAAGGTCACTATCGAATCCGCTGCGCTCGCCGAACTGGATGTTGCCATCCAAAAACTCGGCGGTGACGATCTGGATGCCAGCGAGGCTGCGGCACGCCGATTGCGCAGTCAGGGCAGCGGCACGCTCTCCCATCTCAAGAAGGCACGGGAAAAAGCCGGAGAACGCACCCGCTGGTGGCTGGATGCGGTGATCCAGCAGATCGAAGCGAAGACAATGGCACCCTGAGGCATCAGGAGGTTGGAGGAGAAGGGGGGGAACTGTTATCCCCAAGACGGGAAGCCCTCGCCCTGCATTTCCCTTTGACCCCACCCGGCCGCGACGCTAACGAAAGAGTTCCCGCCTATGGCCGCCTCAGACCGTCAGCATACACTCGCCAAGTCCGTCTCGATGACGGGCACCTCGCTGCATACCGGCGAACAAGTCACACTCACCCTGCAGCCTGCGCCGGAGAACTTTGGTTTCAAATTTCGCCGCATCGATCTGGAGGACAAACCTTTCATTCCGGCGCTGGTCGAGAAAGTCCAGAAGGTGGAACGTGCCACCACAATCGCCGAAGGCGGTGTCAATGTGCATACAGTCGAGCATGTCATCTCCGCGCTGGCGGGCATGGGCGTGGACAATGCGATCATCGAGATGGATGCCAACGAGCCGCCCATCGCTGATGGCAGCTCGATGCCCTTTGTGGAACTGATCAAGTCCGCCGGACTGCAGGAGCAAAAGGAAGCGCACAAGGTTTTCGAAGTGCGTGAGCCGATCTACCAGGAAACCCGTGACGGCACGATCCTGACCATCGTTCCTGATAAGAAATTCCGCATCTCCTGCACCAACGTGGGCCCGGGCGGACGCTTCACGCAGTACTTCAGCACGGAGATCAATCCGGAGACCTACGAGAAAGAAATCGCCGCTGCGCGCACCTTTGTGTACTACGAGGACATCGCCCCGCTGATGGAGAAGGGACTTATCAAAGGCGGCACGCTGGAAGCCGCTGTGGTCATTCGTGGGGACACGCTGCTCTCGAAGCAGCCGCTGCGCTTTGCGGACGAGTTCGTCCGGCATAAGATTCTCGACATCGTGGGCGACCTGATGCTATCCGGCAAACGCATCCAGGGCCACGTCATTGCCGTGCGTCCGGGGCACGGGCCGAACACGGAGTTGGCCCGCGCCATCGTGGCGCAGTACAACCAGATGCGCAGCATGGTGCCGGTGCCGGTGCACATTCCGGGTGGTGAAGCCGTCCTCGACATCAACGAGGTGATGAACATCCTGCCGCACCGCTATCCCTTCCTGCTGGTGGACCGCATCATCGGGTTCGAAGGCGAATCGAAATGCACGGGCATCAAGAACGTCACCATCAACGAGCCCTACTTCCAGGGGCACTTCCCCGGCCATCCGATCATGCCCGGTGTGCTGCAACTCGAAGCGATGGCGCAGGTTGCCAGCATCGTGCTGCTGCGCATGCCTGGCAATCAGGGTAAGATCGGTTACTTCATGAGCGCCAACAATGTGAAATGGCGCAGACCGGTGCTGCCGGGTGACACTCTCGTGATCGAAACGGAAATCCTCAAGACCAAGCGCAGTATCGCCAGCGGCATTGGCCGTTGCAGCGTCAACGGGGTGGTCGTCTCCGAGGCCGAGCTGATGTTCAGCGTGGTGGATCGCTAAAAGTTAGATTGTTTTCGCATGCCCGCCTCGATTCACCCGACCGCCATCATTGATCCGACCGCCAAAATCGGTGCGGATGTCCACATTGGTCCCTATTGCATCATTGGTGCGGACGTGGAGATTGGTGACGGCTGCTTGCTGCAGCACCAAGTGACGGTGATGGGGCCGTCGAAGATCGGTAAGAACAACAAGTTCTTCGCCTATGTCTCCATCGGTCAGCAGACCCAGGATTTGAAATACAGCGCCGAGCCGACCTGGCTGGAAGTGGGTGACAACAACACCTTCCGTGAGTTTTGTTCCGTACACCGCGCTACGTCTGCTGGGGACAAGACGGTGATCGGCAGCAACAACAACTTCCTCTCCTACGTCCACATCGCGCATGACTGCATCGTGGGCAATCACGTCATCTTTTCCAACAACGGCACGCTGGCCGGGCATGTGGTCGTCGAAGACCATGTCATCATCGGTGGTCTGACGGCGGTGCATCAGTTTTGCCGCATCGGCACACGCTCGATCATTGGTGGCTGTGCCAAAGTGGTGCAGGACATTCCCCCTTACTGTACTGCGGATGGCAATCCGGCCCGTGCGCGTGGCTTGAACATCGTCGGTCTGCAGCGCGCGGGTTTCACCCGTGAGCAGATGCGCTCTCTGCGTGAGGCGTTCCGCAAAGTTTATCGGAGTGGCTTGAACAACGCCCAGGCCGTCGAGGAACTCCGTGCTGGAGAGCTCACGCCCGAGGCGGCGGCCTTCACCGATTTCGTCTCCACCACGAAGCGGGGCATCATCCTTGGCGGCAAGGCCGAGGCGGAAGAGCAAGACTGACGCGGCAATTTCGCTGCAGACTGCATCCTTGCTTTCGTGCCTGCGCTGAATGGTGCTAAATTGGCCGTCTTTGATGCAAATCCTTCTAGTCACCGAGCCTGGAGTTGATGGCGTGTTCCGGCACGTCGAGGCCCTGGCGTCGTTTTTGCTCGCGCGCGGTCATCGCATCCATCTGGCCTATTCGGATGTGCGAGGCTCAGACCGGCTGACGCAACTGGTGGCAAAGGTTTCTGCTGCGGGTGGCAAGACGGTGAATCTTGCGGTGAGCAATGCTCCCGGCTCTGGCGATGTGGCGGCATTGATGAAGCTGCGCAGGCTGGTGATGGAGGCGCGGCCGGAGGTGATCCATGCGCACAGTTCCAAGGCGGGCGCACTGGCGCGTGCGCTGGTCTGGCTCGGTGTGCGACAGCCGGTTTTCTACACGCCGCATGCTTACTACGGTCTGTCGGGCAAGGGCGGGATGAAGTCCCGGGTGTTCAATGCAGTCGAGACGGTGCTGGGACGCGTGGGCACGACGATCAACCTGTCTGAGGGAGAGCGGGCGTTTGCGCGAGACTCCTTGAAGATTCCGCAGGCTCGGCTGCGTTTGATCGCGAATCCGGTGGACTGCCTGCGCTTTCGGCCTGCGGATGCAGCGAAGCGGCAGGAAATCCGTGCTGCGCTGGGGGTCCCGGCAGATGCCATCCTGCTGGGATCGGTGGGACGTCTGGCGTTTCAAAAGGACCCGCTGACGCTGTATCACGCGTTTGCCAAAGCCTGCCAAAAAAGGCCGGAACTGTGGCTGTATCATCTCGGCGATGGCGAGCTCTCCGAGGAGTGTGCGGCACTTGCGGATCAACTGGGCATTCGTTCGCGTATTGTGCGCCAGACCTACCTGTCTGAGCCCTTGTCGTTTTATCAGGCACTGGATGGGATGATCCTGACTTCGCGCTATGAAGGGCTGTCCTTTGCGGTGCTGGAGGCTCTGGCTTGTGACCTGCCGGTGATATTGAGTCAGGTGCCGGGAAACAACGACTTCACAGAGATGGGGCTGTCGCACTGCTGGGCGGCGGCGAAGGAGGACGTGGATGGATTTGCAGAGGTGATCGGGCAATGGGCGAAGGACTGTGGGAATGCGCGTCCATCCAATCATCGGCAGATCGCGGAGTCGAGGTTTAGCCAGGATGCCTGCTTTGGGGCATTGGTGCGTGAATATGAGATGAAGCTGGGGAGATAATGTTGGTGCTCGGAAAGTTCAAGGGCAGCAAAAGCGGCTCTCCCTCTCCCCGCCCCTGACGTACGGTAGCAGCTATATTTTAGTTCGGGGAGAGGGTTGGGGTGAGGGG
>Ga0214171_1000446_pt1 | contig 14547 bp, 11 predicted proteins | sample TroBogEpilimnion_40_FD_153009 | JGI IMG/M metagenome (GOLD analysis project Ga0214171, IMG submission 153009) | Freshwater microbial communities from Trout Bog Lake, WI - 02JUL2007 epilimnion | ecosystem: Environmental > Aquatic > Freshwater > Lake > Epilimnion/Euphotic zone | place: Trout Bog... | reverse complement strand
CGCCACTCCCATCGGTCGTCGAAACTGCCGCTGCCAAAGCTCCGGGCTTGATCCGCAGCGCTATCGGGGCCGTGCGTGCAGCCACATATTTCTTCTGCGAGGGGCTGAAAAAGCTGAGTTCAAACGATGGCAGTTGGGGGTGTACTTTTTCCGGCACAAACACCATCGAATAACCAATACGGCGCTGCGCGGTGGGCGTGAGATTGGGGTCGATCGGGCCGTCCACATTGTAGCGTCGCGGTGGGTAAGCCTTCCACCCCTCTGGCGGCATGAGGCTGGGCGGGTTGAGCGCATCAAAATTCCCCGACCCGTCGATGGTGATGTCCACCGCCAGCGGATCACCGACGGTGAGTTCGTTCGGCGTGGCAGTGGCGCTGATGCTGAAATCTCCGACGGCACCGCTGAAGTTGGCGGGTTTGCCCTCAGTGGGAAGTGGCAGCACTTTGACCTTCACATCCTGGCTTTTCACCACCAGCTTGCGTGGTTCTGCCCCGCCCATGATCATGCCAAACGGCAGTCCCCGGCTCATCTGCCTCTGGGCGTTCGCGTCATAAACTTCAAAAACCAGTTCGCAGGAAGCAGGACCCACTTTCAGATCACCCGCATGGAGGGCGGACAGCGTGCTGCGGAAGGTCATCACCACATAGTCGATGTCATTGATGCGCTGGGCCGTTTGATCGGCCTGTTGCGGAAAACGGGCGATGGCAAAGTCACTCTTATTGACTTCAATCATGCCGATCCGGCGCAGCATCACGTTGCCGCGTGGTACAAACAGGCTGGCACTGATCGGCACCACCTCACCCTGATAGACTTCCGTCTTGCCGACCTCGATCTGAAACAGCGGAATGTTGGCATCGTCCGCTGCATTGGGAGTGCCGGCTGTCGATTCAGTGACGATGAGGCGAACCTCGTTGGTTTTGATCACCTCTCCATTCACCAGCACTTCCTGCGGCGGAATGACGAACTCGCCGGGCTCTGTAACGACGATACCCCACGAGAACTGCGTGGAAAAAATCTGCTGGGAGCCACGAATCTCGATGTTTTGTGAAGTAGAGATTCCAGAAGTCATCTGGACCTGCGCTGGTAGTCGCTGCAGTTGCGGCACGTTTTGCACGGTGCCGTTTTGCACCGTGATGACGTAATTGACCACCTGGCCGGTGTGCGAGTGGTCAGGCTGGACATAAGCGCGCACCGTGGCTGCGGCTGCGTCGGAGACAAAAAACATCAACAACAGCAGGGCCTGCAGGATGCCGGACGTGCCTGCGGACTTTGTTTGGAGCGGTGGGAGTTTGCGGCTTTGAATCATTCGAGCTTGGGATTTCGTTAGTCATTCTGGCTTCATTATTCGTCACGACCGACGTCTGCGGCTCACCAGTCTTTTTTATTCACAGGTGGGGTGTGGTAGCGGTTGGTCAGCGGCGCTGTGATTTCGTCCATATACTGGCGGATGATGCCTTCTGCCTCGCCCGGGGTGTAACCAGTGCGCGGGTTGCGCTGGTCAGAGAGAGTGCCTATGGGCTTCTTTTCTTTTTCTTCACCACCTTCGCCGCCGGGCTTCTCGCCGTCTTTGCCCTGCTGGCCTTCTTTGTCACCGGGGTCTTTTCCGGCAGCCTGGAGCCGCCCTTCGGACAGCTCTTTAGCATCCTTGCCGCCGATGCCATCATCCGCCTCCTTCTTTTCACCTTTGCCTTCTTTTTGCTTTTTGGGTTCACCCTGGCCGTCGTCGCCTTGCTGGCCAGACTCTCCCTCTTCGCCTTCTTCACCTTCCTGGCCTTGGCTCTTGTCACCTTTCTGCCCCTTCTGGCCTTTGTCGCCTTTCTGGCCTTTTTTACCCTGCTGCTCTTCCATCTGTTTCATGACTTGGCGCAGTTGCTCAAGGGCACCAGCCACATGATCGTAGTTTTCGCGCAAGTCCTTGTTGTTAGGGTCAAGCTCCATCGCTGCTTCCAGATGGCTGAGCGCGTCGGTCCAGCGCTGGATGGTGATCTTCGGTTGCTGCTGCAGACCACGTGCTCCTTGATCATACAGCGTGTGTCCAATGCCGCGGTGAGCGCGTGCTCGCAGGGATTTGTCCTGTGTGCGGAGCGCTTCGCTGAAGTTCTTAACGCTGCCATCGTAGTTGGTCAGGTCATGCTCCGCAGTGGCAAGACCATAGCGGAGTTCTTCGCGGGCATGCGTGTCAAAATCATCGCGCTCCAGCAGCTTGCCGTAGAGGTCACGGGCTTTTTTGAAATCACCGTTCTCTAGCGCTTTCAGCGCATCCTCAGGCGTCGGGCCTCTGGCTTGAAACAGGGACGCCAGCAGTTCTGACGGACCTGCGGCCTGCACCGCCGGCGTAGGTGTGAAGGTGGCAACAGCCAGCGCCAGCACGACCGGTCGTGCGGCAGAGCGGGGGAGGGCACTGATGATCCAGGCAAGCATGAGCAAGAATATACCCAGACCCAGCGGCCAGGCAAAGCGCTCAATTGGCCGTGAAGTCTGTCGGTTGGCGGACTGCTGCTCGGTCAGCCGGTCCAGCACCGGCTGGATGGCCTGGCGGTTGAGCGGTCGGGAGTCGAGCTTGAGGAATCGCCCGCCGGTGGCCGAGGCCAGTTGCTGCAGCACGCCGCTTTGCAGTTGTGACCGCACCACATTGCCAGCTTCATCCCGGATGTAATCTCCATCCACCTCAGGATTAGGAATGAGCGTGCCGGTCTCCGTGCCGACTCCCACGGTCACGACGACGACACCCGCAGCCGTGAGGCGCTGGAGGTACGGGACAAGGTTGGCGTCGGCATCTCCACCGTCACTGAAAATGACCAGCGCGTAATTGCTCTTCGGCAGGGTTTTGACCGCACGCAGCGTCACATCCAGCAGATCAGCCAGATTGCTGCCGCCCCACTCGATGATCGTATGATCAAAGGCCAGCAACGATTCGATGATGGCGTCATGATCCGTCGTGAGCGGTGCCTGCAAGTAGGCGCGGCCAGCAAAGGCCAGCAGGCCCACCCGCTCTCCCGCGAGCTCCTTGACGAGGTCATGTGCTGCCAGGCGCGCACGGGTAAGGCGGTCAGGCGGCGTGTCACGCGCGAGCATCGAGCGTGAGGTGTCGATGGCGATGAAGATGTTGCGCCCCTTGTCTGTAATCTCTAGCTTTTCATCGCCCCAGCGCGGCTGCGCGACCGCGACAATGAGACAAGCCATGGCCAAGATGTAGAAAGCATACACCAACCAGGAGCGCCACAGCGAGCGTCCCATCACCAGGGCTGGCCGCAGCCGCGCCGAAGTGAATAGGCGTTCGGCCCTGGAGCCATGCGCATCCACCCACAGCTTGAGCCCCAGCAGTGCGGGAATGATGAGCAGAAACCAGAGCAGATGTTGATGGGCAAAGGTCATGACAATCAGGTGGCGACCGGCTCAGGGGCCGAATGCAGAACGGTCAAAGACAGCAGCAGGGCGAGAAACAAGGCAATAGCGCAAACCGCCAGCGGCCAGGGGAACAGCTCTTCGGTTTCGATGATCTTGTGATGCTCAATCTTCGTTTTTTCCAGCTTGTCGATGGTGCCAAAGACATCGGTCAGCGAGTTGAGACTCTGCGCCATGTAAAACTGGCCGTTACCGATGGCCGCGACTTCTTTGAGCGTGCCTTCATCAAACAATTGCTGCCCCACCGGCGTGAACGTGCCGCGTTTGGGATCGGGGATGCTGTGAATGCCCGGCGTGCCGATGGCGATAGTGTAGATCTTGATGCCAAGGGTGGCGGCTAGCTTCGCCGCATCCTGCGGGCTGAGTCGGCCAGAGTTGTTGGCACCATCCGTCAGCAGCACGATCACCTTGCTCGGCGATTTTTCACGCCGCATGCGGTTGGCGGCGGAGGCAATGCCGGACCCGATGGCCGTGCCGTCACCCACGCGCTGGGTTTGCACGCGGTCGAGATTGTTGATCAGCCAATCGCGGTCAAGCGTGAGCGGGCAGGGCAGGTAGGTTTCACCGGCAAAGGCCACGATGCCGATTTTGTCGCTTCGGCGGCCTTTGATGAAATCCGCCATCACGCGCTTGGCCGCCGTGAGTCGGTTCACGGGTTGCCCGCCAATGTAGAAGTCTTCGATCAGCATCGACAGCGAGACATCTACGGTCAGCATGATGGCGATGCCCTCGGCCTTTTCCTCTTCATAGGACAAGATCTTTTGCGGCCGTGACAGCGCCACAATGCCAAAGGTCAGGCTAACCAGAATGAGGCCAAAGACGAAACCACCGAAACTGCTTCGCGCCGGCCTGCCGAGATCTCTCAGCAAGGAGGCGGTGGGGAATTTAATCGCGGCCCGCTTGCCACGCCTGCTACGCAGCACCGCCAGCAGCGGCACCAGGGGCAGCAGTAGCAGCCACAGCGGATGCAAAAGCTGAAATGCAGGGATGCCCGGGATCGTCATGGTTTCTCCTCCTGCATGCGTGCAAGTGCCTGATCGATGAGCATGACCGATTCCTCCTCGGTGCGTGGAGCTGGCATAAACGAGATGTCGTCACAAAGCTGTGCCACGGGTGCAAACCGTTCACGCCACGGACCTTGGGAACGCGGCACCGGCGCACCGGGCAGCCGCTCCGTACCACCATCGAAAATTTCGTGGGTCGTACGGGCTGGGGCTGGCACAGCGTATCGTTCCTGCAGGTAACGCCGGAGAATCTGCGAGATCCTATGGCTAACGTCCTGCGGCGGAATGGACTGGATGCGTGTGCGTAGATCATTCAAGGCACGCAACGCCGAACTCCACGGCTGGCGCTGCGGCGTGGGCGGTGGTTGCTTTGGGCGGATCAGCAGCCAGACGATCAGCGCGATCAAGAGCACCAGCAACAGCATCAGTGCCCACGGAATCCACCAGGGTGGGGGCAGGTCCACGCTGTCCGGCGGCGGCAGTTCCGGGTGCGGCAGTGGTGTGGGGCCGGGAAATTGTGCCAGCAGGGCGTGCATGGTGAGCAGCACGGGGTTCATCCGCGTTTCCTCCTTTTGCGTGAACGGAAATACGCCTTCAAGGCAGGCACATAGTCTTCGTCAGTGCGCACCGTGATCCGCTCCACGCCACAGCGGCGCAGCAGGTGTACCAGCGCATCCTGTCGTTCCATCACGCGTTCTTCATAAAGATCGCGGACGGCAGGGTGGGAGGTATTGACGAGAAATTGCTCCCCGGTTTCCGGGTCTTCGAGGCAGACACGGCCTGCGTCAGGCAGCGTGATTTCACGCGGGTCCAGGATCTGCGCCGCCACCACATCATGCTTGGCCGCCACAGCCCGCAGGCTTTTCTCCCAGCTTTGATCTGGGGTAATGAAGTCTGAAACCAAGATCACCAGCGCCCGATGAGCGATGCGTTCGAGCGCAAGATCGAGCGCGGGCTTAATGTCCGTGCCGTGCCGTTTGGGTTCGTTGTCTAAAATGTCTCGCAGGATACGCAACGCATGAGATGCCCCTTTGCGTGCAGGCAGATAGTGCTCAATGCCGTCGGAAAAGAGCATCAGCCCCACCTTGTCCTGATTCTGCACCGCGCTGAAGGCGAACACCGCCGCAATCTCCGCTGCACGCTCCCGTTTGGAGTCTTCCTGACTGCCGTAGTCTCCGGAACCACTGACATCCACGCAGATCATCGCCGTCAGTTCGCGTTCCTCGACATACTTCCGCACAAACGGATCGTTCATGCGCGCGGTGACGTTCCAGTCGATGAAGCGCACGTCATCGCCAGGCTGGTACTCACGGAAATCATCAAACTCAATGCCCTGTCCCTTGAAGCGGGAGTGGTACTGACCACCGAGCATCTCCTTCACCATACCTCGCGTGAGCAGCTCAATGCGCCGCACGCGCTTGAGGATGCGCGTGAGTCTGGCGTCGTTGTCGTTCTGCGCAGTTTCCCGGTTCACAGATGGGCAGTGTTAAGGAACCGGCAGCTTGTCCAGCAGGGTCTTGACCACGTCATCGGTGGTCACACCTTCCGCCTCGGCTTCATAAGAAAGCAGAATGCGGTGGCGCAAGATGTCTGGGGCGAGGTCCTTGATGTCCTGCGGGATGACGTAGTTGCGGCCGTTGAGGAAGGCCAGCGCCTTGGCGGCCAGGGCCAGATTGATCGTGCCACGCGGTGAGGCACCGCAGCGGATGAGCAGCTTCAAATGCGGGGCCAACGCTTCGGGATGACGCGTGGAATGGATCAGGGCGACGATGTAATCGCGGATCTTTTCATCCATGAACAGGTCGTTCACCACCACGCGGCTGGCGCTGATGGCGGTGACGTCGGTGATCTGGTTCACATCCAGCTTCGGAGCCGAAGTGGCCATCGCATCCAGCACCATGCGTTCCTCGACTGGCGTCGGGTAGGTAACCCGGACTTTGAGCAGGAAGCGGTCAAGCTGCGCTTCCGGCAGCGTGTACGTTCCTTCTTGGTCGATCGGGTTTTGCGTCGCCAGCACCATGAACGGATCAGGCAGTTTGTGGGTGTTTTCACCGATGGTGACCTGCCGTTCCTGCATGGCTTCCAGCAGCGCGCTCTGCACCTTGGCCGGCGCACGGTTGATTTCGTCCGCCAGCACCAGATTGGCAAAGATCGGTCCGAGACGCGGGGTGAAGGTGCCGTCTTTCGGGTGGTACACCATGGTGCCGATGACGTCCGCAGGCAGCAGGTCGGGGGTAAACTGAATGCGCTGGAACTTCGCTTTCAATGTGCCCGAAAGTGTGCGCACCGCCAACGTCTTCGCGATCCCCGGCACCCCTTCGAGCAGCACATGGCCGTTGGTCAGCAGCGCCACCAACAGTCGATCAACGAGTGCGGTCTGGCCGATGAGCACGCGGGCGATTTCGGTTCGGAGCGGAGCCACCCAAAGGGAGGCTTTGGCGATGGCTTCCTGATCAGGAACGGTAAGGGGGACGGCAGAGGCTGACATGTGTGTGGAAATAGTACAGGTCAACTGAAGCGTTCTTCACGTCAACCTGCAAGGCTCAATGAATTAACGCTCCTCCAGCCATTTTATGTTGCTGGAATTGTAAGACGTTTGAGCTTTCATGCCTCCAATGACCCTCCAAGATCTCCGTGAACAAGTGTGTGCCGCCAATCGCGCCCTGGAACCCAGCGGCCTCGTACGCCTGACCTGGGGCAATGTGAGCGGCATTGACCGCGCCTCCGGCCTCTGGGCCATCAAACCAAGCGGCGTTGATTATCTGGAACTCAAGCCCTCCGACATCGTCGTTCTCGACCTGGAAGGTAAGGTGGTCGAAGGCACGCTGCGGCCTTCGTCAGACACGAAGACGCACCTCGTGCTCTACCGTGAATTTCCCGAAATCGGCGGCATCACCCACACGCACAGCCTGCATGCCACCATGTTTTCCCAGGCTGGTCGCGAGCTTCCCTGCTACGGCACCACCCATGCAGACCACTTTCACGGCACCGTGCCGCTGGTACGCGCACTCACCCCAGCGGAGGTGGCCCAGGACTATGAACATTTCACCGGTGTCGCCATCGTGGAGCGGCTGCGCGAGTTAAACCTCAGCCCGCTCGAAATGCCCGCTGTCCTGCAACTTCACCATGCGCCGTTCACCTTTGGCAAAAACGCCATGGATTCCCTGAAAAACAGCATCGCCCTCGAAATGTGCGCTCACATGGCCCTGGGTTCTGCCACTTTGAACCCCGCTGTGGCTTCAATTCCTGAGCACATCCTGGAAAAGCATCATTTGCGCAAACACGGACCGGGCGCGTATTACGGACAGAAATAACTCCAACTACCCCTGCTGATGAAATCCTGCCAACCACTCCCAATCCGGTGTTTACCGCGCCTGCTTCTACTGCCGGGGCTGCTGGCCTTGCTACTCCTGACGGGTTGTTCCGCCGAACGCCGGGACCAACTCTGGCAGACTCTTGACCCGGCGGGTTACAAGCATTCACACAGCGAAAGTTTCAATGGTTCCAGGGCCATCCGCAATACGCAGTCCAAGGCTCAGGCTTCCGATGAAATGGCGTTGGGGCTTGAGCCATAACAGCAGGCCAGGCTAAGCGCTTCGGCCGTGATAAATAAGGCTGGGCTTAGTTGGGTGGCTTTTGCCGCACCCCTTATGTTTGGGGGTGATCAGTTCCATTCCACCAGATTCGCCGCATTCGCCGCCCTCGCCTGACAAGGTGCGTGGGCCGCAGAGTTTAGGTCCTGCCGCATTGAAAATCAGCACCTTTGCCATGATCTGGCTGCTGGTGGTGCTCACGGGCAGCTTGCTGATGGCGCAGTATTCCCAGACCGCCGGTGTAGTCGGCATCCCGCCGGAACAATGGCCGGAAACCAGCAGGGTGCGCCGCGAACCTGCTATCTCCAATCTGGTGATCTTCCTGCATCCGCACTGCCCCTGCTCACGCGCGACCCTCGGCGAACTGGAACGGCTCATGGCACACTGCCAGGGATTGCTCAGCGCTCAGGTGTGGTTCATCCAGCCTGAGGGCAAAGACGAAAATTGGGTGAAAACTGATCTGTGGCCCATGGCTGCAGCCATTCCGGGTGTGCAGGTGGCTGTGGATCATGCAGGCGAAGAAGCCCGTCGCTTTCAGGCGGCGACCTCAGGCCAGACGCTGCTCTACGATGCCAACGGCAGGCTGGTGTTCCAAGGCGGCATCACCCTCGCCCGTGGCCATGCCGGGGACAATCCCGGACGTGATGCCATTGAGTGTTTAGTGAAGCAAAAAACCAGCCTTTCCACCAGCACCCCCGTTTTCGGCTGTGCCCTTGGCTGGAATATCCAACCCGAAGAATCCACCTCATGTCAGCCATAACCGCGAACATTCTCCCTGCTGACCATGTCATGCAGCAGGCCACTACCTTGCTACGTCCTACGGAGAGTGAGCCATGCCTGCAAACCAGCACGCTGCCGGAATCCGCGTTACAGCGTCGTGCTGCGGCTCTGTTCCGTGCCGCTGAGAATGATCTGCACCGTCATACGGACCAGTTATTTGCCCGTTTGATGATCGTGCAATGGGTGGCTTGCATTGCGGCCGCGCTGCTGATTTCACCCCTGACCTGGATTGGGGACTCAAGCCAAGTCCACGTCCATGTCTGGGCCGCAGTTTTGCTGGGCGGCGCGATCAGCGGTTTTCCCGTGTGGCTGGCCACACAGCACCCTGGACTGGCTCTAACTCGCCATGTCATCGCCGCTGCTCAGATGCTGACCGCAGCGCTCTTGATCCACCTGACTGGCGGGCGCATTGAGACGCACTTCCATATTTTTGGTTCCCTCGCCTTCCTCGCCTTTTACCGTGACTGGCGCGTGTTGGCCACGGCCACGGTGGTGGTGGCCGCAGATCACCTGATTCGCGGCTTGTTCTGGCCGCAGTCGGTGTTCGGAGTCCTCACCGCAAGCTCCTGGCGCTGGATGGAGCATGCGGGCTGGGTGCTGTTTGAAGACGCTATCCTGTTCGTCGCCATTCACCGCATGCTGCGGGAAATGTCCGAGATCGCCCTGCGTCGCGCCACCCTTGAGGGCAGCAACGTGGAAATCGAGCGGCAGGTGGTAGAGCGCACGGCGGAACTCAACAAGACGCAGACGGAACTGCTAGAAACTTCCCGTCTGGCAGGCATGGCCGAGGTTGCCACCAGTGTATTGCACAACGTTGGCAACGTGCTCAATAGCGTCGGTGTCTCGGCCGAGCTTGCGACCAGCAAAGTCCGTGAGTTCAGAGTCGGCAGTCTAAAAAACGTGGCGGAGTTGTTGCAGCAGCACTCGGAGGATCTGCCTGCATTCCTCAGTTCTGACCCGCGTGGCAAAATGCTTCCAGACTACCTGCTCAAGCTGGCGGTGCATCTCGCGGAGCCGCAGCAGGCCATCTTGCAGGAGATGGAAATGCTGCAAAAAAACATCGACCACATCAAGGAAATCGTAGCGATGCAGCAGCGTTATGCGCGTGGCACCGGAGTTGTTGAAGTCCTTTCGGTGGCGGACCTCGTCGAGGACAGCATCCGCATCAACGCCGCCAGTTTCAGTCGTCATGAAGTCAATGTGGTGCGTGAAATCGCTCCGGTGCCGCCGTTGAAAACGGACCGTCACAAGGTGATGCAGATTTTGGTCAACCTGCTGAGCAATGCCAAACACGCGCTAGATCACAGTGAGGGAGACAAGCGCATGACGGTGCGCGTGACACTAAACCAGAAGGGGCGGTTGGAGATTGCTGTGATAGACAATGGCACTGGCATCGCCGCAGAAAACCTCAGCCGCATTTTTTCCCATGGCTTCACCACCAAGAAGTTAGGCCATGGCTTCGGCCTGCATAGCGGGGCGCTGGCTGCCAAGGAGCTTGGAGGAACTTTGCAAGCGCACAGTGATGGTGTGGGACTGGGGGCCACCTTCACATTGACTCTGCCATTGGAGAATTAATCCGACCATGACACACACCGCCACAACCGCACCTCATCGGCGCATTCTCGTCATTGATGACAATCGCTCGATTCACGATGACTTCCGCAAAATCCTGGCACCTGCCAAAACGGCTGACGACGCTCTGAAGGCGGCCGAGGCGGCGCTCTTTGGCACGGTGGTGCCGACACAGAACTCCTCGCAGACTTTCACCATCGATACCGCGTCCCAGGGCGAGGAAGGCCTGCAGATGGTCAAACGTGCGTTGAACGAAGGGCAGCCCTATGCCATGGCCTTTGTCGATGTCCGCATGCCACCGGGGTGGGACGGGATCGAGACCACCCGGCAAATTTGGCAGGTATGCCCAGACATGCAGATCGTGATCTGCACTGCCTATGCCGACTGCTGCTGGAGCGATGTTCAAGAGCAGATCAAGCCGCGTGATCGCATGCTCATTTTGAAGAAGCCCTTCGACATCATCGAAGTACTCCAACTGGCCATTTCACTGACGGAAAAATCGCGACTCCTGCTGGAATCCAAATCGCATCTGCAGGACCTCGAACAACGGGTCAAACTGCGCACGCAAGAGTTGGAGGCCTCGCAGATGGCAGCCCATGAAAAAGCCTCTCTCCTCGAACTATCCAGAGACGCCATTCTGGTATGCGGACTCGATCACCGCGTCACCTACTGGAACAAAAGCGCCGAACGCCTCTATGGCTGGAGTGCTGCCGAGGCGGTTGGTCGTCTGGTGACAGAACTCAAAGATCAAAATGCCGAATTATTTCAGCAGGCCTGTGACAAGGTCATCCAAACCGGGGAATGGGACGGGGAACTGCAGCAGGTGGGCAAAGACGGCCGCAAGCTGATCGTGGAAGGGCGGTGGACGCTGCTGCGAGATGCTGCTGGCCAGCCGCGCAGCATTTTGTTGGTCAACACCGACATCACCGAGCGCAAGAAAGTGGAAGAACAATTGCTGCGCGCCCAGCGCATGGAGAGCCTCGGCACGCTCGCTGGCGGCATCGCCCATGATTTGAACAATGCCCTGACGCCGATCATGATGTCCATCGAACTGCTCAAAATTCAGGAGCAGGATCCATTGCGCATGGGGGTGCTGGCCACTATCGAAAACAGTGCCAGACGCGGTGCGGACATGGTGCGCCAGGTGCTCTCATTCTCGCGTGGAGTCGAAGGGCAGCGCGTGGAGGTGCAGGCCGGTCACCTGCTCAAAGGCATTGAAAAAATCGCCAATGAAACTTTTCTGAAGAACATCTGGGTGTGCAGTGATATTCCGTCAGACCTCTGGGTGGTGCGGGGGGATCCCACGCAGATTCATCAGATGCTGCTCAATTTGTGCGTGAACGCACGCGATGCCATGCCCAATGGCGGCACCATCAACCTCAGGGCCGCCAATCATCTGCTGGATGAACAATGTGCATCGATGATGGCCGGGGCCAAGCCCGGCCCCTATCTCCGCATCGAACTGGAAGACACCGGTGCTGGCATGCCGCCAGAGGTGATTGACCGCATCTTCGAACCGTTTTTTACCACCAAGGAACTGGGTAAAGGCACCGGCCTCGGGCTTTCTTCCGCGCTGGCCATCATCAAGAGCCATCAAGGCTTTATCCACGTCTCCAGTGAGCCGGACAAGGGCTCCCTGTTCCAGGTCTATCTCCCCGCGCAATTGGAGCATGGCATGACTTCACCCCCTCCGATGACGGCTGAGATGAAACGGGGCAATGGCGAACTTGTCCTCCTCATTGATGATGAGGACGCCGTGCGGAAAATCACCGGCCAGACCTTGGAATCATTTGGCTACCAAGTGCTACCGGCATCCGACGGGGTGGAGGCATCGACCTTGTATGCCACCCACAAAGAGAAAATCGCCGTGGTGGTGACGGACATGATGATGCCCGTGATGGATGGTCCTGCGACCATCCAGGTACTCATGCGGATGAATCCGCAGGTGCGCATCATCGCCGCCAGCGGATTAGGCATCAAAGACATGGTCGCCAAAGCCACGGGTGCCGGCGTGAAACACTTCATCCCCAAGCCATACTCCGCCGAAACCCTGCTGAAGACCCTGGCCCTCGTGTTGCAGACCTAGCCTTTACTTCTGCTTCGCCTCGTAGCCCGGCAGCGGCTTGCCATCTTCACCCAGCTTGCCGCAGCTCCACAGCAGGCCGCGCGCGACGAGGTCAAGATAGACCGGCGACTGCATCGTCTCATTGCCATGGCCCAGCGTGGTGCCGAAGACCTTGGCTTTGCCGTATTCGTTCACCCAGATGACGTTGTGGTCCATCTTCGTGTCTTCGCCATAGGCTTTGGCCAGCGGGACAAAGTGCTCCCAGAGTTTTTCGTTTTTGTAGAGTTCATCTTTGGCGTCCAGCCACTCCGCCGGGAATCCTTTCATCACTGGATGACCTTCGGCGATGTTCTTCACGTTCAAATCGCGGTTCTTTTCGTGGCTCATCGAAGTCTGGCCCACACACTTGCGCCATTCGTCCGTCTTGGCCGCACGGTAGCTGTGGGTGGAGCAGTGCAGCATCACCGCCGGGACACCGTTGTGGTGCGCCTTGGCGATGCGTTCGACAAATGCCACATCCGTGACCGCGCCGAAGCATTCGTTGTGCAGGACCACATCATAGCCCTCCGCCCAGTTGTCCTTTTCGTAGATCGAGATCTTGTGGCTTTTGTCCTTCTTACCTTCTGGCCCTTCTTCATGCACGATGGTAAACTCCACATTCGCCCGGGAACTGATCCCCTCGCTAAGGATCAGCTTCTGGTTTTCATAGTCATGGCAGCAGCCGCCAGTGATCATGAGCACCTTCAGCGGTTTCACCTCCTCTTTCGGGGCGGCGACGGCAAACAGGCAGGCGATGGAAAAGAGGGAGATGAGGAGTGGACGCATGGCGGCAGCATTATCGTCATCAGATGACTTTTTCTCCCAAAAATCTCTTTTTTCGGCTAACGATGCCGCTCTTATGAAAATCGTTCTCCTCGACGCCCACACCGCAAATCCCGGCGACCTCACCTGGCAGCCGCTCGAAGCCATCGCCCCATGTGAGGTGTATGTGCGTACGCCGCTGGATCAAACCGTCGCACGCTGCGTTGGCGCGGAGATTGTGATCACCAACAAAGCTCCTCTGACACGTGACATCATCGCCGCGCTCCCCGATTTAAAATACATCGGCGTCACCGCCACCGGCTTCAATGTGATTGATGTCGTTGCAGCCAAAGAACGCGGCATCGTGGTGACCAACGTGCCAGGTTACAGCACCCCCGCCGTCGCGCAGCATGTCATCGCGCTCATGCTCGAAATGACCAACCACGTCGGCCACGCCGCCAAGAGCGTCGAAGCTGGCGGCTGGGTCAAGTGCCCCGATTTTGCCTACTGGGACCACCCCATCATCGAACTCTCCGGCCGCACTCTCGGCATCATCGGCTATGGCGAAATCGGCAGCGCCGTCGCACGCATTGCCGTCGCCTTCGGCATGAAGGTCCTCGCCTCCAAGCGCACCTGGAAAGAGCCGCCCCCCGCCGGTGTCACCGCCGCTGAAATCGACGACATCTTCCGCCAGTCCGACGTCATCAGCCTCCACTGCCCGCTGACCGATGCCACCAAACATCTCGTCGGCGAACGCACCCTCGCCCTGATGAAGCGCGAAGCCATGATCATCAACACCGGACGTGGCCCCCTCGTTGACGAACCCGCCCTCGCCCAAGCCCTCAACGAAGGCCGCATCTCCGCCGCCGGACTCGACGTCCTCTCCGTCGAACCCGCCAAGGCCGACAACCCACTGCTCACCGCCAAAAACTGCCTCATCACCCCCCACGTCGCCTGGGCCAGCCGCGAATCCCGCTCCCGCCTCATCGACATCACCGCCGCCAACCTGCAAGCCTTCTTGGCGGGCAATCCGGTGAATGTGGTGAATGGGTGAGGAGTGTTTCTCACCACCTTGAATATGAGGCGAATTTTAATCGCAATGATTGAGGCTTATCGCGGCTATGTGAGCCGTCGATGGCATTACAAGGTCTGTCCAAAGCGGGTGTCTTGTTCGAGATTTGCCATCAAGTCATTGCAGCGCTACGGCGCGCTCAAAGGACTTGTTGTGGCTGAGGTGGACCCCGTTCTTCGGCCAGGATTGCGGGAAGTTAAGCTATGATGTTCACGGCTGGGAGTGGTGATGAGTCGTTTGTCTGAGGACGCTTCG
>Ga0214171_1000445_pt1 | contig 14568 bp, 6 predicted proteins | sample TroBogEpilimnion_40_FD_153009 | JGI IMG/M metagenome (GOLD analysis project Ga0214171, IMG submission 153009) | Freshwater microbial communities from Trout Bog Lake, WI - 02JUL2007 epilimnion | ecosystem: Environmental > Aquatic > Freshwater > Lake > Epilimnion/Euphotic zone | place: Trout Bog... | reverse complement strand
CAGATGATAGTAACGACATACTTCCTGCTCATCATCATAAGGATGCATTGAATATTATCTTTAGGGGTAATGGGGTTAACATGAAGGCAGAGAACCTTCCTGGAACTAGACTTGTGTCTAATACCTTGCCTAGTGGTACCAACCAAACTATAGGCACTCATTATGATTCTTTGAATAATAGAATATTTTATTTCAACTATAATTCAAATGGAACTCATGGAATATATATTTATAATACCCAAGCAGGTACATTCCAAACTTTAATACAAAGTGGAACAAATACTGTAGGTGATGTTTTAGGATTTACAACAAGTCCCATTACATCTATAAATATTATATACGGAGATACCAATACAGATGGTAATATTTTATACTTTATAGATAGTATAGGTAGACCAACAAAAATAAACATAGAAAGATATTTAGCTGGCACATATACCTCAATTCAAAGAAGTTATTTAGATGTAGCTAAAATTCCACCTAGCAGTCCGATTAAGGCAGCTTACGGAGCTGATACTACAACTAATACCAACAATCTAAACAACGGCTTATTTCAGTTTATTTATCGTTATGTATATGATGATAATGAAAAGAGCGTATGGAGTACAGGTAGTGAAGTTCCTTTGCCATTTATGCCTAATAACGATGGCTCAATAACTAATGCTAAATATTTAAGCAACTACATAGCTTTATATTTCCCTACAGGAGATGTGAATGTTAAAAAAATTGAGATAGCATTTAGAGAGACTAGGGATGGTGCAACAAGTGATTACAGCTTGATTACGTCTTTAGTTAAGTCTGATTTAAGTATTAATAGTAATGATGTATACAACTATAATTTTTACAAGAATAGTGTGTATACCTATGTAGATAAGGTTGAACAAATATTGTTGTTTGATTATGTGCCTCAAAAAGCAAATGCTCAAGAACTACTTAATGGTTCAACATTAATTTATGGTGGTATTACTGAAGGATATGCAAATGTCCCATTGAATGCTACCATAGCTCAAAACGCATCATCTGGTTCTTTATTTACATGTAGAAATGGCTTATTATTTGGTGCTGAACAAATAGCAAGTAATACAATTAAAATATTTGTTGATGGAACTATTGGCAGCTCTGCAGGAACTCTTGCATCTATTTACGATAGCGCAGGAGGAGGAGTAGTATTTAATGTTAATGCTACTGATTCATCTAATACAAATTTATCTTTTACATATACTGCAACTAGCAATACAACCTCAGCATTGCTTTCAGGATTGGCTAGTGCTGCATCAGCTAAAGGGTTTTCTACTTCAATTAGTGGAAACTTTTTAACAATAACTAAAACAGGAGCTTTATTAAACTCCACTCAATGCCAATATAATTTTGTTAGTCTTACTAATAATAATTGGGAGGTAATATATAGTTTATATTCAAATGCTGCTTATCAGTATGGAATTGTTTACTATGATGCAAATGGAAAAACAAATGGAGTAAACACTATATCAGCCTTAAAGTTAGGAACAAATAAGAGTAATCTTTTTCCTGACCCATTAAATCAGGCTTTATATTCTTACAGACAATTAACAATAACAAATACGCCTCCAAGTTGGGCTGCTTATTATCAAATTGTAAGAACAAATAATTTGACTTACGGAGACAAGGCTTTGTACTGGGTATCTAGCGGGGCGTTTTCAGACAAGGATGTATCTGTAAATCAGAAGTATGCATACATAAGAATAGATAACATTTATGATTACAACTTATCTATCAAGGCTACCGAGGGTGTTATAGGATATACATTTGCTCAGGGAGATAGAGTTAAATTTATAAAAAGATATTCATCTACAGGAGCTGTTGGTCAAGATGTTTCTGCGAGTAATTTTGATTATCCAATTATAAGTTTAGAAGAAAATCCGGTTATGACTGGCGTTGTTAAGGAGGGTTCTTATTTAAAAATAGCATATCCTACATCAGATATTGGAAGTGGTATTGCTTTTGATGGAACACCTGATTATCAGAATTACGAAATATTTATATATAATCCTGCATTAACTACATCAGCTAATGAACAAACATATTTTGAGTTTGGTCAAAAGTATCCTGTAGTAAATGGTTACCATAGTGGTAACTATCAAAATCAAACATCATCTCAATCAGCTATATTATACTTTAGCGATGGTGATGTGTTTTATAGAAATAGAAACGTATTGGTTACTCCTCCAAAATTAATTACAGCTCAGGGTATCGACCAATATGCGGTGCAATATGCTACACCTAAGATTGGTGACTCATCTCAAGATGTAACAACAACAAACTATATAATAGGTCATAGTACCAATCAAACTGTATCTAGTTTGGTTTATAACCAATTCCCTAGTTCAGCTGATGCTTATTATAACTATAGTAATTTGTCTGCCGTTGATTACAATGTTAGATTTAAGTTTTCATTTACTGCATTTAACAATGATATTAATGCAGGTAAAACAGGTTCATTATCAATATATGTAAAGGTTTATGCAAGTAATGGTAGTGCAACAAACTACTCTCTTACTAAAATATTAAATCCTGTTGTCATTCCTCAGCCACAATCTAATAGCAATCCATATGTCAATGTTGATATTAATGTAGATGCTATTGTAAAGGTTCCTGCAGGATGTAGAGCTTCTTTAATATTTACAAATGACTATACCTCAAACGCTTTGCATGTAGCTCCATTTAATATTGAAATAACTCCATTAAATAATATTAATATAGTTGTAGATGACCCATCATTTAGCGATGTGTTTAATCTACAAACTAATTCTAATTCAAGACCATTGGTTGTAGATATTAATGCTAAGCAAGCTTATTATTCTACCTTGGTTAGATATTCTCAGGCATATCAGCAAGGAACAAGTATTAATGGAACAAATAGATTCTATTATCTAGACTCAGATACTTATGATAAGAAGTTTGGGGATATTGTTAGAATGAAGCTTCACAATAGAGATTTAAGAATATTCCAATATAAGAAGTGTGGGGTAGCTCCTGTATTTTCTGTGGAGACCTTAAACCAAGATGGAACTAATAACTTGGTTGCTTCTTCTAAAATAATAAACCAAATTAGATACTATGAAGGTGACTTTGGCATTGGTAATCAACCAACTAGCTTGGCTACCTCAGGATACGCTGATTATTTTGCTGACCCTGTTAAGGGCTATTTTGTAAGACTTTCTCAGGATGGTATAACGCCTATTAGTGAGTTGTATAAAATGCAAACATTTTCAGGTAATAATTTGCCAAACTATCTTTCTTCTCATTCTTATTCTACAGGAGGTTCAGCTAAGGTTTTAGGAGTCTTTCATTTTTCAAAGGATAGAGATGGTGAGTTTATATCAATATTACAACCAGGAACAGGCTTGACTGGATATACTTTGGCATTTAATGAAGTTAAAAATTGCTATACAAGCTTTTATAGTTTTAATCCAGAGGCTATTTTAAACTTTGAAAATAAGCTTGCAAGCTTCAAGAATGGTCAATTATATATTCACGATTCTAGTACCCAAAATAATTTTTACGGCACTCAATATAGCTCAAGCATAACTTTTGTATTCAATAAGGATAACATACTTAAAAAGACATTTGATTATTTAACTATTGATGCTACTGATTATTGGACATCTCCTACCATTGGAAATGTAAATACCTCTCTTGGTCAAATGAGCAACCTTGTTCAGGGTGATTATGAAATTCACGAAGGTTTATATCATGGAGCATTGTTAAGAGACAATAACAGTTTAGGTGGTGTTATCAATGGAGATTACCTTAAGGGTACTTGGTTAGAGACAAAATTTTCTAATAGTGCCACTAATTTAGTATATTTGTCGGGATTATATTTGGGTTACCAATTGTCAAACAGAAACTTATAGATATGGCATTAGGACTAGGAATGTTAGAGGCAGGTGTTGGTGCTGCTCAAGCACTTACAGGATTAATTGGAATGGGTAAGGCTAAACGAAAAGCAAATGCTGCTGTTGATGCTATGGCTACTTATAGACCATCTCAAGAAATAGCAGGTGTATACGAAAGTGCTAAAATGCGTTCTACAAAAGGACTAGGTGGAGCTGCAAGACAATCTGCTGTTCAAGGTATAGAAGCAGGTGCTCAGGCTGCTATGAATGCTGCTCAAGATAGAAAAGCTGCACTTGGTATGATTGGTTCAGTTCAGGCTCAAAGACAAAAAGGTGCTTTACAATTAGGTGCTCAAGAAGAGGCTGCTCAAAGACAAAATCAAGGTGCATTAACTCAGGCTGCAGGATTGCAAGCAAGAGAAAAAGAAAAAGCATTTAAGAGTGAACAAGAAAAACAATCTCTTAAAACTAATATAGCTTTGCAAGATGTTGCTGCTAAGCGTTCAGCTATTTCTCAAGGGTTAGGAGCTGTTGCTGGTGGATTAGGTATGGGAGCAATGATGGGAGAAAAGAATCCATTATCTGGATTATTTAAGAAAAAAGGTTCTCCTGTTAATATGGGGTTAATGCAACAGGATTTTGCAACAACATTAAGTCAAGGTAAAAATTTGTTAAATCAAGATTTAATACCTTCATCTGAAGATGAATCTGGTTTTAGTCCTTACTCTGGAGCTTTATTGGGATATAGACCAAGAAAATAATAAAATATGCCGTTAGGAATATCTGAAAAATCAATAGCCCAAGCTTATGGTCCACAGGACTTTAGTGGCGTTTATAAGAATCTTCAAAATAGCATGAATAAATTGTATGCTGAAGAAAAAGCATATAGACAACAAAATGCAAGAGAGTTTGCTCAAACATCAAGCAAAATGGCTGAGGCTCAAAAAGGAGCTAGACATGGTGATATGAATGATATAATGAAAGCTACTAATGAATGGAGAAGTTTAACTAAGATGAGAGATTCAGACCCTAGGTTAATTGAAAAGGACCCAGAAAAATGGTCTCAATATCAAAGCAAAATAGATGAAGCATATTCAACTGCTATGAGTCTTGCAAAAGAGTCTAGTGAATTTGCAAATGAGCATAAAACATTTGGTCAAAAAATTGCAGAAAATCCTCATTTATATAAAGATGATGCATTAGAGGCTTGGACAAAAGTTAAGGATATGCCATTGTCTGAAATTAAAAAACAAAAATTGGATGACCCTAATACATACTTAAGTGAAACTCCAAATTATGATAAATTCTTAGAAGGTTTTGAAAAGAAAGCTAAGACAGTAAATATGCCTATTACTGAAAAATTTGGTTCTGGTATAAGACAAGTAGATGTTAAAAATGTTCCAGTATATGGACAATACTTTAATGCAGCTAAGGATGCTATAACATCTCAAGGCGGTATTAAAAAAGGAATGCATTTTGCTGAAAAGTATTTACAGGATGCACAACAAAATGGAGAACTTAATGATGTTATAAATAAGTTTAATAAAATTGCATCATCTAAAGGAGATAAAAAAAGAATTGGTTTACCTGAAGATTTAACTCCAGACAATTGGATTACTGATATCAATAAAGACTTAAGAAAAAATGGAGTTGCTACTACTGCTGCAAAGTTTATGGCGATGAAAAAATTTGTTAATGATTATGATGCAGTATCAGTTAAGATAGGAGAAGGAACTTATGCATCTCAAGAACAAGCTCAGATAGCAGCAGCTAATAGAGCATTAGGTAAACAAAAAGAATTTTTCACTTGGAAGAAAGGTCAATTAGAAAAATTAGGTAATGTATCAGGATTAGTAGATAGATTAGGTTCTGGATTAGAAAATACTAAATCAGAATTTGTAAATAAAATAAATACCTCTGGTGCATTAGCAGAAGGTAATTATGTACACTTTGTGAAATTACCTGCTGGTGCTAAAATGGATGATAAAGGAAAGTTTACAAATTTACCAAAAGATGAAAAAGGTGTTTACAAGGCATCAAATAAAATAATTGAAGAATTAGGATTTAAAGGTAGTCAGGTTAATACTGCTGATGTTGTTAAAAAAATGAATCAGGAAAATGCAAATGATTATTCTGATTTCGTTGTAACTGCAAAATCTTTAAATGAAGGCAACATCGTTTCTGTTCCATATATTTCAAAAACTACTAATGAAAAAGGTGTTACAACACAACAGACTAAACATGTTTATTTAGATGTAGGTACTGCTGAAGGTAGAAATAAAATGAAAAATATACTTAATCCTAAGTTTGAATCTAAATCTCAAATGGGTAAAGAATTAGGTATGTCTGAAGGTGGATTATTAGATAATGTTGGTATACAATAATACATAAGTTATGCCTGAACAACCAAGTGATAATAAATATAAACTTTGGCAAACTCTTGTTGATAAGAATTTGTATACTAAATCTTACGATGATTTTGGTAAGCAATTTAGCAATGACAATTCTGTTAACAAATTACATGATGTTTTAGCTGAAAAGGGATTATATACAAAAGGTAAGGTTGATTTTATAAATCAATTTTTTTCTGCGCCAAAACAAACAGAACAACCTAAACCTGAAGGTAAACCAGAACCAAAATCTACTGGCATAGGTATTACTGCTATTAAGGATAAAGGGCCTTTATCTACCTATGAAGATATAAGAAAAGGAATTCAAACTAAACAAGCAGATGTAAATCAAGAACCTAAGACATCTAAAAATAGATTTGAGGATTCTATGGCTAAAGACATGTTGAACAACTATTATTTTGGTGCTCAATTATGGAACGGATTAATGGAAAGTTTTGAATCAACTACTGGTGCTATGGCTGAATTATCAGCTAAAATGTTACCATCAGCTGGTGTTGGTGCTCCAAGTACACAGCCAATTGAACATAAGACCTCTAAGCAACAAATGGAAGATGCTAGAAAAATGAGGCAAGAATTAGAAAAGGATGTTTTTGGGAAGGTTAAATTTACGGTACCAGATAGTGAAAAATCTGAAATAGATGTATCAGACCCTTTTTCAATGAAGACATTAAAAGGGGTTGGTATTTTAGCAGCAAGAATGATTCCAGATATTGCTCAAGCAGAATTGACTGGAGGTGCTACATTTTTCTTGCAAGGATATGGTGATGGTATAAAAGAATATGATGAGGCAGTTAAAAATTCAAATTTAAAATCAGACCCTAATTCAAGAGAATTTTTTGGATTAGTTAATGGTACTATTAATGGATTGTTGCAAAAGTTTACTGTAGACAAAATATTCCATGGAGCACCTAAAATGCTTGACAATATAAAAAGAAAAGTAGTACTTGATGTTATAAGTAAAATTGAGCAATCAGGAGAGACCTATACTGCAAAAGCATTTGAAGATTTAGTTACAAGTGAAACTAAGAAAGCAGTTTCTAGTTTAGGAAATGTAACCAAGAGATATGGTATGCCTATTGTTGTTGGGGGTGTAACAGGAGCTGCAATGGGGGTAGAAAAAGATGCAGCTAAATTAGCTACTAATTTAATGCAAAAAGAAAATGTATTTGACCCTAAAGATATTAAAGAACATTTTTGGAAGAATTTGGCAAACTCATCCTTTAGTGGTGCAGCAATGAGTGGAGTTCTTGGTAGTACAGTTAATTTATTTGAAAATACTAATAATCATATATTAGGTGAAGTTGCAAGTGCTAAAACACCTGAGCAATTACAAAAAATAAAAAATGATTTTACTGAATTAATGGACAAGAATGGATTGGGTATTGATGAGAAAAAAATAATCTATAACAATATAGATTTATATTCAGAAATCAAAAAGACAATACCAGACCATGTATCAGCTGAAAATCAAGTTAAAATAATTCCTTTAATTAAGAATAGAAAAGAAATTGAAAAAGAAATTCAATTAAAACAAGAGGTTAAAAAAACAATTGATGATGCATTCCAAACAGATTCTGAAAATGATATAAAGATGTTAGAGGATAGAAGAGATGGTATAAATCAGCAAATTAAGGATATTATTAATGGCAAGGAAGAACCATTGGAAACTACAAAAGATGGTATTACTGTAAGAAGACCTTCTGAAGGTGAAGAAATGCCTATGATTGAGGTAGGTGAAAAAAGTAAATATGGTGAAACAGAAGAAGGTAAATCAGCTAATAAGAAAGTTCAAGACATGGGTTTTGATAATGTTACCCATGCTATAAATTCAGTTAATAAAGAATTAGGAACTAATTATAAAACAATACAGGAAATACCTGAAGAAGATTTACAAAAAGTATCCAAATTAAAAACATCTCCTACAGAAGAAGAGACTAGACTTCATCAGGAAGCAACACCTGAACAAAGAGTAGATGCCTTAAATAAAACAAAACAAGATTATGACACCTCAAGAAGTGGAGAAGGAGTTGGAGAAACTCCCACCGAAGTTCCAAAAGATGTATTATCAAAACCTGTCAAAGAGTTTGGGTTCGGAGAAGTCCCAGATGAACAACTCTCAGGATTTGAAAAGTGGAGAAATGACAACCGAGAAGAACTTGAACGAAGACTCAAGTCAGGAGAACGGAATGAAGATATCGGAGAGACTGAAGAACAGTTCCTTCGTAAAAAATATTGCAAAGGTCTTTAAAAAGAAAAAATAGTAACTTTAGCACATGGAAAAAATAACTTTAGGAAACGCCAAAGACAAGGTAATATTGTGTGTAGACAATGGACTTTTTTTTGAGTTCTGTTTAAAACTAGCTGATTACTTCAAGAAAGTATATTATTATACAGAATGGAAAGATGCCTACCCTGGTATGGCAGAAGCCGTTATAGGAACTGAATGGAAGAATGGGAAGAAACTAAATACATTTGATGGTAAAAACATTGAACGTATTGAGAATCTATTTGAGGTAATGGATAAGATTGATTGTTTCTTTACCCCAGATATTTACGATGGTGACTTATTAGAGTTATTAGAGGCTTCAGGTATTCCTTGTTTTGGTTCAGGTAAGGCTGAGCGTCTTGAATTGAACAGATACGAGACTGCAGTTGAGATGAAGAAACTTGGTATGGATGTAGCACCGACAGTTAAGGTTGTAGGTCTTCCTGCATTAAGAGAGCACCTTAAAAAGAACAAAGATAAATATGTTAAAATTTCTAAATATAGAAAGACATTTGAAACATTTCATCATATTAATTACAAGTTATCCGAGCCTTTATTGGATAACCTTGAGTCAACACTTGGGCCATTAAAAACTATTTGTGAGTTTGTGGTGGTTGATTCTATTCCTGCTGAGGTTGAGGAAGGTATAGATGCATATGCTATTGATGGTGTATTGCCTTCTAAGATGTTCACAGGATGCGAAATTAAGGACGTTTCTTACGCAGGTAAGTTAATAGATGATAAAGATTTAAGTGTCGGTAATAAGGCTGTAAATGAGAAATTCGGAATACTATTAAAGAAGTATGACCACAATGGTTTTTTCTCTACAGAAGTAAGAACTACCAAAGATGGTAAACATTACTTTATTGACCCTTGTATGCGTCTAGGATTGCCTCCAAATGCGTTATATCAAGAGATATATAAGAATTTAGGGGACATTATTTGGAAGGGAGCTAATGGAGAGTTGGTAGACCCTGAAACAGATAACCCTTATGGAATGGAAATATTAATCAGCTCAGGATGGCATAGTGGTAATCACCAAACAGTTTACTTCCCAGAGAGTATTCGTCAGTGGGTTAAGTTGATTAATCCAATTAAGATTGACGGAACATACCATGTATTACGTTTAGGTGACTCTTCTACTATTGGTAGTTTAGTTGCTGTAGGTAAGAGCCATGAGGAATGTAAGAGAAAGATTGAGAAGATGGCTGAGTTGATTGAAGGATATGATTTGAATATCAAAACAGAAGGTGCTGATGAGGCTATCGAGGCGTTTAACACAATGATTAAATTATCTAAAAAAAAGTAATATGCCACTCAAATCTGCTAAAGGAAAAAGTAAAGAGTCTGTTCAAAAAGCTATCAGCTCTAATATTCATGAGTTAGCTCACAAGGGAACTAAACCAAGAAGTCAAAAACAAATAGTGGCTATAGCAATATCAGCTGCTAAAAAGAAAAAATAATATGGCAGAATTATGTCCTTTTGGCCCAGAGTGGGAAAAATTAAAAGAAGGTATTAAAGAAAAGAAACCTAATCTTAGCGACAATGACGTTGAGACATGGGCTTTTGTTGCATTTGATGAACATGCAAATAAACCTGAAAGCAAAGGATTAATTCCTACTCCAGAACAGGCTTTTGATATTTTATTTCCAAAAGAAAAAAACATAGTTAAGAAAGGATTAAAAAAGGTATTTAACGATTTCAAAAAGAATATTAAAAGAGGTTTTCAAGAAGGATTACTTGCTGGTCAAATGTCTCAAGGAAGAGATATGGCTAAAGAAATCAGCAAGCTTAAAAAACAACTTGAGGAGAATAAAATTAGCGAGGCTGAATATAAGGATAGAATTAAAGAGTTAGAATACGAAGGAAGATTTAAAGAAGCTGAGGGTAAATTAGCAGGAGAAATAGAAGGTAAGAAGGCTGGCAGAAAAGAAGGTAGAGCAGAAGAGAAAAGCTATCAAAAAGAATTTGCTGCTAGGGTATCTGAATATCTTGCTGAACTAACAGATAAAGGGAAGATTGATAATATACAAGCTCAAACAATAGCTAGAAAGGCTGCTAAGGTTGGGACAAGTGAGGCTGCATTCAAAAGATTTTCTGACTATGTAGATAAGGTTGTAGAAAGAGCTGATTATGCAAATGAGATGTCTGACATTAAAAAAATGCAAAAATCAGCTAAAGGAAATAAGTCTCCATTAAGTGCTCAAATAAAATCATTTACAAGCATTAATCCAGAAGACCTACCATTAGATATGCTTACTAAGTATAAGCAAGCATTAGACTTATTAACTGGTAAGGTTCCTAATCCTAGATTAATGGTTGAAATGTCTGCTGACATTGAAAGAATAAAAGCTGAATCAAAAGAGGATAAGGTTTTTGATAATGTAAAAACATCAGAACAAGCATTAGATTTATTAAATGACATACATAATAACAAGGTTGAAACAATAGAGGATTATGTAAAAATAATAGGTGATACAAACAAGCTTAAAAGAAGACTTAATCAGCTATTAGAAAATGAGGATATAACTCAAGAGGAATATGATGACATAGCAAGTAGTGTTGCTTTTGAGCAATCTAAGTTTGAAGAAAAATATAAGGACCAAATATCTAAGATAAAAGATGATTTCATCAATGATATAAGAGGCAACAAGATAGAACCAGATTACGAAGTAACGCCAGAGCAAAAAGAACTTATTGACCAAATAAATAGTTTATCAGATGAGGATTTAAAATCTTTATCAATAGAAGATTTATATGTATTAAATGAGGCTATGGGGGTTGCTAATGATGGCTATATAGATGTCGCTAAATTTCATGATGTTGTTACATCTCTTGAGGCTAAAAACTCAACTGGTATAGCTGATGAATTAAGTGGTTTAAAAGAAACTACAGTATCTGCAGCAGCTAAAAAATTAGCTAAAACAGACATTACATATTGGGCTAGTAAGTTAGGAATAAAAGCAAATAAATTAGGTAATGATTTTTGGTTAAAACTTATATCTCCTTTCAATAAAGGTCTTGCTGATTACACAAAAGATTCAAAGGATTTTGGTAAGGCAGTTGCTGATATATTCAAGGCAAACAAAATAGAGAACCAGGACTCCCATAAAATGGGTATGATTGTACATTATCTTCAAGAGTATTCTAAAAAGTTTGATGAGAGATATAAGAACATTAAAGATGTAGGTACTGTAGATGAGTTTGGCTTGAAATTAAATAATAAAGATAAAACAAGAAGCATCCCAGATAAGGTATCTAACTTTAAGAAATTATTAGGATATAAGGATACTGAAACAAGAATGAAAGATGCTTACGAATCAATACCAAAAGGTGCTGATGGAATGGTTGACTTAGAGGATGTGTATAACGATTTTATAAACGGAGGAGATAAATATTTAACCAAAGAACAAAGAGCTGCATTAGATGCTGTTACAAATTTATTTGAAAATAATGTAACAGATAAACAAGAGTATGCTAATAGCTTGAGAGGTAAGAGTCTTGAGAAGGTTCCTTTTTATATGCCTAGAATGTATTATAAGGACAAGGTAATTCCAACAGCAGCATCTGAGGTTGGTAAGACTCCTCTTAGAATAGCTAGTCCATTTGGTAAAGAACGTATTATAAAGGATGTAATGAAGTCTGATTTACCTATGACAGATTTTGGTTACCTAATGAATACCGCTGCTAAGAATACATTTGAGGATTATCATTTAACAAAGATGCTTAGTCAGGCAAGAAAAGTTATTAATACAAACCTAGAGCTATTAAGACCTGAAAATAAAGATGTTTTAATAGCTACAGAACAAGAGCTTGGTGAAAGATTAAAATCTCAATTACAAGGTGTTAAGTCTGATGCTGGACAGAAGTTTGTAGATAAGCTATTATCAGCTACTTCTGTTAAAATATTCTTTGACCCAATTAGAGCATTCAAGGAAGCGGCTGTTGGATTTGTAACATATCCTATAAGAGGTAAAACTGGATTCCAGGGTTATGCTGAGGTATTTAAAGGAAATAAAATATCAGATGCAGTTAAAGAGTTTACAAAAAGTCCAATAAGAATCAAGGAGAATATTAATGCAAACTTTGATATTGATACTGGTAAAGTAACTACTGGACATGGATGGTTACAAGAAGGTGCAAAATGGTTGAGTGGATTTACCGAGGCTCATTTTAATAACATGATTTGGATGCCTACGTTTAGAGATTCATTCAAGGAAATTACTGGAGAGAATTTCGATGGTAATAAATTTATCAGCGATGCTTCTTATAGAAATAAATTTAAGAAAGCATTAAATGATGCTGGTTCAATTGCTGACCAAGAAACAGAAGAAATCATAGGTGCTACTACTACTGGAGCAAGAAGAAGAACTGTAGCAGTCCCTTTTGGACAAATAGAAGCTTCTGGTACGATTGGTAAAATTGTTGGATTCGTTGGAGGTTATACTAATAGAGAGTATGAATCATTCATAAAAGGTATGAAAGATTTTAAAGATAGAGCAGCTAAAGGTGATGTTGGAGCAGTAAGCGAATTATCTAAGCCATTAGGTATTATGGCTGGTATCACTATGATGGGATATTTAAACAACGTAACAAGTTATTTACAACAATTAGCTATTGCTAAATCAGTAGGTAAGGATGACAGTTCAGCTGATTACTATAAGGACCAATTAATGTCTAAGTTTGACAAACAAGGAGCAGCTCAAGAATTAATAGCTAACATGGGTCAGCTTGCCTTTAGCCAATATGGTTCATTAGGTAGAGCAATGGCAGATGGATTAGCTACATCAGCTTACTATGCCGCTAATTCAAATTGGGCTGATAAGGTGCTTACTCCGAAGGAGAATGCTCAGATAATGGATTGGTCTGAAAATATCATGAATAATATTACTTATCATAAGATTCCTAAGTTAGAAACAAAGAGAGGAGCGGCTGTAAGTAAGGTTACTTCTCAAAAAGAAATAGACCATTTGTTATTACAGAATGTTGCTGCCTTGTCTGAGGTTAGTTCTAGTATAGTTGACCTTGCTGGTGGTATGGAAGCTGCTGGTAAGCTTTTAACTAAATCTCCTAATGAAGTTCCAGATAAAGAAAAGGATACTTATTTAGCCTTAAAAACAAGTATTTCTACCTTACAGTTTGTGTTAATGCTTAATGGATATGCCATCCCTATGCAAAATTTAGCTGAAAGAGTAGTTAATACAGCCTTAGAAGAAGACAATAAAAAAAATAAAATAAGTAAAAACAAGTTTTGATAATTTAAAAATAATTACTAATTTTGTATTGCAAATCCGATAAGGTAATGAGAGTACGTTATCGGGTTGAATAATCCCCGCAATAGTCTCAGTATTATTGTTCTGCTTCCAATGGAAGTGTTTTAATCAACCCATCAACTCTCATTTGGTGGGTTTTTTATTTCCCATAATCGGTTAGGTTTTAACACGTTTTTCCCTATTAAGGCACAACTGCCTTCTAAATGAAAGTTTGCTGTCTTTGGTGCTTAACACTTATATTTTCGGGAGCTGAATAGCCGACCTTTTAAATAAGTGGAGACATATATATCAGTAAAAGTGGTAGCAACGTCTTACAGGTTGACGACTGCCGACAAGGAAACTAAGTATTAAACTGATATACCCTTAGGATATGGGGCGCATTGAAAGGCTATGATACTACAAGTTGTAAATAAAGTAGTTGAAAATCCAGTGAATACTTTTCCTTGGATATAAAACCTGATATGTACCTAACCGATTATTTTAGTATATTTGTGTAAAATATTTCTATGGGTACTTTTGTAGCTTCATATACTGTACAGCAATCAGCTAATGGAACATCCTTAACGATTACAGATACTTCTAACTATACCGCTTCTAGTGAGCCTAAAAGTGGTTTTAATTGGAGAAGATTATATATTTATTATGTAGATGGTACGCCATTGGTTTTCCCTGCCGGCAACACCTCAGGTTATGTAGACTTCCCTATTGGTGGTGCTGATACTATTACTATCACAGGTTTTAC
>Ga0214171_1000443_pt1 | contig 14598 bp, 25 predicted proteins | sample TroBogEpilimnion_40_FD_153009 | JGI IMG/M metagenome (GOLD analysis project Ga0214171, IMG submission 153009) | Freshwater microbial communities from Trout Bog Lake, WI - 02JUL2007 epilimnion | ecosystem: Environmental > Aquatic > Freshwater > Lake > Epilimnion/Euphotic zone | place: Trout Bog... | reverse complement strand
CATACTGGCCCTTGTCAGCTTCGTTACGAAGCATGGTAGCCAGAGCCAACAATGCCTTGGACTTGACGAGCTTTGACTCGACCTTTGGTTCATAACCCCAAGGAATCTGTATATCGAAGCGGTTACGAAACGCAAAGTTGAGCGGTGTTGTGCCGACATAGTCTGGGTTCATGGTTGCGAAGATAGTCAAGTCTGGGTGAGCCTTGATTACTTCACCGTGGTGGTCGAGCAGTGAGATTTCACGGCGACCATCAAGCAATGAATACAGAACGGTATAAATCTTAGGGCTGATGAAGTTAACCTCATCGAGCAGTAAGACACCACCGTTACGAACTACGTCAGTGACTGGACCATCAATCCACGCGAATGAACCATTGCCATCAGACACGAACTTACCGGTCATTTGGCTTGGTTCCATGGATGCATTGCCAGATACTGTGGCCATGCGTAGACCACGTTCAGCAGCCCAAGCTTCAACAGCTGTTGTTTTGCCAGGGCCGGTTGGGCCATAGATTAGAACGTTGATGCTGTTGTCACGTGCATGGTCGAAGATAATGAAGTCGTCTTGACCCCAGATACTACGATGCACATAGCGTTGTGCTAGCTCAATGCGTGGCACTGATGCTAGAGCGGCTTGGATTACAGCCCCTGTGTTAGCGGCTGTGGTTGTTTGTGTTGGTTGCACCACTTCAATGGGTGCAGCTAGTGGAACTGTAGTACCGGCTGTACTACGGTTGTCAATTACATAATCGTCCAACGTATCATCTCCATTACTGACTCTGTCATACAGGTCATAGATTGTATCCAGCATCAACTCTGATGATGGAACGGATTTAGTATGTGCTTGACATGCTTTGGTACCTAGAACAGGTGAGTAACCCTTGGTTGTCATAGCACGCTCATCAGCGGCTGTGACATATACGCCAACGGGAACACGAGTTATTTGTTCCTCAGCTTTAATCTGTCCTACTACACTGTCAAGGTCTGACTCAACCCACTTGTTATGTGGACCTTTAGACCCATCGGTGATACGTGAGTAGACACGCACCTCACCATCGTGTGGTGTGATTAAGACTTGGCGTCGTTCATTGACAGCCATGCCCTCTGCGTGTGCCTCTACGAACATTGCGATATCCATGCTTATCCCTTCGTTTGTATGGAATCTTTCTTTAGCTGGAGTGCTAAAGAATATTATTGACCGTAATCTTCTTCATCATCGAAGATGATTTCGGATAATTGCTTGCCTCTATTTTCTAGTACAACAGCAAAAGCAAACGCTGCTTGCTTTGCCTTAGGCCATTCTGTAATCAGTTCAGCAAGGACATTGTGTTCCTCTGCCTTATCAATCACAGAAGCGAACTGTGTGCATGCGAACTCAAAGAATTCTTCACGCTCATCTTCTGGTATTTGCTCGAGGAAATTGATGTCCTCATTGTCATCACATGCTTCGCACATGAGCTTATCCTATCTGTAGGGTGTTAGTAAAATGACCCAGGACACACCTCTAAGGCATGTCCTGGGTCTATGGTTATAGATAGATTACGAATGAATGAGTTCCAAGTAGGTCCGAAATTAGCATCACGTCTAGTGCAGCCTACTCTTTGGTGCGTTCTACACATACTTGAATTATTTTATTGGAGTCTATTGCTCCCTATTAAGCGTGTAGGCGCGAAGGCATCTTACATCAGGTCTTGGGTCTTGAGGCTTGGGCCATGAATCTTCTCTCTATCTACGTACCTATTGATATACCATTAAGGTAACCAACTCTATTAGATTATTGCTAGTTGTGATTCTTCTGTGAAGTTGTACTTATTAAGTGCGTCGTCTTGCCAGTTCTTTGTAGCTTGATAACCGGCACTCATGACAATATTCTGGTAAACAACACTCGGCATGAGTTTAGACATTGCAGAGTAAATCATCCACATAAATGAAGATGCATTGTCTGGTGCTAAACGCTGAAATATACTTGGAAGTAAATCTTCTTTACCCCAGCCATAACATAGGCTCGCTGTAATCTCACAGACGATGTTTAAATACTCGTGGCCATCAGGTAATGAACGAAGCAATCTGAATAGACTTGTGAGTGTCGTATCAATAGCTACAGATATCTTACTCGTTTCAGATACTGTAATGAATACATCAGCAAGGAATGCATCTCTGAAGTGTACGTTGTCCTTGGCTAGCTTTAAGCATTCTTTAAACCACAAATCGTGATTTATTGTTAGCTTTGCAGCCATCAATGGTTGAAAGATTGGCACTGAGTGGTCAATAAGACCATCAAATATTGTGCCATCGTAGTTAGTTTGGTACTTTGACATATGCAGCTAACGCTTTCTCTAGTTCGGTTAATGGGGTCTTGACAATCTCGCCGTCTTTAACACGGAGAGGGCTACCATCCCAAGGAATGGTAACAATTTTGCTACCGTAATCACGCTTGCGTGTGCCATTGCACCATATGCAAGTTGTGCCACGAGGCACAGTGTGATGGTCCATGTTTCCATGGGCGCACGGCATTTTGTGCCAGTTGTTTGTGTTGACACAGTTTTGTTCACCACACTGACCAGTGCCATAGCAATAACGTGGGGAACAGTACATGTCTACTAAACCTGTCTGCTTGCATTGTCTGCATCCCTGTACCTTAGGTGCGGTAAATGATACTGCGCGTGGGTACAGCTGTAATACGCCATTCTTCAGGCGTATGTCATTGAACCCACCAACTGTAGCTAACACAGCACGTAGGCTTTGTGAGCTTTTTGTATTATAGTAACCCCAACCAGTACGAACACTAGGCAATTGAATTGTCAGTGTGTCGTCCGGGTTGTACTTAACTACATCTTGATTTATCCAAGGTGTGTAAAGAGCAATGCCACCCTCTCTTGTTTCACGCATACGCATGTAACGCCAGTACATTGGGCGGTCATACTTTTTACGGCCACCAGCTAAATAGTCTTTAGCTTCTTGGTACCGATTAGGTATGTCTTTATTCCATAGGTGAATCATTCTGCCTCCACAGAACTAAACAACGATGAGTGTTGTCTGTCAAACATATACTCACGCTGTGCTTCTTGTACTTTCTCACGCAAGCGAGTGGATATGCGTGGTGTTTCGACCTCCTCATCAAACCAAGCAAAGCTAATTGGGAAGCGCTTGGCTGCGTTGGGGTCAATGGCAAACAAGGCTTGACCAAGGCCATCAATGACCCCGGTATGATAAGCCCTGCTGTGTTGGTGCTCAAGATACTGTAGTTCCAGTTCTTGTTCAACCATCATGTCTTTGATTTTAGTTATTAACTTTTGTTTCTTGCTTTTGAACATGGGCTACTACCTTCCTTGCTTTATCAGGGGATTGAACAACAACGACTGGTAGGTCGTCTTCAACAATCCATGCGATATGTCCACGCATGCGTGGGGTTGTACCACCTTGAATACTATGTGCGTCATTGCGACGAATAGCATCCTCGAGGCATTGCTGTTTTACAGAGCAGTTGTTACAGACTTTAAGGGCTGCTCGCTCTTTCTTGTGGCGCTTGTTCCTGTCTGTATCTTCTGCTGTGTAGTAGAAGTAATCAACAGGTAAACCACGACAATTGGCACTGTCCATCCATTTAAGGGCGTCCATGTCCCAGATTAGTATTGGTTGTTCTGACTCATTAATCATGTAGTTGGTCCTTACGATAGCTTTCGGATTCATAACCGCGTAGCTTAATTAAATACCGGCGCACCTTATCTGCTTCCCAGTATTTATTGTGCCAGCGTACATATCCAATCAATGTAAATAGATTGGTGCAAAGCAGGCCAATGATAACTAATTGATTAAGCATTGACCTCTACCTTGCCTGGCTTGTATGGAAATGGGCCATCGTATACCTTGCCCGTTTTCCAATGTGGAATTGATGTGTGATTAGCGCGACCACCTTTGGCTTTCCATGCTTCGCGCTTCTCATGGCTCTTTGCTGTGCGACCCTTCACATGAGTGAAGTTAGTCTGCTCAGTGATGGCTGGGCCGGGGTTCTTCTTTCGTGCCTTGCCATTGTTACGGCCTTCTGATGTGCTGACCTTGATAGGTGCAGCGCCTTTACCTTTTGCCATTGTCTGGCCCCTTTCGGAGGTGTTAGTTGATTGTCTCTACACTGCTGTGTAGAGTTGTAATGCCGTCATCCCATAGGGCTGACGCTTCCTTGTAGCGAAGTCCTTTGTAAGCAACTGCATCTACAATGAATTCTAATCGTTTGGCCGATTCAAGTAGGGAATCATCAATGAATACGACGTTGCCTCGGCTTGCGGCTTCGGCTTTTATCTGTGAGAGGGTTGTTTGTTTTGGTTGCATTATCTATGCCAATCTATTCTGTAGGATGTGCCCCACCAACGATAGGGCATGTCAAGGATTTGATACAAGCGCCACCATAGCCAGCCACGCTTGGATATCTTTTCTTTATTGTGATACTCAGCATAGTCTGAGTGCCATACGCCCTTATGTAGTGCGTAGGCTGACAAGTGATTGCAAGCATTGGCAAACCACCTGAGTGGCAAGATGTTGGTCTTGTGCTCTGGTGTGGCTGAAAACTCAAACTTACCGTGCAAGTCTTCCGGTTCCATAGTTCCTCCTTTCTACTATCTATGTTCATAGACAGTAAAAAGCACATAGATGCGGACCGACATTGCAATGGCGTTCCCTCCTTTGCCGTAAAGCTCAAGGGATTCACCGAGGACATTCTCTGAGGCTATGTTTATAGCTACCTATGCCAAGTGCATCTATGTGCCTTTTACCATCTATGTTTGAGCAGTTTATTGTCATACTCAGGACACGGATTAACCTCTAGCTAAAAGAGCCTCAACATCAATACCGATAGAGTCAAAGTATGCCAATGAGGATACGTTGTGCTCTCCGGACATAGGTGCTAGTACTAGCCCATTACACGCTAGAGTATCAAGCAGTTCACTGACACCCAAATCTTCAGTAAACCCATTTGATTCTAGGTTATCTATAAGTGTGGATGCCATTTCTTGTTGTGCTTTGATACTTGCTTTTAGTTCATCTGTCATGCTTTCTCCTTTTTCGTTGCATGGATGAGCAGTTTTACCTCAGGTCATGCTCAGGACCAACCACATGTGGACTCTCGTCTCTTAGACCACTTAATGTGTCTCTATTAAATTGTTTAGCGGATGAACAATGCCCATTGAGTTGATGTATTAATCTTGAACTCAACATCAGTTGAGCCCTCAATTAATGCAATAGCGTTTTGGACTTGTTCGTAGTCGCTGATTTCTCCACGACCTGCATCTTTATGTTCAGGTTTGCGACTATAACTAGGACGCTCACCTAAGGTCTCAGAAGCTAACTTTATGTCAAAGCTATACGATAAATCAAAACGGTTGTTATAAAATCCTACATCCGTTTCGTATGCCTTAGCCACATTCTTCTTAGCCCATGCGATTGCCTTTTTATCCCAAGCATCTTGACGTTGTTTAAGAGTTTGGTCGGCTTTAGACCATGCCTCTATCTCATCGTCCATACGCTTGAGAGTTGCCTGCAACTTGGTAATTAAATCCTTCTTTGCCCAAGTTGTTGCCATTACCTTGGTGCTAGCCATGGTATGTCCCTTCGTCTTTTGTTACTCCTATTCTCCGGCTGAGTATAGGAATTCTATTTGCGTATGATACGCACGGTACAAACGATCGCAAATGACACTATAACTAGTGCTAGTGAGTGTGAGTCTATATTAAAAGAGATGTCCATCTTTCACCTCCTTTGTAGATACTACTAATGATGTGTGCCTGACTTTGGGCTTGCCATCTAGCAAATAAAAAATGCTCATCGGCTCACCAACCTTGAGGTTGATGATGCCAATGAACATAGTCCACTGTCCATCACGAACGAGACCATTCCCTCCTTCGTGCAGGCGTATCATCTCGTTATCGACCATATTTAGTATGTATGTGCTGTTCTGTGTTTTAACCTCGATGTAATCAGGCGTTGACATGCTCTAAAACCTTGAGTTCTTGTGGGGACTCAACAACGCGGGGGAGACTAAGAACATACTTAATAAGCTCTGCCTGCATAATGCGGTAATGCATCATGGCTTGCTCTGCTGTAACTAAGCCATTGACTGTATAAGTTATGGCTAACCTGCTCTGTGTTGTAACCATTGCACTCTCCTTAGTACTCTACAGATACATAAAAGCATAGGATGTCTATGCCTGCAAATAAACTATTAGCATAGATAGCCAAAGCCACCTGACTGCTAATACCGATGGAGAAATGAAAACGCCCCCAACGCCATTGTTTTGATTTAGCCATTGTTTATCTCCTTTTCATACATAGCCTGTAGACTCTCTACAGTATCCCACACACCGCCAATGAGTTTGTTAATCTTCCTGGGGTTAGGATTTGGCGGGTAATTTATATACCTTGTCCAACGCTCTGAGCCATCGTATTCATAACGATAGATATGGTCGCCGTTCTTCAGATTTATGATTAAATCAGAAGCAACTTGCTGTGCGCCATAGCCTGCATCATATTCATGATTGGCTAATAGCTTGAATTCTTCAACTGTGCAAGAATATATCCTGTCTTTAGAACCTATGAATTCAACGTCATCCCATGTGAATCCCGCATTAGCAAGAAACTCATCGGTTTCTTCATATAGATTAATCATTACCTTCCCTTCTTCGTGCTTCTATAGTTTTTCCCTTGTTTTTGGACAAATAAAAAAGATAAGCAGTTTTATCTACCGACATACTCAGGTCGTCCACCCTGCTACCAATGAGCGGTTGGTAGTCCCCCTAGGGTGCATCTGTGTTTAAATCGGGGAAATCTATCCTCTTAAATGCTCATCAGCAGCCTTGACTGCTGCGATACCAAGAGGGGTGGGGCTGAATCGGGCTGTTAATTGCTCATCATAATCAACTTTAACAAGGCCCTTCTGAACCAGATTAAGCAATGTTTCCTCTAGTTCTTCTTCTGTCATTTCAGGTAGGTGCATGAGTTGCTCGTTTCTACTCTCAGATAGAGAGTGAAGGGTGTAAGGATAGAGTTGTATATGCAGAGTCTAGCCATACACCCGTCACAGCCTATCTAACAGACAAATAAAAAAGGGAGACACACAGCGAAGTGCGTTTAACCTTGATTGCCCTACTAGTGGGTCGAAGGTGCTCTACTGTGTATCTCCCATAATCATCTGTCAAAAGGCAAAATTTTTCGGGGGGCTATACAGCCTCTGGCATACAAGTAATACAATAACCAATATAAGTACGATTATTCTTCTTATAGCCAATAGGCTTATCTTTACATATAACACACATACCGTTTACAGGCTCATCACACTCAAAGTGCCATACATAGTGATGGTCACGGACAAAGTTACCATCTGAATAGTCATAGCCCTCAATAGGCTTATGACATACAATGCATATCTCCATTAGGCTTGCCAGCCCTTCTCAAAGCCACGACGCTTGCTCCAACCACAGTAATACTCACGCTTGTTATCTACAAGACACAAGTTATACTCGTTGATGTAGATGGTGTAGCGCATGATATTTAATTTGATATGTAGTTTCATATCGTTATCTCCTACCTGATAATAAGCCTGACTACCCTAGCCAGACCTGGTGCTACTCTCAATGCTCATAGTTACTATGACTACAGTAGCCAAACTATAATCATAGATAGATGAGCCCCCAAGCACTATAAAAGGGCGCTCAGGGGCTCTCTTAGACAGAAAGACACAAGATTTACTGGATAACGAACGCTAGGTTTTACACCAGAGGCGGTATGACTGCTTACGCATTTACACACACCAAGTACGCGATTGGTCGCGATTACCTCATTTATGCCCATAGTGTTGATTTATGGGCATAAAAAAGGGCGGGGAGCCTATCTAGACTCCCCGCGTTGCGATTATCGGTAAATTACGCGATAACTTCTGCTACTTCTTCCTGCTGTGTTACTACAACAGGGGTATTACGATACCCGAATTGCCCCCGCAATGCTGCGATTCGGGTGAGGATTTCGGCGTATTGGCGTTCGTGAGAAGCCAGAACACCGAAGGAAACATTGACCTCGACTGGGTCTAGCGCACTAAGTACACTATTGAGAGCCTTGGTCAATGCCGTGCCGTTCTCAGCCTTGACCTCTTTGTCCTTAGCCTTCTTATAGTTGGCTTCGGACTCAAAGTCATCGAGGCTGTCCAAGAACTTGTCTGCTGAAGCAGAAAAGTCGAGGTATTGAGCGTTCTTGCCAATGAGCGTAGTGCGCTTCATAATAGAAGCAACACCCATCTGGGGATACTTATGCAAAGCATAAGCGGCGTAAGCGATACCCTTTGGGGCATCTCCCTTGACTCCAGAGAGAAGGTAATCAGGGGTAACACCCTTGATGTTGTAGACCTTTGCCAATTCAGGCAAGACCAATTCCTTATCACCAGAGATGACAGCAACAGCCAACTGAATCTGCTGCTCTTGCTCAGGGTTGAATTGAGACATGGAATTTCCAATCTGCTAGTTTACTACCGGCTGGTAGCGTGGCTAAATTGGGCGGTTGTTGCGGTTGCACCCAACCTAGCCCTAGCAAAAGTTATCCGTACCGAGGAATTACTTGGAATAACCAACCTTCCAAAACCTTACCGCGCCCGCTTGGGTCGCACCCTACTTGTAAATCAAATTGACCCCCCCGACCCTTAAGTCGCCCCCGCCCCCGCTTTTCGACAGGTGAGACAAACAGTTGGGGTTCTAAGAGAGCAGGCAGTAGCCTAAAAATTCCGGGGAGGTCGGGGAATACTGGGCAGTAGCCTAAGATATACTTAGTCGCATGGACGAACGGGATGCCAGGTATGTATGTGCATTTTGTAAGAAAATCTATGTTGTGCCATCATTAGCGAGGGAGTGTGAAGTCAAATGCCTAGAAAAGGCGGGTTAGGTCGTAATCTCAATGACCTATACAATAGTCAGCAGTTCGGGGTAACTCCTACTGATAGCGAATGGCAACCAGGGATGCCATGGGATCCTAAGTACGATCGTCTAGTATTAAGCCCAGAGGCCAGGGCAGCTCGAGATGCGTGGATGCTAGCTAATCCAGACTGGATAGAGCAGATGCAGGACCGCTATGGGCGACCAGGGCAACTTATACCAGGGCGTAGAGAACCAGAGTCAGAAGTCTTTGGAATCGGCTATGAAGATATGGAAGCACCTACAACCAACAGTGCATTCCCTAGAGCACGCATATTAGGCTATAACAGGGCCACAGAGACTCTAGTAATCATTTTCCGTGATCAGACATGGGTAATGTATGAAAACATCCCAGAAGAGCTCTGGGACGGCGATAACGGCATAGTCAATACTGACTCAGTAGGAAAGTACCTAGCAGCCAATGGTATTGACAACTGGCCAGCTAAGAAGCGTATTAACGGATCCGGTGAGCTACCAAGAACTCCTAAGCAGAGCTACACCATGGGTCTCAATGATTAACTCTATATGCTATCCTTTAACCCTACCTGGAGGGAAAGTGTAATGACAACTATTGCCGCGATTCAAGGGGACGGATGGGTAGTTATGGGTGCTGACACCCAAGCTACGTATTATGAGTACCGTAAGGTGCAAATGACCGACCACAAGGTAATCGACAATAATGGAGTACTAATAGCTGGTTGTGGTCTTGGTCGAGGTATGAACCTCCTACAACGTGCTTGGAAGGCCCCAAAACCCCGCGCGAACGCTACTGTCGAACAATTGGATATATGGATGGTAAAGACATTCATTCCTGGGATGCGCAAGCTCTTCATTGACAATGGCTACGATATGAAGGATGATGGCGACTACGCACAATACGAGAACGTCTTCATTATAGCTGTCCAAGGATTTGTCTACATTATTGATGAGGATTACTCTTACGACCGAGATATCCGTAAATACATCACTTCTGGCTCCGGTGGCGACTTTGCCCAAGGTTCTCTCTATAGCTCCCTTAAAGCTGGGGGTAATAAGATATTTACCGATATTGAGTATGCTAAGAAGTCTATGCGTACTGCTATCGACGCCGCGAAAGAGTTTGACATTAATTCTGGTGGAGAGACACGTATTTACGTACAAGAAGCATAAAGTGTGGGAGTATATGGGTGTCCCAACGCGCATGGGACTATTAACCTCTCTAGAGAAAAGGTAAAACATGTCAAATCCAACAGATACCTCTGGTAACGTCGCTGTTGACTTCGTATGGGGCAACTTGCCTATACAGCCAGACGATCTTCGTCAATCCTCCCCTACTCAGACTGTAACAGTCGGTGGAGATCAGAATGTAGGATGGACCAACTACGGAACCATCGCATCTGCAAAGCTTCAAGAAAATTACACAAACGTAACCCTCAACAACCTTAGCTACACGGTTGCCCCTGATAACCACATAATTGCCAACGAGAACTGGGATTCATACCCAAGCGTTGATGCTCAAATTGGTGTTCTTCCAACTGCACCTGCATATGCTCCAATTACTTACCCATCAGGTTCTGGCGTAATTAGCTCATCAACTGTTGTTACTGTTCCTAACGTTGTTGGTGTAGGACTTCAGTATGCTGATGAAACCCTGCACGCTGCAGGTCTTGACGTTGTTGTAGCAGACACCACCTCAGGTGCTACTGCTGCTAACCACGATACTGTATACAGCCAGAGCGTTGCTGCTGGTGCTACCGGTATCACACAGGGTACTGCAGTTACAATCACCGTCTACAAGTTCCACGATGCAACTTCAAACCCATCAGGTAACTACAACGGATAATCAATAACTAAATAGCGTAAAGGCCGGGTGGAGAAATCCCCCGGCCTTTGGCATATGCTGTACAATTATTAGTGAGAGAATACACCTATGTACGGAGATACCCAGAATCATAAGCCACCTAAGGATAAGCACTATCGTCATGTAGGACGAACCGGTGTTACCGTGGGTGGCCTTCCTTATTGGGAGATGTTTAACGGTGTTAATTTTGGACCCAATTACGGTTGGGATGATGTAGACCCGCAAGTTCAACAGTCCGGACAAATCTCTGGTGAGGAGAGCAATGAGTCAGCAGGAACAGACACAGCTTCAGGATCAGACTCTGTGGGAAGCGCATCCACAGGAGAAGGAGTCGGAGCGGGTCCAGTGTGACGCGTGCTCGGCTAGAGCCCAAGTCATAGTAACATTACCCTATGGAACCCTGTCTTTTTGCCACCATCATTACAATCAACACGCTAATGTGCTTACAGAACAGGCTGGAGTTGCTAAACTTCTGAATATTTCCCAGGAACAGGAATAGGTTTGATATGCCACAGAATATTGTACAAGCAGGTGGGCGACGCCGTAGAGGCGGAGGAATAGCCGGACTTATCGGCAATGCACTGGGAATGCAGAGCAACATGCTCTTCCTTAATCAGCAAACTGAAGAGATGAATAAGCGTGCCCAAAATGAGGCATCTGCTAAGGCTGCTGGAGATATCGTAGCTCATAAAAAAATTACTGAAAATGCACAGAATGCTTTTATTAACCAGCAAGACTGGGGCCATGCTATACAGAATATGCCGCTTCCTGCAAATCACCCATTGCGTTCAAGCTTTACAGGTAAAGATACCAGTATCCTAGAAAACTTCCCGCATATTCCTGTAGAGGAATATACTACGGATGTAAAAGGAGACCCGGTTGGTACGGGCCGCTATATATGGCAACCACATATTCGTGATATTGACTTTGCACGAGTAGGTGGTGCAACAGTTGAGGCTGCTAAGGGAGCGGCTCAACAAAAAGCACGTGGCCGTTTTAGGCAAGAAACCTCACCTGTACAAGAGGATGTTAAAAGGGGTGCTTCACCCACAGTTAATCAAGAGACTGTTACCCCTGCCCCAACACAAACAACTAATGGACGAGTTGTTAACCCAAATTTAAATGAAATTGTTTCAAACATTCAATCTGCGGGACAAAATGCTACACAAGCACCAACAGTTATTCCTTCAGCACCAACTATGGGTGGGGGCACCCCTAGCCCAGTAACACCATCTCAACCAGCATCAACACCACGTGGTCAGCGTGTACCATTTCGTGCTAGACCAGCTAATGGATTTCGTATGGGAGGCAACCGATAATGGCAAAGAAAAAAGGCGCAAAGATTCCTAATCCGGATATAGCGGAGGGAAAAGCTAAAGCTAAAGCAGCTAAAAAAGAAACTGAAGTATCTAATATAGTTAGAGACTATGCTACTAAAAAAATTGCAAAGGCTGTAGCCCCATTAATTAAGACTACTGAGCCTGAGCCACAGGAAGAGCTGACTGACGAACAAAAAGCTGCAAAGCTAGAAGCAGAAAAAAAGAACATTGTTTCTACTCCCCCTAATGCTTCCGGTACTTTTGGTTCACTAGGTGAGAAGTCAACTGTTCCACGTAAACCAGCAAAGCTAGATGAAAAGTCTGCTGCAGCTGATTTGGCAGATGTAGCTGAAGGGCGTGCTGCAGAGCAAGCCGCTGCTGCTCTTGAGGTTACTGAGGCACGCCCAGGTGAAGAACTACCTACTGAGGTGCAGAACAGAAATGCCGTAAATATTGCGGAATCTAAGAAGATTGCTAAGAAGCGTGCAGAAGACGCCGCAGCTAAAAAGGCAGAAGTTATGTCTGCACCAGCTGCCCCAACAGTTGATCTAGATACCGCAGCATATGAAGAAGTTCCCGCTGGACCTACCCGACCAGGTAATGCGCCACGCCTTTCAACTTCTACTACATTTACAGGCCCTGATACTGCTAATCGTGGACTTAGTGAAGGACAAGAAGCTGCAGCAGCTCAGGCTACACAAGAACGTCAAGCTGCTTTTGATTTAGTAGACCCATGGCGTAGAGAAAACGCCCTTGCTGCATTTGGTGGAGAAGGAATTGAACTAAGTGGTGGTGAGCGTGCGGTTACAGATTCTCCTGAAATTATGGGTGCAGCTAGAGCTTTAGCTATTCAATCCCATAAAGCAAAGTATCAAGAACTTCTTAACCAGGCTGCGGATGCTGGTAAAAAGAAATATATCTTTAAGCAACAAGACTTTCAGCGTAAAGCAAAGCTACATGGCCCAGAACCAAAACCAGAAGATTTAACAGACCTTGCCCTACAGGGTAGCGAGCATCAACGTCATGCTCGTATTTTGGCGTATACAGGCATATCATATTCAGATCTTCAGCATTATTTGGGTACAAATGAAAAAGAACGCATTGCTCGTGGGAATGATCTTCATGAGCGCGTTATGCAAGATCAGCGCTCTCGTAACCGAATTGACGTAGTTGAGCCACGTGGTGGTCAAGCCAGCATGTTTAAAAACCCCGATGGTTCTTGGCGTGAAGATGTAATGTGGAGACATCCGGACGTTACTCAAGAAGATGGCTCATTGCACCCAGATTCTGGAAAACTATTTAAAGTATCTGAACAGCACCCAACTATGCTTAATGAGCTTGCTGATTCTGAGTGGGGCGGTAAAAGAACAGAACAACCATTTGAAGGTTTCGCTGTGCTTAAAGAAACCCCCGCACTTCCTGACTCTGTGCCAGCGTCTCAGCGTTTTCGCTATAGCGCAGAGAACATGGCTAAAATGGGTGACTACCGACCTGTTACAGGACATTTTGGTCACGTATTAGTAAAGGGTGATGAAACTCGCCCAAGCTATATTAAATTTGTAAAGCCACCACAAGGATACCTAGAAGGTAATCCAAAGGGTTTAACTTCAGCTGTTGGTGCTCTTGTAGAGAATGCTAAGGCTGGCGGCACTGCTACACGTGGTCCACTCAAGCGCTCTAACGCAGGAACTGCTGCAGCCGAACTTGTTGCAAATGCTGGGGGCACACGTCGTATTCCGTTTAGTTCTCCTTCTGATAACCCTAACTTTAGGGTTGGGCAAGAAGTTATTACTCAAAATGGTCTAGATACACCTATGACGCTAGACGAGCATGGTAACCGAGTTGCGGTACCACCTCGTTCTGGTAAAGCTGGTACAGGCCAAACTTATCTATCTCGTCAAACTTCTGATCTTACTCCTCTTTTCCGTTCTCCTGCAGAAGCATCTGCTGAAGCTATGGAAGCTCAAGGTACTGAAGACGCGCAGGGTGCCTCACAGCAGATTGAAGTAAATAAGGCGCTTGGTGATAGTTCACTCAATAAAAGCCGTATTGGTGGTGGAAATCGTCGTCGTGGCACCTTCTCAATGCTTCCACCACAATTTGCTAAGCAGGAAGTACTTCCAGGATTTGAGCACTGGGGTGGGGTTAGTGAGCATGTAGATAGTATGGGTGCTCTTGAAATAACACGCCCTAGTGGTGAAAGGGCAACGATTCCAGCTGTTCCAGCTGAAACCCGTTCAACAGGTCTTCCAGACTCTCGCGTTTTACGTCAACAAGCTGAAGCGCAGATGTCACAGCACTACGGCACTGAAGAGAACACTGCTGAAGCTGCAACGCCAAGTGAATGGAGTCAACCTCAGATTGACTTTAATGCGGGTGCGCCTGAAGGCTCTCCAAGTAGAGCTCAAGTTAGTCGTCAATGGTTGGGCGGAAATTACGATACGCCAAATAGCTCACGTACTTCAGAGCTACAACGCGTATCACAACAAGGTAACCC
>Ga0214171_1000442_pt1 | contig 14609 bp, 10 predicted proteins | sample TroBogEpilimnion_40_FD_153009 | JGI IMG/M metagenome (GOLD analysis project Ga0214171, IMG submission 153009) | Freshwater microbial communities from Trout Bog Lake, WI - 02JUL2007 epilimnion | ecosystem: Environmental > Aquatic > Freshwater > Lake > Epilimnion/Euphotic zone | place: Trout Bog... | reverse complement strand
CTTCAATAAGCTCAGCATGGCCCCCTACGGCCTGCGCGAGCGCCTGCTCTCCATGATCCGCAGCGAAACTGCGCGCGCGCACCAAGGCGAAGCCGCTGAGATCATGCTCAAGATGAACGCCCTCGAAGACCGCCAGATGATCACCGCGCTCTATGAAGCCTCTCAGGCGGGCGTGAAGATCCGCCTCAACGTGCGCGGCATCTGCTGCCTGCGCCCCGGCATCAAAGGCATCAGTGAAAATATCAGCGTCGTCAGCATCATCGACCGCTATTTGGAACACGCCCGCATCTTCTGGTTCCGCCAGGGTGGCAAGCCCGCCGTCTTCATCGCCAGCGCGGACTTCATGAACCGCAATCTCTCAAAGCGCGTCGAACTCCTCACCCCCGTCGAAGACCGGGAAGCACGCAAACGCCTGCAGCACATCCTCGAAGTTCACTTCGCCGACACTGCCCGCGGTCGCGTCCTCAAAGCCGACGGCACCTGGCAGCTCCCCAACGTCACCGCCTCCAAAGCCCACCGCTCGCAGGAGCAGTTCGCCCGCGAAATGATCAAGCGTGCGCGGCAGGCCAATGAATCACCTGACGTGCTCGTGCCGCACACGCCGAAGTGAGCCGGTCCAGCGCCTGAGAAACGCTGCTTATGGAACAAAATCATCGGGGGCCTGCATTGCAGGGACATCAATCGCAGCCAAGTCGCCGTCCAAGGTAACGAGGATGTTGCCACCGTGCGTGTCTGCACAAATCACCCGGTCAATAGCTCGGAACCAGACGTTATTCCCACGCCAAAAGCTGCGTTTGAAGTCGTGCTGGTTAAAAAATAATTCGATTTCATCCAACTCAGCGGGCCTGCCCTGAATCGCTTGTTGTGACGTGACGACTCGAACAAGCCCAATTCTGGGTTCCGTCACGCCTTCCAGCACAATATCATCCCCAAAAACACGATTCTGTAGTTGCAGGCGTTCGAGGTAACCGACCGGCATTGCTTCGCTGCCATCTGGCAACACCCCAAACGAATTGGCATAAGTTGCCTTCAACACACGCGGGTTCTCACCGCTAGATTTTGGAAACCACACTTCATGCTCGAAACCAAAGGCATCAGGCGGTCTGGTCAGGTCTTCGAAGTAACGAGGTCCTCCGCTGCTTTCTGCCCAAAGCCGGAGAGCTTCGATTTCGGCAGCAAGGCGTGTTGTTGCAAATAGACCTCCACCTCGGCGAATTGCTTCAGCGCCTCGGCGCGTGTTTTCAATGGCGACTTCAAGCGTGCCTGACGCATCTGGGCTGCAAATTTCTCTGGGTTCATGCTGCATCCTCCAACAGGTTGGTATCAGGGTAGTTTATTCAACAGAGTGTGCAAGTTCGCATGCGCGCCTCACGCCACTCACCACAGCGCCTTGTAAACCAGCGCCCCGACAATCCCACCAATAATCGGACCCACGACGGGAATCCACGCATAGCTCCAATCCGAACTGCCTTTGCCGGGAATCGGCAGCACAAAGTGCGCGAGGCGCGGGCCGAAGTCGCGCGCAGGATTGATGGCGTAGCCGGTGGGACCACCGAGGGACAGGCCAATCGCCCCCACCAGCAGGCCGACGAGTGCGGGCGCGAGGCCTTTGTCGAAGCCGGAATTAGGCACCAGATTGGCTGGCGAGAGGATCGCCAGCACACCCAGAACGAGCATTGCGGTGCCGATGATTTCGCAGATCAGATTGCCCACGGTATGACGGATCGCCGGACCGGTGCTGAAGACGCCGAGCTTGTCGCCTTGTGACTCGGTCACTGCCCAATGCGGCAGATAGGCCAGCCAGACAAGCACGCCGCCGAGAAACGCGCCCGCCATCTGCGCGGCGATGTAACCGGGAACCAAAGCCCAGTCGAATTTGCCAATCGTGGCCAGACCGATTGTCACAGCGGGATTCAAATGCGCACCACTGATGGCGTTCGTGCAGTACACCGCGACCGCCACCGCAAAAGCCCAGCCAGCGGTGATTACAATCCAGCCCGCATTGTTGCCCTTGGTCTGCTTCAGCAGCACGTTCGCGACGACACCGTCGCCGAGAAGAACAAGGATCATGGTACCGAGGAGTTCTGCGAGATTGGCGGACATGGCGGTGGTTGGATGGGTTGAATTTCCTCGCAAGCTATCGGGCCGCGCTAAAAAGAGCAAGCCTGGAGAACCGACTCACGGATCCGTGCCCAACGGCGACACATAATTCAGCGCGATGGTCAGGAAGAAATTGGAAATCAGCATCGTCAGCGAAGAGAACACCACGGCACGCGTAGTGCCAAGACCGACACCGACTGCACCGTCCTCCGCTTTGAGTCCCTGATGGCAACTGATCAGGGTGATAATGATGCCAAATACCAGTCCTTTGAACATACCTATACCCACATCCAGCACTTCAGTGTGATCCAAGGTGTGCTGCCAAAACCAGCCGCCCGGCACATCAAAACCATACACGATCAGCGCATAAGAGGCCATCAAGCCAAAGGCGATGCTTTCCGCCACCAGCAGCGGCATCGACACACACATCGCCAGAAAACGCGGCAACACGAGGTAATCCACCGGATGCACGCCCATAACGCGTAGCGCATCAATCTGCTCCGTGACTTTCATGGTACCGATGTCCGCCGCCATCGCAGCCCCCACACGCCCGGACACCATCAATCCCGCCAGCACCGGCCCAAGTTCACGGCAGAGCGCCACCGAGACAATGGCACCCACGGTCGATTCGATGCCAAACTCTTTGAACTTCGCAAATGACTGAAAGGCAAACACCGCACCAGTGAAGGCCCCCGTCACAACCACCACCAACTGCGATCCGTAACCAATCGCCACGATCTGCTCCGCCACCAGTTTCAGCCGCCATCTACAGCTCTTCAATCCAATCATCAGCTCCCCCATCAACCCGGCGAGCTGTCCCAGCCACGCCAAGAAAACAAGAAAACTCTTGCCCACGAAGGCCAGCCAATCCACGCGTCGCAGTGATTCCATGCCACCATGCATGCCGAATCCGCACGCGGCATGCAGTCATGGCCTTGTGCCTTTTTCGTCACGCACAGTCAGTCAGCCCGAGCCGCCTTCATACGCTCGTCATCGAGATCGAGCCGATACATCACCTGGTTGTAGTCGTAGCGTGGCGTGGCAATGGGATTGCCGGAAAACGTTTCAGCATACGTGCCTTGGAAATAGATGATGCGCCCGTCCTGCTGGTCGAAAAAAGCGTGGTGGCTAGGGTTGTAGAAGCTGTACTTCGGATGCGTGGCGATCTTCACCGCCTTGCGCCAGGGGCCTTCGATCTGCTTGGCCTCGACATACCAGACCTCCCCCAGGTAAGATTCAGCGCCATTTTCCTGCACCGCGATCATGACCCATCGTTCGCGGTGTTTGTTCCAATGCACGCTGCCAGCATGAAGATGCACCGCTTTGCCCGTCTGGGCATCCACCACCTGCATGCGCGCCTTGTCGGCAGACAGTTGCTTCGCCGCGATGAGTTTTTCCTCATCCTTCTGAGCCGTCGGTTTGAGCGCGTGCTGCCAGACATAGTCCCCCTGCTCCGGCGACCATGCCAGCGACTCGTAGGCAGAAGTGTTTTGCACGGAATCGTAGTTCGCCTTCACCCGCGTCTGACAGAAGGGTGTGGCAAAGTAAATCCAGTCACCGTCCGCCCCCTTGGCCAGCACGGCGTTGCCCTGCGGGTGTTGCCAGTCAAATTCATCTCCCAGCACCGTGGTGCGCTGAAAGCGCCCGCTTGATTCATCCAGCTTGGCCAGTCCATGCTCCAAGCGTTTGCCAAGATCTCGCCAGCGCGAGTAATGCGCCATGAGATGCTCCTTGTTTGCGGCATCCATCACCGTGTGCATGCCAAAGAGCCACACAGCACCGGGCTCCTCGACCGGCAGCATCTTTGCCACGCCTCCATTTTCATCGGTGAAGTATTCAAAGTGGATGCCTTGCTCGGGTTCGAGCCCGCCTTTGTCCGGCGCATCGCTCCACGCTGCCGTGGAGTGGTAATTGCCCAGCGGGTAGTTGGGCCGCAGCGTGTCACCAAAAATCCAGAAGTAGCGTCCCTTCCATGGCACCACCTGCACCGAGTCCTGCCCCACCACATCCGCAAACAGATTGGGACTCGGCAGCGGTGCCTCACGCCCTAGCAAGGTGCTGTCGCGGTAAATCCCCTGCCCCGTCAGCCGGCACAAGCGCTCCGCGATGTTGGTACGCAGCACCTTCACCTCCACGGACTTTCCCGCCACAGGCGTCAGCCGTACGCCGACAAAGCCAAACCCATCCTTCGGCAGTGCATACCCCGGCCCCTCAACACTGAAATACACCGCACGGTTCATCAGCCCCGGCTCGTCGAAGGCGATGCATCCCGCGCTATCCGTTGTCAGCGCGATGTGATTGGTCGTTTTCAGCGTCACCAGCGGCACACCGCGCCCGGTGCTTTCATCAATCACATGAATGCCAAAATAATCCTCCGGCGCAGCACTTAAAAGCGCTGGCAGACATAACAAAACCAAAAGCAACCGACGGAAAACCATGCACTTGGTTTACCATGAACAAGCGGCGCGAGGAAAGGACTAATTCGTGACGCTTGACACCCGGTTCCCAGATGCGAAGGCGCAGGGCATGTTTTTTGACACGCACACCCACCTCGGCAGCAAACAATTCGACGGCGATCTGCCCGCCGTCCTAGAACGCGCACGCACTGCCGGTGTCACCCGCATGGTGGCACCGGCCACCGATCTTGAAAACGCCCGCAAGCTCCTCGCCATCGCCGAACACGAGCCTGACGTGCGCGTGGCAGTGGGCATTCACCCCTGCGATGCAGACACGGTCGGCGGAGACGATTGGATCCACGAACTGCGGGAGCTGGCACGACATCCCAAAGTCTGCGCCATCGGCGAAATTGGCCTCGATTACTTCCATGCACCGCCAGAGCGCTTCACGCTTGCGGATTGGAAAGCGCACCAAGCCCGGGTTCTGACCGCACAGCTCGAACTCGCGACAGAACTGAAGCTGAACGTGATCCTGCACAACCGCGAGAGCTGGGACGATCTCACCGCACTTGTCCTGCCATTCAGTGATCGCCTCCGCGGTGTCTTTCACTGCTTCACCGGCACCCTTGAGCAGGCCCAGCCGCTGCTGGAGCGCGGCCACCTCATCTCCTTCACCGGCATCGTCAGTTTCAAAAACGCCGGCGTGATTGCCGAAACGGCGCGCCTGGTGCCAGCGGGCAGCTACATGATCGAAACCGATGCGCCCTACCTCGCGCCGGTGCCACATCGCGGCAAACGCTGCGAAGCCGCCTACGTGGCGGACACCGCACGTGCCATCGCCGCCCTGCGCGGTGAGACCGTCGAGAAAGTCGCAGCCGACACCAGCCAGACCGCCCTCCGTTTCTTCCACGGCTGGGATTGATCTCGGCCGAAAGCATTCCAACCTCACGTTCGTTCACTGCAACCACCATGAAACTGCTCCTCGCCGCATCCCTCCTGCTTGCTTCTCTGGCCAGCGCCGCTCAATTCACTGTCGAAAAAACCGCCACGGGTGGTGCCATCGTGAAGGTCGATGGGCAGGTCTTTGCTGAGTACATCGTCGATCAGGCGAACAAACCTTACCTTGCGCCAGTGTTCGGCCCAACCGGCAAACAGATGACGCGCAACTACCCGATGAAGATCGTCGAAGGCGAGCAGCACGACCATCCGCACCACCGCGGCATCTGCTTCGGCCATGAAGGCATCAACGGCGTGGAGTCCTGGGCCGAACAGGCCACCTTTGGCGCATCGGCCAAGACCGCTGGTCGCACCAGCAAACTGGGCAGCGAAAAACATCGTGAGTTCAAGACCCTTGAGGCCAAACCCGATTCCGCCGTACTCGTCTCCATCATTGACTACCTTGATCCCGATGGAAAAAAATACCTCGAAGAGGAACGCACCATGATCTTCCGCGCAGGCGAAGGCTTCCGTAGCATTGAGATGAAGCAGGTCCTCCTCGCCACCGATGGCACCGCCAAATTTGAAGACAAAAAAGACGCCGGACTCAGCATCCGCGTCCCTACTGAAATGGCGGTTGAAATTGAAAAGAACAAAAAAGGCAGCGGCCACATCATCAACAGCGAAGGCCTGACCGACGCTGCCGCCTGGGGCAAACGCGCCAAGTGGTGCGACTACTACGGCATCGTCGGTGGCGAACACGTCGGCGTGGCCATGCTGAATCATCCCTCCAGCTTCCGCTTCCCCACACCATGGCATGTCCGCACCTACGGCCTCTTCACCGCCAATCCCTTCGGCACCAAGGCGCTCGACAAAGACGCCCCTGACGGCACCTATGAACTCAAGAAGGGTGAATACACCCTGCTGCGCCACCTCTTCCTCTTCCACAAGGGTGATGAAAAGGAAGGCAAAGTGGCCGAGGCCTACGCGGCTTTCGCCAAGGAGTAAGTACACGGATTGAAAAGACGAGGCGAAAAAGGATGCATGGCGTTGCCGCCTGCTCTTTTTTCGCCTCATGCTTTTTCACCGCCTGCTCCTCCTTCTTGGCCTTGCCTCGCCTCTCGCTGCGGCAGATTTTGATCTCGTTGTTTACGGCGGCACACCCGCTGGATTGAGCGCCGGCATCATCGCCGCGCGTGAAGGGGCATCCGTTGTTGTCATCGAACCCACGAAATGGATCGGCGGCATGGTCACTGGTGGTCTCTGCGCCACCGATGTGGGCAAGCAGGAGACCATCGGCGGATTTCCACGCGAGTACTTCGCCAGAGCCGCTGCGGCGAAGCCGAACACCCCCATGTGGTATGCGGAGCCGAGCGTCCACCTGAGCACGTTTCAAACGATGCTGCAGGAAGCAGGCGTGAAGGTGGTCACGGCACAGTCACTCAAGTCGATCACGCAGGAGGGCGCGCGCATCACCAGCCTGACCACCAGCGACGGCACAACCTATCACGGCAAGGAATTCATCGACGCCACTTATGAAGGCGATCTCATGGCGGCTGCAAAGGTCAGCTACATCGTCGGACGTGAGAGCACGGCCCAGTATGGCGAGCCGCTCGCGGGCTATCACCCGATGTCCATCCGTCCGCGCACCGTCGAAGTGATGGAGAGCGACTGCCCGAGCATCGGCGGCAAAGGGCCAAGTTACATTCACGGTACGCCTGCGAGCATTTCAGGGCTCGATGCGCAGGGAAAACCCATTTTCGGCGTCTTCCCCGATCCGAAGCATGTTCCCGGCAGCGCGGACAAGCTCACCCAAAGCTATAACTTCCGCATCTGCGTTACGCAGCGCGCAGACATCCTGGTCCCCTTTCCGCAGCCAGCGAGTTACGATCCCGCACGCTATGAGCTGCTGCTACGTCTGATCAATGCCTTCCCGGGCATTCGCTTTGGCCGGTTGTTTCATCTCGGCAAAGTCGCCAACGGCAAATACGACCTCAACGCCCAGGGCTTGTTCTCCACGGACTATCCCGGAGCCAACTTCGACTACCCCGATGGCGATGCCGCCACACGCGCACGCATCTGGCAGGACCACACCGACTTCATTCAGGGCATGCTGTGGTTCCTCGGGCATGATGAACGGGTGCCGCAAAACCTGCGCGAGCAGACCAACTCTTGGGGCTTGTGCAAAGATGAGTTCGCCGACAACTCCCACTGGCCCTACGCACTGTATGTGCGTGAAGGCCGCCGCATGATCGGCGAATACGTCATGGTGCAGAAGGATCTGCAAACCGACATCTTCAAGGATGACGCTGTCGGCATGGGTTCGTTCCTGATCGACTGCCACATCGTACAACGCATTCTCGCCGAGGATGGCACCGTTCGTGATGAAGGCAGCTTTCAAGACACCCCAGCTCTGCCCTATCAGATCCCCTATCGCAGTCTGACGCCCAAGCGTGCCGAGTGCGAAAATCTGCTCGTCCCCGTCTGCCTCTCCGCCAGCCATATCGCTTACTGCTCGCTGCGCATGGAGCCGGTGTACATGGCGCTGGGCCATGCGTCCGGACTTGCCGCCGTGATGGCGATCAAGGCAAAGACTCCTGTCCAAAACATCGACGTGCCCGCCCTGCGGAAAAAGCTGCTCGAACAAAAGGCCGTGCTCGAATTGGCCGCGCTCAAAAACATGGTCCGCTCCGCGAAGCTGCCCGGCATTGTCATAAGCGAGCAGGACGCCGAACAGATCGGACACTGGACTGGCAGTTCTTACGGCAGTCCAGTCGATGGTTCGAGCATCCATGACGGCAACACCGACAAAGGCGGTAAGAGCGTCATCTATCGACTGAAAATCCCAGCTTCAGGCAGATATGAAGTGCGCGCATCGTATGCCGCTGCGCCAAACCGTGCCAGCAATGTACCGGTGAGCATCGAGCATGCGGGAGGCACCAGTACGGTGCTCGTGAATCAACGCAAGGCACCGCCCATTGACCAGCTCTTTGTCAGCCTCGGCACCTTCACCTTCAAGGCAGAAAAACCCGCCATCATCACAATCAGCAACAAGGACACGGATGGCATCGTCGGAGCCGATGCGGTGCAGTTGATCGAGGTCAAATAAGAGCGGTGACGGATGAACCCAGGTTCATCCGTCACGTTTCTTGAAGTCAAAGCCTTCGCTTCACACACCCAGCAATTCGCGAGCTTCCGCCTGTCCTGGCGCGGGACGGCCAAACTCGCTGGCCGTCACACGCGCAAGTGCCGTCAGTTGACGCCAGCGGAAGGCGGGACGGGTGCGGTGAAATTCATCCCAGGTGGTCTGGAAATACTTCTCCGCGTGCAGCGCGCCATCTTCACTGACGGCGTAGCGCAGCAGGGTTTTGAACACGACCTCCGAATCCATTCCCTGCATGCCGCAGCGGTGTACCACGCCAGCGGCATGAGCCTGGAGATTCTGACGAATGTTCCCGTCGAGCTCAGAAAGCAGCTTCGCCTGATCCGTCCCCTGGCTGATGTATCGCTTCGGCGGCATGGGCTCCCATTCGAGGAAATGCTGGCCGCTGCTGGTGCGATCATGCGCCACCTGCCAGGCACCGAGAATGAGGCAGGCGAAAACATTCCGCCCTTTGCTGACCTGCGAGAGATTGCGCCAGGCATGGACCGAGTCGCTGGCATGTACGCCGACCGAGTCGCCATGCACACTGCCGGGCGGTTTGCCCGGCGCTTCCCACTCCGGCGGCCGACCATGATCACGCAGCACGAGTTGATTCGCCGCCAGCGAGATCGCCTCGCCGATTTCATGCGGATCAAAGCCTTCCGCCAGTGCCGCAGCCACCGCACCTGCGGCAACCTCCGGCGTACCGCTGAAAATAGTCATACTGAGCTTTTCCACCACCGCGTCCTCCATGGACTTGGTACCAGGGTCACGTCCCATGAGCTTGTGTTCATCCAGCAGCTTGGTCAGCGCCTTGCTGTGCTCTTCCCACTCAGGCCTGCGATAATTTTCCGAGTTCAGGCAGTAGCGCAGCGACATGCGCAGCAGCGTGGTCGCATGCTCATGGCCCACGACATCGAGAAGATCCCAGGCGCGGTACGGCAGCACGGTGCGGTGCACCTCCGGATTGTCCTGCACACATTCCAGTAGTGCATTGAAGCCGTCGTCCGCGCTGTTTTGCATCATCGTGGCAAAGATTTTTTCCGCGCCCGCAGTGTCCTTGCGTTTCACTGTCTCATGTAACTGTGCGGCAGTCGGCTTGTCCGTGCCTGCGGCCACCGGATGCAGCACTTCGTCACTGCGCCCGCCATTCTCCTGCATGCGGTTGGTGTTGCGGTAAAGCACCTTAAAGACCGGCAGCGCCTGCTGCTGCTCTGGCATGAACCCGGACATTTTTAGTGACGGACTCAGCGCCATCAGCGTGTGAAAGCCGATGTAGTCCTCGCCGCCGAAAGTTCGCGCGTTCGCCAGCACACCTGCGGCCACGAGTTGCTTCAATGACGTCCCAGCTTTGAGCTTCGCAGCCAGCGCCGGCTGCAGTTTCGACACCGGCGTTTCCTGCATGAAGCAGACCAGCGCCTCCATGTCCCCAAAGTTCAAAGCGGCGGATGGTTCCCCCGCGTGAGCGGAGGTGATGCCGAACTCAGCTGCGAGCGCGGGACCGATGGTGGCTAACAGAGTGCCCTTGCTCACATCGGCAAGGAACGCACGGCGGGACTGCAGTTCATTCATAATGACCTCCTTGGTTGGGGTTGTATCGAGTGTCCTGATTTGCAGGAACGAGGTCAATGCCCAATTTGGAGGCGTTTGAAAGATCGCTACCGGCTAACCTTCATCTCCGCGAACTCCGCCCAGCAGGCGCGCGTCGGTGCCCATGAGGCATCGCCCCCGCCGTGAAAGGTTTCAAAGTAGAGGCCATCCACGCCAAAGCTGTCCACCGTGCGCCATTCCATGTCGGTTCGTTCCACCATGGGTTTCTCATCGATCCAGACCCGAAGTGTTCCATCGCGCTTGCCCACGGCATTCATCGTCACGGCGATTCGTACTTTGACCGGAGTCTCCGTTGGGAAACGGAAGGCAGCAGGAAAGGCAAAGCTGTCGCCATAATCACCCTTTTGATTCTTGTGATAGATGTAGGCCTCGCCACGTCCGTCTTTGCGCCACATCAGACGTGCTGAGAAGCCATTCGTGCCCGTGGCCCGGCGGCCGCCACTGACATTGTCCGGCCCTCCGCAAAGTCCGGGCAGCTTGCCGCCTTTGACGAAATCGAAATCCTTGCTGAAACGCAGCATATAGCTCAGCTCCGCCGCCTCATGCTTGCCAAACGGCATGCGCCAGCCCGCGCCCCCCTGCTCAGGACCGATTCCCCCAACGGCAAAATTCACGCGCAGCCATTTCAGCGCATTGTTTTCGACCACAGCGACGCGCCCTTGAGCAATGCCGCCTTCAAATCCACAGCCTGGCCAGTCATGCTTCCACCGCTTGATCGTGTAGGGGCCGGGCTGGCCTGCCAGTGTGATTGCCAATGGCAGCTCAGCCGCTAATGCAGCATGCATCGATACTATCAGAATCCATGGCAGCAAATGCATGCACTTGGAATAACACAGCAGTGCTTTGAAGACATCCAAAATCATGCCTGATTACCCTATCGGTTGTGCGCCAGCCTCCAAAACTTGTCCATTGAGGGCAAAACTCACTTGCGCAGAGCCCAGACGCGATTAAAACTCCCTCCCTCCAACGCTGTTTGGTTTCAAACATGCCTCCGTAGCTCAGTTGGTAGAGCAGTTGACTCTTAATCAATTTGTCGTAGGTTCGAATCCTACCGGGGGTACCATCCAAAGCAGGATGGTCTAGAGCTCAAAACTCGGCATTCACCACCGGGCGCACGCTTTTGAATGCCTCGGCGTACTTGGCCCCACAAGCCAGCCCACGATAGCGGGCAAGCACACTTTTGGTCTCCATGGCGGCATCCGTTTTGGCGGGGTCGTAGTCCTCTTTGCGCACGTAGGCCATCAGCCGCCCCAGCCACTCATTCGCAGCAGGCCACTCACTCGAAACATCGACATAGGTGTCCGGCTCGAAGCCGATCGTATGCCCAGGGCCGTTGTCATACCAATAAACCCGTGAGGGCGTCTTCACTTCCTCGCGCCCGAGCAGGCGTGCCGGTTGATACAAGGCCGCATGGCAAATGGCGCTGGCGGCCTCGTGGTCAGGATGGCGGTCACGCGGCCAGAGCATGAAAGCAGTGTCCGGTTTCACCTCCGCCACGACTTCCGCCACGGCGCGCTTTGTTTCGAGCGTCGGCTCGAAACCCAAGCTCTTGTAGTTCAGAAAGCGCATCTCGATGCCGCGTTCGGCCGCCAGTTGTTTCGAGAGATCCAGCAGGCCTTGCTCCCGGCCTTTGACCGGCGGCCAGTTGGTGTAGTCGCCGATCAGGCTGAGAATGACCACTCGCTGATGTTTCTGCACGGCCCGCAGCAATGTGCCAGGGATGCCGAAGGGACAGTCGTCATAATGCGCGCCGATGGCCAGGATGGTACGTGTCATGTGGGAAATTGGTCACAGGTCCCCGCGAGCGCAAGCTGGCGCTTCAGCTTGATGCAAACCAGCAATAATCATACCAGGAGGGTTTATTTGGATATACCTTTATAGATTGTAATTTTCATTGCATAAATGAGTCGCAAAGATCATATTCAAGATGGATGGGTCGAGTCGAAGCCCATTCACAAAATTTCCATACAAACACGATGAAGTTATGATTGAAGAGCCTCAACTCTTTGGATCCCTCGCCTTGGCGAGCCATCGCGATGGCTCACCAATCAAGCTGCCGCGCGCGCAAGACGAAGTGGTCATGCTGGCCTTTGATCAGCAGAACAGCCGTTTGGTGGAACTCCATATCTTTACTGGCAAAGTTGCCCCGGCTCCGACCCCAAACCAGCCCTACGCCGCGAGACGCTGGATCAAGCCCGTGAGCTGGCGGTCACGTGGTCAATGGACGACCTCACGGCTTGGCGAACGCAAGTCCCAGCCCGGCGCTGGACGCCGCCCCCTCCGCAAGTCACGGGTTCGTGCCAGGTACCTCCACCGGTTTTACGAGCCCAAAAACACCTTCGAGCAGGCTGCGGTGAAGCCAGCCATCGTCGATGAAGAGCAGCAGTTCCGCACATGTGAACTGCTGCGCTTGGCAGCAGGTGCACGCGGCCATTGCTTCATGACGATTCTCGATGTCGGGGTGGATGACGGGATGGCTTACTACGTCACCAACCTCAATGACGGTGAGTTCGTCCAGGATTATGTCCGCAGGCGCGGAGCCGTGCCCACCGTGGCATCGCTGGCGCTGGTGCATCAGCTTCTCCAAGACCTGGGAAGAGCCGAGGAACAGGGACAGTTGCTTTCAACCGTGAGTCTGGACCAGGTGCTGGTCACCTCCCAGGAAGAGGAGTATTTGCAACTGCTGCTGTTTGACTATGGGCTGTCACAGCCAAGGTCCGAGGCTTTCGGCCAGCACAGTTCGCGGCTCGTGAGCGAAGCCTGCCGATTGCTGTTTCTGCTGATGACCGGACAGGCCTATCAGTGCGGAAATCCTGATGACTTCGGCGTCATCGCGGAACTGCCATCGAGCCTGCGTTTCGTCATCAAATCGGTCCTGACCCACCCGGCAGCTCATTCGATTTCAAGAAAGACACTGCGTGACGAAGTTCGTGAAGCGATGTGTTCGCATGTGAACCTGGTGCAAGCGCGCAATCCCAAGCTGCTGCTGGTGGCAGAGCCTGCCACGCTGCCCGTCTCACACTTGCAGGCACTGCTGTTGGGCGATATTCCGCTGAAAACGATGTTTGGCGCGAGCTTTCGGATCGAGAACCCGGAACGTTCAGGCTGCCATCCCTTTGCCATTCCGGCAGTCAACGTTTGCGCTGAACAGCAGGTCACACTGCATCTGCTGCCCCCCGAACGGATCGTACAGAAGTCTGACCACGCGGTATTTCCCGCACAGGCCTGGCGGCAGAATCCTGCAAAGCAGGCCAACCTCCTGCCCATGATGAGTCTGTGGCAAGGCCCTGATTGGGCGTTCCTTTCCGAGGCGCGTGAGCCAGGCATGAGCCTCAGCGCCCTCATGGCGAAACGCGGCACGCTCAATCCCGGAGAGGTCACCACACTGCTGTGGCAGATCCATGCTGGATTGGAACAGGCAGCGGAAACCGGCGCGCAGCGGGTGGACCTGGATCCAGGCAACATTCAGCTTTGTGTCGGCTATGACGGGCCTGTCTTGCCCCGTGATCTGGAGCGGCTGCATCAAAAGCGGCTGGAGGCCTGGCCGAAATTTGTGGTGAAACTCCGCCTGCACAAGACGATGCGCAGCTTGTGCAAACCACGGCTGATCGACCTGAAGTCATCGGAGCACATTGCGGCGCATGAAACATGCGAGTTCTCTGACCGTGAACAACTTAGCCGCGCATTCATCGGCCTGGCGACCTATCTTGCCACTGGGGAAGGTCAAATGCGGGAAATTACCGAGTTTCCCAGCAGCACGCCGGAACTGGCGGCCAGCTACCTTCAGGAATGCCTTCAACGTGTGCTGAGTGGCAGCGCCGTGCCCTCTCCACACGACTTCACAGAACAACTCTCCCATCTTCTGACTGCAGCCAGCGCTGAACTGGACTCTGTGGAAGACCCGCTTGCCGAGCCTGACCCGCTTGCCACGCAAGAAATGGCCAGCGCAGGTTTTGTCTCTGATTTTGAAGAAGATTGGACCCCGGCAGATGTCCCGGTGGAAACCCCTGTGGTTCACACGAGCAAAACCCTCCTCCTGGCTCCAGTCGGTGAGGACATGCAGACACTGGATTTCCATCGTCCATCCCCGACCCAGTTCAGCTTCCCATGGGTGGCCCTCGCCGCGACGGTCCTGCTTCTGGGGGCTGTGGCCTGGATGATCTTCGGTGACTTGCCCGAAGCCAACGCGGTGACACAGGCTGCGGCGCCGTCATCACCTCCGCAAAAAGCTGTCGCAGCGGCGGCGGTCGCTGAAGCTGCGCAAAAACCCGCAGCCATTCCGCCCGCTCAGGAGCTGCGTCAGTCCATCATTCACAAAACCCCCGCTTTTGTGGCGGCAATCTCCAGTCTCCCTCCATCCTCATCACCGGTATCAGTGGCGGAGGTTGCGGAGCCCCTCCCACAGCCAGTTACGCCACCACCAG
>Ga0214171_1000433_pt1 | contig 14782 bp, 20 predicted proteins | sample TroBogEpilimnion_40_FD_153009 | JGI IMG/M metagenome (GOLD analysis project Ga0214171, IMG submission 153009) | Freshwater microbial communities from Trout Bog Lake, WI - 02JUL2007 epilimnion | ecosystem: Environmental > Aquatic > Freshwater > Lake > Epilimnion/Euphotic zone | place: Trout Bog... | reverse complement strand
GGCATCCCCTGGATTTGCCGGGTCGTAGTTGACGGTATTTGTCTGTGGAACTGGGTTCCCCGTAGAATATTCTTTGAGTGTGTATTGCTTCCCACTCACCGTATATGTTGCGACAGATGTACACGTGTTGGAAGTACATGTGGTACCCGACAGTGTTGTCGAAGCTGTTCCCGTGTGTTTATCTTTGAGTGATGCATTTATGGTCACACCTCCTGATGCGCATAAACTTAACGCTAAACACACGGCGACAGCAAACCCGAATTGAGCACGTACTTGACCGACATTTGCAAGACCGGTGTACACCTGGTCCATAATCTAGTATTTACTTGGAATAAATCTCACGAGCGCGGGTCAGCAGCTTCCCCTGCACCAACGCAAAGCCCTTGATGCCTAGCTCCTTCTTGGCCTTTGCGACCGCCTGAATCCAAGGGTTCTTCTTCTCATCCTTGGCCTTCTTCTTGGACACAATCTCACCGTCCTTCATCTTCAGGTCCTTCTTGGTCAGACCACCAGCCGTGTGGGTTGCGTTGCCGTGGTACACCTGGGCGCGGGAACCAACAGTCATTTACCTTTTGTTTTTATTTTTTTTGGGAGACTTGAGATGGGCTGGAAGCTTGTTATACATGGATGCGAAGACAATTTGATTTAAAATTGCATCGAGACGTTTCTTGGTGAGACGGCGGGAATTTGACGCGGACTTGGCGATGGACAGGGCGCGGGTACGATTGGGTGTGGAAGGCATTCCTCTGGTATTACACTGCGAAAATACGCTTGAGCGTCTGGATATTTATCCGCGTGGTCTTCGGCGCATTGGGGACCTGCTCCATGATACGGGGGTCGTTGAGCACCTCGGCGCATACCCTTGCCTTACCCTCTTGCAACTGCATGATGCTCTGCTCGACCGAGTGAAGGGGGGTTCCACCCTCTTCACTCCCCACATAGATGAGCCTCCGCACGACCACCTTGCGCGTCTGACCCGTACGGTGTGCGCGGCCGATCGCCTGCAACTCAGTCGCCGGGTTCCAGGTGGGCGCGGTGATGTAGACGCGCGTCGCCTCCTGGAGGTTGAGGCCAACGCCACCCGCCTTGACCTGGATCAGGAAGACGGCGCTCTGGTCTGCGTTTTTGAAGGCGGCAATGCGCTCCTCGCGAAGGTCCTTGGACACGGACCCGTCTATTCTAAAGACGGGGATGGACTTGGCTACGAGTTGCTCTTGGATATAGTCCATCTCACCCATCCATTGGGTAAACACCAGTGCCTTTTCTGTGGGGTGTGACGCAATCATCTCCAAGAGCGTCTCCATCTTGCGCGACCTCCCCGTCCACGGCTCGGGGTCGATGCCCTCCTTGATGGCCATCCCATCCAGGTACAGCTGAGGCCACGTCATCACCTGACGCACACGCAGGAGACACTCGAGCAACTCCATCTGGTGCATGGCCACATTTCCCGACTTGAATATCGACTTGACCGTCTCATGTCCGTGGTCAAACACGTCACGGTACAAGTCCGCCTCCTCGGGGTACATTTCCAGCTCGACATTCTGGAAGTCGCACGGCGGAAGCTCGAGGCGCACCGAGTACTTTGCCACGTCAGCTTTGGTTCGCCGAAGCACGTACTCGGCGCGCACGTGGTCCGTGTATCCCTGGACAATGTCCTTGGGGATGCCCACAAAACCACATAAAGTCACAAAGTCCTTCATGGAGTTAAAGACCGGTGTGCCCGTCACGACCCAGCGGATCGGGGCGCGCAGGGCGGAACATGCGATGGTGGTTTTGCTCTTGCGATTGCGGATCTCGTGACCCTCATCCAGGATGACGCGATCCCAGTTGATGCGCAACAGGGGACACAACGCGCCACCCTTGCGCTCCGGAAGCACCGAGTAGGGCGCCACCATGACGTCAGGGAGGTGCCCATCGGGCAAAGTGCGCTTGGGCCCGTCAAACGCGCCAACACTCAGGCTCGGCGCAAAACGGCGCACCTCGGCACACCACTGACCCACGATCGACTTGGGAACGACCACGAGCGTACGCGGTTTGGGGTTGATGAGCATGGCGGCAATCAGCTGGACCGTCTTGCCTAGTCCCATCTCGTCACACAAAAACCCACCTGGAAGGGAACTTGCAAGTTCCCGTTGGACGAGCCACTTGACCCCATCGTGTTGATACGGAGCGATGAGGCGGGTACGGAGCGCCATCTGTCTGATTGGCCCTCACTTGGTCTGAGAGGGCTTGGCGGGGACAGGGCAGGTTTTTTGGACCTGGGTCCTTTCCGTGAGCGCCTCCTTGGCACGAACTGCCTTTTTCGAATAGATGTTGCGTTCGCGGTGTTTCTTGGCAGATTGGCGCTTTTGGTCACGGTGCGATTCCATACTGGTCATACTATAGGGTCTCTAAACTTGACGTGGACAGGACACGTTTTTTACGTGTCCCGGGTCGAGCCGTAGGCTCTCCTCACAAATTTTTAGTCTCCGTCTCTAGTATGGCAGGCAATGAAGCCCTTGTAAACCGAATAGTTGAAATCATAAAATCACACGTAAACCCGAAACAGGGCCTGTCGAATCTGAGTCGGAACCAGAATATTGCACCGGCAATTACAGAAATTATCAAGCGGAGTATTCCCGAAGCACCCAAGGTTGTTGCTCAGGCCCCAACCGATGATGTTGTGCGTGCAATTGTCAATGCAATTCGCAAAGGAATTCCGGTTCACAAAGATGTCATGAACGCAGTGGTCGAGAAGAAACCGGGTTTGTTTCAAAAATTTGCAAATCTTTTCCGTCCTAAGAATAAGATGCCTGTAAACGGGCCCAATTTTCTGAATGCAAACGTAAATAGTCAGGGGAAGTTCAAACCCCCGCCACCAGGATACACTTTGACAACGCGGAACGGAAAGACGGGATGGTTCAAGAATACAGGTCCTTCAGGACTCATTGGACCCGTTGGGCCACCCCCACCGCGCAATTACACGAAAATGAGTATTCGCGAACTTTTGGACGCGCTACGAAAATACCCTGAGAACCGTTCGGCGATCACAGAAGCACTCCGAAAGGCGGTCGAGAAGGAGATTCGTGATCTTCGGTACGAGTATAGTCGGTCGCGCAGGGTCCGTAAGCTCGGCGACCTCTTGCGCCTTTTGCCCCGGAACTATGGTGGTCGTCGGAACGCATCAAGCATGGTCGTAAACGATGTGCGTGAAACTCGGAACAACCGTGAACTCTCTAATTTGCGTTCAAATTTGGGAAGTGTTCCGAACGAGAACATTCGTCGGGCTTTTGAGAACCAACGTCGACGGTTCGAGCGGAACAAAACCACCACGGAGACGGGTCGTGGACGTGGAGCTAGTCGATACACACCTTCCAGTCGGTACGTGGAGAGTAATAACAGACGTGTAATGAACGTGGATAATCAGCGTGAACTTATGGAGATTATGCGTCGACGACGTGCAGCTCGCATCGGTGGAGGAGGTGTGGAAGGAGGGAACGGCGGGGGTGGCGAAAACAGGGGCGGTCAGCCGCCACCCCTTCCCACAAATCAACAGCAAGCCATCAACAATGCAGGAGGTGTGAATACAGCGTTGAACACAGTCGCTCAAGTTCCAGGAGGTGCACCCGAAATTGCCAAGGCGGCCGAGGCCTTGAACGAGTCCATGGGAAACACGACGTATGCTATTCGAGTCAAAGGGGTAAGCCCGGAGGCTGTGAATGCCGTCCAAAAACTCGGCGGACCAAACAATGCGGTCATTGTATTGAAAGGTCTGAATACCATGTCGCAGACTCACGAGACGCGAAAACGCAAAGCCATGCGCCGAATTGCACGCCCGAAGAAAAAGAAGACAAAGGGTGTTCGCGTTGCTGAGTTGAACCGCGTGATCAATGCCGTCAAGAAACAACGTCTGATTTCTCTCGTCGCACACAACGTCACAAAAACGCATAACATCCACCCGAACGACGAGAAGCTCAAAAAGTATTACAAAAAGGTTCTCAAGGCGAATATTCTCCGAACGCCTTTTGCCAAGATTGCCAAGAGTGCTGCGAAAAAACGCGAGTGAGGGGTCCTTAAAAAAACGTGTCCTCTCCACCTTAAAGGGGTAAAGACTTTGAGAAGTGTAGAGCAAACGTGAGAATGAACTGCACAACCTTCGACTATATTCAGAACCTCCATGCGATTCGGTCGCGTCTTGTGGAGGCCCCGAGTCGCCCAGCGCCGTCATGGGTCCGGATCACAACCATCACCATGTGTTCCAAATTTCTTCAGGATATTGACTTGCCAAAGTTCAAAGCAAACTTTGCCAAGATTGGTTCGGTCACGGTACGTCGACGAGGGTCGCGATTCAGAGGCTTTGAGTGGAAGATGAAGGACACAGCCTTTTATAACCAAGTCACAATTGGCTACGAGGACGTGTATTCACGCAAAAGCATCAAGCTGTTCCCGAACGGGTCGATTCAGGTCGCGGGGTGTTCGGACCTATTCGACTGCAAACGCATCTTGGCCCAACTGTCCTTTATTTTGAAGGTGGTTCTTGAGTTGGACGCGCTTCCGCCGACCCAGGAGGCGAGTATCAAGATGATCAACACCAACTTTTCTTTGAACTCGTCTGTCAATTTGAACAAGGTGATTCAGAAGTTTTCGAGTAAGCCTGGCTTCAAGGTGACCTTCGACCCTGACAGGTACAGTGCTGTGAAGGTGAAGTTTTCCCCCAAGCCCGGGCAAAAGCAGGTGACGGCCAGCATCTTCAGCACGGGCAAGATTATCGTAACAGGAGCGCAGACGCTCGACGAGATTGCAGGAGCCTACGAGACGATCAACAACGTGATCACGCCAGATGCACTGGTCAAACCGGTCCCAGAACCCGAGTTGTTCGACAACATCATGGGCGCAAGTTTCGCAGAGTGGAACCAAGTTTTGCAACGGACTCGTGACAAGAATAAAATGTAATCGAATAGTAAATGTCTCAGCGTTATGGCATGGCCGATGGTCGGTGTCTGACCGAGTTTACCTCGAATCGCATTCTGAATGACCAGATTATGGCCGAGAATAAGGTGGCGTTCCAGGATAACTACAAGTACCGTTCTCTGCTTCAGGCCAAGGGACCCGAGGCCTTTAACTTGCCCTTGAAGAACGCGGCGTGCCGTACCGGGCAGGTGGTTGTTCTCGTCGAAAATGAATAAAATCTATATATAAATTAAATGCCAAGCTCCGTGGTTATCATCGGCGTGGTCGGTATGTGCTGCATTCTTATTGTTTTAGCAACGGTTCTCGGCGTGTATTACGGAGGCGTTGCATGCCCGGGTTTCGGATCCAAATGCGCACCTTCCCCAGGTCCCGCTCCAGGTCCCGCTCCAGCGCCAACGCCAGGTCCCGCTCCAGGTCCCGCTCCAGCGCCAAGTCCCACGCCTTCCACAACTTCAAGTTATGAACCCGAGCCTTACTTTAAGGAGTAATTCGTATATAAAATATGAAGGTCGTGATTGACGGTAACATTGGGTCAGGAAAGACGACTCAATTAAATCTCCTTGAAAAAAGGGGATACAAAGTTCGCCGGGAGCCCATAGATGAATGGCCTCTCGAGGAATTTTATAAAGATCCAAAACGTTGGTCATTCTATTTCCATATGGTTATTCTTCAGACACTTCGACCTCTCAAGACACAGGAGACGGTTGTATACGAACGGTCGCTCCTCAGTTCCCGATGGGTCTTTTGGCCCGTTTTGCGAAAGCAAAACCTTGTGACTCAGGAAGAGGACAAAACATACTCCCAATTTTACGAACAATACGCATGGTTTCCAGACTTGTATATTTTCCTTTCAAAAACACCGGACCTGGCATGGGAACACATTCAGACTCGGCACCAAGCGGGCGACTCGGGAGTTACACGAGAGTATTGGCTTGAACTTGACGCTGAGTACCAAAAGTTGATACATAACGTCCCGTGTAAAGTTCATATTGTCAATGCGAACAGAAGTGTGGAAGAAATCCATCAAGAAATCTGTGAGATCCTAGTAGAACATGAATTGCTCGGCCCTTACGCGGAATGGAACAAAGTGCAAACAAAAGGCGGTCGAAAACGGGATGTGCCGTGCACACCTTTCCAACACATGTGCTGTGTGTCTTGAAGAGACCAAGCGGAACGATAAGAAACTCAAGTGCAAACACATGTTCCATGCCAAGTGTATTATGAAATGGTTTGAGACAAGCATCGAGTGTCCCCAGTGTCGCATGGAACAGGACGATGACCCCATCGTCGTGTTCCGCAAAAACGTCGAGGAAAACATACGTGAAAAGTACCGTGACGCCGTTCGGTCCCTTCAAGAGGAGATCCGGGTTCTCGAGGCAGCGGCGGCGCGTAGGCCCCGCTAAAAAGTAATACAGGACTAAAATAATGACCGACCCCCGCCGATGTGGAGCATGTACTCTCACAGGGGGGACGTGTAAAACAATTGTACGGGACGGACAAGAAAGGTGTTGGCAACACAGTGGCACTCAGTGCTCAGTCTGTCTTGCCAACATGGGGGGTCAAAGCGTCACACGAAAGCTTGGGTGTGGTCACGAGTTTCACGAAAGGTGTCTGAACCGTTGGAAACTGACGTGTCAGGAAACACCCACGTGCCCCATGTGTCGTGAGCCCTTTGATGTTCCGACGTACAAGTGCCGACTCATTATCGAACGGACATCTGACGCGTTTCGAAATATATCAGACTTTGAAACTTCGAATATTTCAAGTATATTGGATGGGTTTGGTCTTCAGTTTCGGGAACTCATTCCGCAACAGGGAGGTTTCATAACTGATATTCGGTTTGACATAGATCCCGAAGAAACGCTCAGGGACGTTCTCAGAGGACTCGGTTTACCCGCCCCACCCGAGAATTTGTAGGAGGAACCTTGTTAAAGTTCTGACCCGAGTTCCCCCGATTACTGTTCGTACCCGTCTTGGCAAACCCACGTCGGACAGCATAGGCCGAACAGAACTTGGTATAGTGAAATCCAGGTTTGTAGCTCCGGTTCGCCTTGCGAGGGTCGGCAATTGTCTTTCCGGACGCATCAACGAGGAGAGGCCCACCGGCCCAGCCCGTCTTGTGACTCCACAATTTTACAGGAATTTCAATCACTTTTCCCGGAGTCAAACGCGAATTGTTTGATTGGGCGTTGTATCGTTGAAGCACTTTGAGTGCATCCTTTTGACGCGTGGCCCTCTGAGACCTTTGAAGAGCCATGATATTGTATCGTCCCAGAACGTGGAGGTCGGTATTTTTGTTTGCAATTCGACCGTTATTTGCATTCGCGGATGGTCGCCCCTTTGCCAGAGCCATCAGGATAACTTTGGGCGTGACTCGGAAGAACTTGGCCAGGCCAAGGACTGTGTCACCCGGGCGCACTTTGTATTGGACAGCACTAATCTCCTTGTACCAGTGGAAATCACCTGTTGAATTCCCAAAGTCATTTGTCGGTGCTACGAAACACATGACCTTGTAGAATCCAGGTTTAGGACGAGCGTTCGGGTTGCGCATGCGGTACACGTTCCCGGGGTTATCCGCTATGACGCGCTCGGCAATCCCGCGACACGACCGAAAGTTCAACCCATTCGAGGAGATTCCACTTCGGTTCCCAGGGACGCTTTTTGATTGGCGCACCGGCGAGAAGGACCCAAAGGCATAGTCATAACAGTTGTCGTGGACTACCCCGGTCGTTCCCCAGGGGGCCCATGTATACTTCGGGGCGTATGGGTTCGGAGCCTTTCCAGGAGTTCGACGACGCACCGCAGCTTTTCTTTTCAATATGGGTGTCCGCCTCATCTTACTATTAGGAACTTTTTTCTTTGTTTCTAATAAAAAGATGCTGAACATTCTGCAGTCCCGCTCCCGGAAGGAGATGCTATATAACCTGGTCGTGTTCGCCATTTACATTATCATTCTGACCGTCCTCTTGCGTTTCCTGTGGAACCAGGCTCTGGTTAAGCACATCACCGTGCTCAAGCCCGTTGACACGCTGTGGCACACGTTCCTGCTGGCCGTGGCCGTGGCGGCGTTCAAGTGTTAGGAAGACCTCCGGTCCGACGGAAACAGAGTTTCCTGTCCCAGTTCCGTAGGAACTGTTCCCAAGTAATTTAAAACAAAATTGAGAAAACTCCTCAGGCCTGGAAGCTTTCCAGGACTCAAGAGTCTTGAACCAAGTGCGCAGCACTTGTGACCCCATTTGACTCGGTGATCACACCGGACCTTTAAGGTCCGCCGGTCTCTAAACCTCCGTGTATCCCACCTTCACCACGTTGTCAACAAGCAGAGTCGGGAACCCCTGGACAAAATCGGGGCACTGACCCTGCTTACAGTCCACAAACGTGTATGGTAGACCATTATCGATCAGGTACTTCTCCTGCTTGACACACCACGGACACGTCTTGGACCCGTACACGATGACGTTACCCTTGTCTGGAGGAGTGAGGGCATCACCGAAGGACACAACCTTGAACGCCACGAGCAGAACCAGAACGGCGAGCAGACCGATGACGATCATGTCCTTGCGCTTCATCTTTTATATTATACTCACCCAAAAAGTTTTTCGGCAATGTCTGCCTTTGAGCGGAGTCCCTTGATATTCACGCCATGACGGCTTGCAAAGTTCTTGAGGTACTGAAGAGACACGGAACCTCCATTTGCATAGACGAGCCGACCCGAGTTTGGTGCTTTGATCTTCAACCGACCAGATGTGGGACTCTTTTTCGCACCTACTATGACCCGACGCAATTTTGAACTTGAATTCACACGAGCCTTTTTCACTGGGCTTACCTGCTTGGGACTTGCGCTCTTGGCAACTCGTGTAGGACTCGGGGAGAATGCGGACAGACCCTTGTTCAGCCGGTTCCGTATGATGTTCCGGGCCATGTTCCGTGCACGGCTCTCGGTATCGTGTGCCGTTTCACCTCCCCACGGGGTCAGGTTCTTATGGATCCCGAGCCACAGCTTCACAAACTTTGGACTGTTTAAAATGTTCTTGGGTATGCTCCGAAGTTTCTTCTTGTTTGCACTTTGACCAGCCTTGACCTTGACCCGTGCTGTGGCATTAACCACTCTCTTGACGTTTGTATTTGACCGCATCGCTGCTCGGAGCTTCACGGCTCGTGCACGGGTCGTCGGGCTTAGCTTAAAGAGCTGATTGCGTGTAAGCGCTACGAGTTCAGCGTTCGTGTACGTCTTTTTCTTCGCCGGGGACGGACCACGGACCCGCTTGAGCCGCGCCTTGGCAGCTAAGAGCTCCGCCGATGTGATACGGATGGGCCGGGGAGCGGCGGAGCCGTTCCTCCCCGTCTTCCGCAACTTTGCCTTGGCCTTCGCGAGTTCTGGAGAGGTCACCAATTTTTGTTTCAAATATGGATGGCTCAGAACTTTTGTTAGACTCGGGAGGCCTGGACACGGGTCATCATATTTTAGGCGAAAATCATTGACGTGTGTATCACTCCTGCCCCTATACCCCTCAGGCAGAACCGTGTTCAGGAACTTGAGCGTCTTTGGAACGAGACCAGGGTCTTTCAGACACTTTTCACGGATACTGTTCAGAAAGAGGTGCATATCATACCGTGAATTGGTCTTGGGACCAACACCGTAGTATGACGCAGTTGCCGTTCCGTTCGCCGTGTTGACCGCCGGATTCGTCCCTTGTGCCTTCAGACGCGCCCACCCAAAGTCTGCAATAAGGAACCCACGTTTCTTTGAGACGAAAATGTTCTCGAGATGCAGGTCATTGTGGCGAAAGTATGGGTACGTGGCCATCAAGGTTCGAAGTGTCGTCAGAACTTGCTTAACGATACGAAGCATCATATCATCTGAAGGTCTGTGACTACTCAACCACTTCTCGAGCGCTCCACCTTCACAAAGTTCCATGACGATAATGTTCTGTTTTGACAATTCATAGTGAGGCTTGTCTAGATTCTTTATACTCTTGAGGTTGGTCTCGGGGACAAAGTTCAAGGCGTGAATGTGTGAATACACTTTCACGACACCGTCAGGTGCAACTTTCATACACGCCGAGTTAATGTCGTACTCTATGTCACCCGGTTGTCTCTCCCCACGACTCTTTGCCAATTTGTCATAGGGTGCAATTTTGAGGACAAATTGTTTCTTTCCCTGACGCGCGATATATGCACGACCCTGTCGCCCCGACCCTATACTGACCATGTTCTTCAGACTCTTTTTGAAGTTTGCCGGACTCATGTTCGTCCTCGGAGTTCCCGCCTTTTCAGGACTTGGCGCACCTCCGTACCGTGGCGACTCGTACCTGAAAAAGTACCCTGGACTTTGACGCATGTTGCGCGGGGGAGCAAACGGGTCAAACGCGGCGGCAACGTGCGCCGGGAGTTTGACAACTGGGCGCTTTGCTCTGTATTTGTTTGGCTTGGTCACCTTTTCGGGGTGCGCTCTAAGCCAACGCGCCGCTTCCGCCTTTGTTGTAATGTTTTTGGGGATGTTAATCTCTGTGTTCCCTGCGTTGTTACGACGAAACACATAGTGACGACCGTTACGATCTGCGATTTTAAATTGTCTGGAGTCTATCCAGCTCATTTAGTAATACGGAGTATTATTTTTTTGCGATTACACATATTCAATCTAATTCAAGTTTGGGGATTCGGCCAAGTCCGTAGGACTTGTACTCACTCGTCGGGGTCGGTCTCGTACTCAATCTCCTCGTCGGCAACCTCGCTTCCCTTGTCAGAGACGGGCTCGTCGGCAGCGGCGAGAAACGCACACGGCTTCAGCTTGTTGGTCGGAGCGAACATCACCTGGTGGACGCGGACCGTGATACCCACACCTGCAGGAGTGCGCCAAATCTGGTTGATCTCGATGATTGCACTCACAGCCTGACCCTTCTCCAGGTCAGTGAGAGGCACAGGCTCGCGCTTGGAGCTGTACGCCTCGGTCGAGATGGACCCATCCTTCAGGCTCGTAAGCACCTTCAGATTCAGTGTCGGTGCGTAGCCCTCCTTGGAGCTCTTCTTGATCGGGGACTTGTACAGACCCTCGGCAATCACGTCACGGCTCATCTTCTTGCCGAGCAACTCCTCGCTATGCTCAGTGATATAGTCCAGGACGCGCGTATCCAGCTTGGCAAACGCCTCGAGAACCTCGGGCTTGTCCAGGCTCAGGGGCAGAGTGTAACTGACGCGGCCAGTTGCCTCGTCCTTGTACTCACTCAGACCAAATGGGGCGCGCAGGGGAGGCAACTGGAAAATCAGCTTACCACCGCCAACCTGGTTCAGGTACACAGCCTTGCCACCCTTGGCATTCTTGCGAACATCGCTGAAAGAAACATTGGACGCGTTGAAAGCACTGAACATCTGGAGAGTTGCCATCTTGTGTGTTCTACTATACTAGGGTCTCGAGCCTCTAAGCCCTGTTCGGACCTTTTTTCTCGGTCACAAGTAAGACATCATGCCAGGACTTTTAAATAGGTTCACACGTCGTCAGGGTCTTGCAAATGTTGCGGCAAATGCAAATGCAAATAACAAACTCGAGCAAAATGTGAAAGCATATGTCGATGGATATTTGCGAAATCGCAACAATGCGTCCAAGGTTCCACCATTGAACGCACAAATGGCAAATGCTCTTCATACATACATTAACAAAAAGAGGGCGCGTACAAGTGGAGCCGCTGCAGCAGGTGCTGCGAGTGCCGGTGCGCCAACAAATGTTCAGAATGCCGCCGGAGTTGCTGCCGCAGGGGTGCCACCGAGCGCACCACCCAGTACTGTTGCGACACAAACTGCAAATGCCGTTCGCCGGGCGGGTGGAAACATGAAACAGGCGAGCAGTGCAGCGACCACGGCAGTAGCTCAACATTCTGCAAATCAGGGTAAAACACCAAACCAAATTGCAAAACAGACTGCAAATGCGGCTGTGCAGACAGCACCGCCGAGCGCCACCCCTGCAGTTGTTGCAAACAATGCGGCACAAGCCGCCGCTGCAGTTGTACCGTCTGCAAACATGGTGCCAGCTGCAGCAAACGCCGCGGCAATCGCCGCACGGAAACAGGCACTGAATCAGGGGCAGACTGTGAAACAGGCGAACACGGCAGCAGTCAAGGCGGCTGTTACCGCAGTCAACAAGACGGCTCCGAAGAATATGTCGCAGACCACTGCCGGAAACATTGTAGCGACCGCCGCCCGGAACGCGATCGCCGCCCCGCCCCCACCACCCCCTCCTCCACCCAAGGCCCCGTTTGCTCTCCGACCGACTCGCCAGGCTCCGCCTCCACCAGCGGGGCTTCCTTATATGAATGAACTCAAAAAGAAACTTGCTCAACGCCAGGCGCGCCGCCAGGGAAACTAAGTACGCCCACCGCCACACGACAAGCCTCGGCGGGCAACGTTGAACAACTCGCGCGAAAGGTATGGAACCGAGCATGGGGTGGAAAGTACGGTCTTTTTGTAAACACAAATTATCGAAAAATTGCACGTGAAATCTTGAGCAATTCAAAGTACGCAAACATCAAGAAGAACGTGACGAAGAATCAACTCAACGCGTTTATAAATAGTCCAAACTTCAAGAAGACGTGGAACAAGGGACGAGGTCAGAAGGATATATACAGGTCGAAAGAAATCATCAAGGCGTTGTATGATCTTCCTTTGAACAAGAACGTGGCCCAACCCTCAGAGAACACGAACGTCTTCTATAACGCACGTCAGTCGTTTAACAAACAGGCCAAACCCAAGTTCCTGATACCATATGGTATGGGTTAATTTTCTAGGTAAATAATACCAAATGGACTTTGACCCGGTCAAGAAGATTGTCCCCTTTACCGTGTTCTTCGTGATTGCCAACCCAGCCACCTTCAAGCTGACTCGGTCCCTGTTCGGCTCATGGGTCGCAGCCGCCGACGGTCTGCCTACCACCGCGGGCCTGCTTCTGCACGCCCTGGTCTTTGTGATTGTTGCTCACTTCGTGTGGCGGCTCGTGTGGGGCAAGAAGAAGTCGAGCTATGGCAACTTCATGCAGGTTTCTCCACCTCTTGTTCGGGGTTCAGTTTCCGGAGGACCCCTGCAGATCCCCACCCCAGAAGACATTGACGGTGCTGATTGCCAGTAAAGAATTTTGTTCCAAAATTCTTCCCGCTCAATAGTAAATGAGCCTCAACTACTTGATCCCTTTTGTCGCCTATGTGGCGATTGCAAGCCCAACAGCCTATAAGACGGTCCGGGGCGTGCTTGGGAGCTGGGTTGCCTCAGCCGATGGTCTGCCCACGACAGCGGGTCTTATACTCCACGCTCTCGTGTTCATTGCCATTGTCGGCTTTTTGATGCGTCTTTTGATCGTACACAAGTCGAACTTTTACGGTCCCAAGATGGCCGGTGAGTACTGCGACAGCGGTGACGAGTGCTATCACACGTGTTATGGAGGACGGTGTAACTAACCAGTCGAGCACCGCTCGACTGTTTCGGGCGAAGCCCCGAGTCCCGTGTGTTCCTAAACGCTCGACCGTTGTGCAACTCCCTGAACGTCCTGGTTCACACAGGTCGGCTGACAACACTGGGCAGGACAACTAAACATCGTATCGTTATCAAGCATTGCGCACACCTGTGTCGGTTTGTCAGACGGCGTAGTTGCCCCCGTGTTTGGAAAACATGTACATCCAACAGGACACTGTGCGCCTATCATTGTACTATCAGGAAGCGGAAATCCTGAATTTGTAGAAGGGACCGGACTTGTTTGACTTTTGTTATAGAGTATGACTACAACAGCAGCAACGAATAAAATGAGCGAAATGACAAAAAGTATAATGGCACCTCCTTCCATTTAATTTGTATCAACATATTAAATGAGTAGTCTTCTTGCTATATTGGTCTTTGCGGCCCTGGCAAGTCCCGCGTCATACAGGACGACGCGTCAGCTTGGCACATGGATCGCCAGTCCAGACGGTACCCCGACGGTCCCGGGTCTTTTGCTGCACGGTCTCGTCTTTGTGATTGCTATGGTCCTGTTAGGTGCCTTGTTTGGTCGGCGCTCGGGATACTTGACCGCGGGAGGTCTTACGTTCGAGACCCGGGATGACCAGGATGACCAGAACAACAAACATTTCCAGGAGGATCGGTTCGTGTATGCTGTGACTGTTTAAATTATCTAATTATAGTAAATGTCTCAACTTATCGTTCCAGGAGTTGCTTTCATGATTGCGTCTAGCCCATCGACTTTCAAGGTGACCCGCAAGGTGTTCGGCTCATGGGTCGGCACCTTCGAGGGCGTGGCGACCCCCGCGGGTTTGTTCCTCCACACCCTTTTCTTTCTGCTTGTGTTGTGGCTGACGGGTAAGTACTTGCCTATGCTGCTTCCACGGGTGTCTGGATACGTCACAGGTTCAATCGAGGCGACATGCTCATGTCCCTCTGGTTATAAGTTCAATACACATGCCGAAGCGGGGCATAGGTGTGAACCCGTAACTATGGCTCCAGCGCCGAATTAATTCACTACGTGACTCGGTCAGAACTCCTCGTCAAACCGCACGCCGTCTCCTTCAGTGACCATATGCTTGGAATAATCCCCGACGCGTTTCTCGAAGAAATTCGTCTTCCCTTCCAACGAGATGTTTTCCATCCAGTCGAAAGGGTTCTTTGCTCCGTAAATGGGTTGCTCACCAAACTGTGTCATCAAGCGATCAGCCACAAACTGAATATATTGCGTCATCTCACCCGCGTCCATACCGATGAGCTTACACGGAAGTGCCTCTGTGATAAACTGGCTCTCCACTTCACACGCCCATTGAACAATCTTGTGAATGTCTTTCGAGGGGCACTTTTCCTTCAGGTG
>Ga0214171_1000432_pt1 | contig 14801 bp, 8 predicted proteins | sample TroBogEpilimnion_40_FD_153009 | JGI IMG/M metagenome (GOLD analysis project Ga0214171, IMG submission 153009) | Freshwater microbial communities from Trout Bog Lake, WI - 02JUL2007 epilimnion | ecosystem: Environmental > Aquatic > Freshwater > Lake > Epilimnion/Euphotic zone | place: Trout Bog... | reverse complement strand
CATCAGCGCCCAGATCGACCCAGCCGTGCTCCGCGACTGGCGGAGTCAGTTCCCTGCTCTCCGGGATGCAGGCATCCCGTCCTGATCACCATAGACTGGTGCGCATCCGCCCGGCTTCGAGGATGGCGTCAAACCGCCGTGCATCATCCTCCCGAGTTCCGCTGACGAGCACGTAGCCATACTTGCGCCAGTGCTCCATCTCTGCAGCCGCGTTTTGCATGCGCAGTTCAAACGCTGCGGCGTCTTCCGTCGCACGGCCGGAGAGACGGTTGCGCAGTTCCTCCAGACTCGGCGGCAGCACGAAAATCTCTAGCAGGCAGCGCTTCACCAATTCGTCCTCGCAGGCACGCACCTGCATGGCTCCCTGAACGTCGATGTCCATGATCACATCCACGCCGCGTTGGAGATTTTCATAGACGTAGCTCTTCAGCGTGCCGTAGAGCCGACCATGCACGCGGGCATATTCAAACAGTTCCCCGCGCTCAACCCGCGCCAGAAAATCTTCCTCGGTCAGGAAAAAATAATCCTTCCCGTCCACCTCTCCCGCACGAGGCGCACGCGTGGTACAGGAGACTGAAAATACGGCCTCGCCGCGATCACACACTTTCCGCGCCATCGTCGTCTTGCCGGTGCCCGACGGTCCCGAAACGATGATCAACTGGCCCAGGCGCTGTTTTGAAAACTCCATCCTGCCGAATACCCATGCCAACACCAAGTGCAAGAGACTTGGCAAATCGACAGTACTGTTCCACCCTTAAAGCCCACCCTAAATCAACCATGCAAACCGCATCCTCACGCCGTCAGTTCGTCAAAGTCGCCGCCGCCTCGGTGGCCGCACCCTTCATTCTCCCCTCACGCGTCTGGAGCGCTGAAACCGCCCCCAGCGAGCGTCTGGCGCTTGGCTTCATCGGCATGGGCAGGCAAAACAGCGGCCACCTCGGCAGCTTCCTGGGTCGCAAAGAAGTCCAGGTCGTCGCTGTCTGCGATGTGGACACCACCCGCCGCGAATTCGCCAAAAAGACGGTCGAAGAACGTTATGGCAAGGACAAGGACGCAGGCTTCAAAGGTTGTGAAGCCTATGCCGATTTCCGCAAGCTGCTGGAGCGCAAGGACATCGACGCCGTCGTCATCGCCACGCCTGACCACTGGCACGCTTTCATCGCCATCGCCGCTCTGAACGCTGGCAAGGATGTCTATTGCGAAAAGCCGCTCACCCACAACATCCATGAGGCACTGACCCTCATCGACGCCGTGCGCAGCAACAAGCGCATCCTGCAAACCGGCTCCCAGCAGCGCTCCAGCAAAGAATTCCGTGTGGCCTGCGAACTCGTCCGCAATGGCATCATCGGCAAGATCGACCACGTCGAAACCCAATTCGGTGGTCCCGCGAAGCCCAACGCCAATCCTGAAGAACCCATGGAACCCGGCCTCGACTGGGACATGTGGTGCGGCCCGGCCCCGCTCGTGCCTTACAGCAGCGTGCTCAGCCCGCGCGGCGTTCACAAACACTTCCCCGCCTGGCGCAATACCCGCGAGTTTGGTGGTGGCATGATCACCGACTGGGGTGCTCACCACATCGACATCGCCCAGTGGGGTCTCGGTGAAGACGAGCACGGCCCGGTGGAAATCATCGCTCCAGAAAACTATGCGAACGTCAACGACGGTGCAAAGCTCATCTACGCCAGCGGCATTCCCCTCATTCACAATGGCAAGGGCAAAGGCGTCTCCTTCTTCGGCGCGAACGGCGAAGTGCATGTCAATCGCGGCAAGTTTGAGTTTATCCTCGGCGGCAAGACCATTCACAAGTTCTGGGACAAAGACGCTGACAAAGGCACCTCCATCGACCGCGAAGTGGTCCTCACCGAACGTGAATACCTCGCTGACGCCAAGGTGAAGCTCTACAATTCGAAGAACCACCACGAAGACTGGCTCAACTCCATCAAGACTCGTGAGAAGCCTATCTGCGATGTCGCCATCGGTGCCAGCACGGTCATCTCCTGCCACCTCATGAGCCAGGCCTACTACCACGGCGGCTCCATGAAGTGGAACCCTGAGAAGCACGAGTACATCAGCGGTGGTGACGCCAAATGGCTCACCCGCGATTACCGCGCTGACTGGAAAGTCTAAGAACGTAAGCCGGGCTGCTGGCCTCTTTCGTCATTCTAAACCAAGGCGGCTTCGCAAGAAGCCGCCTTTTTTAGTAAGACAGGCATCGCACTACCACTCAACAGCAAATCAACGAGTTCCAGCCTCAGATCCCTGCACTAGCTTGTAGCGGAGCTTCACCCCCTGGCCTTTCTGTCCCTCGCCGTGGAATCCGCGCTCGTCATCTACGACACCGAGCACTTGCAGAATACCCTTGTCACCACGGGCAGTTTTGAAAAATGCGGTAACCGGCGGCTTCTTTCGGCTGCGAATCTCCAGCAGGCCGACCATGCTGCCGTGCTGAAGAAAGCCGGACACATCCGCTGCGCTGGCATCGTCCCAACCCGGCTTCTCCATCCTCAGGAAAACGCAACCCTCGCCGTCGAGTTGCAGTCCATCTTCCAAGGCATACGCCTGCGCATCCACACCGCCAGCTCCATCAATGATCTTCCAGTCCGCTTCACTCTGTTCCTTCGTCGTGCTTGGGCCATGACCGTTTAAAAAGAGCCGTCCGGTGCGGAATTGCAGCATGAACCTTTCGCACGGGGCACCGAATGGCAGCACACTTTCGATCACGGGGCCGAAAGTTGGTTTCACACCAATTGCTGCGGAGATTGCTTTGGCACCGGCCAGTCGGCGCAAATCATCCGTAAAGGTCCGGTCTGGATTGCCGGAGAACAAAGCTGCATCTGGAACCGCATGAGCTTCAGGATCCTCGAGCGCCACCGCCACCATCCCTCCACCGCGCTTCAGACACCGTGCGGCATCCCGCTGATTGGCGATAAAATGCTTCACTGAACCCAGCAAATAGGAGCGGAAACGACCGAGCCTCCGCTCCGCTGCGTGGATGGTACCACCTCCGAGCATTGCCGCAAAGAACGCATGGCCCATCTCCCGCGCCCCATCCGCATCCCGCAGTACCATGCGCAGGTAGGCAACGACCGGCTCGTAATACGCATCGCACAGTTCTGCCAAGGCCCTGCGCCCGTCTTCGGAGTCGGCCTTCGCCATGGAGACCCGGGTCCACCGCGTGGTATGAAACGGGGAGCCTTTTAGAACGGCAGCGGATGCAGTAGTCATTGTGGTGGTCTTGACACAACTTGATGACGTTTGGACTTGGGAAAATTACACACAACCCTGAGTCCACAAGCATGCCCACTTGAAACCGCGCGAGAGACGGCCCTTTATTTCGGCTCCTCACGCTTCACCACACTCGTGCCATCCCGCACGGTGTCTGGCGGATGCATGAGCACTTCATCGCCCTTCTTGAGACCTTCCAAGACTTGGGTGAGCTTGCCGTCAGTGCGTCCAGCTTTGACCACCACCGCCTTGGCGCTCCCGGCGTCAAAGAGAAACGTCTTCCACTCGCTGCCTTCGCGAAACAGCGCCCCGGCTGGCACCAGCAATGTGTCATCGCTGTGCCATACTGCCACGCGGACCTCCACGCGGTAGCGGTCTCCCAGCGCCTTCAGTGCGGGTGTCTGTTCGGTGAAATCACTCAGGACCAGCACGCGCTGCTCTTCGACGCCCAGCGCGGATACTTTGGTGAAAGCCGCAGGTTCGACGCGGCGGACCTGGGCTTTCGCTGGCACATCGCCCCCCCATTGCTCCACCGTGACTAGCGCCCCCGGCTTGATCGTCACGGCATCGCGCGAGAGAATTTCAGCCTCGATCTCCAAATCCGTTGGATCGCCAATTTCTAAAATCGGCGCACCTGGAACCACGATCGTGGCGCTTTCCTGCTGCACCTTCAGCACGACGCCGCTGACCGGAGCGCGCACCTCGATGAATGCACCGCCGGTGCTCGGTTTATCAATCTGCTCCAGCGCCGCCTTGGCCTGAGCCAGTTCGAAATCAGCGACCTGCAGGGCAAACTCAGCAGAGCGCACTTCACGCGTTTTCATTTCGGCCTCGCGTTCAAAGGTATCGCGGTCGGTGTCGCTGATGGTGCCTTTGTCCGTGTTGTTCTTAACGCGCTCCCAGTTTGCCTTCGCATACTTCAGACCCGTGCGAGACATCTCGATGTTTTCATTGGCCCGGCTGCGAGCAGCCATGGCGGCATCGACATGGGCCTGTGCCTGAGTGCGCGCCCGCGCGTCCAGCAACGGCGAGAGGGTGGGTTCGATGCGGGTAAGCACCGTCTCGCCAGCCTTCACCGCGTCTCCCGGCTTCAAAATCACACGCTGCATGCTGCCTGCTACCGGTGCGGCGACGACGTGGCGGTTGCGAATGCGCGTCTTGCCTTCCTCAGACACATACACTGTCAGCGGCCCCTGGCGGACCACTCCAGTCTCGACCTCGACCGCCCTTGGCTGCAGGGCATAGACCATAGCCAGCACCAGCGCTGCCATGACGAACCAGAACAACAACTTGCGCGACAGGCTGCGGCGGGAGATCGGGGCCTTCGTTTCCCAGGGCGGAACGGCGGCTTGCGGTTTTACGGTTGGAGCATCAGACATGGGGTGCCTCCACTATGCGCGAAGTTCGAGTGGCGGCAGGTGATTTTTGCTTGTTGCTTTCACCGATCTCTGTTCACAATTTGCTGACCGCAGACTGAACTGCAAACAGCGAACCCATCAACCAAGAACTTCACACCTATGCCCCACGTCGAAACCAACGGAATCAAGATGTTTTACCAAGAACGCGGCAGCGGCGAACCGCTCGTCTGCATCATGGGAGTAACCGCCCCTGGTGGCGTGTGGGACGCGCATGCCCAGGCCTGGGAAAAGCACTTCCGCTGCATCCTGGGTGACAATCGCGGCGTAGGCGAAACGGACAAGCCCGTCGGACCTTATACCACCGCCATGATGGCTGACGATTACGCTGGCCTGATGGACAAGCTCGGCATCAAGCAAGCCCGGGTCGTCGGCTGCTCGCTCGGCTCCGTCATTGCCCAACAGCTCGCCCTACGGCACCCCGAAAAGGTGAAAAGCATGATCCTCATGTGTACCTGGGCGCGGCAGGACCGCTTCGGCCTCTACACTTGGGAGCATCTCAAGAAGGCGAAGGCCAACATGCGCCCCGAAGACTTCATGCAGTGGATTCAGATGCTCATCTTCACCAAGCCCTGGTTCGACAACGACGACTGCTGGAACAACATGCAGCAGGGTCTCAAGGACGCCGCTACCAATCCTGCGCCCCAGCCCTTGCACGCCACCGAGGCGCAAAGCGCCGCCGCCATGACTCACAACACGCTGAACGAACTCAAAAACGTGAAGTGCCCCACACTCGTCATCGGTGGCAAGGACGACACCTTCACGCCCCAGTGGATGGGCAAAGAAGTCGCTGCCGCCATCCCCGGTGCCGATCTGCACCTTTACGATAACGCTGGCCACGCGTTCCACTGGGAATGCCTGGGCGATTTCAATCCGCGCACGACCGAGTGGCTGCTGGCACACTGATCCAGTCCTGAGTTCCCGCAAAGCAGGCATGTAGCGTTTTCCGCTGCATGCCTGTTTTGCATTCTAGCCCCTGTTTGACCGTGAGGTGAATCAAACTGCGCCCGTCATTTCCCGCCTTGATCACATGGAAAGCGACAGGTCACAACGACCCCACGCCGAGGTTTGGCTTTGATCGTGAGCCGTGCACCGATGAGGTTGGCACGGTAATCCATCACTCGCACACCAATGCCACTTGGCTGCCCGCCTTTGGATTTTTTCATACCGGTGCCATCGTCTTCGATCCGCAGTTCACATTCAGTCTCGTTCACATGCTGTAGCGACAGTTTTACTTTGGACGGTTTGCCATGCCGTAGGGCATTGTTGACCGCTTCCTGGGCGATGCGGAAAAGATGCGCCTCGATGTCGTTGTTTTGAATCTCAATGCTGGCGTCCACCTCGCACACGCAGGGCGTGCGAAAGTTGGTGCGTACGGTTTCGGCCAGCAATTGCAGTGCGCCGACGAGGCCGCGGTACTTCACGCTGGTAGGCGAAAGACCATGGGACATGCGGCGCACCTCGGACACGGACTGGCGCAGCAGTTCATGGATGCGCTGCGCCTGTTGCCTGGTATCGCCTTGCAGATCCCCTTCCAATGCTTCCAGCAGTGAAACAATGCCGGTCATGGTCTGGCCCACGCCATCGTGCAGGTCATGTCCCACGCGTGCCTGCTCCTGCTCCACGACGCGCAGCACCTCCTGCTGCAGACGATTGCGTTCCGTCATGTCTGTGCCGGTAACCACGATGCGATCCAGACTGCCGTCCGGTTTGCAGGTGACGGTGCTGCGAAGTTCGACACTGCGCCACTCCCCGCTTTTTGTCCGCAGGCGTGAATCTGTGGGCGGATTTTTCTCCCCGCGCAGCAGACGCGCGAAGCGCTCCTTAGAACGTAATGTCTCTGCGGCATCCATGAGACCAATCTCCCAGGGCGTCTTGCCGATCACCTGCTTCTTGGTGTACCCCATGGCCTCAAAGAACGCTTGATTGGCATGCAAGAAGCGTCCTGCCAAATCCATGCCAACAATGAACGCAGTCGTGTGGCTCACCAGCGCTTGATTATAGGCCAGTTCAAGGCGGTAGTTGAGTTCTGCCTGCTTGCGCTCTGTAATGTCTTTCACCACTGCGATGTGACGCAGCGGAGGCTCACCGGGCCTCCACATCGGCGAAACGGTCTGATTGATCCAGGTCAGTTCCCCATTGGGGGCCACGGCACGCTTCTCCAGGTTAAAACTGGAGATTTTTCCCGCTTTGAGTTCCTCCATGTGTATCAAATCATCCGGTAGATCGTCCTGAAAGGTGACGTCCATGTAGGTCAGTTGCAGCATTTCCTCAAGACTGCGCCGGTTAATCTCGCACATGCGTTGGTTCACACTGAGATAGCGGCCGGAAGAAGTGTCGATCACCGCTACGCCCACCGCCGCCTGCTCAAAGACTGCGCGGAACCGTTGCTCACTTTCTTGGAGTTCCTGCTCGACCCGTTTACGATCCGTGATGTCTTCGACCACGGCAACATGACGCATAGGCGGCTCACCGGGAAGCCATATTGGAGAAACCGTCAGGTTCACCCAGTTCGAGGTGCCGTCGGGAAGCGCGTTGCGTTTCTCTAGATTGTAGCTGCGGATCTTACCTGCCTTCAGATCTTCCATGCGCTGTAGATATCTAGGCAAGTCCTCTGGACAGGTCAAATCCATGAAGGTCATCCGCAGCATCTCATCGCGCGTACGTTGATTGATCTCGCAGATACGCTGGTTGACGTTGAGGAAACGGCCCGTCGCCGTTTCCATCTCCGCCACGCCAACAGCGGCCTGCTCAAACACGGCACGAAACCGCTGCTCGCTCTCCTGCAGCGCCTCCTCTGCCTGCTTGCGGTCCGTGATGTCAGCGATAGTGCCGGTCATGCACACCGCCTCCCCCTGCTCATTCCAGTCGGCTTCGCCACGAGTGAGGAACCAGCGATAGTCGCCATTTTTGGTGCATAAACGCAGTTCTACCTGGTAGGGGACGCGCTGCTCGAAATGCGCCTTGCGCGCGGCTTGCACTCTCGGCCAGTCATCTGGATGCAGCCGGGACATGAACGATTCCTGGTCCTTGCCCAACTGATCGGTCTCGGCAAAGCCCAGCATCATCTTCCAGCGCGGCGACAGATAGGTTTCGCCTGTCACCAGATTCCACACCCACAAACCGTCCGTGGTGGCACGCATGGCGCGCTCATAACGCTCTTCACTGACCTGGAGCGCCAGCCTGCGCTCCTCACGCTCAATGGCCAGTGCGGCCAGCCGTGCAGCGGCGCTGATCGCTTGTAGCTCCATTTGGTCTGGAGTATGAACCTCCCGACGATAGCAGGCGAAGGCTCCCAGCACCTGTCCCGAGCCGCTCACCACTGGCTCTGACCAGCAGGCCAGCAGTTTGGCCTTCTCCGCCAGTTTGTGGAAGGGTTCCAGCCGTGGCTCGGCCAGCACATCCGCACAAATGACCCGCTTGCCAGTGTGAGTCGCTACGCAGCAGATACCAAAATCTGGAGCGATGGGCATTCCATCGAGCGCTTTTCTCACATACTCGGGCATACTTGGTGCCGCCGCCAGATGCAGCCGCGTGCCAGTGGCATCGGCCAGCATCACACTGCAGCGCATGCCCGGGTGCCCCGACTCCACGCTGCGCACAATGGCCTCCAACACGGCGGCGCACGGTGCCCCTTCCACGATCAACTGTAGGTTATGCGCCTCACGTTCCTCCGCCGTTTTACGCCTAGAGATGTCTTCCAGCGTGCCCGTCATGCGCAAGGCGCGTCGCTGATCATCCCAACGGATGACCTTGCCGCGAGCCATCACCCATTTCCATGAGCCATCCCTGCACCGCATGCGAAACTCGCGGGCAAAGCCATCTTCGTGCTGCACCCCATCCTCATTCGCCGCAAGCTCGGTTCCTGGCAAATCCTCGGGATGCACCATCGCCTGCCAGCCGAGTGCGGCATCATCGATCGGCTCACCGGCACCATAACCAAGCATCATCTTAAACTGACTGGAACGGAAAATGGTATTACGAGTGAGATCCCAGTCCCACACTCCAAAGCCCGAACTCTCTAGAGCAAACTTCCAGCGCTGCTCGCCCTCTAGCAAGCGCTGCTCCGCCAGCACGCGATCCGTGACGTCTCTGCCGACGGCTTGCATCTCCATGATTTCGCCATGAGCATCAAAAAAGCCGCGATTGACGAACTGCATCCAACGCACTTGCCCTTTGCGGTCGTGAACCCGGTTCTCGATCACCACCACCGGATTCTTCGGAGTGAGCGCCCGCAGCCCGGTCTCGATCAATGATAGGTCCTCCTCTACTGCTAACGGCCGCCATGCACGACCGATCAACTCCTCACGCGTCTTGCCAAAGAAACGGCAAAACACCTCATTCACGTAGGTGAAGGTGCCGTCTGGTAGAAAGCGGCAGATCGTTTCCGTCAGGTACTCCACCATCATGCGATGGGAATCTGATGCCAACAGCGCAGTCGCTGCAGCAGGTAGCGCAGAAGTTGGGGCCATGCGTGACTTCATGTAGGTACATCTGCACCATAACCCTGCGGGGCGCACAAGCCACCGCAGAGATGCACGATCAAGGGATGTATCCCATCGACTTCATCCACTCTGCCACGCGGTTCGGCCATTCGTTCACCGGCCCGCCGCTTTTGCGCATGCCGAATCCGTGACCGCCTTTGGCATAAATGTGCAATTCGCAGGGGATGTTGAGCTTTTTGTACTCCAGGTAGATCAGCGCGCTCGCACTTGCTGGCCAACTGTCATCATTCGCATGCACCAGACACATGGGGGGCGATTTGGCCGTGACTTCATAACCAGGTAGCAGGTGAGTGATGTCCTCTTTGCTGACGAGATAGGCTGGGTAAACCGGAATGGCGAAATTCGGGGTCGCATCCTCCACATCCAGGGCAGGATAGGTCGTGTAAGTCCGCTCGTTCGCATGCAGCGCCGTCATCACCGTCAGATGACCACCGGCGGAAAAGCCGAGGATGCCGATGCGATCTGGCTTGAGTTCCCACTCTGCGGCGTGATGACGGATCAACCCCATCGCACGTTGCGCGTCCTGCAATGCCTCGCGGCCTGGATCCTTCGGGTCACGCTTCGGCACGCGGTATTTGAGCAGGATGCCCGTCACGCCATGTTGTACGAGGAAATCACACACCTGCGAGCCTTCATGCTCATAGGCCAGGATGCCGTAACCACCGCCAGGACAGACCAACACCGCCGTGCCATTCGGCTTCTCCGGTTTAAAGACCGTGATCATGGGGTCAGTCACATTCGTGATGCGAACCACATCAGTCGGCGACTTTTTGGGGATTTCCTTCTCGGCCTCGATTTTCACTCCGGGTTTTTCCGGCGCGCCGCCGGGCCAGAGTTTTACCACTATAGGTTCAGCGGCAAACAGTGAGGAAGAGACGAACAGAAGGGCGGGAATGAGCTTCATGGTGCCGCTAATGGAGCGGAAATCAACGCGCAACGCAAGGCAGCATCATCGCATCCCGCATGCCGTGGAGGATTTTTTTGTCCGCCGGGCAGACCGTGGCCAGCACCCCGCCCAGTGCCGGGTCATTGTCCTCGTCCGAAGTGGCAAAATAATACGGGCACAGTCGGACCCGGCTCTGCATGGCCCGCGTGGCCTGCTTGTCTTCGTCCCAAGCCGGATGCGTGACCACCTTGGCTCGATGAAACTCCTGCAGCACGAAGGGATTGGTCGGAAAGCTAGCTAGCGCCTCATCAATCGCGGTGCCCCATTGCTCCTGCGATAAATCGTGGCCAATGAACACCCCGCGCGATCCCCAGCCGCGCTCGGAAAAACCACTGATCTTCAAGACGAGCTGCCTCTGCTTGCCACCGAAGGCTTTCATCTCATGCCAGCTCTGAATGTCGAGCTTCGGCCACACCGCAAACGGTGGCAGTGGCACCGGATCGACCACCCATCCCATGGGAATGCATTGCTGCAAAAGTGCCAGGTGCTCGGCGCTTAGCGTCGACTGCCAATAATCTGCCAGCGCGGGCGACCAGAACAGCACGAGCCACAGCTTCTCTTCGAGGAAGGCTTTGATCGGCGGGGTGAAGCTCAGTTCTCCACGTTCCGCCATGCGCAGCATCACATCGGCGTTCTCCACATTGGCGAGATCAAACAGCTCAAAGAAGCGGTAAATCGCCGCGCCGTTGAGTTCGTAAGGCTGCACCTCCCATGGTCGCAACACGCGGCGGCCTAGGCGCTCAGCCAGCCAGCTCATCTCAGGAAGGTAATCACCGGATTCACGTGAAATGAGGATGTCCTCGCTCGGAAACGCGGCGGCAAACGCGTCAATTATTCCAGAAGCTCCGCCGATCACGTCTTGATCCAGCGCGGTATAGGTTTCATTCAGCCATGCCGTCAAACCGATGCCACCGGGCAGCGAATCCAGCTCCGAGATGTTCACCCCTGTTTCTGTCAGTACCAAGTCCGGCCGCAGCACACGCGGCAGATCTTCGTGCCAGCGCGGATTCCGCCCAAGTTCGGTCACCCGCTGCGGCTTGCCCTGATCCAGCAGCTTCGCCACCCAGGGGTAAGCCGCATCGGAGTACAAACGATTGCATGCCCGCTGAAACGCACGCAGTGCGGGTCCGAGGGATTGGATCAATGTCACGGTCTTTTCATCCAACGCGAAGGCCTCAGGCGAGAGCACCCATTCCTTCTCCGCAAAGAAACCCTGCTCCGGGAAGGAAGCGCGGATTTGGGAGATCGATTCAGCGGCAGATACTGGCATTGAGAACGATTACGTCGGACAAATGCATCTGTCTCACGTCACTTCCCCGCCACCTTCGTATTTCCCGAAGGCAGAGTGCGGATACGCTGAGTCGGGCTAAGGCCGTATTTGTCGGGTTGGTACATGGCTTCGATTCGGGCAGGCGGAGCGGTGGTGTCGCCTTCGGCGATGACGCGGGCGAGGTATTGGAGGCTGAACTTGCCTTTGGCGGGAGCGAAATCGGTGAAGAAAAGGGCACGGTCCGTGCGGATTTCGCGGTGGTCGCAGAACCAGGCCTGGGTGCCGTCAGGCAGTTGATCCCCTTCGCGTTCACTCTGCGTACCGAACTCTGGATTGATGGCTTCAAAGACGGCTGGCAGAGCGTCGTCGATGGCGAGATAGCGATCACCGCCGCCGATCTCGATTTTGAGCGTGACGACGACCATATCCCCCACACGGAGGTCTTCAGTGCCAGAGGTGGAACCGTCCATGTTCAGCTCTTGGTAGCTGCGCTCAATGGCGTAGCCTTTGTTCTCACCAGCAAAATCGCGCTGCGGTGGGAAGCTGCGGGCTTCGATGCGACCGTATATTTCGCGCCCTGCAGGAAGTGCGACGCTGAGTGGCTTCGCACTGAGCGCCTGATTGAGAGCAAAGTTCACATGGGTGCTGGAAAATCCTGCGGCGAGATTCAGCGGCACGGCCTGGGTGTCCCAATGACCGGTTGCCGCGAGCGGTTCGCCGATTTTCTTCAAGCTGCGCTCATAGGCGGCCAAGGCGGTGAGCGTCCAGGCATTGGTGAAAGTGTTGCCCCATTCGCCACGACCATTGCGGGATTGCAGGATCGACACCGCAAGATGCTCTGCGTCTTCGGTGAGGCCGAGATGCGTGTAACAGATTAAACGCAGTGCTTTGTTGGCACCGTTGCCGGCCCAGTGGCTCCAGACGACCGGATGCGGTGCTGGAGCAGGTGTCGGCTTGGCCTTGGTTTCAGCTTTGGATTTGGTTTCAGTTTTCGACTTGGCATGGGCAACCTTAGGCTTGCTCTCGGCCTTCGTCGGAGCGGGATGCTCGGAAGGCCTCCAGCCAATCGTGTCCTTAATCTGCTGCTCGGGTGCGTTGCTCAGGCACATCGAAAGCGCGAGGTAGAGTTCCGCGATTTCCGGCAGATGCTCGCGTTTACCAAACAGCAGATTCTGATACGCAGGCTCAGGTTTGCCGGCCTTCGCCAGGGTGTAGAGTGCCAAAGCGGAATCGGTGATGTTGTAGAGGTCTTTTTCTTCATCGAGACCACGCAGCTTCTTCGAGAGGAACTCGACGAGCTTATTGATCGCGTCAGCAGGAACGTCCGCGCCTTGATCTCTCGCACGTAACAGCAGCAAGCCGCCGTAGGCGCTACCCCAGAGAGAGGACTCGGTGCCGCCAGGCCAGTAGGACAGACCACCTTCATCGGTGGTCATTTGCAGGAGCTTGTCGACACCGGCTTGCACGACCTGTTTGGCCTTGCCGCCGCCGAGCTGATCAGGGAACAAAGGCTCGTATTTGCCGAGGGCGAGCCAGGGCATCGTGGCGGAAGTGGTCTGCTCCACGCAGCCATACGGGTAGTGCAGCAGGTAATCGAGTGCATCGCGGGCCTCATAGAGGCGGCTGTTGCTGATGCCCAGTGAGAGAGACCCTTCGCCTTCGAGTAGCGCGGGGTTTACATCCTTGATGAGGTTCTCGTTCGGTTCATCGGCCTTGAGCTTCGTGTAGCTCACGTAGCGCAACTCAGGCACGGGATGATTCACCTCAAAGGTCGATTCGGTGCCGTCGCTGGCCGCCACAGGCCAGTCAACACCGCGTGCGGTCCATTTCCATTTCGCGGTGCCCAGTTGCACAAACTGCACCGGGAAAGCCGTGGCAGAGGTTTCACCTGCTTTGATTTGCAGGACGACCTTCTGCTGCTTGGCACTGCCACCGGTGCCAGCCTTGAGAGAGGCTGGAACGAAATCACGCTTCTCCTGGATGAAGTTTGCCGTGGCATCGAGTTCGAGCGTGACCTCCACAGCACCGGCATTGGGCGTAGTGTTGTGTACTACCGCTTTTACCAAAAATTCATCTCCCAGACGGGCGAAGCGCGGCACAGCAGGCTCGATCATGAGCGGCTTGTTGATCTTGAAGGCGGATTCGCCATGGCCAAAGCGATCCACGCCTTGCGCGGCGACTGCCATGATGCGGTAGCGCGTGAGATTATCCGGCGCGGTGACGCTGGCGGTCAGCCTGCCCTGCGCATCAGTGGTGCCGGAGGCGAGCCACAGCGGTGTGACGATGAAGTTTTTGCGCAAGTTCACGTTGGGTCCGTTGCCGTCCCCATCGCCACCACCGACGACAAACCCCTTATTGCCACGATCACGGGCAGCGGCCTCTTCCGACAGCAGATTGTCAAAGGAGGTGAAACTGTCGATGGTAAGTGGTCGCTCAGCATGGAAATACGCAGAAGGATCAGGCGTCTCATGCTTCATGAGGCTCAGCACGCCTTCATCGACAGCGTAAAGCGTCACATCCGCACCAGGAACGGCGACACCTTTGGCATCGGTGATCGTCGTGGTGATTTTCACATCTTCTGCTGGACGCACTTCATCATGATCCGACTTTACCGCGAGCTTCAGTTCCTTTGCGTCTGACTCGACCGTGAGGGCGCAGTAACCGACACGATACTCTGGCATCTTGTGCTGCTTGGTGCTGGCGGCGGAACCACGGATGACGATGACGGAGACGAAGACATTGGGAAACTCATCCTCGCCGAGCGGCACGCGGATGATCGGATTTTCGAGCGTGAGTTCGGTCACAAACTGACGATGCAGTTTGTTGCGCTCCACTGTGACGAGCGCGGTTCCAGCGAGGGGTGTTTTGACCACGATAACGGCGTCTTCGCCGGGCTTGAGCTTGGTTTTCTCAGGCTGCAGGTTCATGCGGTTGCCATCCTCCATCGCCCAAGGGAATTCGTTGCCACCAACGGCGTAGAACGGCATGCGCGAGAGCACTTTTGTGCCCTTGGCATCCACCGCTTCGGCGGTGACAAAATACACACCGCCGGCGACGGGAGTGAACGGCACGGTGACAGAAGGAGCCGAACCTGTAGTGGCAGCTTTCAGATCAAAACTCTGCTTCAATTCCTCACGTAGGACGACCTGGTCCTTGGTCGTCGAGCCGCCGCCTGCGGTGGCGATCTTGAGCGTGTGATATTCCTGGCGCTCCACTTTAAGATCCACGTGTACATTGCCTGTGGCGGGCGCACCTTTGGAATCAATCGCGACGACTTCAAGCTGCAGCGCTTTGCCAGCAGTGCCAAAATACTCAGGGCCTTTGAGACCGAGCAGGAAATCCGCGCCGGGCACTTCGAACTCGGCGGCAGAGCTGATGGTCTGCTCATTGATGTCGGTGACTTCGGCGTTCACTCGCACCCGCTGTGGCAGTGCGGCGCG
>Ga0214171_1000420_pt1 | contig 14926 bp, 11 predicted proteins | sample TroBogEpilimnion_40_FD_153009 | JGI IMG/M metagenome (GOLD analysis project Ga0214171, IMG submission 153009) | Freshwater microbial communities from Trout Bog Lake, WI - 02JUL2007 epilimnion | ecosystem: Environmental > Aquatic > Freshwater > Lake > Epilimnion/Euphotic zone | place: Trout Bog... | reverse complement strand
AGGAGACGCCCTTTTTACTTGCCATTTACTTGCCTCCTACTTTGCAATCGCGGTGATCTTCACGCGCGTAAGTTGGGAACGGAAACCTGAACGACGGCGGTAGCCAGTCTTATTCTTGTAACGAAGGATGTCGATCTTTGGACCCTTTGTCTCTTCTAGGATCTCACCGGTGACCTTTGTTGCAGCCAATGTCTTCGCATCGGTTGTGACTGTTGCGCCATCAACGAGAAGAAGAGCAGGGAAATTTACAGATGCGCCAACCTTTGCGTTGATGCGATCAACTGTAATCGTGTCGCCAACAGCAACCTTTTCCTGACGGCCGCCAGCTTTAACAATCGCGTACACGGTAACTCCCTTTTTTATCAATCTAGTAAAGCTAGAAAGAACTTCTTGAACGGATGGATCGGGCCTTTTATGGCCAGAGGGTAAGGGTACGGATGAGCGGCCCCTTAGGTCAAACTGAGGTTTGACCGTAATACATAAGGCTCAAACTGAGGTTAAGAAGGGCTTATTACCCCACTACTTACCGCCCGGCGGCGCTTTCTAGGGGCTGGTGAGCCTGTGGAAGCTGATTGGGACACCTGCGGGGCCTCGGGAGCGGCAACTTCTGCCACCTCCGCGGCGCGCTCATCAGCCTCATCAGTCTCAGTGGCCTCAGTGGCCTCAGTGGAGATGTCATCGTCGTAGTTCGTCGATGGGACATAGCGCTGGTCCATATCCTTATCGAGAGCGACCTTACGGACAGGCTCTGAATGGATGTGGATTCCACGACCACCGCATGATTCGCAGGTGGTTGAGAAAGCTTCGATCAGTCCTTGACCGACACGCTTACGCGTCATCTGAACAAGTCCGAGAGAGGTAACTTCGGCAACCTGATGCTTGGTGCGATCGCGTCCAAGACACTCAACTAAGCGACGAAGAACTTGATCGCGGTTTGATTCCAGGGCCATATCGATGAAGTCGATAACAATAATTCCGCCCATATCGCGAAGACGCAATTGGCGGGCAATCTCTTCGGCTGCTTCGAGGTTGTTCTTAGTGACGGTCTCTTCTAGGTTGCCGCCCTTACCAATGAACTTACCTGTATTCACGTCGATAACGATCATCGCTTCGGTGCGATCGATAACAAGTGATCCACCAGAAGGTAGGTATACCTTGCGATCAAATGCCTTAGCTAGCTGCTCTTCAATGCGATGCTCGACAAACATGTCACGCACGCCTGTCCACTTTTCAATCTTCGCAGTGAGCTCTGGTGCAATATGCCCGAGGTAATTATTGATGTCATCCCATGCTTGATCGCCCTGAACAACGAGGCGACGGAAATCTTCGTTGAAGATATCGCGGATAACGCGAACTGTGAGATCAGGTTCGCTGTAAAGAAGTGATGGCGCAGATGTTGAAGGGTTTTCTGCCTTCTCTTGGATATCTTCCCAATGTGCTTTGAGACGCAGTACATCGCGCTCTAGCTCTTCTTCGCTCGCACCTTCTGATGCTGTGCGAACAATGACACCAGCTTCTTCAGGAATGAGGTTTTTCAAAATTGATTTCAAGCGGCTGCGCTCTTGATCTGGAAGTCGGCGGCTAATACCGCTCATGGCTCCACCTGGAACATAAACAAGATAGCGACCAGGAAGCGAGATCTGACTTGTTAGGCGCGCACCCTTTTGACCGATTGGATCTTTAGTTACTTGAACAAGGACAGATTGTCCTGTCTTGAGTACATTCTCGATCTTTCGGCTAGAACCTTCGGCGATGCCTGCAGCATCCCAGTTCACTTCACCCGCATAAAGAACTGCGTTACGTCCCTTGCCGATGTCTACGAATGCAGCTTCCATTGATGGAAGTACATTCTGAACACGACCCAGATAAACGTTGCCCACATAGGAAATATTGCTGTTTCGATTGACGTAGTGCTCAACCATGATCTTGTCTTCAAGCACTGCGATCTGAGTGCGATCGCCAGTCTGGCGAACCAACATCTCACGATCTACCGATTCACGTCGAGCAAGAAATTCTGATTCGGTAATGATTGTTCCGCGGCGACGAGTGAAATCGCGATTGCGGTCGTTACGGTCCCCACGATCATTGCGGTCACGTCGATCATTACGGTTGCGGTTATTGCGCGTACCGCGATCATTGCGGTCTCCGCGATCGCTACGAGAAGATTCATCGCGAGTACGAGGTTCGCGAACCTTGACGACAACCGCTACGCCATCTTCATCAACGCTCTCACCTGGAGTTACGCCTTCACCGCGTGCGCGGCGACGACGACGTCGACGATGTGTTGTGCCATCTTCGTTTACTTCACCGTCTTCATCAAAGACTGCGCCCGGATCGAGCTCTTCGCCATCTTCGCTGAGAGTTCCTTCAAAATTATCATCGTTTGACGCACCTTCGTTGCTACCTGGGCGACGACGTCCACGTCCACCACGGCGACGACGGCGACGCTGTGCTTGGCTCTCTGTTTCCGATGATGAGCCTTCATCACTTGCAGCACTTTGAGCTGATTCGTCTGCAGACTTATCCGAGCTTTCAATTTTTTCATCGCTCGTTCTAGCGGCTGGTTTTGCTGCACTCTTCTTGGCCGCGGTCTTCTTCACTGGAGCGCTCGTAGCTGGCGCTTCTTGGAATAGCGGTACTGGAACTGGTGCTACAGCCTTCTTCGCGCGTACCGGTGCATCTTCCGTTGTTGGAACAGGTGCGACCGCCTTCTTGGCTGCGCGCTTAGCAACTGGCTTGCTCTCGGTAGGTTCTACGACTTGAGCCTGCTCAACGACTTCTTGAGTTGGGGCAGAGTCTTTCTTTGCAGCAGATTTCGCTGGGCGCTTACGCGCTTTTTTTGGCTCGGGGGCCATAACTTAAATCCTCTTCTAACAAAACCATAAGGCCTACGTGGGCCTTGTGATGGGCTTCGGTTGAAGCCATTTCCTAAAATCTTTGGTTACTCAAACTTCTTGGTACTTCATCCGATTTCGCGGCGGGCTAACCGCGTGTAAGGCGGTGTCGCGCAGAGATCGTGCACTCAAAGTATTGCAGATGGGGTGTCAATAACCAATTTAGACGCGGTCGGTTCTGCTATCTCGAGCGTAAATGGACGTTCTGCAGCAGCCCAAAGCCGACCAAGGTCGCGAACATGCTTGAACCGCCGTATGAGATGAACGGAAGCGGAACACCCGTCATGGGCATCAATCCCATGGCCATTCCAATATTTTCAAAGGTCTGAAATGCGAACCATCCAATGACGCCAACGCAGACAAGTCGACCAAAGAGGTCGTTAGTTCGTTGGGCGATCAGGAAGGCGCGCCAGAAAAAGAGTCCAAAGAGAGCGATGATCAGCCCAGAACCCACAAATCCGGTCTCTTCTCCTGCCACAGTAAAAATGAAGTCAGTCTGTTGCTCTGGAACAAAGCGTCCGTTTGTCTGCGGTCCCTCGAATAGCCCACGTCCAAGTACGCCGCCAGAACCAATCGTGATTCTTGATTGGCGAAGTTGATATCCACTTTGTTGGGGATCTGCAGATGGATTGATAAAGGATGAAAGTCGCTTCACTTGGTACTCGCTCATGATTCCGACTTTGGCAGCGCCTATAACTCCAATAACTGCGAAAAGTAGAAGTCCAGCAACCCATCGCGATTTTGCTCCCGAGACGGCAATAATTGCGATCATCGATACGCCAATAATGATTGCGGTACCAAGATCGGGCTGCAGCATAATGAGCCCCATAGGTACTGCTGAGATCGCAAGAGCTTTGATGACATCTCTATCGCTCGGACCCGAATCTGTATCTCCGTGTTCGGATAGCAGCATCGAGATTCCGAGGATGATGGAAATTTTTGCAACTTCTCCCGGTTGAATCTGGAATCCACCAGGGAAAGTGATCCACGCTCGTGCGCCATTGACCACGCTTCCAATACCAGGGATCGCAACAGCGATAAGGCCGAGCACTCCGAGCCCCCACAGTATTGGCGTATATGCACGAAGCAGCCGGTAGTCAATCAACGTTGTGGCATAACCAAGTCCAATACCAATAACGATATTGATGATGTGACGCTTGAGGTAATACTGAGGATCGAGACCTTGCGAAGCAAACCAGGTGCGAGTTGCTGCCCATACCAAAATCGTTCCAATGAGAAGTAGCGCGACGACAGAGAAAGTGAGCCAGCGATCAAAGCCAGCAACATTCTCCGTGATGCGACGCTTGCGCACACGTGGAGTAATCATCACCACAGCCGAACTCCTTTCTTCTCACTCAACTTAACTAGGGCGCAACCACCGGAGTTACCGGTACTGCATTCTTCGGATCTACCTTGGGAAGTCCACTCGGAGGTGCACCTGTTGGGAAGATAGCAACCTTTGGGTCAACAGTATTGCCTGTTACCCCGTAAATTGCAGAATAAATATCTTTTACACCCACAGCCGCAATCGACGCTCCATAGCCACCCTGGCTCACCATCATGACAACTGCGTACTCTGGCTTTTCACTTGGGGCATATGAAGCGAACCACGATGTCGGATCCTTGGTAGTTCCGTTGGCATTGCGACCCTGCACTTGGCCAGTACCTGTCTTACCACTTACCGCGATCGGGAAGGTAGAGAAGACTGGAGCAGCTGTTCCGTCGGTATCTACCTCGCGCAGCGCTGCATGCAAGAATGTCAGGTCACTTGATGTAGCAGGAATTTTTCCATTCACTACTGGTGAAAACTCTTGTACAACCTGGCCATCTGGCTTCAAGATAGCTCGAGCAACTTGCGGGCGATACAAAGTGCCGCCATTTGCAATCGCTGCATAGATGTCCGTCATTTGGATCGGAGTCATCAAAGTATCTCCCTGGCCAATGGCGAAGTTCACAGCGTCACCTGCGCGCAACACATAACCATCCACGCAATCTTGCTTCGCGATGGCAATGAGGTATGGAGTGAGATCTGACTTTCGTGCCAGTTTTGTGAAGTTGCAATAGAAATTCTTATTAGCTTTGTAATACGCCAACTTCCATGCGCGATCGGGCAATCGACCAGATGCTTCAGAAGGAAGATCAATGCCTGTAGGTACTCCTACTCCAAAAGCTTTTGCATTCTTGAAGAAGAAATCGTTGGGATTGTTGTGTGGGAAAAGACCGCCATCTTTGACCCATTGGTCATAACCAATCTGATACCAGATTGTGTCGCAAGAAACGGCGATTGCATGTTGCAAACTGAAGTGGCCCTGTACCGAGGTGTCATCGTTATGAAATTCCTGGTTACCGATTTTGAGTGAGTACGGGCAGTCATAATTTGCATTGAGGTTGTAGCCGGCAGACGAAGCGGCCACCACAGACAGTGCCTTGAATGTAGAAGCGGGTGCGTACTCACCATCGGTGGCGCGAGACAGAGCAGGCACACCATCTGAAGCGCTAAAGAGGGCTTGGGCCTGTGCAACAGTGAGCCCCTTCTGCCACATATTTGGGTCGTAAGTTGGATAAGAGGCCAAGGCCAAAACTCGACCTGTGTGCACATCCATAACTATTGCGGCGCCAGAGTCGGCGACATTTCCCTGTGCGCGAGCGTTAAGAACGCTAGCAGCGAGAGCTTTTTCGGTAGCTGCCTGAAGGCGAGCATTGATATTGGTGACCAGATTATCGCCTGGCGTAGGGTCACTGTTCTTTGAAACGCTCGTGATGTTGCTCGTTCGATCCACGATCACAGTTTTGATTCCAGGGATACCTTCTAGGTATTTGTTGTACTGATACTCAAGCCCTGTCTGACCAATAGTTTCATTTTGGTAATACTGATTGTTGCCACTTGCAATATCAGCGCTAGTAACTGATCCGACATAACCCAAGAGGTGAGCTGCATTTTCTCCAGCAAGAGATGGGTAACTTCGAATTGGAACGGGAGCTGCATCTATGCCAGGGAATTGATCTGCGTTCTCTAAAATCTTAAGAGCTTGCGCACTCGTTGCGACTTTTGTTAACGGAATTGGTTGGTAGAGAGTTCCATTCCAACATCCAGTGCGAGAGCCCAGAGGCAACTCTCCGCAGAGACGTGTGCTCGTATAAACATCCGAGTAGTTCTTGCCCAGCAAGGCTGCGACTTTCTGGAGGACACCCACACCCTTGTCTTTCATCTTGTCGATAACGCTTCGATCGACGCTAATCACCATACCTGGACGATCCATCGCCATTGGCAGTCCAGTGTCGTCCACAATCGCACCGCGAACAGCCGGATTGACGATATCTCGGCTTTGAATACTCAGCGCTGCATTCTGGTACACCAGACCATCGGCTACTTGCAGATAGAAGAGGCGGCCAAGCATCGCAAGCAAGAGCGAAATAACAAGTACTTGCATAACAACTAAGTTGAGGCGAGAACGGCTATTCATCAGCGCTCCCTAGAGGTAAGAGATGCTCTGCGGAAGTGCCTAAGGGCGGGCAGGAAAATAGGCGTAAAAATGATGGTCCACACAGCATTCGCGCAGACGATAACTATGTCGCGTCGGAAGGAGCCGTTGCCCTCCCCCAGCAGCGTTCCAAATGCTAAATAAGCCAGCAGTGCAACGCTCACACCAAACGCAACAAAGAGGACAAATGTAAGTGGTGAAAGAGTGAGATCTGCGATTGATTCCTTGTTGGCCGCAACTATGTAACCAACGATTGTCAGAATTAAGGCCCACTGCCCAAATGGCGCATTAGATGTTGGAGAAAGATCTAAAACGATTCCACCTAAGAATCCCATCACAATTGCACCATTGTTATCTTCAAGCGCAATGAGAGCAATAGCTATTGCGAGATAAAGCGAGAAGCCAGCAATTGGAAAATGGATCAGCGAGACAACTGATTCTTGAACAATAAAGAGAACAAAAAAGAATCCAAGAGTTGTAAACGTTCTAGGGATACTCACGAGCGTTACTTAGTTCTGGTTGGAGTCGGGGTTGGTAACGACTTAGCAGCGGGTGACGCAGACGGCGTACCAGGAACTGCGACACCTGTAGCAATCGGTGCTGGCGGCGCGGTGATGTATACAGTGACTGTTGGCTGAGGTGTTGGGACCAACGGTGTTGATGGCGCAGCTGATGGCGCGCTCAAGATGACCGATACAACTCCAAGATTATTGAGGTTGGTATATGACCTCACGTCGCCACTTTGAGTAAGTGTTGAGGTGGTGTGATCTACCCAAGTGACTTGACCAACTGGGACTCCAGGAACAAATGGATGGTTGTTATCACTGCCATTTGTCAGCAGGCTGTCGCCAACCAAGATTGTTCCAGCAGGATCGAGAAGTTGTAGTGAGTAAGTATTAGTTCCTTGCCCTTGCAGAATTCCGATGCTCTGGCTGCGTGCAATTCGAACGCCTACCTTGAAATTTGGATCACTAATGAGCTGGACGATTGATGTTGAGCTGGTGACAGTTTTTACCAAACCAACAAGTCCATTGGCCGAGATAACGCTCATATCTGCTCTTATTCCAGAGCTACTACCTTGATCGAGCGTGATTGTTTGAGAGAACGAGGCGGCAGATCCACGCCCAATAACCCGCGCAGCTACCACTTTATAACTGCCCCTACCTGCGAGATCGAGAACGCCTTTTAGCTGAGCGAGCTCACCTTTGGCATTTTGATCAAGAGTGAGAGCTGACTTGAGTTGAGCATTTGCAATCTCGACTTGATCAAGTTCGGCTTTGGTTTTTCCGAAATTCTTTACATTGCTAAAAAATCGTCCGACTGGCGAGAAAATATCTGAGACTGTTCGTTGGACTGGAGCAAGGGTGCTCTGCGTAACCGAGCGCGAGCCTTTAGTCAGACTGACTCCACGCAAATCTAGGGTGATAAAAAAGAGAGCTGTGACAAGAAGGATGATCAGCAACAATCGTGATCGATTATTACTTCCTCTTGCCACAGCGTTACCTCAACTTCTGTTTAATTATTGTGCGTTATGTATTAGCGACGTGGCTCAGAGATCAAAACCTTCTCGAGTGCTTCGAATTCTTCAACGCACTTACCGGAACCTTCAGCGACTGCCTGAAGTGGGCGTTCGCAGATATGAACTGGCATTCCTGTTTCAATACGTAGGCGCTCATCTAAGCCACGAAGAAGCGCTCCACCACCGGTGAGAACAATTCCACGATCCATAAGATCACTAGCAAGCTCAGGTGGAGTCTTATCGAGCGTTGACTTCACCGCGTTCACGATCTGATTGACAGGTTCTTCTAAGGCTTTACGAATATCTTCAGCTGATACCAAGATAGTTTTTGGAAGACCTGTAGCTAGATCGCGTCCACGAATTTCAGCATCTGGCTCGCCAGGAAGGCGATAAGCCGAACCGATTGCCATCTTGATCTCTTCTGCGGTGCGCTCACCGAGAAGGAGTGAATATTCGCGCTTTACCCAATCAATAATTGCTTGATCAAGCTCATCTCCGCCAACGCGGATAGATAGCGCAGTAACAATTCCGCCAAGGGAAATAACAGCTACTTCTGTTGTTCCGCCGCCGATATCGACCACCATGTTGCCTGTTGGCTCATGAATTGGAAGTCCAGCACCAATAGCTGCAGCCATTGGCTCTTCAATGATGTAAACCTTGCGAGCTCCGGCGGCATATCCAGCATCCTTTACGGCGCGCTGCTCAACTCCGGTGATGCCAGATGGCACGCAGACCACGATACGTGGCTTAGCCAAATAGCGACGACGGTGAACCTTCTGGATGAAGTAACGAAGCATGCGCTCTGTTGTGTCAAAGTCAGCGATAACGCCATCTTTAAGCGGACGAATGGCGACGATGTTTCCTGGCGTACGGCCGATCATACGCTTAGCTTCGATACCGACGGCCAGAATGGCGCCTGTATCTTGGTTGACGGCCACAACTGATGGCTCATTCAAAACAATGCCACGTCCGCGTACGTAGACCAGCGTATTTGCTGTACCTAGATCAACAGCCATATCGCGACCAATAAAGGACATGCGTGTCTGCTTCTTCTCTTTATTCGCGCTCTTCAAGATGTCACGCATGGTCATACCTCCGGGAAGTTAGTTCGGGAAAAAAATTGCAATTTCGCGAGCAGCAGATTCTGGTGAATCAGATCCGTGCACCAAATTCTGAACAACTCGTGTTCCTTGATCTGCACCAAGATCGCCACGAATGGTTCCAAGCTCTGCTGTTGTTGGATCTGTAGTTCCCGCAATCTTGCGGAAGCCTTCAATCACGCGATGTCCTTCGATGACCATCGCAACAATTGGACCAGACATCATGAACTCAAGGAGTGGCTCGTAAAAAGGTTTTCCAAGATGTTCTGCATAATGCTTGCCCAAAGTTTCAAGATCAGCATCCATCATCTTGAGCGCGACGACTCGATAGCTCTTTCGCTCAATACGCGCGATTACTTCACCAATGAGATTGCGCCGCACGCCATCAGGCTTGATCAAAACTAGGGTTTGTTCCATGCGGCTATTGTATTAGCCCAACCTTATTTCTCGAATTCGGCCCGGATTCGCTCAGCTTTGGCCCCAAAGTACAAAGCGCACGCCCAGAGCAGCAGGAAGAGCCCGCCCACGAAGTACATGGCTGGAACTACAACACCGTAAGCAATCATCAGAACCTGCCAGAGACTTCCCAGATATCTACCAGTCTTCTTCTTCATTAGCCCGGGGGTGAGAAGAAGGGCGATCGCCAGAGCGCCGCCAAGGGAGAGAGCCAGAGTGCCGTGATGATCCATCGCCAACAACAGGGCAAATCCCATGATCATCGCTTCAAACGCGAGAACTGCAGAACCTAAGACTCTCATTCCTCATCCCCCGCATCGTTTTCATATCCAGAGATCTTCCGAACAATCGTGCGCGTCTGACCTGCCGTTACAACCGAACCTGTTACTACGACAGCAGAAATACCTTCGCTCACTTGGTTGATCAACGTACATTGCTCCATCGCGTATGTGATTGCAGCTTGCAGGTCTGGTTCGCGATAAACGCGATCGACTCCAAATACGGCGACTGCTTTTTCTAGAAGTACATCAACTGGCATTGCGCGATCGGAATAATTTTGTGTAACAACCAAACGATCGATTACTGGTTCGAGTTCCGCAAGGAAACCATCGACATCTTTGTCGCCAAGTATCGCAAGGATTCCAAAAATGGATTCGAAATCAAATTCATTCTTGAGAGTATGAGCCAGAGCTTTTGCACCATGCGGATTGTGAGCCGCGTCCACGATGACTGTTGGATCGCGATAGAGAACTTCAAGGCGCCCTGGTGAATCAACAGCGGCGAAACCACGGCGAACCACCTCTTCATCAAGCTTTACACCAACAAATGCTTCAACTGCGGCAAGTGCAACAGCTGCATTTGTTGCTTGATGAGCGCCATATAAAGGAAGGTAGATATCGGTGTACTCACCATGCACGCCATTGATCGCGAGCATCTGGCCACCAACTGCAATATCTCGCTTGGCTACTGAAAACTCGACACCCTCGCGATAAGGAATTGCCGACGTCTCAACAACACGACTCGTTAGTACTTTGGCAACGTTAACTGGTTGAGCAGCTAGAACAACATGTGATTCGGGCTTGATGATTCCGGCTTTGGTTGTGGCGATCTCTTCAATAGTGTCACCGAGATACTCCATGTGATCTAAACCAATAGGAGTAATTACCGAAACATCGCTTGCAACAACATTTGTTGCATCCCACTCACCGCCCATGCCCGCTTCGATAATTGCGATATCAACCGGGTATTCAGCAAATGCAACAAAAGCGAGTGCAGTCATTGCTTCGAAGAACGAAATTGGATGTGGTTGTCGGCTATCGATGAGATCGAGATACAACGCAATGTCGTTGTAGGTAGCGATCATTCCCTCGGGTGGGATTGGTAATCCGTTGATTGATATGCGCTCGAGGAAACTTTCGAGGTGTGGGCTTGTGAAACGTCCTGTGCGATATCCCAGCTCACGGAAGAGCGAATCAATCATGCGCGCTGTCGTGGTCTTGCCGTTGGTTCCTGCAATATGAATTGTTGGATATGAAAGTTGTGGACTTCCTAGCGCATCACAGAGAGCAGCGATGCGATCCATCGATGGCTCAAGTTTGGTCTCAGGCCAGCGCTTGAGTAGCTCTTTCTCGATGATGTCGAGAACTACATAATCTTCTGGCGTTGTCATATGACCTTTATTCCGAGGTTATTCAGCAGGAAGCGCAGCAAGCGCTGCTTCGATACGAACGATATCTGCAGAAGTAACTGCAGCACGTTCACGAATTTCGGTGACAACTTCTAGCGGCGCTTTTGCCATGAAGCCTTCGTTCTCCAATTTGATCTTTGCAGTCGCTAGATCTTTCTGTGCAGTAGCAAGGTCCTTTGAAAGTCGAGCACGTTCTGCCTTGATATCAATCGCTCCCGTGAGATCGAATTCGATCATGGCTCCAGCTACTTCGATTTTGGCGCTGTAGTTGCCATCTGCTCTCTCGGTACGAACGATGAAGCGAATAGCGTCTTCGTATGGAGCTAGCTCGCCCATACCGCTAAATGCAGCAACTATCTTTGCTGATGTCTTAATGCCTTGATCGTTTCGGAAGCGACGTATTTCGGTAATGATCTCCTGAATGTTGGTGACAACACGAATGGAATCTTCACCCTGCAAAGTCGAGTCAGCTACTGGCCATGCAGCGGTAACGAGAGTCTCCCCGCCTGTCAGGTTGCACCAAAGTTGTTCAGTAATAAATGGCATTGATGGATGCAACAGGCGTAATAGTTGATCGAGAACATGTCCCAATACCCGCGCTGTTGCAGCTTTGTCCTCGCCCGCAAAAGTCGATTTGGTGAGTTCTAGATACCAATCGCAGAGATCATCCCAAGCAAAGTGATAAATCAACTCGGAAGCTTTAGCGAATTCGAATTTCTCGAGGTATGCATCTGCCTGAGCAATAGTTTCGTTGAGGCGAGTAAGAATCCATTGATCGATCTTGTTAAGAGAGTCGAACGCTGGAAGTGGGCCATCTACATTGGCACCGTTCATCATTGCGAATCGAGATGCGTTCCATAGTTTGGTTGCAAAGTTTCGAGCGCCAGCAATCCACTCTTCAGCCAATGCCTGATCTGCGCCAGGATTTGCACCGCGAGCAAGAGTGAAACGAAGTGCGTCGGAGCCGTACTTATCCATAAATTCAATCGGGTCAACGGAGTTACCGCGAGACTTGGACATCTTCTTGCCGAATCGATCGCGCACTAATCCATGTAGCGCAATAGTTCCGAATGGCTGAACGCCATCCATCGCAAATAAGCCCATCATCATCATGCGAGCTACCCAGAAAAACAAGATGTCATAACCAGTTACGAGAACACTCGTTGGATAGAACTTTTCAAGATCCGGAGTCTTCTCCGGCCAGCCAAGTGTTGAAAACGGCCACAGAGCGGATGAGAACCAGGTATCGAGAACATCTGGATCTTGGGTATAGCCAACTGGTGGAACATCATCAGGACCACAGACAACTACTTCATCATGAGGGCCGTAATAAACAGGCAAGCGATGTCCCCACCAGAGTTGGCGAGAGATACACCAGTCGTGCATGCCATCAACCCACTCAAAGTAACGTGGTGAAAGCTCTTCAGGTTCGATCTTTACTCGACCATCGCGAACTGCATCTCCTGCAGCCTTTGCTAGTGGCCCAACCTTGACGAACCATTGCTTAGATAAGCGTGGCTCAACGATTGTTTCGCAACGTTGGCAGTGACCCACTGAGTGCATGTAAGGGCGCTTCTCAGCTACAACACGGCCCTGCTTGCGCAACTCTTCGACAACAGCAACACGAGCATCAAAACGATCCATGCCATCGAACTGGGTGCCAGAGCCCTCCATCACTGCATGGATATTCATGATGATTGGCATGTCAATTCCGTGACGCATAGCCATCGTAAAGTCATTAGGGTCGTGAGCACCGGTGACTTTTACAGCGCCGGTTCCAAACTCTGGATCTACTAGCTCGTCAGCAATAATTGGGATGAAGCGATTGGCCAGCGGCAGCAAAACTTCCTTGCCGATCATGTGGGCATAGCGAGGATCATCAGGGTGAACCGCTACTGCGCCATCACCAAGCATGGTCTCTGGACGAGTTGTTGCAACGGTGATCTGCATATCTCCATCGCCATAACGAACAGAAACAAATTCACCTGCGACATCGGAGTGCTCTACTTCGATATCCGAAAGTGCAGTGAGACAACGTGGGCACCAGTTGATGATGCGCTCGGCGCGATAAATAAGGTCAGCTTCATAGAGACGCTTAAAGATTTCTAGAACGGCTTTAGAGAGTCCTTCATCCATTGTGAAACGCTCGCGCGACCAATCGACGCTATCCCCCAAGCGCTTCATCTGATCGAGGATTGAACCGCCAGATTCTTCTTTCCACTCCCAGACTTTCTCTACAAATTTTTCGCGACCTAGATCATGGCGTGTAAGACCTTGGGTAGCTAGCTTCTTTTCGACAACATTCTGAGTAGCAATTCCGGCGTGATCCATTCCAGGAAGCCAGAGAGCTTCAAAGCCCTTCATTCGCTTCATGCGAACCAAAATATCTTGGAGAGTGTGATCTAGCGCGTGGCCGATATGCAGAACGCCTGTGACGTTAGGAGGCGGAATAACAATTGCGAAAGGCGGCTTCTCGGATTTGCTATCTGCTGTGAAGTAGCCCGCATCGAGCCATTTCTTATAGAGGGGTGCCTCGATCTCGCTCGGAGTGAAACTTGCAGCTAGTTCGGGACGCTCGCTCATAGGACGTTAGTCTAGATTAAAAAATCGGAGACAGAACTAGCTACTAAGCGCTCTTGTCGATCGAGGATTTATCTGACTTTCCAGCACGCTTAGGGCCGCCACCGCGATTAACGTAGGTCGGAGCAGCTTCTTTCATCACGGCTTCTGGCGTGATGATTACGCGCTCGATGTCACTGCGAGATGGCACTTCGTACATCACGGCGAGAAGAGTCTCTTCCATGATTGCGCGAAGTCCACGGGCGCCAGTTCCGCGCTTGATCGCTAAATCAGCGATGCACTCAAGTGCTTCTTGGCTAAATTCCAACTCAACGCCATCGAGATCAAAGAGGCGCTGATACTGCTTCACCAATGCATTCTTAGGCTCGGTCAGAATTTCCATAAGAGCTGGGCGATCAAGATTTTCAACGCTCGTCAAAATTGGCAAGCGACCAATGAACTCAGGAATCATTCCAAACTTAAGGAGATCTTCTGGCATTACTTCGCCAAAGATATCGATCTTGTCGAGCTCTGCTTGGCTTTGAAGGGTCGCGTTAAATCCGACTCCTGCTTTGCCCTTGCGTCCTTCGATGATCTTCTCTAGTCCGGCGAATGCTCCACCAACGATAAAGAGAATATTTGTTGTATCGATCTGCAAGAACTCTTGATGTGGGTGCTTACGTCCACCCTGAGGTGGAACCGAAGCAACCGTTCCCTCAAGAATCTTAAGAAGCGCTTGCTGAACACCTTCGCCTGAAACGTCGCGAGTAATTGAAGGATTTTCGGATTTACGAGCAACCTTGTCGATCTCATCGATGTAGATGATTCCGGTCTCGGCCTTCTTGGTATCAAAATCAGCAGCCTGGATAAGCTTGAGCAGAATGTTCTCAACATCTTCTCCAACATAACCAGCTTCGGTGAGAGCGGTCGCATCGGCGATAGCGAATGGGACATTGAGCATGCGGGCAAGAGTTTGTGCCAAAAGAGTTTTACCGCAACCAGTTGGTCCAAGAATCAGGATGTTTGATTTTGCGAGTTCGATGGAATCTTCGCGCTTTGATTCACCTGATTGAACGCGCTTGTAATGGTTATAGACAGCGACAGAGAGTGACTTCTTTGCGCGATCTTGACCAACAACGTATTGATCCAAAAATGCATAAATCTCTTGAGGCTTAGGGACTTCGGTCAGACCAAGTTGTGAGGTCTCCGTAAGTTCTTCAATGATGATC
>Ga0214171_1000418_pt1 | contig 14946 bp, 14 predicted proteins | sample TroBogEpilimnion_40_FD_153009 | JGI IMG/M metagenome (GOLD analysis project Ga0214171, IMG submission 153009) | Freshwater microbial communities from Trout Bog Lake, WI - 02JUL2007 epilimnion | ecosystem: Environmental > Aquatic > Freshwater > Lake > Epilimnion/Euphotic zone | place: Trout Bog... | reverse complement strand
CGCATCACGAATGGCTTTCTTGAACTCAGCATCTTTCGCTTTTGCATCAGCAGGATCCATGCCTTTTGGTGTGTAGCCAGCAATTTCTGTATCGCCAATTTTCACAACAGCAACCGATCCAGCGGGAGCTGGAACGGTAGTGTAGCTAGCAGAGTTCGAAGCCATCACTTGTTTTGCAATATCGCAAGAGCTAGTGAACTTCGCAGTACCTGTTGGGTTGAATTGGAATGTACATTCACTCACATCAGCAGTAATGCTAGCTGGTGCGGTTGCCATTGCCTTTTCTAACGCTGGGTTAGCAAAGTGAGTTAAGCCATTAAACAAAGAAACAGGTGTATTTGGGATGTACAAAATGATGGCGAGCAACAAACCACCCATGATGACTACTTTGCGACCGATTTTGTCTGACAAGCTGCCGAAAACAACAAAGAATGGGCTACCCAAGACTAAAGCAGCAGCAACTAGCAAGTTCGCAGTCTTCGGATCTACCTTCAATACTTGGGTCATATAGAACAGTGCGTAGAACTGACCTGTATACCAAACCACCGCTTGACCTGCAACCAGACCAAACAATGCCAAGAGCACGACTTTTAAGTTTTTCCATTGAGCAAATGATTCTGTCAAAGGCGCTTTAGAAAGCTTACCTTCCTCTTTCATCTTCTTGAAAGCAGGTGACTCATTCATGGATAAACGAATCCATACAGAAATCGCCAACAAGATGATGGATACCAAAAATGGTACGCGCCAGCCCCAAACCTCGAAGTCTGGACCAGTAAATTCGCGTGTGAACAAAATCACGAGCAAGGATAAAAAGAGGCCGATCGTTGCAGTCATTTGAATCCAGGATGTATAAGCGCCACGCTTACCTGCTGGAGCATGTTCTGCAACATAAGTAGCAGCGCCACCGTACTCACCACCCAAAGCCAAACCTTGCAGCATACGTAAAGAAATCAAGATGACTGGAGCAGCAACACCGATAGATGCATAGTTAGGTAAACAACCAACCACAAATGTTGCACCACCCATGATGAGAATCGTAACCAAGAAGGTGTATTTACGACCTATCAAATCGCCTAAGCGACCAAACACCAAGGCGCCAAATGGACGCACGATAAAACCAGCAGCAAACGCTAGCAAAGCAAAAATGAAAGCAGAACCAGCATCAAGGCCAGAGAAGAACTGCTTAGCAATAATTGCTGCAAGTGAACCGTAAAGGAAAAAATCGTACCACTCAAAAACCGTACCCAAAGACGATGCAAAGATAACTTTGCGCTCTTCAGCGGTCATGGTGGCAGCATTAGTTGATGTTGACATCAGTAGCTCCTAAAGATTTATATTGAATAAAACACGTCGATTATCTATTTAATATTCTGAATAAATAGCGAATCTAGGGAAACTCCTAATGCCTGATATCTAGGGTAATCCCGTAGATTTAACTTTTCTTCAAACCACTTACACTCAATCCTATGCATTTGACGCATTAAATTATTTCTATACCAAGGAAAGTTATGTCATACAAAGAATTTCACCAAGCTTCGATTGAAAATCCCACTGAATTTTGGGCGGAGCAGGCCAAATTAATTGACTGGAAAACGCCTTTTACAGAAGTACTGGATTACTCGAACCCACCATTTGCTAAATGGTTCAAAGGTGGTCTAACTAATTTATGTCACAACGCAATTGATCGTCACCTTGCTACCCGCGGGGACCAAATAGCTTTAGTAGCAGTTTCCACCGAAACAGATCAGGAGAGAACCTATACCTATAAGGAGCTATATACAGAAATCAATCGTATGGCTGCCATCCTGAAAGATAGCGGCGTCAAAAAAGGTGACCGCGTATTAATTTATATGCCGATGATTGCTGAGGCTGCTTTTGCCATGTTGGCATGCGCTCGACTTGGAGCAATTCACTCAGTTGTTTTTGGTGGCTTTGCATCACACAGTCTAGCTACACGTATTGATGATGCTGAACCTGTTGTGATTGTCACAGCGGAATCCGGAATGCGTGCAGGAAAAACGGTCCCCTATAAACCGCTCCTGGATGAAGCAATCGAAATTGCTAAGTTCAAGCCGAGCAAAGTACTAATCGTTGATCGTGGATTAACTCCGTTTCATCGCGTAACAGGAAGAGATCTTGACTACGCAACGGAATATCAAAAACATCTCAACAGTACAGTGCAGATTGAGTGGGTTGACGCTACACATCCCTCTTATATTTTGTATACCTCAGGCACCACTGGTAAACCCAAAGGTATTCAGAGAGATACAGGTGGCCATGCAGTGGCACTCGCAGCCTCAATGAAATATATTTTTTGCGGAAATCCAGGAGAGGCGATGTTTACTGCCTCTGATGTAGGCTGGGCTGTTGGGCATAGCTACACCATTTATGGCCCGCTTATTAATGGCATGACCTCAATCCTATATGAGGGAACCCCACTTCGCCCAGACCCAGGGATATGGTGGCGCCTGGTAGAACAATACAAAGTGACAGTCATGTTTACTGCACCAACTGCTATTCGCGTATTAAAAAAACAGGATCCAGAATACTTAAGTAAATATGATTTATCTTCATTACGCTTATTATTTTTAGCGGGCGAACCACTTGATGAGCCTACCGCCAACTGGATTCATGATGGTATTAAGAAACCTATCGTGGATAACTATTGGCAAACTGAAACAGGTTGGCCAATGATGGCAATACAGCGTGGCGTTGAAGTGATGCCTCATAAGTTTGGCTCACCTGGTGTACCGGTATTTGGATACAACATCAAACTCCTTGACGAAAGCACCGGTGAAGAGCTTGGCGCAGATAAAAAAGGGGTAGTCGTTATTGAAGGCCCACTACCTCCAGGCTGCATGCAAACGGTATGGGGTGATGACAAGCGCTTTGTTAGCACCTATTGGGAAACTGTCCCTGGAAAGCTGACCTACTCTACATTTGACTGGGGCATCAAAGATAAGGATGGTTATTTCTTCATTCTTGGGCGCACTGATGATGTGATTAACGTTGCTGGTCACCGCCTTGGAACTCGCGAAATCGAAGAGTGCATATCAAGCCACCCCAATGTAGCCGAAGTGGCAGTTGTTGGCATCGAAGATCAACTGAAAGGCCAGGTTCCCATTGGTTTTGTAATCACCAAAGACGGTAAAAACTCCCCGGAGATGGAAGCAGAGTTGCTGAAGATTGTGGATGCGAAGCTCGGAGCTCTTGCACGACCAGCAAAAATTTATATCGTCAATCTTCTGCCTAAGACTCGCTCAGGAAAAATTGTACGTCGAGCCCTCCAAGCGATCTCAGAAGGCCGCGATCCAGGAGATATTAGTACGATGGAAGACAAAACTGTATTGGATCAAATCCAGATTCTTATCAATCAGAAGAAATAATTCTCAATGCCCTAGAAAATACCAACCCAAGAGTTGGTATTTTTTTGACTCAAGATACCGCTTTACTAGCTCGTGCTTTGTGTAACTTTTTATAGCTATCCATCAAACGCTGATGTCTATCAAGTCCCGCTAGACTTGAGTTGGTTGGTGTTAGACCATAAAAGCGAACACTGCCATCTATTGAGCCAAGCACAGCATCCATCCTAGTATCACCATACATACGACGGAAGTTGACTTCGTAGTCAGGCATCTCCAACTCAGCATCGAGATGAACCTCAAGGGCAGCATCTAGAGCTTGATAAAAAAGTTTGCGATCGACAGTATTGTCGTTGTACTGAAGGAAGGCGCCGACTAAATCATGCGCCTCTTCAAATTGTTTTAGAGCTAAGTGTATTAATAGTTTTAACTCTAGAACAGTGAGCTGACCCCAAACAGTATTCTCGTCAAACTCGATACCAATCAAGGTGGCAATATCACCATACTCATCAAGCTCGTTATTTTCTAAGCGCTCAAGCAATTTCGCAAGGCCGACTTTATCCAAGTTACTTAAATTCAGAATATCTTTGCGGAATAGCAATGCCTTATTAGTGTTATCCCAAACTAAGTCCTCAACTGGGTATACCTCGGAGTAACCAGGCACCAAGATTCGACAGGCGGTAGCACCCAGCTCATCGTATACAGCTACATAAGCCTCTTTACCAATTTTTTTCAGAATGCCAAACAAAGTCTCCGCCTCTTGTACATTAGAATTCTTACCTTGACCCGAAAAATCCCACTCTACAAATGAATAGTCTGATTTAGCGCTAAAGAAACGCCAAGACACAATTCCACTGGAATCAATAAAGTGCTCTACAAAGTTATTAGGCTCAGTCACTGCTTCACTAGAAAATGTCGGCGGCGGTAAATCATTTAGACCTTCTAAGCTGCGGCCTTGCAACAACTCAGTCAGACTTCGTTCTAGCGCAAGCTCCAAACTAGGATGCGCTCCAAAGGAAGCAAAAACACCGCCTGTTCGTGGATTCATTAGGGTGACGCACATCACCGGGTAAATGCCGCCAAGTGATGCATCCTTTACTAATACTGGAAAGCCCTGCTCCTCTAGACTTTGTATGCCAGCTTGAATGCCGGGGTACTTCGCGAGCACTTCCTGAGGTACATCTGGCAATGCGATCTCACCCTCCAAAATCTGACGCTTCACGGCTCGTTCAAAAATCTCTGATAAACATTGAACTTGCGCTTCAGCCAGAGTATTACCAGCACTCATGCCATTACTAACAAATAGGTTCTCAATGAGGTTGGATGGAAAATACACTATCTCACCATCAGATTGACGAACGTATGGTAAAGAACAAATACCGCGCTCGGCATTTCCGGAATTCGTATCTACTAAATGAGATGCACGCAACTCGCCATCTGGGTTGTAAATTTCTAGGCAATAATCATCCAGAATTTCAGTCGGTAGTACATCTTGCTTACCTGACTTAAACCAGCGCTCATTCGGATAATGCACAAATTCTGCATTAGCAATATCCTCACCCCAGTAAGCACCAGCATAGAAGTGGTTATTACTCAGGCGCTCAATATATTCACCTAAGGCAGAAGCCAAGGCACTCTCTTTGGTAGCGCCTTTGCCATTGGTAAAACACATTGGTGAATGGGCATCACGAATATGCAAAGACCAAACATTCGGAATGAGATTGCGCCATGAAGCAATTTCAATCTTGATACCCAGGTTTGCTAAGAACCCAGACATATTGGCAATCGTTTGCTCTAGAGGCAGGTCTTTACCAAGAATATGGGTGCTAGCACTGGTGTCAGGCTTTAGAGTCAAGAGGCTTTGTGCGTCAGCATCAAGATTGGCGACTTCCTCAATCACAAAATCGGGGCCCTCCTGAACTACCTTCTTAACAGTACAACGCTCAATTGAACGCAGGATACCCTGTCGATCAATTGCTGAAATATCTGCAGGTAATTCAACTTGAATCTTAAATATTTGTTTATAACGATTCTCTGGATCAACAATATTATTTTGTGAGAGGCGGATATTTTCTGTAGAGATATTGCGAGTCTCGCAATACAACTTTACGAAATAAGCTGCGCACAAAGCAGATGAGGCTAGGAAATAATCAAACGGTCCAGGAGCAGAACCATCACCCTTGTAGCGAATAGGCTGATCGGCAATTACTGTGAAGTCATCGAACTTCGCCTCTAGGCGGAGCTTGTCGAGAAAGTTGACTTTAATTTCCATGGGGATTATTTACAAAAAGCATTAAAAATTACTGGAAGCATCATTATCCACCGCAAAGACAGCGCAGGGGTAGGCCTCACCCTCAACCCAAGTGCGCTCGAACGGAAGCAATGATGAGGATCTGTTGCTCCAACCTCAAAAACTGACCTAACTCTACTCGGAGATTAGATTGGCTAATGTGGAATGTCTTAGCCCCATCTAGTGGCAATTCAATTTTTGCCCACTGCGCATTAAATTCATAAACCGTTTCTTTATAGCCAATGAATTTTTTGATTGTGAGGCATTTCCCTTCAATTTCAATTGTCTCGCAGTCAAGCGCATGCCTGCAATAAATTAAAAATCCAAGAGTTACTGCACTCAACTCTAAGGCTGTAAAAATGGGGATCATCCAAACACCAGCTAAGAAAAAACCTGTCGCCACTATCAGCGAAAGACATATTAAAACAATATAAAACTGTAGAAGCTGCTTTGGCGTCAGCGCACAATTTCTTCGCATTTGCCAACGTTTCATTATTAGACCAATTTGAAGATGATTAATATGGGCTTAAGACTTGCCCTTAGCTAGTTTCTGATCTGAATTTTTATCAACACCAGAATTCAGCTGCTCTGGCTTATTCAGATTTAAATTAGGGGCAGCCATTTTTTCTCCATCCCAAACTTGGCCGCACCAGCATTCACCTGCCTCATTAATAATGCATACACCTGAGCCGCAGCAGCGCTTATCTGTAGTCTTCATAAACCAGCCTAATTAAGAGATTCAAATTAAGTCTATTCTAGAGTTTTTATCCAAGCAGTGCTCAACCTCAAAATTCGAAAATAGCTATGAATCGCACCATACAAATCATCAAATCAACTAAAACCTTTATTTGGTTGATAGCTGCTGATGTGTCATGGAGATGCTCCGGGCTATGGAGACCCCACAGGCTATCCACTAGAAGAATATTTCACCCAAAGAAATCTGGGGGACTATAGAAAAAATCAGGCTACCCTTATAAGGCTAAGTTATTAAATCTAGGGCCCGTAAAAATCTCTCTAGCTCTTGGATCACTCTTCGATGACATGAGCCAAGAAGAGCAACAAACAAAACAATTTGAGTAATTCATTCAGACAAAACTGGGTGATAGCAACAAGTCCCCAATTATTTTAGTAACCCACCATGTCAATATACAAGCCTATACAGGCAAAGCAGTTAATGTGGGCGATATGGTTTTAGTCAATGCGGATAAGAATGGGTCAATATTTATCAGGCCAAATTTATCCTAGCCGTAGCCACGCCATAATATTAATCAGCAGAGTTTGTTTTAACAATAATGAGCAGCTTGCTTGCCGCCACCATCTACCAAAAGATGGCCAGTCTTGACAAATATAGTGCAGCCCTCTTTGCTAAATGGTTGGTGCAAACTCATATGGGGACTTCTAATCCAGGAGCCAGCTGGATAGCGTCCATGCTCATCCTCAAAGACACCCTCAACTACAAAAATCTCCTCACCGCCGTAATGCTTGTGGGGATTGAAATAGGTTTGAGGCGCCCAGCGAACTAAAGTTGAGCCACTTCCCTGCTGCATCAGTGGCATGACATTTAAACCCTGAACCATGCCTTGGTACCAAGGGGCAGTTTTAGTGTCAATCACCTCTCGCACTACTTGATCGGAACCTAGATGTCGTAACTTCACAAATAGCGTGCACCCAGACTTGCTAAATGGTGCATGGGAGGATCCTGGGGGATTCATGACATAAGTTCCGGCAGGGTAATCTCCCATCTCATCACTAAATACACCATCCAAAACCAATATCTCTTCACCAAATTCATGGGTATGAGTTTGAAATTCAGATCCTGGCGCATAGCGCACGATAGAAGTCGCTTTTGCTACCTCATCACCTATACGATCAAGCATACGCCTTTCTACCCCAGACTCAGGGCTAGGAACCCATGGCAAATCGTGATGGTTTATAACAACCCGTTGGCTGTAATCAGCATTGATATTCATGTATTGCATTTTAAAGAAAAGATTCCTAAGCATAGCAAGCAAATGAAATGCTTGCTTGCATGAAGGATAAAAAGCCACGTACGCTCTTAGCCAAACTAGGCTAAAGTTCCTCTAAATGAGCTTACTTCCAAAACCATTTAGTGCCCTTGTCATTGGTTCGTCAGGAACCATAGGATCGCATTTCGTGAAACTACTAGAAAGCAACCCATTTTGCTCAAAAGTAGTGGGCATTCATCGTCATTCAGCTAATGCAATTAACTATCATCATCCAGAAACTATTGAATCATCTGCAGGTAGTCTAGCTGAGCTGGGACCATTTCAATTAATCATCAATACTATTGGCGTCTTACACTCTAAAGAATGGATGCCAGAAAAGAAATTGGATGATTTAAATGAAGCTCAACTTACTGAAATGTTCAACACCAATACTATTGGCCCCGCCCTAACAATCAAACACTTCTCCAAGCTCTTAGATACAAAGCATGGGGTGATGGCAACACTGTCCGCCAAAGTAGGAAGTATTGAAGACAATCGCCTAGGTGGTTGGTATGGCTATAGAGCTTCTAAAGCTGCACTTAATATGATTATCAAAACAGCTTCAATTGAGTTTGCTAGAAACAAGCCAAATATTGCTTTGATTGCCCTACACCCCGGCACCGTGAACTCTGGATTGTCCCAGCCTTTTCGTGGGCAACAAATTGGTAAAGATCCTCTAGAAGCTGTGAGCGATATGTTCCGTGTTCTAGAAAATGTAAAGAAAGAAGATTCGGGAAGTTTTCTGACTTACTCAGGAGAGAAACTACCTTGGTAACCGAGTTGCCTATTAATTCAGAACCACTAGGTTATTGGATAAGCTACCTATATCTTTTTTATTTAAACATTCATTTGTCTCTGTAAAATGAAGCTTATGAAACCAACGATCAAAATAGATTTCGTATCTGATGTGGCTTGCCCGTGGTGTGCTGTAGGATTAGGCAATCTCAATCAGGCTATGGCAGCATTGAGTGAAAAAGTAAACTTTGAGGTACATTTTCGACCTTTTGAGCTTAATCCAAATATGCCCCATGGCGGTCAAGATGCTACTGAACACTTAACTGAAAAATATGGATTAACCGTAGAGCAGGTCAAAAGTAATCAAGCTAACATTAGAGCTAAAGCATTAAAGGCTGGATTTGTATTTCATCCAGATGGTCGTAAGCGGGTTTACAACACCTTTAATGCACACCGTCTTTTATATTGGGCAGCCAAGGAATATGACTTACAAAAGCAGGCAGACCTAAAGAAGGAATTACTTAACACTTATTTTTGCCTAGCCGTAAATTTGGACGATCAAGATAATTTAATAGATGCTGTAATACGTGCTGGACTAGATAAAGAGCGTGCTCAAGAGATACTGAAAGGTAAAGAATTTTCGAAGGAAGTCCGTGAAGAAGAATCCACTTTTACGGGCGCTGGTATAAGCTCAGTACCCTCCATCATTCTCAATAACCAATACCTTTTACAAGGTGCTCAGCCTCCTGAGTCATTCCTTAGCGCATTTGAGCAACTTATCCAAAATTAAAGTGATCACCATAGAGCATCATTCGAAAACATATGAATTTAAGACTCTTGACGAGGCTATGGAATGGGCTAAGCAGCTCGGTGAGTTTGTAACAATTAAGTTTAATGACTTAGAAATTGCTGGTAAGTTTGGAGTGGATGGCATCACTAGTGGTAAATTCCCAAATGGTGAGCCCTATACATGGAAAAAACGTAGAAGGCATTAGAAAACCGATACAAAAAAACCACCCGAAGGTGGTTTTGGTAGCGCTTGGTGATTTACGGCTAAGACTATATCTTCATTCACATTACTTCAGCTGAGCTCTGATTTCGCCAGGTTTGTTGGTGGCGCTGTGGACATTCAAATAGAGATTGCCGCCCTTCAAACTTTGGAGCTGAGCCTCGGTTAATTTAGCACCTGCTGGAGCCGACCAAACATTATCCGCAGTCTTAGTAAATGGAACGATTACGGGTCCATTTTGACCCATTGGCGCTTCATGAATATGTGCCATAGTGCCCTCTATACCAGTAGTGGTGATTGTTCCGGATACTGAACCATCCGGGGCAACCACGATAGCACCCACTCCAGATGCAGAGGTCATGACTGGGGGCACCTCTTGAGAGCCAGTGAGATTTACTTTCATGGATTGCGCATATGCGCCATAAGAAGCAATTCCAACACCTATTACCAAAGCAGCTTTAGCAAAAATATGATTCATTTTCATATGCATCTCCAATCGTTTTAGTGAATCTTCAGATTATCACATCTGAAGAGATAAATTCTGAGAATCGATTTGCTTTAAACACATATTTCCCATCTATCCTAGAATCTAAGTAATACTTAAATCTAGGCTAAGCTGGAATTGCTGACTTGAAACTTCGCATCGAAATCGTAACACCCGCGCCCCCGGGAACTCTTCACGGCAACCGTATTACTGCCTTAAGGTGGCAGCAATTCTTGTCGCGTCTAAACTATCAAAGTACCGTTACTGAGAAATGGTCTGGAAAGTCATGCGACGTTCTGATTGCACTCCATGGACTGCGAAGTCATGACTCTATTAAAGCCTTTAAGAAAACTCATCCAGATCACCCTGTCGTTTTAATCATGACTGGAACGGATATTTACCGAGACCTCAAAAGCTCAAAGAAAGTGATCCAGTCAATGGAGATGGCTGATGCAATTGTGATTCTTCAACCCAAAGCAATTCAATCCCTGCCTAAGAAATTTCATCATAAAGTTCAAGTGATTTACCAGTCCATTAAAAGTATTTCTAGAAAAACGACTCCAAAGCGTCATTTTTTAGCTAGCATCATCGGCCATCTGCGAAGTGAAAAGGATCCCTTTTGTGCAGCGCAATCTCTAAGATTATTACCTTCAGACAGCAGGATTCGACTGGTACAACTAGGCAAGGCAATGAGTCCAAAGTTTAAAAAACAGGCGATGTCTATTCAAGCAAATCTTGATCGTTATCGGTGGTTAGGACAGCTCAGCCACTCTAAAACACTGCAGTGGCTTGCCCGCTCGCATGTCATGATCATATCTAGCATTATGGAAGGCGGCGCCCACGTGGTGTCTGAAGCTATTGCTATTGGCATCCCTGTGATTGCTTCAGATATTCCAGGAAATCGGGGTTTATTAGGAAACTCTTATCCTGCTTACTATCCGGTAGGCGATCAAGTTGCCTTAAGCAAGCTACTGACTAAGGTCGAGACTAATCAGGCTTTCTATCAAAAAATATCCGAGGCGATTACTGGGCGACAGAAAGTCACCAAGCCAGAGTTAGAACAAGAGTCGATTCATAAACTCATTAAAAGTCTAACTACATAAACACTCAAAGCAAATATCCAAAGCTCTAGGCAGCAGCATAAGCTACCAAGAAATAATGATTCGGGTCAGTCCACGAGTGCACATCCTTAAAGCCAGCACTCTTTAAAAGAGATTCAAATTTTTCTTGCGTGTACTTATAGCTATTTTCTGTGTGGATCAGGGCTCCACTTTCAAAACCTTTTTCACCGCTAGGCCAAGTAACTGCCTGATTGTGAGTAGATCGTAGGTACATTTCAATACGAGCCAGTTGCTCATTAAAAATAGCGTAGTGCTCCCAATGCGCCAAATTAAAATCTGTTTTAGCAAGGCGGTTTAGGTGTAACAGCATATTTTTATTAAAGGCCGCGGTAATTCCGAGATCATCGTTATAAGCCCGAGACAAAATCTCAAGGTCCTTGACCAGGTCAACCCCTATCAATAAACCTCCATCACCTTGGCAAACTTTCACAATATTCTTGAATAGCTCCAGAGCAGCATCTGGATCAAAATTTCCTATTGAGGAGCCTGGATAAAAAAAGGTTTTTTTACGACCCACCAAATCAAGAAATTCCATTTCCTCTTGTAAATCACAGGTTTGCGCTTGCATCTGAATATGTGGAAACTCTTTTTGCAAGCTGGCTATGGCCTGCTCTAAAAATTCTTTAGAAATATCAAGTGCTCGATATTCTTTGGGCTTTAATGAATTAAATAATGCACTTCCTTTTTCACAATTACCTGCACCAAGATCTAATAAAACATCACATTTGCCTATCGTCAAAGCAATTGCTTCACCGTATTGCATCATGATGTGTTTTTCAGTTCGGGTTGGATAGTATTCTTCTAAAAAAGTAATTGCCTCAAATAAGTGAGAGCCAATTTCATCGTAGAAAAACTTGGGTGATATTGATGGCTGCTCTTGCGTAAGACCAGAAATAATTTCATCCATCAACTTTTGATCACGTAGATGCTCTTGACTCACTTCAATATTCCTTTTTTATTGGATAGCACTTAACCAAGGCTATGCATTTGTACTCTACGGAGTTTGTTACTAATCATATCTACACCAATAACCAATACCAACATTGCCATAATGACAGTTGAAGCTTGCTGCTCATGCAATAGAGAGAGCTCATAGTACAAAATTTGTCCAAGACCTCCTGCACCCACAAAACCTAATATTGTTGCCATACGTATATTCATTTCCCAGCGATAAAGACTATATGAGAGCAGTTGAGAGTAAATCCCCGGTAAAGCTCCATAGATAAATGCCTGGGTATTACTTGCTCCCGCCAATTTCAGAGCTTGCGTCGCGCTGGGAGGATGATTTTCCAGAGTCTCTCCAAACAAACGGCCTAATACACCCGTGGTATGCAAAGCAAGTGCTAGCGTTCCTGCAAATGGCCCCAAACCTACGGCTAACACCATCAATACCGCCCAAACGAGCTCTGGTACCGAACGGAGAAAGTTTAAGAAAAACCGAGTTACCGCTTTTGCACCATTACCAAACTGTCCAGCTGCTGGTAGTGCTAAAAAAAGACTCACAATAGCTGCCAATAAGGTCGCTAAGGCAGAGATAGCTAAGGTCTGCAATACCCCACTCCAAACTTTTTGCAAAAATGCAGATGAGAGATCAGGTGGAAAGAATCGCGATGTATAGATAGCAACATCACTCATCGCTTGCTTAGTAAATAATGCTAGAGGATTTAGTGAAAGATAAGCAAAACTCGCCACAATAAAAAGAGCAATCAGCACTATCGTCACCAAGCACTTTAGACAAAATTTGCGGGCTGGATAATGATTCATGCGAGCTGCCGACGAATGATCAGACTAATATAGTCTGCCAGTAAAACAAGCAACAAAAATACGATGAGAATGGTAGATACTTCACCACCGTTAAGCATTTTCATCGACTGATCCATGAGCTGACCCAGGCCGCCAGCACCGACAAAACCCATGACAACTGAAGCTCTAACCGCACATTCCCAGCGATAGATGGTGTAAGAGGCTAGCTCTTGTGAGGCGCCTGGTAATAGCCCATATAAAAATGCATTAATGCGGCCACTACCCAATATCAGCAGCGCTCTAGCAGGCAAGGTATTTTCAGTTTCCAGGATTTCTGAATAGACTTTTGCAAGCATGCCTCCATAAGTAATCGCAATTGCTAATACGCCTGCGATAGGACCTAGGCCAAATACCCTAACTAATAGTAAGGCCCACACAATTTCTGGAATACCCCTGAGAAATAACATTAGCATGCGGGCAAGGTATCTACCGAGCCTAGCGATACGATGTCCTGAGGCTGGGCCAATACGTGAAATCGAAAGACTATAGGTAATGATTAAGCCTAGTGGAATTGCCATCAGCATTGCTAGAGCAATGCCGGCAGTTGCCATGGCTAAAGTCTCTATAGTGGCCTTTAGTACTAATACTAGAAATGATGTCTGAAGATTGGGTGGGAAAAACTGAATTAAGAAGTTGGAAAAAACTACTAGATTTCGATCTTCAAATAACGCAAAGATATCAAACTGCGCTAATTGCATCATAGGCCACAAGATTGCCAACCCAATCACAGCTACTGAAAACCGCCTCAGTGCATCAGGATCCCTAAAGTGGCACATCCTTCTCATGATGATGTATTGGCACTACCCTGTTTTGGCAGCACGCCACGTTCAGAAGCATATAACTGCTCTAGCAAACTCTCACTCACATCAGTTGCCGGTAGGTCAAAAAATATTTCCCCATCTCGTAATCCAATAATTCTAGGGAACCATTTCAAAGCAATATCTACTGCATGCAGGCTGGCTACAAAACAAGCATCTCTTGTGCGCGCATCCTCTAAAAGGCATTGAATTGTTAAATCAGAAAGAACTGGATCCATCGCTGATACTGGCTCATCAGCCAGTAATAAATGAGGCGCCTGGTACAACACGCGTGCAACACCTACCCTTTGTAGCTGACCTCCAGACAAACGATCACAACGATCAAAGAGGCGATCTGCTAAATCGAGTTTTTGTAAACATAATTGGGGGCCTGCAATATCAACAGGGTAGATTAAAGATAAGAGAGACTTCCAGAGTGGCCACTGACCAAGACGACCTGCTAAAACAGCGGTAATAACTCTTTGTCTTGGTGGGATAGGAACTGCTTGATGGACCAATCCAATTTGAGAGCGCAAACTCTGTAGCCGCCCTTTTGAAATCGACCATGGATCAACATTCAAAACCGTTATTGAGCCTGTGCTTGGCCGCAGTGAGGTAGCTATGAGATTAAGGAAGCTGGTTTTACCAGAACCAGATGATCCAATAATCGCAATGGATTCTCCAGCTGAGGCGCTAATGTTGATATTTTTTAGCGCCTCTTTACCATTGCTATGGCTAAAGCTGACATGCTGAAATGAAAATGCTATTTTTCTCACTTAATCAGACCGGCACCGATTGCAGCCTTCTCAATTTCATCATAGTTAGATGACTTAGTAGGAATATATTTACTAGCCCTTTGAAGATCCATTAATTCTTTTTGGCTAGGATCATTAGCATTTAGCTTTAAAAAAGCATCGCTAATTTTTTTAGTCACTGCCGCATCTAAACCACCTCGAACTGTCCAGTTGTAATCATGGTAAGGAGGCGTTGTATATAAGACCTTTACTTTTTCGGTATTAGGATTTTTAGCATCAGACAATTTATCCCAAACAGATGCATTTAAAGCACCAGCATCGGCTTTACCACTCGCCACAAAGGCTACCGTTGCATCATGAGCCCCAGAAAAAGCAATGCTCTTAAAGTCTTTATCAGGATTAATACCAGCCTTCATTAAATAAAACCGTGGCATTAAATGGCCTGAAGTAGATGATGGAGAACCAAAAGCAAAGGTCTTGCCCTTTAAATCAGTCAAAGTCTTTACAGAGCTACTTTCAGGAATAATGAATTTACTAGTAAATTTTTCATCCTCAAGACGCTGGATTATCGGCTTGACTGCGCC
>Ga0214171_1000415_pt1 | contig 14962 bp, 16 predicted proteins | sample TroBogEpilimnion_40_FD_153009 | JGI IMG/M metagenome (GOLD analysis project Ga0214171, IMG submission 153009) | Freshwater microbial communities from Trout Bog Lake, WI - 02JUL2007 epilimnion | ecosystem: Environmental > Aquatic > Freshwater > Lake > Epilimnion/Euphotic zone | place: Trout Bog... | reverse complement strand
AACCGTGAGACTGACCTCAAGCTTTTTCGTCTTCGGATTGTACTCCGCCTCAGCCGTGGAGGTGTGAATTGAATGCGCGTGCAGCCACGCTGCCGCCAGGAAATAGAAGATGGCTGACAAGACGCGCATGACTCATCGACTTTAGTCCTCCGCGTCACCTCAAGCAAGCAGGTGGATCTTCCCAACCTGTAGCGGCAATAGGGAGTACACCGTAAAATCAGATCGTGGCAGACAAACGACTCATGGTACGATGGCGGCGTGAAATCCGCCGCCCCCACGTCCAAACTCCGCCGCTGCTGGCGCTGGATCTGGCGTCTCTGTCTCTTCAGCATCATACTACTCTCGACCCTGCTCTGCCTGGCATGGCAGCAGCGCGTTCCCCTGGCCAACGCCCTGCTGAAGCGGTACCTCGGCGACATGCAGGTGGAAATCGTCTCCCTGGAGTGGCAGGACAAAGCCCTACATGTGCGCGAGATGAGCACCCTGCACCTTCCCAGTTCAAAACGCGTCTCCAGCGTCGGCCATGTGGAGTGGCGGCCCAACTGGAGTGAGCTTCACCTGGGAAATTTGGGCGGCTTGAAGTTGGAGGAGGCCGTGGTGGATGTGCCGATGGCGTGGCTCATGCCGGCAGCACCCCAGCCCGACAGCACGGCAGCAGCGGGAGCCTCCTTTCGTTGGAGCATGGACTTGATTGATCTGCTGCCGACGAAGTTCGTGGTGCGCGATGAAAACTGGCAGCCCGTTTGCAGCGTCATCATGACGCAGAAAGTACATTCTTTGGCGGTCGGTGGCAGCAAATCGCCGTCGTTTAAAACCGTGATCACGGACCTGGAGCAGGCGGAGTGGCACGGGCAGCCGGTGTTCAACAGCCTGCATCTTGAATCGGAAATGCGCGGCGATGACCTCGAATTGAAAAAAGCTTCGCTGCAGGGCGGCCACTTGGATCTGGCCTGGTTGCAGCAGCTCAATCCGGCGCTCAGCGCGAAACTGCCGCCATTGCAAGGCGGCGTGCAGTTTGAGTGGAGCGGGCGTGATGTGAGGCTGTCCAACACGGGCCTGCTCTCAGGCGGCACCCAGGAGGTGCATTTGAAAAATCTGCTCGTGCAGCCGCTGACCGGCGCTGGTCAGATCAAGGCTGCAGCGCTCGACATGAAGGCGTCCCAGGATTTAAACGGCCTCTGGCATGTGGAGAGCGGGCAACTGCTTCAACCAGCAATCGAATGGACTCCGGAGCTGGAAACAGCCCTGCTGCCCCAAAGCGAATCCAAGCAGACGTCCGTCTGGCAGGCCCGAATCGATGAATTCAAAGTCCAGGAGGGCCGGGTGAAACTGACACCCACAGAGCTGTGCCCCGTAGCAGGTGAACTGGCCTGGAGCACCAACCTGGAAGGACTGGACCTTTCCTCGGAGGGTCTGCGCTCCTCACTGCCGCAGAATCTCACTCTGGCGGATGTTTCTCTGTACTGGGGGCGCATGAACGCCAGTGCTCCCCCGCACCCGTTTGTGCAGATGAAGGCCGTGGCAGTGGCGGTGGTTCCAGACAAACTGCGGGAGCTGAAGCAGGTGGACTCGCTGGTGCTGACGGGGCCGCATTTGGAATTCACCCCGGAAAACGGTCCCTGGTTTGACAAGATCGAAACACCGCCGGTGAAAACAGCGCTCAAACCTGCCCTGCCATAGTGGAAGCAACTGCAGTTCGACACGCTGACGCTTACCGATGGCACGCTCGCCATCGCGATGAAGCTGGCGGAACGCCTGGAAACTTCAGCTCACTTTACGATTGCGACGGAGCAGTCCAAGCAGTTCCTGCGCATTGACACGGCGGAAGTCAGCATTCCCAGACGCTCTACCCTGCCAGTCCTAAATTTCACTGATGTGGAGGTGCTGGCGACACTCCCAGAGATGTGGCGAACCCAGCGGTTGGAGTCCTTGAAAATCGCGGAAGGTCATGTGGCCGTGGGAGATGCCCTGATGACTTTATTCAGCGGCGATGCCGCAGTGGTTCAGAGCAAGGCGGATGCTGCGGCAGCGCGCTGGAGCACCGGAAAAATCGAAGTGGACAAGATGGGCGTGACACTGATGCGCATCGCCCCGGGCCTGCCGCCGGTGCGCTTTGACGTCAACCTAATCACCGACGAGACCCCGCTGGATCTGGATGGTCTAGCGGAGAACGTGGAGCCGCAGAGCATCAAGCTGACCCACCTGCGCATCCCCTCGCCTCACGAGCCGCTGCGCACCGTGGCGGAAATGGATGTCATTCACGTGTACTACACGCTCGACGGCTTGCTGCACCGCCGCATCGACCGCGTGGATATCGTCTCGCCGCTGCTATATGTCGGCGAGGATTTGTTCTGGTACGTGGAAAACTTCCGCAAATCCATGAAGGGCGAGGCTCCTCGGCCAGATGCAACCTTTGGTCCCCCCGCCCCACCGCCTCCCACCGCACCAGGCTGGCATGTGGACATACTGGGTGTGAGCGACGGCAAGCTGATCCTCGCGCCCAAGGGCGTGCCGCTGGCGGGCATCAGCCGGCCGTTTCCCTTCAGCTTTACGTCGAAACTGGAAAGCGGCCAGCTTGATGCACAATTCGACATTCCATCCGACAATTACACACTCAAGGACCTGAAGCTGGAGTTTCGCGGCATGAAAGGGCAGGTACATTTCAATCTGCCGATGAAGGACCGGAACAACAATCTGACGGAGACCTTCACCGTCGAGCAACTGCGCTGGAAGCAGCTCCACTTTGAGAAAGCCCACCTGAGTGTGACCTACGATGTACACGGCATCTACGGCGTGTTCGGCAGCTCGGCCTACGGCGGTTACGTGAACGGCGCGTTCGACATCTATCTGGACCAATCATTCACCTGGGACGGCTGGCTGGCTGGCGCGGGGGTGGATCTGGGTCCGATAACGACGACGTTGTTTCCGGATTACTTTCTGATCGACGGCAAGGTGCAGGGCAAGGTGGTCGCCACCGGCAACAAGGACCGGCTGTTTCAAGGCGATGTAGAATTCCAAAACCGCTCGCGCGGCCGGTTCCAAATTTCGGCACTGAATGACATGATCAAATCCTTGCCCAAGGCGCTGACAGGCACCATCGGGGATCAAATAACCCGCATCGGACTGGAAACGCTGCGAGACTTCGATTATGAAAGCATTGATGGCAAAGCACGCTTCTACGGGCGGGAAGGCCGCGGACACCTGCGGTTCACCGGCCCGCAGGGCTCGCGCAAGTTTGATGTGAATGTCTATGATCACCGCTGGAAAGAGGAACCACACAAATCCGAAACCGCTGATGCAGTGGCACGCTGAAGGACTCATCCTGTGTGCCGCAGCCACCGCACTGGCCGCGTGCAAGCAGTTGCCGCAAATACCCATCACCACGCCGAAACCGCTGGAGGTGAACCTCAACATGCGGCTCGATGTTTATCAGTACCATGGTGATGAACCGCAGGACAAGGAGGCGCTCAAACACGTCAGCGAGGCCACGGAGCGCATGCGCAACCGCATGGCGGAAATCGAGACTTTGAGGAACAACCAGTTGGTGAGCGAAGATCATCGCGGCCTGCTGCAGATACGCGAGGTGCCCTCCGGTGAATGGGGCGCGCAGGTAAAAAAAGCCGTAGCGGCTGAAAACGAGGACCGCATGCTGCTGATGCGCCAGAAGGCCAAGGAGGCCAACCGCCCGCTGCATGAGATCGAAGACGAGCAGTGGCATCTGCGCTCGGAGCAGGCTGACGTCGGCGACTGGATCGAAGTTCCTGGCCCCACCCCGGGTTCCTTCAAGTGGAAACGGGTGGAAGCCGACACGACTCCCCCAGTCAGCCAGCCAACCATCAACACGCCAGCCATTCCAACCAAGCCCAAACCATGAGACTCATCTACTTCCTCCTCATTTCGCTGTTTGTTGTTCTCGCCCTCACGAATCCCAACGAGACTGAGTTTCGTTCCTACATGCAGCAGAAATACGGCATTGCCGGCTCATTGAGCTTGAAGGTGGCCTCCATTTTTTCCGCCGGTACCAGCACCGGAGTATCCCGTGAGAATTACTTCCTATTCAGCCGCTACTACATCGGCGGCGATGGCATTCTGCCACGCACAGAGCTGGCCAGAGGGGTGGCGGGGAAGTTTTTTGACGTTGAAGAGAACAGCGGGAAGTGAGACCGCCTGAGTCCCAGGCTCATGGTTCCTTCTCATTCTCTTCCGGATCCGCCTTTGGCTCAGCGGGCAGTTCCACCGTCACGCTCAGCTCCCAGGCACGGTTTTTGATCGCCCAGATCAGCACCGCCACGCCGAGCATGCCTATGAAAACCAGATGCAGCATGCACCCAGTGCGGCAGCCGATTCCTTGAAACGAATCGCGATAAGTGCGGATATTGGTTCTGGCAGAGTTCCCCATGCATGGCAAGCTGCTTCATCTTGGATTGGACAGCCAGCGATTGCCGTCGATTTTTAGATTGCCTTTTACCGCTCCTACCCCCCATCTTCCTGATCCGCCTATGTCACGCCGCGCCCAATCTGGAGTCCGCCCCACCCACTGGTTGGGATTGATCGCTATACTCGCCGTCGTCGGCTGGGGTGGTTTCGCTTTGATGAATCGCACCACCGATCCCATGACCGGCATCACTGATCTCAGCACCAGTGAGTTCATGGAAAACGCGACCGCCCTCAGCGGCAACGAATACAAGGTCGAAGGCATGGTCGATGACCGGCTCGACAACTGGCGCAGCGCCGATGGCCGCCTCTTCAGTCTGCAAGTCAGCGACGGCTCCAACAACTCCTTTGTGCCGGTCTGGGTACCACCGGATTATAAAGGTGCCAATATTCAGCGCGGGCAGCGTTACATCCTCAAAGTGCGCGTCCTGGAAACTGGCGTGCTTAAAGTGCTCGAACTCATCAAAGCGTAAATCCACTCCTTTATGAAACGCGTTATTTTTGCCCTTGCCCTGGCCGGACTCACACCTGCCGGTGCCCAGGTACTGCCTGGTAGCCCCGGTGCCGGTGCGCCTGCGACCACCAATTCCACTTCCAACAACAACTACAACGTTGTTCCCGGTACCGCAGCTGATCGGCAGACAGATACGCAAACCGCTCTCGGCAACATGCCCATGGGGGATCCCGGTTCGGAAAACGTCGCCTTCAACGGCAAGCTCTGGAATGTGACCAACAACCGTCTCATGCGCTCCCGCTTTGAGACCTATCTCACCACGCCCGAGGCCAACGGCCCTGAAGACCAGGCCTACCGTGATCTCATGGCGCAGATCATGGAACTGCTGGCACCCACGCACAAGCAGGCACCGGATCCTGTCACCAAAGTGCAGGCTCGCGGGCCGGAAGTCATGAAGGCCTTTGCTCTGCTGCCGGAAGCCGGCGCTGCCAAAATCGACGGTGGCCTCTGCAATGCCGTGGCCAACTCGATCTGGGATGTCTGGACCGCCCAAAAACGCGTCAACGAACGCAAGCTCGCGAACAATGCCATGATGGAGCGCCGCAAACAGCTCGAATGGAACGCGGAGATGGGCATGAACAGCACACCGCTCGCCAAAGGCAGCGGACCCGCCTCCAAAAACGGCCAGCAGCAGACCAATAATCAGCAGGCACAGGCCACCAGCGCCACCGTGGGCCGCACCTCCGGTTACATCAAAGGTATCGCTGAAATTGAAGCCCGCACGAAACTAAACGAGACGGCCATGGGCCTCTCCGAAATCTCCACCAAGATCCAGTTCCAGGCCCTCATCATTCAGATGTTCATGCAGCGTCGTTTTGAGCACGCCGTTATCGCCTGCCGTTTTTATCCCAATCTCTTCCGCGACGGCGAAAGCATCCTGCAGCTCGACAAGGGCAGCGATGTGCAAAAGCTGCTCTCCAGCAGCTTCGGTGTGCCCCCCACGGTCAGTATGATCGACGGCCTCTCTCTGGAAGCCATCCGCAGCGTCGATGAATCTCTCGTTTCCTTCGAAAATCTCGTGGCCCGTCGGGATGTGGACAGCGCCAGCAACCGCCTGCTCGAAGCCTACGGCATCGGCGAATACCTGCCGCGCGTCCGCCGCCTGCCCATGACTGAAAAGGCCAAGGTGCTGGATTTCGTGCGCAAGAAAAACAAGCTGCTCTCCTTCCTCGAAATGAAGGACTATTCAGGTGCCGAGGCGGTCGTCACGGAACTGCGTTCCGCATCGGACGACTTTGAATACGCCAAGCCGCTGGCCGCCATTCAGACCGCCAAGACCATGAGTAACCTTCATGTGAACAACGCCAACGCGGCCATGGGCAACAAAGATGCCAAGACCGTGGAGGCAGAGATGAAAGCTGCCGCCGAAATCTGGCCCACCAATCCACGCGTCACCCAGCTCAGCGAGCACATGATGCAGTCAACTGACATGAAATCCCAGGCGCTCATGGAGTTCGACCGCCTCATCAGCCAGCGTAACCACCGCCAGATTTTCGAAAACCAGGCTGCATTCATCGCCGCCGTCGCCGATGACCTCACGCGCAAGCAGCAGCTTGAAAAAGTCCTCAAGGACATGGGCAGGCTCGAACTCATCATCGGCGGTGCCAAGGAAATGGCCGCCAGCAGCCCTCCCGCCGCCTGGGAAAAAGTGGAGAAAGAATCCAAACTCTATCCCGACGACCCCGTGCTCAGCAAACTGCGCGCAGACCTCGGCGTTAAGGCCAGCGAATTCGTCACCGCCATCGAAAACGCCCGCCAACAGGAGGAAAAGCAGCAGATCGGCTCTTCGCTATCTTGGTATTTACGCGCCAAGCGCATGCACCCAATGAGCGAGATGGCCCGTGAAGGCATCAAGCGCCTGGTTGAAGTCGTCAAAAACGGCGACCAGCCACCGCCCACGAATACCGACCCGACCTCGGCCCTCAACAACTGAGCAGCTCTGCTCAACGGTACTTCGACAATCCTTCGAGGTACCGCTGCGCGAGTTCGGTTTGTGGCCGAGTGAAAAAATCCACGGCAGGCGAGGACTCCTGCACTTTCCCAGCGGCGAGAAAGACGACCCAATCCGCCACCTTGCGCGCAAAGCTGATCTCATGCGTGGCCAGTATGATGTTCTGGCCAGCTTCGGCAAGTTCGCGGATGACATCCAGCACCTCGCCCGTCATGACGGGATCGAGCGCAGAGGTCGGTTCGTCCAATAGCAGTAGGCGCGGTTTCGGTGCCAGCGCCCTGGCGATGGCCGCACGCTGCTGCTGGCCGCCGGAGAGCTGACCGGACTTTTTGTGCTCGTGACCTGCCAGCCCAAGGCGATGCAGCAATTCGAGCGCACGCTGTGTAGCCTGCGTTTCGGCCATGCCATGGACTTCCCGCAATGGCAGCGTGATGTTTTGCAGCGCCGTCAAATGCGGGAAGAGGTTGTAACCCTGGAAGACGAATCCGTTGCCGCGCCTTTCCTTGAGGGCACCGTCTTCATCGTGCGGCAGACTGCGCGCGTCGATGCTCACGTGGCCGTCATCCGGCACCAGCAGGCTGCCCAGCACACGCAGCAGCGTGGACTTACCCCCACCCGAAGGGCCAAGCAAGGCGACGACATGCGCCTCCTCACCCGTAGTAAAGGAGGCACCATCCAGCGCGGCATGCGCACCGAAGCGCTTGGTCACCGCATGGGTTTCAAGTTTCATACGCAAACCTCCCTTCTAACCGACGTGCCAGGTAGGACAGCGGCAGCGTGACAACAAGATAAGCCACCACGAGCGGGAGATAACCCTCCAATGGGGCAAAACTGGCAGCATTCATGATTTTGACTTTCTGCACCAGCTCCTCAATGCCGATGACGGACAGCAGCGAAGAGTCTTTGATCAACGAAACAAGCTGGCCGGTTGTGCCGGGCAGCGCACGCCGCAACGCCTGGGGAATGATAACAAAGCGGTAGGTTTGCACTTTCCCAAAGCCCACCGCACGCGCGGCCTCAAGCTGTGAGGCACTGATGCTTTCCACCGCACCACGAAAGATTTCAGCCAGATATGCCCCCTCGAAACAGCCAAGCAAGATGACGCCAGTAAAGAGCGGCTGATCGATATTCAGCGCCTGGGCGATGATGTAATGGCCGATGAGCAGTTGCACCAGCAGCGGCGATCCGCGCACCAGTTCCACCACACTGCCACACCCCATCCGCACAGGCAGCCACGGAGCACGCCGCCCCAGCATGAGTAGAAAGCCAAACAGAATGCTGACGACCATCGCCACCAGCGACAGCCCCATCGTCGTCAGCCAGCCATAGCCGAACTGATGACGGTACTTCCACACCCCGCTCCAGTTCCAGGGATACGCCACCGCAGAAAACACCGCGTAAAAAGTCGCCGTCGCAAGCGCGAACAGCCCCAGCACATACAGTGTACGGCGCGTATTCGAGACAGCAATGGCGTGAGATTCAGACAAGGCGCGATGATTTACGCCGGGAAGCAGCCGTTTGTCCCGCGAATTTTATGGCATCATTGCCGCGCAAGAAGAATGCCGGACCAGATCTGAGGCATCGGGATGCGAAGAAAATGGATGCGGAAAGTGGCGTGCACGCTCACTTCGTTGCCATGATTTCATTGAACGTCATCGCCACTTTGCGCACCTGCTACACCGACAAATTCGGCGTGCCACGGCAGTCGGGACTGGTGCCCTGCGCGTGGGGGGTGGTCGAGTTTGAGCCCGCGTATCGGCGCATGGAGGCGGTGCGTGGCATCGAGCACTTCAGCCACCTGTGGCTCATCACGCAGTTTCACCTCGTTACCGAAGAGCCGACTTCGCTCACGGTGCGCCCACCACGGCTCGGGGGCAATGAACGGCGAGGGGTCTTTGCCACGCGCTCGCCGTTTCGGCCGAACCGGCTGACGCTCAGCGTGGTGAAACTCGATCGCGTGGAACTCGAAGGCGATGCCGCGCCGCGATTGTTCGTCTCCGGTGTCGACCTCGTGGATGGCACGCCCATTCTCGACATCAAACCCTACGTCCGCTTTGCCGACTCAGTGCCTGAAGCCCAAAGCGGCTTTGCAGATGAAGCGCCGCCACGTCTGCCAGTGCGCTGGGACTGCGACAGCTCAGTGCCGGATGACGTGCGTGTGATCATCGACGAATCACTCGCCCTTCAGCCTCAGCCAGCCTATCACGAGGATGAAGAACGCACCTATGCCACCGAGATTGCAGGCTGGCGCGTGCGCTGGGCCGCAACACTCGCAGGCGCATGCGTGAAATCCTGTGAATGGGTAGGACCAGGCGTTTTCAAAACTCATGACTGACACCGCTCTCCCCATTCGCGCCGCTAGCGAGACTGCCATAGCCTATGGCATCATACCAGACCGCTGCGACATTCTACAAAACAGCAGCACGCTGGTGCTGCGCCTCACCGAAACACTGGTCGCACGCGTAGTCCAAGACGTGAACGGCCCGCGCCAAGGCACCGAGTGGTTTGCGCGTGAAAATGCCATCGCCCAGCACCTGACCAAGCACGGCGCGCCAGCCATCCCACTGCACCCCGCACTTCCACCGGGGCCGCATGAGCACCTCGGTTATCCGATCAACTTCTGGGAATTCGTCACCCGCATTGAGACCGAGCCTGATTCACGCGAAATCGGCCGCACGCTGCGCGAGTGCCACGACATCATGCGCCGTTTTGACATGCCTTTGCCCAAACTGGCGATCCTTTCCGAGAGCCTTGAGATTTTGCGTGACCGTGAACTGTTTCCTCAAGCCACGCAGCAAATGCTGCGAGATCATCTCACGCGTTCCATCGAGATACTCGGCCAATTTCCGCACCAAGCGCTGCATGGCGATGCTCACATGGGCAATCTCATGAACACCACTCGCGGATTGTTGTGGACCGACTGTGAGGACACCTTCTCCGGCCCCATCGAATGGGACGTAGCCTCGATCATCTGGAATGCGCAGATCTTGGATGAAGATCACGCCACGGTGCGGGCGATCTGTGATGCGTATTGTGAAGCAGGAGGAACCATCGACGCGATTGCGCTGCATCAAAGCCTCATCGCCCGTGCAGCGGTCATGACGGCTTGGTATCCGATCCTCTACCCCAATCCAAATGAGGAACGCCAGACGAGGCTCCAACGCCGTATCGAATGGCTGGCCTCCGTATGAAGAAGCAGATGCTGCTGGTTAGTTTTTCTTCGCCGACAGCTCCGGCACCTGCGCGGGGTCATACTTTGCACCCTTGGACACTTGGATAAGTGTCATCCGCACCTTAGTGGGGAAAAACTTTTCGGGATCGGGCCGTTTGTGAGCGTGGAGATTGTGATCGTCCTTGATGACGAGGTGCATTTCCTTGATGCCCTGGTTCCAGACAATGTCGTTGTTTTGCCAGAAGGTGGTCATGCCGATGTCCTTCTCATGCACGCCCGTCGTGGTGTAAGTACCGGTGCCGATGCAGCCGTAGCCGTGATTTTGGCCTTTGTTGGGGATGTAGCAGACGCTCCATGTCGTCGGCTGCCCACCTGCGGGCTTGTCGAGGACTTCGAGCCGCACATGCACCGTGCCGTTGCGATAATCCACCGGCGCGGTCCAGTCCTTGGGACGTGCCGCATTCAGCATGTCACCTTTGACATAGTAATGCGACTGATTGGGCTTCGAGTTGAGCGCGTCCTCCTGGGTAAAAGTGAACGTGACGTCAAACAGCACAAACTGATCGGCGCGAGTGATGGTGGAGCCAAGGCAGAGCAGGAGGAGCGAGATAAGCAAGGTGTGGCTTTTCATCGTGGGATGATGGTCGTGGATGTTGTTTGGTCAATGTTGGATGCTGCCGTCACGAATTGGGGCGTGCGAAAAAAAAGCGGCGCAGGATGCGTGATCCTGCGCCGCTGCGGAATGATTTTCTAAATCACGGTTACTTTGTCGTCGTTGGCTTGAAGTTCTTCACGAACTCCAGGCACTTGGTCACGTCAGGTAGGCTGGTCTCCCAGTCTTTTTCCCATTCGGCATCCAGCGGTCCCATGAAACCCTGCTCAGCAAAAAGATTCAGCACCGCAGGAATGTCCGACTGGCCGGTGCCCCAGACCATGTCCTTGGCTTCACGCACACCGAAGGCGTCGAGGTCTTTGATATGACTGTCGAAAATTCGGCCTTTGAGAATCTTGATGGCGTCAGTGGGCTTCACGCCCGAGCGCACCCAGTGGCCGATGTCAGCACATGCCCCCATGCGTGGATCGCGGTCTTTGACCAGGCTGAGCACATACTCAGGATCCCAGTAGCGATAGCTACGATCGAGCGGCTTCTTCGGGTGGTTGTGAATCGCCATCTTGATGTCGTATTCCTTCACCAGTTTTTCAATGAGGTCGAAGGCATCGTCAGCCGGTTCGCTGACGACCACGCCGACTCCCATTTCCTTGCAGAAGTCGAAAATTTTGCGGCACTCATCCTCTTTGTTCGGCAGGCGCACCACACCATAACCCACGGGCGTGAGGCCCAGTTCCTTGAGCTTGGCCTTCACAGGCGCACGCTGCTCCGCTGTGGAGTTGTGATCAAACTTGGATTTCGGATCCGCCTTGTTGATCAAATGGCCGGGGAAAAATTCCACCGTCTTGCCACCGGCAGCGGCAATTTTTTCAAACGCCGTCATCAAATCAAAGGACTTGAAAGTGTAGGCCTGGCAGCCTGCATAGAAGTAGCCGACTTTGGCGCTTTCGGGCAGAGTTTGACCGGCAACGGCCATGGAGGCCGTGCCAAGAATGAGAGAGAGGAGTGTCTGGCGAATCATGGAAGCGTTTCAACGGCTGGCATGGGGACTTCTTGCAAGTTAGGCTGGAGGAGGTGCCGCTTCCAGGAGCGGTCACGAATCAACTTCAGCGCCTCAAATTATTCAGCATTCCGTCCAAGGAGATTACTTGCGTGATGGTGCGGCGAGTTCATTCTCCCGCATATGAATATTCTAAAGCCTGCTTGGATCATCGCCGCGTTTGTCTGTGGGTTGTGCGTGGGAGTTTCATCGGCTGCGGATGTGAAGGGCGGCAAAGATCATCCGCTGCTCAAGCGTTACGCAGGATCGTCGCTGGTATGGTATGAACAGAAGAACTACGACGCGCTGAAGATGGCGTTGGAGTGCATCGTGTTTGATTACAACGAAGGCAAGATGAAGCCGTTCAAGAAGCTGGAGGTTGAAGGGCGCAAGACCACATTGTTCTACAATCTGCCTGCGGGCATCGGTACGCTGGAGGGCGTTCGCCAGTATGAGAACGAACTGAAGGAAAAAGGTTTTGAAATCCTCTTCCGTGCCTCGGGTGAGGAGGTCGAGAAGAACAAGGGCGACAATCTGGCCATGGAAGTTTATGGCATGACATCTGCAAACACGAACCGGGATAATCCGCAGATCATGGCGATGCAGGGGGCGGACAAGACCAAGTCACATTATCTTGCCACTCGACTGACCCGTCCAGAAGGAGATGTGTTTTGTTCCGTCTGGTCATTTGAAGCCTCATGGACGGCAGCCTCGCTGAAGGTTCCCGAAAAGAGCACCGTATTGCGCGTGGACATTTGCGAGGTGAAGCCAATGGAGCAGAAGATGGTGCTGGTGAAGGCGGAGGAAATGGCCGGCCAGATCGCCCTTAACGGCAAAGTGGCGCTCTACGGCATTCAGTTTGATACGGACAAAGCCACGATACGCTCAGACTCCGAATCTACGCTGGCAGAGATCGCCAAGCTCCTCCAAGGACAGCCGGACCTGCGCGTGCTTGTCGTCGGCCATACGGACACTGAAGGCAGCTTTGAGTACAATCGCAGCCTGTCCCAGCGGCGTGCAGACTCCGTGGTAACCAATCTGACCGAAAAAGGCATTTCCAAGGAGCGGCTGTTTCCCGTGGGAATTTCTTTTGCATCTCCAGTCGCGACAAATGCCACTGAGGAAGGTCGTGCGAAAAACCGCCGTGTCGAACTCGTGGACATGGGCGCGGCGAAGGCCAAGTGATCCTTGGCTGTTGCTATCGAAGTGCCACGAAATCGCCTTCAAAAATCACGCAGACTTGATCTGCGTGAACGACTTGAACCTGGAACTTGAGATGAGCTTTACCGGTGCTTTGGAAGGTCGCCTTGAAGGCTGCGAGTGACGCCTCGTCTGGTCGCTGACACACAGCACGTAGTGTGCCTCCCACCGGGCGCTTATAACGGATGGTACTCTCGCGAATGACGATGTGCGCATTGCGGTCGCCGAGTTGGAGCCAGAGCATCGCATAGCCGGTCAGCGTGGTCAGTGCGCTGAGACTGCCGCCGAACGCAGTGCCGAGGTGGTTGTGATTGGGTTCCAGCGGAGCCGTAACGACGAGTTGTTCTCCATCGTAGCTTTCCAGCTTGACGCCCATGGCGCGTGTGAGCGGGATCTGCTCATGGAGGAAGCGTTCGGTGTCACGCAATAGGTCGTCATTCATGGGAACAGAACTGTCGGGATGCCGTGCCAGTTCGCAATGTCGTTCGTGATTGAGCGGTGCTCATTTTGCCCACCAGCTCGACAGGCAGGCCTTGGGCGTGTCAAGCTTGATCAGCGTATCCTCGGAGTAATGCGAGGTGTCGTTGAACAACATCAAGCGCGCACGCACGGGATCTTTGAAGTCCACGACGTTCAGGGCCGCAGGGTTCTGATCCAGATTGTCCCGATAACGCCGAGGGTCGAATCCAAGCAATGAACTGAGCAGAAGGCGGATCGTCGCTTTGTGCGAAACGACGATCACCGACTCGCCTTCATGATGCCTGACAATTTCGAGCAGTGCGGGCAGGGCGCGTGCGGTTACTGCGAGGCCACTTTCACCACCGGCAGGTGCAAAGGTGAAGGGGTCTTCATCCCAGGCGGCCGATTCGGCGGGGAATTGCTGATCCACTTCGGCGCGCGTGAATTGCTCCCAATGGCCATGCGAGATCTCACGCAGCCCGTCACGCGGATTGACCTCCAGTGAATGGGGGGCAGCCAGGATGCGTGCGGTTTCCATCGTGCGGTCGAGTGGCGAGGCGTAAACCGCCGTGACTGGCAGTCCATTCAAGCGCTGCGCAAGGCGTCCCGCCTGCGTGCGGCCTTCATCTGACAGTGGCACATTGGTGGCACCGGCAAAGCGGTCTTCGGCAGTCAGGATGGTGGCACCGTGACGGATCAGGTAAATGCGGGTAAGAGCCATGAGCCTGCCTTATAGCACAGACCTCCCGTGTCTTTCGAGTGGATTTACGTGCGAATTGCCACCTGCAACGTTTTAGCAACCAAGACAAAATGACCTGGGCGATTGACGCACATTCAGCCATGGCTTAGTGAGGTCCGATGGTGAATTCCAAACCCAAAGTTACTGTAGTGATGGCCACGTATAATTGGAGTTCGGTTCTGCCTTATTCCATCGGCAGCGTTCTACGCCAAACCTGGACAGACTTTGAGCTATGGGTGGTGGGAGACGCCTGCACCGACGACTCTGAACAGGTGGTGGGAAACATTCAAGATTCTCGTGTGCACTGGCATAATTTGCCGACCAACTATGGTCAGCAGGGGGGACCGAACAACGCGGGAATCGAGCGAGCGCTGGGCTGCTACATCGCCTATTTGGGCCATGATGATCTCTGGCTGCCACACCACCTGGAATCACTGGTCGCGGCCATGGATGCAGGAGCCGATGCCGCTTGGGGCGTAGTGTCCTACATCATGCCAGATCAGACTCGGGTCTTGATGCCCCATGATGCTGACAAATATCAGCCAGGGATGTGGATTCCTCCCACCGGGTTGATCCATCGCAAAGACCTTGCCCAAAAAGTGGGTGGCTGGAGATCCTATCGTGAAATCACCATGGATCCTGAGACCGACCTGATGAAAAGGATGCATGAGGCGGGAGGTGTGTTTCGCTTTGTCCCACGGCTGACGGCCTTGAAGATTCCAGCGGCAGAACGCAAAAATGTTTATCAAGCCCGGCCCTGCCATGAGCAGGCGGCTTATGCCCTGAAAATTCAGCAGAATGCGCAGCTTGAACAAGCTGAGCTGCTGGAGGTGGCGATGCATCC
>Ga0214171_1000413_pt1 | contig 14996 bp, 12 predicted proteins | sample TroBogEpilimnion_40_FD_153009 | JGI IMG/M metagenome (GOLD analysis project Ga0214171, IMG submission 153009) | Freshwater microbial communities from Trout Bog Lake, WI - 02JUL2007 epilimnion | ecosystem: Environmental > Aquatic > Freshwater > Lake > Epilimnion/Euphotic zone | place: Trout Bog... | reverse complement strand
CGTTTATCGCCGGATCATCGATGGGTGGACTGGTCTCTGTGTATGCGATGGAGCGCCATCCCGAGGTCTACGGACGAGCAGCAGGACTCTCAACGCACTGGCCGTCCACCACGAACTTTGCGCTCTACGGCCAAGGGCCGGCGTCGGCTGACCCTAAACTGAGCGTGATCGCGAACACGACCGTCGACACCTTAGTCGAGCACTTGCCGGATCCCGCGCAGCATCGGCTGTGGGATCGTCTGCGTGAAGAGCGTCATCTGCCAGCCGATCCTTTGGATGCAGCCTTCACGCTGCGGCAGCTGCAGCCCGTACCGCGTGAGGCACCCCATCTGGCACGGCGCTTGTTTGCCGGAAAGCCGGCGGAGGACCGCACCAGTTCCGGAGTGCCGCTGCGCTGCACACTGGATGCCAATCGTCAGCAGGGAGTGGAGCAAGCAGTGAATGATTACGTGGAGCGCAAACGCGAGGTGGGCATCACCAATGCATCCGCTTTGCTGGTGCATGCGCCTTCGCGCGAGGTGCTGGCCTATGTGGGCTCCAGCCGCTTTCTCGACAGCAAGATTCAAGGCCAGGTGGATGGTGTGCTGGCGCGGCGTTCGCCGGGTTCAGCGTTGAAGCCCTTTATCTATGCGCTGGCCATGCAGCAGGGGCTGATCCATCCCCATACGCTGTTGCGTGATGGGCGCATGGCCTTTGGCAGCTACAACCCGGAGAATTTTGACCGCAACTTTGCCGGGCCGATTTCTGCCGGAGATGCGCTGTATCACAGCCGAAACATTCCTGCCGTGGCATTGGCTCAGCGGCTGGATGCGCCGGGCTTATACGGTTTTCTCAAAGAGGCGGGCGTGGCGCTGCCGCAGCCTGCGGAGTTCTATGGGCTGTCATTGCCGCTCGGTGGTGGAGAGGTTTCGATGGAGGAACTGGCCGAACTCTATGCGCTGCTGGCGAGCGATGGTGCTGCGCGGCGGCTGAATTATTTCAAGGCGGAGCAGGCCGTGGCGACAAAGCCGCTGCTCACCTATGAGGCGCGTTATTTAACGCGCGAGATGCTGCGCACACGTGAAGGCGAGCCGGTGATGGATGACCCGGCGGTGACGTGGAAGACGGGCACCTCGCACGGTTTTCGTGATGCCTGGGCGGCGGGCATGCGTGGCGAGTATGTGCTGGTGGTGTGGATCGGCAATTTCAATGGCAAGGCCAATCCGGCCTTCATCGCGCGCGAATGCGCCGCACCGCTGCTGTTTGAAACGTTCCGGCATCTGCGCCTGCCGATGAAGCGTGAAAAGCCGCCCGCAGGCGTCTCGCAGGTGGAGCTGTGCGCGGTGTCAGGCCAGCTGCCCACACCGTACTGCCAGCACCGCGTGCAGGGTGGGTTCATTCCCGGTGTGTCCCCCATCACGCCCTGCGACATCCATCGCGATGTGCTGATCGATGTCACCAGCGGCCTGCGTGTGGCGCGTGATGATGGCAAACGTGTACTGAAACACGAAGTGTTTGAGTTCTGGCCGCCAGATCTGCTGGAGATGTTCAAGCTGGCCGGTGTGCCGCGCAAAACACCACCGCCGCTGGAGGCGAACGCTGAATCACTCGTTACTGCGGATGCAGGCGCAGTGCCAAAGATTGTCTCTCCGCGTGCCGCCTTGGTGTACACCCTGCAAGCCTCCGACGCGACGCGGCAAAAGATCCCCCTGCGTGCGGACACAGCTCCGGGCGTGAACCGCGTCTTCTGGTTTGCCGGACCCCGCTTTCTCGGAGCCAGCGATCCCGCCACGCCGGTCATGTGGGCAGCAGCCGCAGGAAAATGGCGCGTGCATGTGCTGGATGATCAAGGCCGCAGCGCCTCAGTAGAAGTTCGCGTCGAGATGGTGCCGTGAAGTGCGCAGTTATTGCAGGACAAAATCTTTCGACTCCAACTTCAGCAAAAACGCCTTGGCTTCCATGCCCCCCGCAAACCCCGTCAGCTTGCCATTGGAGCCGATCACACGGTGGCATGGCGCAATGATGGAGATCGGGTTCTTCCCATTGGCCGCGCCCACCGCACGCACCGCGTTGGGATTGCCAATCTGCTCCGCGATCTGCGCATAGCTGCGCGTCTCGCCGAAGGGAATGGTCAGCAATGCCTCCCAGACCTTCTTTTGAAACTCCGTGCCCGCGAAATCGAGCTTCAGTGAAAACGCTTCTATCTTTCCTTCAAAGTAATCCCGCAGCTGTCGCTCCGCCTCCAGCAGTACCGGATGCTTGCTGTTCTCATGCAATGGACCGAGGCGCACGCGTTTCGGATCATCGTTTTCCCACAGCACCGCCGCCAGGCCATGGTCATTCGCCACGAGCGTGAGCAGGCCGACGGGCGAAGGCATGGTTTTGTAATAGTAACTGGTGAATGACATGAGAGTGAGGTCGGATCATGGCGCGCTCTGATGACTGCTGCTGGCCATTTTCGGACATGAAGATAAAATAACCTCATGTCCGAAAACGGCCAGTCTGGAAGGGTTGCGTGGACTAGCCTGCCTAACTCCATGAATCTGATTGATGATGATGCCGCATACCGTGCGCTGAAATCCCGAGACTCACGCTTTGACGGCGTGTTTTTCGTGGGCGTCACCTCAACGGGCATCTACTGCCGTCCCATCTGCCCGGTGAAGGTGCCAAAGCGGGAGAACTGCCGTTTCTTTGAAAGCGCCGGTGCTGCGGAGAAGGCAGCCTTTCGCCCCTGCCTGCGCTGCCGCCCGGAGCTGGCTCCAGGACGTGCGCCGGTGGATCAAGCACACAGACTGGCAGATTTAATCATGCTCCGCATGGACGAGGGACTGGCAGATGAAGGCGCAGGTCTCGAAGAAATCGCCACTCAGTTTGACCTCAGTTCCCGCCAGTTGCGCCGCATCGTGCAGCAGGAGCTCGGCGTCTCGCCCATCGAGCTGATTCAAACCCGACGCCTGCTTTTGGCCAAACAACTGCTGACCGACACCCGGCTCCCGGTGATCGAGATCGCCTTTGCCAGCGGCTTCTCCAGCCTGCGCCGGTTCAATGACGCCTTCAGCCGTCATTACCGCATGCCACCCACACGCCTGCGCAAAGAAGCCGCCGCGCATCCGGGCAGGATGCACGCCACAGACACCTCCACGCTGCAGCTCGGTTACCGGCCGCCCTATGACTGGCAGGCAATGCTCAAGTTTCTCGCCGCACGCACGATCCGCGAGGTGGAGTTTGTCTCGGACGGTACCTACTCCCGCACCGTGCGACTGGGCGATCACACCGGCTGGATCAAAGTCTCCAACGAGGCGGAGAAAAACGCCCTGCTGGTCGAGTTCACGCATTCGCTGACTCCCGTACTGCCTGCGCTGCTAGGTCGGCTGCGCCACATGTTTGATCTCGCAGCGCGTCCCGACGTCATCGCCGCGCATCTGCTGCAGGATGCTTCGCTCAAAAAGAGCGTCATGCAAAATCCTGGACTGCGTGTGCCGGGCGCGTTCGATGGCTTTGAGCTGGCCGTGCGCGCGATCCTGGGCCAGCAGATCACCGTGCAGGCCGCGACCAAGATCGCCTGCCGCTATGCCGAAGCCTTTGGCGAAAAAATCGAGACCCCGTTTCCTGAACTCACACGCCTGACACCCCAGGCGCAGAAAGTCACCCGCGCCACCGTCGATGACCTCGCCCGACTCGGCATCATCCGCACCCGCGCCGCGTGCATCCTCGCTCTGGCAGAGGCCCTCCGCTCAGGCAGCTTGCAGCTTGAACCCGGTGCCCATCCCGAGGCCGCCATCGCGCAACTGGTGACGCGGCCAGGCATCGGTCCTTGGACAGCCCACTACATCGCCATGCGCGCTCTGCGCTGGCCGGACGCCTTTCCCAAAGAAGACATCGCAGTGCGCAACAACCTCGGCGGCGTCACTCCGAAGCAGGCGGAAGTGATGTCCCAAGCCTGGCGTCCGTGGCGGAGCTATGCCGTGATGCACGTTTGGTGCGGTCTGGGGAAGAGTTGAGCCAGCCATAGGCCAAGCCGCGCATGGATTACTCGGCATGTTTATGTGGCAGGACTGTGGCCGGTGACATCATCAGTTTGGTGGCCAGTCCGCATCAACAGGGCTTTTAAAGGCTCATTACAGCTTGAGCGGAATGCTTTGCGGATAATGGAAGATGTTCTTGGGATCGACGGCACGTTTTACTTCCACCAAACGATTCAGGTTATCACCGTAGTAGGCGCGCAGGTAGTTGTTCTGGGCGTTGTCGATGAAATTTTGGTAACACTGGCGGGAGGTGTACAGGGCCATATCGTCGTGGAAGCGGGCCAGCCAAGCTTCATTCGCGGCCAGCACCGCACCGCTGTCTGCGGGCTTCCAGTTCAACTCAACGCTTGTGACCATGCTGGCATTCCGGTGCCAGTAGGCAGTAGCTGTCTGGGACACTTTGTTGATGACTCCGCCAGCCAGGAACATTTTCCACGTGGCCTGATCGTGCGTGCCAGGCCAACTGCGCATGTGCTTGACGATCGCACGGCTGCCTGCGGCACTAATGTCACCCAGAGCATAACGTGATCGTTCGTGCGAATACTCAGGCCGTTCATCCTCGCTGAGATCTTTCTGGGCATCCCAATACGGTTTATATTCGATCATCTGCTTGGAAGGCGACGCCAAGCGGAAAAGCGGACGTATCAGTTTGTCGAACTCATCTTTCGGCCCGACCCATTGGCCCAAAAGGTTGATGGTTAGAACTCCAGGAGTCTTGGTGTTGACCGAAAGTTTGCAGCCAAGGCCGTCGGGCATGGTCGGCAGCAGGTCGAGCGCAGCGGGGAGTATTTCGTCAATTTTCTCGTTCCAGGTGATGTCAAAAACGGTCACGTATCCAACTGGAAAGGTCTGAAAGGTAAAGGACGTGTTGATTCCAAAGTTGCCGCCGCCACCGCCACGGCAGGCCCAGAAAAGATCGGCATTTTCATGGGCACTGCAGCGCCGAGTTTCACCATTGGCGAGCATGACATCAGTCTGAATGAGTTGATCAATGAGCAGGCCGCGCAGGCGCATGTTGAACCCAATGCCACCCCCGAGGACTAGGCCACCCACCCCCACCTCTTTGCAGCGACCATGGGTGACGGATCGTTGCTTGGCCGGAAGAGCGGCATACAAAGTGGCATTGCGTGCCCCCGCTCCGACAGTTGCTGCGCCTGTCGACTCATCAAAAATGAGCGAATCTTGCAGCGAGAGATCGATCATGAGTCCCGGAGTGGTGGAATAGCCCGAGTAAGAGTGTCCTCCAGAGCGCGCCACCAGCGGCAGCTTGTGTTCCTGTGCCCACTGCAGACTGACACGTACATCATTCGCATTTTTACACCGGGCGATGCCTGCCGGCTTTTGGACTTTGGCATACCGCAAATTCCAGGTGGCAGCGATTTTGTTGAAATGACAGTCTCCTGGCCGAAGTAGAGGCCCATTGAGATGCCTAGCCAGTTCTTTCCAGGCCTTGGGGTCAATTCCAAGACTGGATTCAGGTGCTTTAGTGGCACAACCGCTCAGCCAGGGTAGCTGGGAAAATGCTAGGGCGGACGAATACTGGAGAAATTGACGTCTGCTTTGGGTGGATGACATAAAAAATGATATTGAACTAAGCTCCAAATTTATCAATAACAAATCTAGAGACTAAGAAAAATTACCATTAAATTTCCACTGGGTCGGGGTGATCTCGTTTTTTCTAAAGCCACTCCATAGACATGGTTCAGTCATTTGTTTATCAGATTGATTCTAAACGATTTCTTTTGCCAGAACTGCGGTTCATAGCTTCGGCTGTCGTAGCCATGCAGAGGGTTGGCGGCTGCACGTTTCCTAGGTGGCAGGGGGGCACATGAAAAAACAGAATCCACGTGAGTTGTGCAGCATTTCGATTGGCAGCGGTATTAACTGGAATACCGCGCGGAGAGGGTGGGATTCGAACCCACGGTGGGGATAAACCCACGCCAGTTTTCAAGACTGGAGCCATAAACCACTCGACCACCTCTCCTGGTGCTGCGTTGCGGTGGGACGATAATAGGCAACGCGAGGCAGACTGCCAAGAGGAAGTTTGCGCCAGATGCAAGTCAGGATTGATCCCTGTCGAGGAGGCATCCATGGTCACCGCGCATGATCCACAAGACTGCCCTGATTGATCCGCGCGCGCAAATCGACCCTACGGCCGAGATCGGCCCGTATGTGGTCATCGAAGGAACGGCCGAGGTGGCTGCCGGATGCAGGGTCGAAGCGCACGCCCAACTCGTCGGCCACGTGGTGCTGGGGGAGGGGACGCGGATCGGACGTGCGGCGATCATCGGCGGAGAGCCGCAGGATCTGGGGTTTGACCCTGCCACTCAGAGCAGTGTGATTTTGGGCAAAAAAAACGTCATTCATGAGCATGTGACGATTCATCGCGGCAGCAAGCCGGGCACGGTCACACGTATTGGCGATGGCAATTTTCTCATGGTGGGCTGCCACCTGGCGCACGATGTGGTGCTGGGGGACCGGAATATCGTGGCAAACGCGGCCCTGCTCGGCGGGCACGTCCATGTGGGCAACCACACTTTTATCGGCGGCGGCGCGGTGTTTCACCAATTCCTGCGCATTGGTGATTTCTGTGTCATCCAGGGGAATGGCAGCTTCACCAAGGACATTCCTCATTACTGCGCGGCGCAGCTCAAGGACCGCCTTACTGGGCTGAACGTGGTCGGCCTGCGGCGGCAGGGATTCACCGCTGAGGAGCGTGGGGAGATCAAGAAGCTGTTCAATCTGCTGTTTTGCAGCAGGATGAACCTGACGCAAGCGCGGCACCAGGCAGTGACTCATGAGTGGTCGCAAAAAGCCCAGCGGCTGCTGGAGTTTGTGCAGGCACCGAGCAAGAAAGGGGTCTGTCCGGTCCGCATGGGCCGGGAGGATGATTGAGGCAACCCTCCGGCTGGCTGGCTCTCCTCTGGGGTGTTTCTAATTATGAGGCAACTTGGGGCGAAAAAAGTCCGGCTTTTTCTTGTCACCGCGACCCCTGTAGCCTATTTAGAATGCTCTCATTGACTGCCCGCGCAGGACGATGTCCTTTCGTGTTATGACTTTTTCAAGATTTTACGTGATGGTCTTCCTTTGCGTCCTGGCTTTGGCCCAGGATGTGAGGGGGCAGACCCTTCTTGACAGCCTCACGAGCGATCTGAACATTCGTGGCCTGACGACGACGATGGACCCTGAAACTGGGATCGCAACGGTGTCTGGCGATGTGCATATCCGCTACGGTGATATTGAAATGCGCTGCGGCAGTGCGCAGTACAACCAAGCCACGGGAGAGGTGATCGCCAAAGACGGTGTGACGATTTGGCGGGATGGAAATCTCTATCATGGGGATTCGATCACCTACAATTCCATCACGGGTGAGATGTCCGGCCGTAATGTGATAACGGGTATTGGTGCAGGAGCGCCGGGTATTCCTGGAACGGGGATAGGCGCCACTGGTAACGGCAGCATGAGCGGTGGCGGCTTCAGAAGAACGTCCGGCATGTTTTTCTTCCGGGCGGAAGACTTCCACTCTGGAAGCAAGCTGGAAAATAAGATCGACGCCACAGGGGTTTCTTTCACATCCCATGATGTGCAGAATCCGAACTACCGCATGAGTGCGAAGGAGCTGACGGTTTATCCAGATGACAAGGCCATTCTGAAAGACATGAAGTTGTATGTGGGCAAGACGCCCATTCTCTACTTGCCCCAGTTCACCAAGTCGTTGGATGAAGAGGCTAATTTTCGTTTCGGCCCCGGTTATCAGAGCCGGTGGGGTGAGTTCCTGCTGACGCAGCTTGCCGTGGTGCATGGCGACCATACCTACGCGAAGTACAAGTTTGATCTGCGCAGCAAGCGTGGCGTGGGTGGCGGTGTCGATTTGATTTCCCTCCGCCACAACAGCAACAGGCAGAATTTTGGGACCCTGAAGATCTACGGTGTCAATGACACGGCCCCCAATACGAATGCAACAAGTGCTATACGCTATCCCGTGCCCAAGGACCGGTATCGGGTGAATTTCCAACACCGCATCTACCTTCCGGGCCCGGATGTGAGCACTTGGTATCTTGATTTCGACATCAACAAGATCAGTGACATCCACTTCTATGAAGATTTCTTCTTCAATGACTTCCGCACCAATCGCGAGCCAGACAATCTGATCTCGCTGATTCATACGAACGACGCCTACGTCGCTACTTTGCTGGCGAAGTTTAAACTGAACAACTTCTACCGGACGACGACAAGGCTGCCGGAACTTTCCATCGATTTCACCCGCAGGCCCCTGTGGAATTCCAATGTGTACCACCAGGGCACCATTTCTGCGGGCATCATTGGCGAATTGGTGGGGCAGCAGGAGCGGGCCGAACTGCAGCGTTTGCAGGCACTGGGTGCAGGTGGTATGCCGACGGTTCTGGCAGACCCGCTTGGCACTGCCGCGTCAGAATTCGTCAGTCTTTCCGGCGCTCCGAACAATACCACTCTGACCCCTGCCGCGATCACTCAGGGACTCGGGACAATTTCCAGCAGGCTGGCTCAGCCCGGTTATGCGCGTTTTCACACTTACCATGAATTGCTGTATCCGAAGACCTATATGGGTTGGTTGAATGTGACGCCCAGAATTGGTGCCGGGATGACGAGCTACAATGGCATTGTGGGCAGCACCACCGGACTGCGGAATTATGCGCGGGGTATTTTTCACCTGGGGTTGGATGTTTCCTTCAAACTTTCCAAGAGTTGGAGTGATGTGAAGGTTCCGCTGCTCGGACTCGATGGCATTCGGCACGTGTTCCAGCCCTATCTGAACTATTCCTATCTGGACGCCAGTCAGAACACGGGAGTGCCGGCCATTGATCGGCTTTCTACAACGACCCGACCTCGTTCTATTGATGTGTCGCTCTTCACAGCAATAGACAGCCTGAGATCATGGGATGTGGCGCGTGTCGGCTTCCGTAATCTCCTTCAAACGAAGCGCGACTATTTGGGAAGCAACGGTTATGGCAGTTTCTGGGAAACCCCTGAAGGTGGGGACGAACAGACATACACCTGGGCGGGACTGAATACCTATATCAACGTGTTTGGCAGAGACCCAGAGTATGGCCGCAGCCTCTCCAATGTTTACAATGAGCTTTTCTGGGTTCCGGTTCCCTGGGCAAACCTAAAGTCTGATCTGCAACTCCCACTCACAAGCGGTGTGGGCAGCTTTACGGAGGCCAACAACAGCATTACTTGGCTGGTGAACAAAAACACATCACTTGAGATGGGACATCAATACCTTTATGACCATCCCTTCTTCCGCAACAGCAGCTTGGTTTATACGCGCTTTTATCTCCGCATGAACGAGAATTTCGGCTTCAACACCTACCACATTTATGAAGCACAAACCGGCGTCCTCCAATTCCAAAGCTACAACTTTTCAAAAGACCTGAGCAGTTGGATTGCCTCCATCGGTCTCATGTCGCGCAACAACGGCAGCGGCGTTTCTGATTTTGGCCTTCTGCTTTCCTTCACCCTCAAGGATTTCCCCAAATTCAATTTCGACCTGGATATGGATCCCAATCCCGGCGGACGCGGTGGAAAGCAGTAGTGCGCGAGTTGCTTAATTCGAGAAGCTTTGGGTTGTGCTCAGAGGGCAGTCATGCCAAAGCAGTTCCTATTTGAGCCGGATTCGATCACTGGCTTGTGGAAGCTCCGGGGCAACGTGGCTGCTTCATTTCAAACAACCAGAAGGCCTTACTCCAGTGCGGAAGGTAAAATAAACGAATCAACAAGGAACGAAGTCCTCGTTGATTCGCGGTGTTCCTTGGGGGCCTAAGACCTACATTCCCCCGCCGCTTTTGGCGAGGAAGTTGAGGGCCAAGGTGGCAACAGCGAGGATGAAAACTAACCAAGCAAGTGGCATGAGATTGAGGGGAGGTAGGATTGAGAAGGTCAGTCAAGTACTTCAGGGAATCGGCAGCAGCTGTTTTTTGAAGTTCTCGCTGAAGTTCTGGTTGGTCCAGGCACCAGAAGCGGTGACTGTTTCCCACTTCTGGTTGCCCTTTGCTGGCACCTTGAAGGGGGAGCCTCCTTCGGTGTCAACAATACCCGCGCTGTCTGATCCCAAAATTTGAATCATCATCAAAACGGCGGAAAGTACAAAACAGATCACCGACAAAGGTACCAAACCTGCTTCGGGATCTTTTTCTTCGTAGAACTGCTCTGCATCGGCAGCAGCGCTGCGTTTTACGGGTGCGCTAGGAGGGGCAGAGATGGAGGGGCGCTGCATTGCCTGGGTCGGCTGCAGCTTGACTGTCGCTTTCGGGAGAGGGCTAGCTGGACCTGCGCCACCACCTACCATCGGTCCCGTACCTGCGCCGGGAACGGATGGAGGACGCGGACCTGGAGCTGCTTTTTGTAGCGGAACAGTTGGGGCACCCGTTTCAGTGCGTGGGGGAGGAGCGGCAGGATTTAAAGCAAGTGGGCGAGTGGCCGCTGGCAGGCCTGCCATGGGAGGGGCGGCTGGACGTGGGGCAGAAGGTGCCACCGGCGCTCCCGGTGGCTTTGCTGCTGTGGGCGCTCCTGGAACTCCTGGTGGTCTTGGTGCCGTTGGAGGGGCAAGCGGACGAGCTGGAGGTGGTGGCATGGCTCCTGATGGAGCAGGCACCGCTGGAGGTGGCGATGAAGCCACTGGAATGGCGGAAGTGGTTTTCCTGGACGGCGGCGACATCGGCGGCGCAGGCAGCTTAACCGGCGAGGTGCTGGATTTTGGTGCGGGCGGGGGCAGCGGGGCCGAGGGCAGTTGGATCGGAGCCGTGGATTTCTTCGACACCATGGGAACCACGGAAGTCGTGTTAAAAGAAGCCGGAATCCCGCCGGTGGCAGGGGAAATAGGAGCGGTGGATTCACGCGGCTGGGTTACACCTGCTCCTGGACGGCCACGAAGGGTGATGCGCACGGTCTCTTTCTTCAGTGGAACTGCAGCAGTCTTGGGCGACGAACTTGGTGGAGGCGGCGGCAGTGATGAAGGCGTGTTTTCGGATTCGCTCATGATTCAGACAACAAAAATGGTGGATTCAGATTATTCCCCCCCATTTACCTAAATTCGCCCCCTCGCGTCAATCCCTTTCTCCTGATGTCTTGCAATTGTTCGGTCACTGCCCGTTATTTACTCGTCCTGTGATCCGCAACCAAGATTCCCAGGACCCAAATTAGCATGAAAATCCTTGTCACAGGCGGAGCTGGTTTCATCGGCTCCCACACAGCTGAGCGCCTCATTCGTGAAGAAGTAGGGCGGATCACAATCATTGACAGCTTTAATGATTATTATAACCCGACGATCAAGCGTGAAAACCTTCGGGCGCTCGGTCCGCAGGTGAGCGTTTGTGAGGGGGACATTTCCAATCCGCAATTTGTCACCCAGGTTTTTGATGAGGGTCATTTTGACGCAGTCATCCATCTGGCTGCCCGTGCAGGCGTGCGCCCATCCATTGAGCAACCGGAACTTTACATCGACACGAACATCAAAGGCACCTTCCACCTTCTGGAAGCGGCTCGCCGCACTGGGGTGAAGCACTTTGTTTTCGCCAGCAGTTCTTCGGTCTATGGGGTGAATAAAAAGGTGCCCTTTGCTGAAATCGACCCAATTCTGCAAACCATCAGCCCCTACGCGATGACCAAGATGGCCGGCGAGCAGATGTGCTCCAATTACAGCCATCTCTACGGCATGAAGACCGTTGCCCTGCGTTTTTTCACCGTTTATGGACCGCGGCAGCGACCCGACCTGGCCATCTCCAAGTTTACGCGCCTCATTGAGGACGGCAAACCGATCGACAAATTCGGCAGCGGCGACACCGCCCGCGACTACACTTTCGTCCACGACATCGTCGATGGCATCGTGGGCGCACTGAATTATCGGAGCGGCCCCATTTGCGACATTTTCAACCTTGGCGGCTCGCAGACCGTCACGCTCAATGACCTCATTGCCACCATTGAGCAAGCGGTCGGTAAAAAGGCCGTCATTAACCAATTGCCCGATCAGCCGGGAGACGTGCCGCTGACATCTGCGGATGTGAGCAAGGCCAAGGCGCTCATCGGTTTCAAACCCACCACCACCATTGCTCAGGGTGTGCCCGCTTACGTGGAGTGGTTCCGCGACATGCGGGCGCGGGGCATTGCGGTGAACTAAAAATGTGGTGCCGATACGGTGCCATCTTCAATCTCCTGCCGCCTTTTGCGCACGATGCCATCGGCGATGTCAGAGACCATTTCCTCCAGGAGCAACCGCAGGTGGCTGCCGGGGCGGTAATCGGCAGGAGCGATGTGCTTCACGCGGTCGGCTAGGCCGGTGAGCTGGTAGCACTTGCGGAAGCTGCTGCGGCTTGGCTCATCAGGATTGTAAACCGCCACGGCATGTCCGCCGTAGCGTTTCATCAGCGTGAAGCAGGGCACATCGGTCGGACCGTCTCCCACATAGATCATGTGCTGGAACGGGATCGGACGCAGTTCAGGAGCCATGTGGTCGTTCACGTCCTCATGCGGCTCCAGCATGCCTTTGTTGATGCGGAAGATGTATTGAGTCTTCGTGGTGTGGCTGATCACGCGTTTGGGGAAGGTGATGCGACCGTTTTTATCCTCGCCGAATTCGCAGCCGTAGATCCGCTTCACATACGGAGCTAGCGCCGAGCCATCCAGCAGCGCCTTCAGGCCGCTGGAGACGATGTAGTGCTCGATCTTTACGCCCAGCAGGCGGTGCTGTTCATTTAGGACTTTGTTCAGTTCGTCGAACAGCTCTGGCACGCCTTTGAAAAAGTGCAGCTTCGCGCCCAATTTACGGAGGTCATCGTTCGTCGGCCGGTCCATGTCGAGGTAGTCCAGCATGCACTTCAGGTAAGCCAGTTCGCCATCGTAGCCCTCCTGATCCACCAACTCCCGGCTGCGCTTCCAGAACTGTTCCGGGTTGATCCCGAAGTGTGGGAAGAGCGTCTCATCCTGCATGTACGTCGGACTTAACGTCTGGTCGTAATCGTAAATGATGCCGATGGTGGTCTGCTGTGATGCCATGAGGGGTGGTTGACGCTAGTTTACGGTCGTTGACAGTGGTTTGGAAAACAACCGTCAACCATCGTCAACAACTGTAAACTACGTAAACCGCTTTACTTCAGACCAACGACGATATGGCTTCGGAGAGTGTCGGGTGCTGAAAACCGTAGCCCATCTCTGCTGCAATTCGCGGAACCACTCTTTGTCCGCCCAGCAGCATCTCGTCCGCCATCCCGCGCAGCAGCAGGCGTAGTGCAAAGGTCGGCGCATGAAAGAAGGCAGGGCGATGCAGAGCCGCTGCTAGTTTTTGCGTGAACTCCGCATTCGTCACTGCTTCCGGCGCGCAAAGATTCACCGGGCCGCTCACGGTTTCAGTGGTGATCGCCTTGAGGATGATCTGCACGGCGTCCTCAACATGAATCCAGGCCATCCATTGCCGCCCTGATCCCAGTCGGCCACCAAGGCCGCAGGCAAAGAGGCGTCGCAGCAGGGGGAAAGCCCCGCCATCGCGGCCCAGTACCATGCCCGTGCGCAGGGTGATGACGCGGATGCCCAATGCTTCGGCGCGGCGGGCTGCCGTTTCCCAGCCTGCACAGACATCCGCCAGAAAGCCTTCTCCGCGCGGCGAGCGCTCATCCACGGCTTTTGCACCGCTGGTGCCATAAAATCCAGCGCCGGAGGCGCACAGCAGCACCTTGGGGCGGTTTTCTGGTTTCCAAGTGCCGAGGTGGATCACCAGAGCCTCCGTGAAATCCACGCGACTTTTCCAAATGCGATCCCGTTTTTCTGCGGTCCACAGGCCCATCAGCGACTCGCCGGAGAGATGCACGAGCGCATCCAGCGGCGTCTCAGGCAGTGCATGTGGCGCTTCTTTCGGCTGCGTCAGGCCAGTTCCCGGCCTGCGTGAATAGGCAATGACCGCATGCCCTTGGCCTATGGCAGAGGCGGTGAGGTGTCTGCCGATGAATCCCGAGGCTCCGGTGATGCCAATGCGCATGAGAGTTACCGTGGTGGGATGGGAATGAGCACTTCGTTGCGGCGCAGAAAGCCCGGAGTCCACGGCGGATCATAGTAGGCGCTGAAGGGCGCTCCGGCCTCTTGAAGCTTGTTCTGCTGCATCCAGATTTTTAGCTTCGCCAGAGCCTGGGGTTCAAGTTTTTGGGTGCGGGAACCGCTGAAACGATACGCGGCCACGCGCTGTGCCTTCATGGTGTCCACCTTCACTTGGTCAGATGCTGGAACGGGGGTGGTGCCCATGTGCTTTTCTGGCACCACGAAGGCCATCTTTCCATCCACCATGAAGACCGGAGTCGTCATGGCGATCTTCTCTTTGGACACATTGCCGCCGTCGATGTAGCGGAACAATCGCATGAAACTTGAATTGTCCGCGTCACGGGCCGTGGTGGCGATTTTGAGTTCGGGATATTCACGAATTTCAAACGCACCCTCCGTGCGAATGACCTTGTAACGCGCCGTTTCATAACCCGCCCGAGAGTTGACGCAGGCGGTGATGCCAAGGGCGCTAACGAGCAGACCGCTGATGAATAGGAGCAACTTTTTCACGGACAGAATACGCGTGAAAGTGATCAACGGGCTGACTTTTCCAGAATGAGGCACCGGAATGATCTTCCCATGAGCGCCGGATGGGTGAGCGAATTGAACTGGCGCATGGTGGCGGCATCAGGCGGCCTGCCTTCGAGACTTTGGAGCCAAGGCATCGCCATGCGACCTAGCAGACGGCCCTGCAGGTCGTATTCGCGCTTGGCGAGGCCATGGCGCTCGGCCTTATCAATGAGGCGCGTGAAATTGATGTGTGTGGTTAGGTCACATTCGCCGAGGTCTGCTAGCACCTGGCCATCCGTCTGGTGCTGCCGGTAACGGCGGATCGTGCCATCGGCGCGTGAGTCGGCGTGAAACTCCTCGGCATCCAGACCGTAGTCGGCGATGAAGATGGCCCCGCGAAAAGCGGCCTGGGCTAGGGCA
>Ga0214171_1000412_pt1 | contig 15007 bp, 2 predicted proteins | sample TroBogEpilimnion_40_FD_153009 | JGI IMG/M metagenome (GOLD analysis project Ga0214171, IMG submission 153009) | Freshwater microbial communities from Trout Bog Lake, WI - 02JUL2007 epilimnion | ecosystem: Environmental > Aquatic > Freshwater > Lake > Epilimnion/Euphotic zone | place: Trout Bog... | reverse complement strand
GCAATGGTGCGCGTTGGCACATCGGCGATGTAGTGCGTGGGATCCGAAGCATTGCCATATTTCGCCAGATAGGATGGCGGCGCAGAAACCGGCCCATGCACCTGACTGAAGGGAAGATAGAGAAGCAGCGGTTTCGTGGGATCACGATCTCCATTGGCATTCGTGATGATGGACACCGCTTTGTCCGCGAGCAGGTCCGTGGCGTAGCCGCCATGGCTTTCGGCGTCTGTGTGCTGGGTGGCGTCACCATCGGCATACTGCACGCCGTTCAGCCACCAGTCTGGCATCAGCCATGTGGGCTGTGAGATCGGATTCAGAAGCGAGGAAGAATAGTGAGTGAAGGCATCAATGACGCCATACTCGCCGTAGTGCAGTTTCCAGCCACGATTGAATGGTCGATACTGATCGCCTTCCTGGATCACGCGCACGGTTTGGCCGTTGATGGTCTTATAGCAGATGTTGTTTTCCGGTCCGCCGCAGTGCCACTTGCCAGTGATGAAGGTCTGATAACCGGCGGCATTGAAGGTTTGCGGCATGATGTGCTCGCTCAGATCAAGACCGCGAGTGTTGTTCACGCCGGTGCGGATGGTGTTGCGTCCTGTGTGCAAACAGGCACGCGTCACACTGCATACCGCTGTAGGATAAAAGCGCTCCATGCGAATGCCGGAAGTCGCGAAGCTGTCCATGTTCGGCGTATCTATGTGGACGCGCCCTGGATAGGTATGGTAGCCGATATCCGCCCAACCTTGGTCATCCGTCAGGATGATGAGGATGTTGGGCGGAGTGCTGGTCGTTATGGAGAGCGCCTTGGATGCGGTGTGTCCCGCGCTGTCGGTCACGCTGGCAGTGAAGTTATAGGAACCCACCGCCGTCGGGGAACCGCTGAAGGTCCCGTTTGTGCCCAGCGCCACTCCTGGTGGCAGCGCTCCGCTCGTCACGCTCCAACTATAGCCGGAGCCAGAGCCACCCGTGGCCACGAGCGACTGCGTGTAATTGGCGCTGGTGAGAGCATTGGGCAGAGAACTCGTCGTGACAGCCAGCGGCTGCGAGACGATGTAAGTGCCTGCATTGGACAGCATCGTCACTGTACTGCTGCTGTCCGTGACTTTGATGGAGTAGCTGATCACAGTGCCCGACGCGAACGCTGGGAGTTGCACACCATACACGCCATCGCCAGCAGTACCGTCGCCATGAGCACCGTCATCATACATCGTGAGCGTGAAGCCCGGCGTGGTGGAGATGGAAATGTCATCCACGTTGAAGACCGGTGCCTTAAGAGGCGCAGGCGGATTGTAGCCGCTGTATTGAAAGCGCATCTTCAGCGTATTGACCAGTTCGGTCGGCTGCAAGGTATAGCTATAGGCTTGATAACCGTGGTTTGCAGTCGTCCCGGCCAGAGCAATGGCGGACATGGTGAGATTGGGTGCGCTGCTCACGACGAAATGCGTCGAATCAGTGACCGAGGTGATCGTGGCAGCCGCAGCGAGGTATGTCGCGACAAGTCCCTGGCCGGTGGTCGTGCTTGTCGCGGCGGCACTGAGGACAAACGTGGTGCTGTTGGTGATGGCGCTCACGTAGGCGTTGACGGGAACACTGTTGGCTCCCGTGAGGGACATACCAACGACGAGACCAGTCGTGCTGGCACATGTCACCGTAGTGCTGCCAGAGGTGGTGCTCACGCTGGTCAGCATGACGCCTGAAATGGCCGAGAAGGTTTGCGCCGTATTGGTCGCGGTGGCGTTCACGCTGAGAACAAAGTGCGTCGTGTCGGTGACGGAGCTGACAGTAGCATTATTCGGAATGCCCGTACCCACAATCACCATACCTGCGGTCAGGCCCGTAGTGCTGGTGCAAGTCACGTTCGCGCTGCCATTGGTGGTGGCGCAATTGGCCAGCACAAGGCTGGGACTACCCACGCTCATGCCAGCGGTCAATCCCGTGGTGCTGGTGCAGGAGATGGTGGAACTACCGCTGGTAAGATTGCAGCCGGAGAGATTCACCGTCGTGGAGCCATAGGATTCGCTCACGCGGGTGTTCCAGGTTGTGCCGCCATCTGGGGAGAGTTGCATCGCCCAACCATTGCCTGCGCTGAAATTCTGTGACTGCACATAGAATTGCAGCGAACCCGACAAACCCGAGGCAGGGATGGCATTGGTCGTAGTGACCATGTTGTCAGTATAAAGAGAGCTGCCTTTGCTAATCTGGAGTCCGCATCCCGCAGCCGTGAGGGTAGCACTGGCATTCGTGGCGGATGCATTGCCGCTGAGCGTGAATTGGGTGGAACTAGTAACCGCCAAGACCGTCGTATTGTTAGGAATGCCCGTGCCGGCAATCACCATACCAGACAAGGTGGCGGTGATGGTGAGTCCCGAATTGCTTGCCGTAGCATTGGAACTCATCGTGAACTGCGTCCCGCTGACCACGGATTTCACCTGGGTATTCGCAGGAATGCCGGTGTCGCTGACTGACATGCCGGCCTGCAACCCCGCAGTGCTGGTGCAGGTCACATTGGCACTACCACTGGTGGTGGCACCGCTGGTGAGGCTCAGAGTTGTCGCTCCCACAAGGCCTGCGGTACTCGGGCACGTCACCGTAGCGCTGCCGCTGGTGATGGAGCAGCCGCTCAGCGTGAGGCCACCGGCACTCAGCGTCAGGGAAGAACCGCTGCCCGTAGCATTGGCACTCAGCACAAAGGTCGTGGCGTTTGTGATGCTGCTGACTGCCGCGCCTGTGGGAACATTGGTGCCTGCGACGAGCATGCCCGGCCACAGGCCCGTCGTGCTAGCGCAGGTCACTGTAGCGCTGCCGCTCGTGGTGGTACAGCCGGTCAAGCTCAAGGGAGTCGAATGATTGCTGCCGCTGCCGTTCTGGCTGGTCTGGCCTGTGCCGCCAGAGACGGTGGTCCAAGCATTCAACGCTCCATTCCCCTGCCAAGGCTGGCTGTAAGGTAGTGCGGTCATCGTTTCATTGAAGACCTGGCTGGAAGATTGCCCGCCCAAGCTGTACGAAAGCTGCACCTGAGAAACGGTGACGCCCGTGGGTGGCGTGATCGTCGTGGTCACATAGGGGGTGTCCGTGTTGACAATGCTGGTCGGATTCGTCGTGGGCGTGCCAATCACCGGCACGTTGCCTGTTAGGGTAATGTCAAAGGCCGTACCGACGGCGGTGTCGCTACTGGCAATGTGCAGCGCGGCTCCATAGGAGGTGCCCGCACTCGCGTTGCTGAACATCACGCCAAAAGTCACTGTGCCTCCTGCGGCCAATGTCGTTGGATTCGCAGGTTCTCCCACCAGCAAGAAGTTCGACGCATTCGCGCCATCAATGGTGACCCCGCTCAAAGTGAGCGAAGTGACGCCGTTGTTGGTGATGGTGAAAGTTTTTGTGCCGGTTCCGGTATAGCCAACGGTGCTCACCCCATCCGTCAGCGTATTCGTGCCCTGTGCCACAGCGATCTGGGTCGTGGCACTCGTGGTGCGCACGGCAAAGACGGGATAGGTGGATGCAAACACCTCATAGCTGATGATACCCTGCGCATTGCGCGTGGGTCCGCTCTGCGCTGGGACGGAATTGTTGATGCCCATCTCCACCAACCATGCCTGAGTCAGAGTTCCTGATTTCACGACACTGGATGTCCAATAAGCGGTCGGAGGCACCATGGCTTTGTAGGTCTGGGCTGTGCTTGCCAAAATACCCGTGCCGCTCGTCACCGTAAAGGTGGTCGAATTGGTCACGCTAGCGACAACAGGTGGCGTAGCACCGGGGAGATAAGTATTGCCGGCGTTGACCGTGTCCACCAGCACCATGCCGGGAATGAGTCCCGTGGTATCGTTGCAAGTGATGGTGGTGCCGCCCGCTGTGGTCGTGCAATTCGTCAATGTCTTGGCAAACATCGTACGGTTCATCGAGGGCTTGATGCCGGTCGTGCTGGCTGCGGTGGCCAGCGTGTAATCCGTGAGCGTTTGTAGCTCTTTGACCGTCGGCAGACGCCAGTCGCTGTAACCACCCGAGGTGAGGTTTTCCGCGTAATTGATGCCCGACTGCCAACTCATCGGCGCGGCAGGCAGTTGCGTCCACATGAGACTGGTGTCCGTGTCAGTAATCGTGCCATCGTTGTTGTTGACGTAGTTGTGGCCGTTGTTCGGTTTGCCTCCGCGCACGTAGCGGGTGTTGTAACGCAGCGAACCACCTGCACTGATCGTCTCGGTGATCGGTTTGGGGCCAAGACCGCCGCCAGCATTCGTACACCACACATGGGTAGCATCGTTGCCGTAGATGTCGCTCGTCCACCAGTAGTCAGCGCTGTTGGTGTTGGGGAACTTCGTCTGGTCCAGTGCAGGGTTGTTGTTATGATTGAGGATACTGAAAAGCTCCGCCGGAGTGGGTAACCGCCAGTCGGTGTAGCCAGCGGTCAATTGCAAGGGGGCATTGGTCACAGCAGTGGCCCAGGTCGATTCCCCGGCGTCAGTCTTCTGCCACATCAAGCCGGTCACATTGTCCGTGATGGTGCCGTTGCCGTTGTCCGTCAGTGAAGGCGGATTGATGATGTAGTCAGAGTCCTCGCCAAAAGGCGCGCCCGGCACCGCAAGGGTCTCACCGGTATCAGGCAGCTTAACCTCGCTCCAACCGGCCAGGGGATAAGTGGTCAGACGCGCTCCGGCGTTGCTGGTCACGCTGGGCGTGTAGGTAGTCGTGGTCGTCGCTCCAGGCAGACGCCAAGTAATCGTCAGCGTTTTGGGATTCGCGTTGCGGTTGATCTTCCAGCACTCGTCATAGTCGGTGCCGTTGATGGTCGCACGCAGGCGGTAATTGTCTTGCGAAGCCACGGCTCCAGCAGAGGTGTCTTCTATCAAGTTGCCCGAACCATCGGTGGTGAGCGCCACTGGGTTTTTGTAAGCGTTCGCATTGAATAGCGCCCCATTCACCGGCTGTGCTGTGTATCCGCCTGTGCCTGACTGGCGGATGGGCGTGATTTCAGGCTGGCCATCGACCTGCCCACCGAAATTTACCACGGTACCTTTGAAGGACGTCATCATGTAGGGCGTCTGCGGCGTACCATACGGATGCGTGGCGTCCACTGTGTTGCTGCCGACTGCGTGATAATGGTAGCCCCAGCCATTGCCGTGGTCATGACCGCCAATAGCATCCAGCGTCTGACGGACGCTGCTATCAGGCTCCACGTAGCCATAGATGGGGAAGCCATCCAGCGCCCAGGCTATCGGCTTGTCATCGCTCAATGGCCCACCAAAACGGGTAGAGAGATGCATCGGAATGATGTGGTAATGATAATCGTCCGCTTGGCCGCAGTGGCCACCATAGTAGTCCAGTTCGCCGATTTCATAGGAGACACGGCCTGTGTTGTTCGCCGGATTGAAAATGGCAATGCCGTTAGAGGCGAGCGCCACCGCGCCGCGCTGAAAGTTGTTGTTCGTCGATCCTGGGGTGAAGATCAGCGTCGGCGAAGCCGCAACCGTGGGCACCAGCGGCAGCCGCCAGTAGTTTGGCTGCCCATAGCCGAGTGAGGTCGTGGTGGACTCGGGATTTGTCCCGCTCGCGAAATAAGCCACCGGCAAAGGCACCTGCTGCTGCCATGAAGTGATGCCATACATACGGTTGGGCATGTTGTCCGGCATGTTGTCCGACTCCTCGTAAAACGTGGTGGAGTCCCAGTAGTAGCGCACTTTGGGCTTAAACGGCGCAAACGAAGCTGCCATGAGCGCTCCATTGCCTGACGGTGCCGAAACCAAAGGCGCGATGGAGGCCATCATGATGCTGTGCAGCCACGAGGGCGCTCCTCCAGCGGTAGAGGCCACCGTGACCGGGCGGCGTAGCTTTTCAGGCAAAGGCACCGGAGTCTTGGGCTTCTCCTTGATAGCGGCAGCAGACTGCAAGTAATCGTCCAGGATGTGCTGGCGCAGTTCCTCCGTAAAAACAGTCTTGCCTGCCTGTCCTGGCGCAGCAACCGGGGTGTGTGCCAAGGTGCAGAACGGCAAAGCAAAAAATAGCGGCAGAAACTGGGAGACGGACACTTTCATACTTCTTCATTAGATTAGCTGCATGTCAGCGCTTTATGAGCATCCTCGCCCTGATTTGTCAGCAAACCGTCAAGATATTACCGCGTCATTGCGGCTCATGCATTGAAGTGACACACTTTCTCTGTGGGCATTGCCTTGGCCGCCCCCTCACTTAACCTCAACGCCGCATTCCAGCATTTCCTTCCCCCAGTAAGGATTTTGCAGTGCCGTTCCAAGCTGAATCCATCCGGCATTGGCGGGGGCGCCCGGCCAGAGTTGTTTTGTCATCGGGCACCTGAAGACATGCACTTCGGGCAAAGCGGCCTGCATTTTAATGGCGAGCGCAGCCACCTCCTGGCTCCAGGGCAGAAAGGCTTTGCGCAGTTGTTGGAGGTTGGTGCTGGAGCCGGGAGCAGCGCTGGTGATCAGACCCGCAGGCGGCGCTGGCAGCAGCTTCAACGCAGTATTGGCCGCAGCGAGATCATCGCTGGCAAGCGCGGCATTGAGTCCTGCCACAGCACGCATGAACTCGCGCAGTGCCGTCGGATTTGTAGGTTCCGCAGCCGCAGCACCCTCAGTCTTAGCAGACAGGTCGAGGTCGTTGATCTGCGCCTGGCTATCAATCAGCAGGCCTGCGCTGGTGACCACGCGCTCCCCTTCCCTGAGTCCATCGAGGACTTCCCGCAGCGCATCACCTGCGCGGCCAAGCTTCACAGCACGCTGCTGGTAGGAGCCACCGGCGGCTTCAACATAGACATACGAAGAGCCGCCAGCCAATAACACGGCGCTGCTCGGGACGGCGAGGACTTTAGGCGCATCCAGTTCGATCACGCCTTCGACAAAGGTGTTGTTTCTGAGCCGTCGTTCAGGATTCTCAATCACCACCCGCACCCGCGTGGCACGTGTGGCTTCTTCGAAATTCGGGCTGATGAAACCCACGAACCCTTTGAACTCCTGCCCCGGCAGCGAGGCGGTGCGCACCGTCACGATCTGCCGCTCATGCACCAGGGGCAGATCCTGCTCATACACCGTGAATAGGCACCACATGTGCGTGAAGTCAGCGAGTTCGAAGAGCCTGTCACCCTCCTTCACATACTGCCCCTCGTTGACATAACTCTTTACGATGATGCCGCTGAGCGGAGACAGCACACCAAAATAAACATCGTCGGGCTGACGGTCAGGGATGGAGTTGATCTGCTCGGCCACCAGCCCGTATCGTTCCAGCTTCTGCCGTGCTTGCAGCAGGGTCGCGCCCCCTTGTGTCAGCGCATTTTTATATTCGTCTGCGGCATTCAGCAAAGTGCGGCTGAAGAGGGTCGCGATGGGCTGACCTCGTGCCACCGGCTGCCCCTCGTGATTCATTGACAGCCCGTCAATGCGGCCCTCGACCGGTGCGCTGATCACACCATGACGCGACTCATCCTCTCCCATCATTCCCGCAACCCGCAGGGTGTGGGCGAGGCGCTGCCGTTTCACCTCGCTCACCTGCACGGCGATCACATTCGGACTGCCCGGCGGCAGCATCACGACGCCATCCGCAGCGTGCGTTGTTGTTGTTCCACCCTCATGGATCGCCACCAGATCCATGCCGCAGATCGTGCAGTCACCAGGCTTGTCCGACTTTACCCACGGGTGCATCGGACACTGGTTGCTCTTCAACGTGTGTGCGGTGCCCTGGTCGTCTGGTTGCGCAGTGTGGGGAAAATAGCGCCCGCCAAACCAGCCGCTGGTCGCGCCGATTATCGCTATGAGGAGAAATGGAAGAAGACGCTTCATGGGCGGGTGGGATGGCATGGCGTAAACGACTCACTCCAATGACATGCCTGCGTGAGCTTGTGATGACGAATCAGCCTCATTGCAGCCACGCTTTCAACCGGAAGAAGCTGCGCGCACCTGCAGCGGCAACGGTTGCCGTCACGGTCTGATTGCTGACGGCGATGTCAGCGTAGCCCGTGACGGCAGACCACGACGCAGCGCTCGTGAGATCCGTCGTGCTCTCGATGGCGTAGTGCCGCGTGAGCCCCGTGTAGCCGGTGCCGGTGGACTGCAATGCGGTGAACGTGAGCGTGATGTTAGCACCTGAACGTGTGGCGCTGAGCAGCGCGGCGGTGTTAGCGGACGAAGGATTGGTGCCAAAGGTGTATTCCTGCACATTCGTCAGACCGTCGCCATCAGGATCAGCGCTGTCAGCAGCGTTGCCGGCACTGGCTGTCGTACCGAAGTAAAGCTGACGCCAACTGGTGATGGGAGCTGCGATGACGAGCGTGCCGCTCGCGCTGCCGGTGTAACTGGCATCGGTGACCGTGGCAACGACGGTGTAGCTGCCCGCCGCAGTCGGCGCTGAAGCGGAGCCGTTGTAGGTATAGGTCACAACGAGCCCGCTCGGAAAAGTGCTGGCGGTGGCAGCCTTCGGCGTGCCATCGAAAGTTTGCGCAAGGTTCGCAAGCGTCATCGCGGCGAGAAACTTTTTCACAGTCACCACGATCTGACCGGCACTGCCGTTGCCGCCGGTTGCCTGGGTGCCAGTACTGGATCCTCTGGCACCGCCCCCGCCACCGCCGGGAAGGCCGCCAGCGGTCCCATTCCCATTGCCGCCGGATTTGCCGGCTCCGCCCACGCCGCCACCGGCCACGGCCGCAGCTCCAGGGGCATCTGTGGCGCTGAGACCTGCGCTGCTTGTTCCGCCGCTGCCGCCGCCACCGCCACCAGAACTGGCGGTAGGCAAGCCGCTGCTGCCCTGGCCGGCATAACCACTGCCACCGGCAAAGAAGGTATCGCCAATGCAGCCGGTGCTGCTGCCCGCGCCAGCCAGACCCGTCCGCGTACCGGCCCCAGAATTTACAATTGTCTGCCCGCCTGCGCCCCCCTTGGCAAGACACAGCGTGGATGCACCAAAGCTGAAGGATGAATCACCACCAGGCGCGGTCGCGAGATCAGGAGTGATCAGGCTGACGCCACCAGCGCCAATGCTGACGGTGTAGCTGGTGTTTGGCGTCACGCTCAAGGCATTGACTCTGGAATAGGCTCCACCGGCACCACCGCCGGCAAATGCGCTCGATGTATTCTTCAATCCGCTGCCGCCAGCGCCGCCGCCCCCCCAGCATTCCACCTGGATGGAAGTCACGTTAGCTGGACATATCCATGTGCCTGATGTGACGAGGGTTGCCACGTCATCTGTGATGATAAGAGTTCCCGTGGCGGAGCCTCCGTATCGCGCATCGCTGATGGTGCCAATCACGGTGTACGTTCCTATCGCACTCGGTGCCGTCGGCGTGCCATTGTAGGTGTAGGTCACATTCAATCCGGAGGGGTTGGTAGTCGCCGTCGCTGCCTTCGCGTATCCATCGTAAGCCTGCAGCAGGCCGCCCAAGGTCACGGTGGCCTGCGCGATCGGCGTCACAGCGGTGGACGGGCTGGATGCGCTGCCGGTGCCGGTGGTGTTTGTCGCGGTCACGGTGAATGAATAAGCGGACCCGTTGGTAAGGCCCGTCACCGTGACTGGAGAGCCCGCCCCCGTACCCGTAGCACCACCTGGGCTGGCGGTGACCGTGTAGCTGCTGATGGCCGCCCCGCCATTGCTTGCCGGAGCGGTGAAGCTCACGGTAGCCTGTGCATTTCCAGCGGTCGCGGTCACGCCAGTTGGCGCGCCAGGAACGGTGGGGCTGACCGTGAGGGTCACCGTGTTGCCAGCACTTTGACCGCCGAGATTGGCCGTAGGCGCTGAATAGAGTCTGGTGACATCCGCAGCCGTCAGCGCGGCGTTGAAGATGGCAAGGTCAGCCATGGAGCCATTGAGCGCACGCAGATAGGTCGAGGCGCTGCCAGCAGCAGCGCCAAAGGTGGCGACGCTTGCAGTCGTGGGATCAAAGGTGAGGGCGAAGGCCGAGTTGCTGCCAATGCTCACTCCATCCACATACAGCGTGAGAGTCGTGCCGCTGCGCACGATCGCGAAATGATGCCAGGCCCCGGAGGTGGCCGTGGTGGCAATGTTCACATCCGGCGTGGAGGATGTGGAAGTGGTGTTCCAGTTTTTAAGCGCCAGCGCGTCGCTGGTGCCTGAGAACGCCAGAGTAAAATCATTGGTCGCGCCATTCCCAATCCCTGCCCCCAGATGGAAGACGATGTCCTCATCGATGGCACTGCTTCGTTTGAACCATCCTGCGGCCGTCCAGTCGGCGGTTTGGAAATTGATGACCGAGACACCGGCAAGCCCCGCCACCAGTTTGGTCGCGTCTGTGTTCCCATTCTGATAGAGGTTGCAGGCCTGGGTCAGTTGCGGGTACAAAGTGGCGGGGTAATCGGCAGTATAGGTGGCTACGCCGGCACCTATCATGTCGATGAAGGTACCGTCACGGCCATTGCCCGAAACGTCGGTGCAAACGGTTCCAGTCAAAGTCTCCTGGAAGCTGTAGTTGAGCAGCGTGCGCGCATCGGGTGCGGTGTTGGTCACCGTGTAGGAGAAGGATGCCGTGCCGACAGTTGTCGGCGTGAACGTGACGGTATGCCCGTCCGCATTCAACGTCGCAGTGCCGCCCGTCACCGTCCCAAGGTTGAACCGGAGTTTCGAACGGGACGTGACAGGGTCACTGGCCAGTGTCAGCAAGTCCACGGTGGCCGGTGTGCCATACGTGGCACCAACCGCACTCGGGGAGGCCACCGGCGCGCCGTAAATCTGCAGCGTGCCACGGGTGGAGCCCGCGTAGTTGGTCTCATTAATGGCACCCACGACCGAATAAATGCCCGCCGTGGTCGGTGCCGACGCCAGTGCATTTCCACCGCTGTCGAAGTATGAAAGCGTCACATTGAGGCCAGAAGGGCTCGTCGTGGCTGTGACGGATTTCGGGTTGCCGTCATAGAGCTGCGTCAGTCCGGCCAGGGCCACTGTGGCAGGTGCCTGTGCGATCACCAAGGTGTCGGAGCTTTGACCGCTGTAAACCCCGCTGACGACCACACCCGTCACACTGTAGCTGCCAGCATTGGTCGGCGCGCTTGCGGAGCCGTTGTAGGTAAGACTCACGCTGAGTCCTGATGGACTCGTGGTCGCTGTCGCCACCTTGGCCGTGCCGTCATATGTCTGCGTGAGGTTGCTCAAAGTGACCGTGGCGGGCAGCAGGTTTCCATAAGTCAGCGTCACAGCAGAGCTGGCGGTATTCGTACCGTCGGTCACACTGTAGGAAAAGCCAGCCGAGCCGATGTAGTTGTTCGTCGGTGTGAAGCGCGCCGTGACGCCATCGGGCAGCAAGGTGACCGTGCCGTTCAAGGCCGAGGAAACGCTGAATGTCAGCTGGATGAAAGGGCTCGTGGCATTGCCTGTCAAAGATGCCAGATTGAGATCCACCACGCTGTTCTGGCCCGTGCTGGCCGTGCCAGCAGTGGCGACCAGCGGCGTATTTTTGGTCACGCTAATATTGCTATAGGCGATGGAAGCCACCGTGCTATTGCCAACTCCTAGGGCCAGGGTGTCAAAGGTGGTGATGACTGCGGAGCTGTCGGTCGCGGTCACTGTGACTGGTGTCAGAGTCCCTCCGCTGTAAGTCGTGCTCACCACGGTCTGCGAGACATCTGTTCTCTGAATTGTAAGTGTAGCTGTGTAGGCGGTTCCGGCCACCAGCGACTGAAGAGATCCACCAGAAGCCAAAGTCGGCCAGGTCGTTCCCACCGGAGTCGTCACGAGGGTGCCCGCAGTTGCCCCGCGTTTTACAATTGAAGCAGGATTGGTGGTAGTTGGGGCTGCATTGATAAAGGTACCGTAACCCGTCCCCGTGTAGTTGACCGGATTGGCGTTTTGATCCGACGTTATTAGGGTATTGGCTCCATTGCTCAGCAAAGCGGCGCGGAGCCCCTTCGCCAAGTTGAGCGGGCCGGTCACCGTGAAGTTGAACGATAGCCTCAGCACATCGCCAACATTCAGGCTCTGAGACGGAAAATACGCCACCGCCTGTCGGCTCACGCCAGAGGAATTCAAGGTCATCGTCCCTGCCGAAACAGTGGTGTTATTGCCGCTCACTCCACTGCAGAACCAGTCCATCGAGGTCGGCGGATTCTGTACCGTGCGCGTGTTGCTCGGAAACGATTCATTCACGACCGGGTAGCTCGGATAAGTGGCCGCCACGATGCCGACCTCCGAACGACGCAGCGGACGCACACCATTGCCTGTCAGGCCCTGCTGATAGTCACCGATGTCACGGCCTGTGGCAGGGCGGCTGAGATTGCGTAAATCCAAGGCACCATACGTCGTGACGTTGCCAGCTAGATTATTGCTCGGGCCGGAGGTGGAGGTATCGTTGGTCGTGGGCAGCGCGGCGGCCTGCCCGACGACGGGGCTGTTCGCTGCCGGAATGGTGATCCCATTGTAGCTGCCTGTAAGCAACGGATTGGCAGTCGTCGTAATCGTATTGCCGGAACCAAGCATCGCGCTGGCGCTCCCGAGCTGGCTGGGAACTGCCGAATAGACATAATTGCCACCAGTTTGTCCGCCATGGTTGAACAATCCATCGGTGTAGCCGCCACTGAGGCCTGAGGCAGCGGTGCCTGTGCTGTTGGCGACAGCACCGCTGTAATACACGAGATTATTGAAAAACTGCGTGGCATTCACCGCATTGGACTGGCCGCTTGCGGTGTTGTCTAAATTCAGGGACATGCAGTCGATGAAGGTATTCCCAAAAATCTGGGTGTAATTGGCGGTCTCATATCCATTCACGCCATCAATGTTGTTCAGAATGGTGGATGACCCGTTGGTGATGGTCGGCGGATTAAAGCCGCGATAAAGACTTAGCGCGCAAATCCCCCCAGTGCCATTGATCTTGTAGAAGTAGTTGTTGGCCACAGTGTTGCCAAAACCGATGACGCGGACACCTCCCATCTGATCGTTCAGTGGCTCTGTCGTCACAATGTTGCCATTGGAATCGTAGGCACCGCCGCCCAGAAAGCAGTTGCCATGAGCCACGCAGTAGTCCCCCTGGCGGAGCGTGAGGCTGCCGTAGTTGTTCAGAAACGTGTTGTAGCGGTAGGTGTTGCAGCAGGACTTGTTGGAGACGGCCTCCGGCTCTCCTGGACTGTCCGTAGGCAGCGCGGGGCTGTTGGCGGAATAGATGGAATGATAAAACACGTTATACTCCACCGTGGCATTCATGCTCAGCGTGGAAATGCTGCCATTGCCCATGCGAATGGATTCCCAGCCATTGGGCAGCGCGAAGTCGCCGATGGGCTCCGTGGCGGACCAGGTTAGAGACGACGCGGTGAGAGTGGCGGGCGCGCTCATGACAAAGTGCGTGGAGTCGGTGACGGAGGCAATGGTCGCACCGCTAGGAACATTGGTGCCACTGAGCACCCATCCGCTGCTAATGCCTGTGCCGCTGCTGGTGATGGCTGCGGTGCTGCTGCACGTGACCGTGGTGCTGCCAGTGGTGATGGCGCATCCGGCCAGGCTCGCTAGGCCTGACGCGGGCTGGTAGAGACTGGCACCATTGCTGTTAGGCACCTTGCGCTCTCCAAAGTAGTTGTAGCGCACCGCATGATACCCGTAGTTGGTGTCGTTGACAGTGTCGATATAGACGACGATCGTGGCATCCCGAATCGAGGTTCTCAAGTTTTTGTCGGTCTGGTTGACGTCGTTTGAGTTGAAGGAACGCCCGGACAGTTCGCAATACTGGACGGTGTGGTGGTAGCCAAAGATATAAATCCACGGGCCATAGTGGGCGTTGTTTGGCGAGGTGTTTGCATAACCGCAGTTGTCGAATTTGCAGTGCGACACGGTCATGAAACGGGAGGTGGGAAGCATTTCAAAAATGTGCCCAGCCGTTCCGGCGTAATCGTTGTTGGGATTAGTGCCAGGGATGTACATGCCGCTGGACGGACCAAACACGACACCTGTAAAAACGATGCCTGTTCCCGCAAAATTGATTGAGCAAAGGTCGGTCACAGTCACGCCGCCAACCGTGGGGTTGTAATTCACATCGCAGGCATACACGACCGCCGGATTCGTCTGCGCCTGAGCATCCGTCATGGAGCCTGTGAGCGTTACGACGAGCCCACCCCAGTTCGTTCCCCCTTTCAGATAGACTCGGTCACCCGCGTTCAGCGTCGCAAAGCTCGCGCCAGACTTGTCCGTCAGCGCATTGAACTGGGTCGCATTGTCCACGAAGTAGCTTGTGGCACGAGCGTCGCAGATCCCAAGAACCACGAACAACCCCAACGTAAGCAGCGTGCGAATGTGGGAGACGTGAATCATGGTCAGGTAGGAGGTGCAAAGTTGAGAGCGTGGCCTGAGGTGCCGCCACCACAACTGCGCACCCCATTTACGCATGAAGTAGGTGAGCATTGCGAGTTCAATTCACTGTGAGCACCACTATCTGGCGGGCCGTGCCGCCGGAATTCGAGGCGCTGACTTCGATGTTGTAGGTGCCTGCGGTGGTCGGTGTACCACTGATGAGGCCGGTGTTGGGGTTCACACTCAGGCCGCCGGGCACGGCCGTGTTGCCGGATTGCAGAATCGCGCTATACCCAGTCGGGCTGTTCGTGGCGGTGATCTGGTAGCTAAATGCAGCACCATGCGTCCCAGAAGCGGTCGCACTGCTGGTGATGACTGGCGGCGCAATCACGGCTGGAATGACCGCGCGGTAAAAGCCTTTGGCCAGCCCCAGACGCGTGGTATCGGTTTCGGTGTACGTGGCTGAAGTGCCGTCGCTGGTGGCTACGCCCACGGTGACCCAGCTTCCTGCCGTCATGTCCGGCGAGTATTGCACCAGGAAGCTCGACCCCGTGGTGGCGTTGAAATCAAAACTGACAGTGTTGTTAGTACCGGTCCGCGTGGAACTGGCGGCGGCTATCGTCTCCGTGGCGGAACTGGTGACGACAAACTGCCCCATCAAGCCGCCATCCTCGTGATTGAGCATGTGGCAATGGAACATGTAGGGGTTGTTCGGGCTGGCAAAGTCGTCGTACTTTGCGATCACCGTCACCGTCTCGCCCTTGGGCACATACACGGTGTCCTTCCA
>Ga0214171_1000410_pt1 | contig 15036 bp, 14 predicted proteins | sample TroBogEpilimnion_40_FD_153009 | JGI IMG/M metagenome (GOLD analysis project Ga0214171, IMG submission 153009) | Freshwater microbial communities from Trout Bog Lake, WI - 02JUL2007 epilimnion | ecosystem: Environmental > Aquatic > Freshwater > Lake > Epilimnion/Euphotic zone | place: Trout Bog... | reverse complement strand
TCTTCAACCTCATCGAAGGCGTTGAACTCTTGGACCAGTGGCGTATCGAAGGCTGGGGTCTCACTGATCTCAAACTCTTCGGTCAACTCGCGGGCGGCGCGGCGATCACTTGCACGCACTCGACCGAGTCGGAAGAGCGCCTTGATCTTTGCAATGACACGTGAGAGCGGAGTTGCAGTAACAACTAATACTCCAAAGAAGAAGAGCAGAAGGAGAATTGGTACAGCAAGAATATTTGTGGCGAGCGCAACGAGCGGAGTTGAGATCGCGAAACCGAGCCAACCACCGCCGCCTTGCATAGCGGTCTTACCGGTATCCCCTACCGACCCATTAAAGATATGGAGCAGGCCAGTAGAGGTGAGCAATAAGAAGAGTGTGCCGATAGTGATTCGCCCAGTTGCAGGGCCTTCATCCGGAGATTTGAAGAGGCGCACTGCAAAGTAGATAAAGATGATGGGTGAAAGATAAGCAATCTTGCCAACGCCACCGAAGAGCGCGGCGCGAAGTGCGCTGCCAACAAAGTTGTTGAGATGGAACCAGGTTCCAGCGGCTGAGATCAGCGCGAAGATCAGAACAAGAAAGGCGAAGCCATCACGTTGGTGTGCTGGGTCTAACTCCTTCGCTCCTCTGAAGACGAAGCGAATCGAACTTCCAAAGAGTTTGGCCAGGAGTGTCCAGAGGGTATGAAGAGCCTTGGCAAAGGCTCCGAGAACAGAGTTCTTCTTACCTCGACGTGCGGGTGCTTTCTTGCGTTTTGCCATAATCCCCTAAGCCTAAAGAGCAGTGAACTCTCGCTGGGCTAGGCGCGCCGAGGTTAGACCTCGATGACAACCGGAACGATCATTGGCTTGCGACGGTGCTCTTCTCCGACCCAACTGCCGACAGTGCGGCGTACTACTTGTTGGAGCTGATGAGTTCCGTTAACGCCGCCAGCAACAGCCTTCGCCATCGCCTTCTCGATCATGCTCTTCACTTCATCAAAGAGCGCGGTATCTTCAGTAAAGCCACGGGCATGGATATCTGGGCCAGCGACGATCTTGCCGCTCTGTGAATCGATAACGACGACGACTGAGATGAATCCTTCTTCACCCAAGATGCTGCGATCCTTGAGCGAGCTCTCGGTGATCTCACCGATCGAGTGGCCATCTACATAGACAAAGCCAACTGGGACTGCGCCAGCAACATCGGCATAGCCATCGTGCATATCAACCGCGATGCCGTTATCGACGACGATCGTATTGTTACGAGGAACGCCAGTCTTGATAGCGAGTTCGGCATTAGCGCGCATATGGCGCCATTCACCGTGAATTGGCATCACATTCTTAGGCTTCACAATGTTGTAGCAGTAGAGCAACTCCCCTGCAGCAGCGTGGCCAGAGACGTGAACCATCGCATTTCCCTTGTGGACGACATCTGCGCCAAAGCGAGTGAGCTCATTAATAACGCGATAGACCGGGTTCTCGTTGCCAGGAATCAAACTTGATGCAAGCACGACGGTATCGCCCTTACCCACTTTGATCTCGTGTTCGCCATTTGCCATGCGCGAGAGCGCAGCAAGTGGTTCACCTTGAGATCCAGTACAGATGAGCACGACTTGATCGCCGTAGTCACCGATATTTTTAGAGTCAACAACGAGTCCTTCTGGGACTGTGAGGTAGCCAAGATCTTGTGCCAACTTCATATTGCGCACCATCGATCGACCAACGAAGGCGACCTTGCGATCGTGAGCTTCTGCGATCGTGAGAATTTGTTGGATGCGGTGAACATGTGATGCGAATGAAGCGACAATCACGCGACGCTTCGTTGCGCGGAAGGCGCGATCGAGTGCCGGAATGATGTCTCGCTCTGAAGTTGTGAATCCTGGAACATCAGCGTTAGTGGAGTCGGTCATAAAGAGATCGACACCTTCAGTGCCAAGTCGTGCAAAGGTTGCGAGATCGGTGATTCGACCATCAAGTGGAAGTTGATCCATCTTGAAATCGCCCGTTGCGAGGACGACGCCGGCTTCAGTCTTAATCGCGACGGCAAGTGCATCTGGAATTGAGTGGTTAACCGCGATGAACTCAAGTGTGAATGGGCCAAACTTCTCGACCATTCCAGCGCGCACTTCACGCAGCGGTGCAGAGATACGGCGCTCTTTCAGCTTTGCTTCTGCAAAGGCGAGTGTGAGCTTTGAAGCAACGACAGGGATATCTGCGCGCTCTTTAAGAAGGAATGGCAGCGCACCAATATGGTCTTCGTGGCCATGTGTAAGGAATACCGCTACAACATCCTTAAGACGATCGCGGATATAACTAAAGTCAGGGAGGATTAAATCAATGCCGGGCTGGCTTTCGTCTGGGAAGAGCACGCCACAGTCAACGATTAAGAGTTGGCCTTCATACTCGAAGACCGTCATGTTTCGACCAATTTCGCCGAGGCCACCAAGGGCGACGATGCGAAGGGTCTTTGGGGCTAACTTTGCTGGATAGGGAAGATCTGGATGGGGATGATTCATTATTTAAGTACGACTCCGCCTTGTTGAAGGTCCTTCCGCAATTGCGCGATCTGCGCCTCGGTGGCATCAACAAGTGGCAAACGTGTAAATCCGCCAGGCAAGCCCATCATGGTGAGCGCAGCCTTAGTCAATATCGCACCTTGCGTGCGGAAGGTTCCGGTGAATACCGGTAATAGTTTCTGGTGAATTTCAAGTGCACGTGCAGCATTTCCTGCAAACCAGGCATCGAGCATCTCGCGAAGTTCGTTGCCAACGGTATGTCCGCAGACTGATACAAAGCCGACAGCTCCAACTGAGAGCAGCGGCAGGTTGAGAATGTCATCGCCAGAGTAGACCGGAAGTCCGGTGCGGGCGATGACCCAAGAAGTGGATGCAGGGTTTCCCTTTGCATCTTTAAGCGCAACGATATTTTTTACTTCAGCGAGACGACAGATGGTGTCTTGTTCGATCTCTACTCCGGTACGGCCAGGGATGTCGTACATCATGATCGGAAGATCTGTAGCAGCAGCGACCGCCTTGAAGTGCGCTTCGATACCGGCTTGTGGTGGCTTGTTGTAATACGGAGTAACGATCAATAAGCCATCGGCGCCAACTTCAGCGCAACGCTTCGCCTGATCGACAGTATAGGAAGTCTCATTATCGCCAGCGCCAGTCAGCACCTTTACGCGATCGCCGACTGCAGCCTTAACGACGCGAATGATCTCGAGCTTCTCGGAAGTCTTTGTTGTTGGGGCTTCACCGGTTGTGCCATTGACGGCAATTGCGTCGTGGCCATGGTCGGCGAGATGGTTCGCAAGGGTGGCGACGCCATCCCAATCGATTGCACCATCTTTATCAAATGGGGTAACCATCGCGGTGATCATCCGGCCAAAAGGCGCCTGGATCTGCTGGGTACTCATGGGTGGAACATTACCTTGAATTACGGGGCTACACGTCCAGATTTCTGGAAGGCGCCGTATGTAATAGGCATGAGTTTGGCGAATTCGGCTTCCATCTTCTCGGCAACCATCTCAATTTCACGTTGAGGGTAGCTTGGGAAGTGCGAACCTTCACGTGCGGTACGCAAGGAGAGGAAGTTCATCAAAGCGCGTGCATTCATCGTGACATACATCGATGAGTAGAGAGTCACTGGCAATACCGCACGTGCAACTTCGCGTGCAACGCCGGCATCAAGCATCTTCTGATAGTTCGCATAAGCGACGATGCAACTCTCTTTAATTGCATCGACTGTCAATTGAAACTGCTCTGGCGTACCTTCAACAAATTCGTAGGCGCCAGGCTTTCCGATCTGAACGAGGCGACGCTCTTTACTTGGAATATAGAAGACCGGATTGAGTTCGCGATAGCGGCCGCTCTCCTCGTTATAGGAGGCGATACGGTGGCGCATAAATTCGCGGAAGACGAAGATTGGTGCTGAAACAAAGAAGGTCATTGATGTGTGCTCGAATGGTGAGCCATGGCGTTCACGGGCGAGGTAGTTGATAAGACCTTCGGCGCGAGAAGCATCCTGCCCGACAGCATCAAGAGATTGTTCGCCGGCAGTTGAGACGCGTGCTGCCCAGATGACATCTGAATCACTCGCACTGGACTTCACGAGTTCAACGCTCATGTCATCGCGGAAGATGATCTCTTTTGGGGCATCTGATGTATCTCGGGCTTGGGCTTCGCTCATGAGAGGAATTTAGCCATCCACTAGGGATACTCGCGGTATTAAGGCAGAATATCGGCGTGTCAGTGAAGCGCGATTCCTTCAGCCTCTCCTTTGCGGTCGGGGCTTACGGCACCGCCTTTGGTGCGGCGAGTGTCACCGCTCACTTCTCGGTCCTGCAGACCTGCTTACTCTCACTCCTCACCTTCTCGGGGGCATCGCAGTTTGCGGTCATCGGAGTCGTTGGTGCAGGTGGAAGTGCGCTCTCGGCGATTGCAACTGCCTCACTTCTCGGAACGCGTAACGCACTCTATGGCGTGCGCATGGCGCCGATTCTTAAGGTGCGAGGTCTTAAGCGTGTTGTTGCCGCCCAAGTAACTATCGATGAATCAACTGCGATTGCTACTGCGCAATCAGATGAAGCCGATCAAGTAACAGGCTTTTGGCACACTGGTTTTGGCGTCTTTGTATTCTGGAATATCTTCACACTCCTTGGCGCACTTGGTGCGAAGGCGATTGGAAACCCATCTGCATGGGGGTTAGATGCTGCTGTCCCCGCTGCTTTCATAGGGTTGGTCTGGCCACGTTTGGTTGATACCAAGACGCGATTAATTGCCGGGGCTGCGATTGTGCTCTCACTTGCCTTGGTTCCATTCACACCAGCCGGTGTTCCAATCATTACGACTGCGCTCTTGGCGATCATCGTTGGGTGGCGCGCATGAGCATTCAATGGATTGCCGTCATCGGAACGAGTGCGTTCGCATTTGCACTTAAATTTATCGGCCACAGCGTGCCATCAAAGTGGCTGGAAAATCCACGGATTACTCGTATCAATGCACTGATCCCAATTGTCTTGCTCACTGCCCTTGTCGCAGTCAATGCCATTACAGTGAAGATGAAGATCGTGATTGATCACCGAATGGCGGGATTGGCAGTCGCAATTACTGCACTCTTCTTTAAGTTACCGTTCCCGGTGATAGTGCTCGGCGCCGCAGTTGGTTCGGCGATCGCCTACCACTTCGGTCACTAGCTACTAAAAATTAGAGAATAGCGAGCGCTTCTAGCTTCGCCTTGAGATCATTATCTGAAGGCTCAGTAAGGTGTGTGCCATCTTCAAAGACAATTACAGGAATCGACTTCGCTCCCCCATTGATTTCAACAACCTTGTCTGCTGCTGAGAGATCCTTCTCTACATCGATATAGGTGAAGGCAACGTCGTTCTCTTCCATGAAGCGCTTGCTGCGACGACAATCTCCGCACCAATCTGCGCCATACATTGTTACTGCAGCCATATCTATCTCCTTCTATGTGGGTTCTTAAATTTACTTGAGATCCATAAAGTGCTCTAGCCCAAAGGTGAGGCCCGGGTGTGTGACAACGTTTCTGATTCCGAGCAATACACCCGGCATGAAGCCAGTGCGATCGATCGAATCATGACGAATCGTGAGAGTCTCACCGAGATCTCCAAGAATTACTTCCTGGTGAGCGACGAGTCCACGTAGGCGAACTGAATGCACAGGGACTTCACCGACTAGCGCTCCACGCGCACCAGCAAGTGATGTAGTTGTCGCATCTGGCATTGGTTCCTTATTCACTGAACGACGTGCCTCAGTAATGAGTTCGGCGGTGCGAGCTGCGGTTCCAGATGGCGCATCAGCCTTATTGGGATGATGAAGTTCGACGATCTCTACCGATTCAAAGTACTTAGAAGCTTGTGCGGCGAACTGCATCATCAATACTGCGCCAAGACCGAAGTTAGGAGCGATGAGAGCGCCAACCGTTGGTTGAGTGGCGAGCCAGCCCTTGATCTGTGCGAGCTTGCCATCATCAAAACCAGTAGTACCCACAACAACGCTGATGCCATTCTTAATCGCGAATTCAAGATTGCCCATCACTGAATCAGGATGGGTGAAATCAACGATGACCTGCGCACCGGATGAGGTGAGGAGATCGAGTGAGTCGCCGAGATCGATCTGCGCGACGAGTTCGAGATCAGCAGCAGCCGAGACTGCCTTGCAAGCCTCTGACCCCATGCGGCCCTTTGCTCCGAGCACTGCGACTTTGATACTCATGCGATTACCTTTTCAAATTTAGTACTGCTCTTAAATGGACCAACGATGGCAAGCGTAGAAGGTTTTGGTAGTAAGTCGCTAGCAATTTGATGAACTTCTTCAGGTGTCACGGCTGCGATCTGGCGCAAGATCTCATCAAAGCCCATGATCTCGCCGTAGACGAGCTCGCTCTTACCGATTCGACCCATGCGAGAGAAGGTATCTTCCTGGCTCAAGACGAGTGATCCAGAGACTGCGCCCTTAGCGCGCTTGATCTCTTCATCAGTCAGGCCATTGGCCGCAACATCGTGGGTAATCTCAAGAATTAACTTCGCTACTTCCTCGGCCTTTTGCGGCTGGCAACCGGCGTAGAACGCGAGTGATCCTGATCCAGCGAATTGCTGAACATAGGCATAGGTTGAATATGCCAGGCCGCGCTTCTCGCGAATCTCTTGGAAGAGGCGTGATGACATTCCACCGCCAAGTGCTGAAGCGAGGATGCTCAATGCAAAACGACGTGAATCGTTTCGAGCGACGCCTTCAACGCCAAGCAACAAATGAGTCTGCTCAGTCTTGCGATCATGAATCTTTACGCGACCAGCGCCTGGGGTACGTGCCTTTGTTTCAGTACGAAGATTGGGAAGTGCATTCGGAACGTCCAGGAAGCCATCGCGTGAAAGTGCTGCTTCTACGATCTTTACGACCTGCTTATGCTTCACATTGCCAGCGACGGCAACGACAATATCTTGTGGGCGATAACGCTTCTTGTAATAGTTGAAGACCGCGCTTCGGCTCATTGAGTTGATCGAGTCAACCGTACCAAGGACAGATCGTCCCAGCGGAGTATCCCCGTAATAACTCTCTAGATAAACATCATGGATGAGATCTGAAGGATCGTCATCGCGCATCGCAATCTCTTCTAGAACAACAGTGCGCTCCGAATCGAGATCAGCGGCGGTAATAATGGATGAGGTGATGAGGTCTGCGATCACATCTACAGCAAGGTTAAAGTCAGTATCGATCACACGGGCATAGAAGCAGGTGTACTCCTTGCCGGTGAAGGCATTCATCTCGCCACCAACAGCTTCAATGGATGATGAGATCTCCATCGCGCTTCGGGTGGGGGTGCCTTTAAAGAGCAGGTGCTCTAGAAAATGTGAAGCTCCCGCGACAGATGGTGTCTCGTCGCGAGAGCCTACATTTACCCAAATTCCGACAGTCGCAGAGCGAACTGTGCTGACTTCTTCAGTCACGATCCGAAGACCGCTGGGCAAGACTGTTTTAGTCATTAAATCAGATCAGTTATTCAGATTTTTCTGAAGCTGCAGATGAAAGTGTTCCATCAGGCATGACCGCTACCAAAGAGAACTTGCCCTTTGGATCGATCTCTGCGATTTCAACTTCAATCTTCTCGCCGACCTTCATGACCTCTTCGAGGTTCTCAATGCGCTTTCCACCATGCATCTTGCGGATCTGCGAGATGTGGAGCAAGCCATCTTTACCAGGAACGAGTGAGATGAAAGCACCGAAGGTAGCAAGCTTCACAACTGAACCGTTGAAACGCTCTCCGACCTTAGGAACTACCGGGTTAGCGATAGCTTCGATCATTGCCTTTGCAGCCTCGGCCTGTGAGCCTTCGAGTGCGCCGATGTAGATCGTTCCATCATCTTCGATAGTGATATCAGCACCAGTATCGCCTTGGATCTGGTTGATCATCTTGCCCTTAGGTCCGATGATCGCACCGATAAGGTCAACTGGGACCTTGATCGAGATGATACGTGGAGCCAAGAGACTCATCTCATCTGGAACATCGATTGCTGAGAGCATGATGTCGAGAATTGAAAGGCGGGCTTCCTTCGCTTGGAGAAGTGCTGCAGCAAGAACTGATGCAGGAATTCCATCAAGCTTGGTATCGAGCTGTAGTGCTGTAACAAATTCCTTGGTACCGGCAACCTTGAAGTCCATATCTCCGAATGCATCTTCTGCACCGAGAATATCGGTCAAAGCAACGTACTCGGTCTTGCCATCAACATCATCAGAGATGAGACCCATTGCAATACCTGCGACAGCGGCCTTGAGAGGCACACCAGCGTTGAGGAGTGACATGGTTGATGCGCAAACAGAACCCATTGAGGTTGAACCATTTGAACCAAGCGCTTCAGAGACCTGACGGATTGCGTAAGGGAACTCTTCGCGGGTTGGAAGTACTGGAACAAGTGCACGCTCTGCAAGAGCACCGTGGCCGATTTCGCGACGCTTTGGTGATCCAACACGACCGGTCTCGCCTACTGAGTAAGGAGGGAAGTTGTAGTTGTGCATATAGCGCTTATTTGTCTCAGGGCTCAATGTGTCCAGCATCTGTTCCATCTTCAGCATATTAAGAGTGGTGACTCCAAGGATCTGAGTCTCGCCGCGCTCAAAGATCGCTGAACCGTGGACGCGAGGAATAACTTCAACCTCTGCAGTGATTGCACGGATATCGCGCAAGCCACGTCCATCGATACGGATCTTCTCGCGAAGGACGCGCTGACGAACAACCTTCTTAGTAACAGAGCGGATAGCAGCAGAAACTTCCTTCTCGCGACCTTCGAACTGTGGATTTACACTCTCTTTGATTGCTTCGTTAGCAGCATCGAGTGCGAGTTCGCGCTCTTGCTTACCGGCAATGGTGAGCGCCTTAGCGATCGAATCCTTGCCAGCTGCTTCAACGACCTTGTAGACATCATCCTGGTAATCAAGGAAGACAGGGAATTCACCAGTTGGCTTTGCAGCGACCTTGGCGAGTTCTGACTGTGCTTCGCAGAGAATACGGATAAATGGCTTTGCAGCATCAAGTCCTTGTCCAACAACTTCTTCAGTAGGTGCGCCTGCGCCACCCTTGATGAGGTTGATGGTCTCAGATGTTGCTTCTGCTTCAACCATCATGATTGCAACGTCGCCATCAGAGATGCGGCCTGCAACGACCATGTCGAAGGTAGCCTTCTCAAGATCAGAGTGGTTAGGGAATGCAACCCATTGGCCTTCGATGAGTGCTACGCGCACGCCACCGATTGGACCAGAGAATGGCAGACCTGCGAGCTGAGTCGACATCGATGCAGCGTTGATCGCAAGTACGTCGTACATGTGATCTGGGTGCAGTGCCATGACTGTGACAACGATCTGAACCTCATTGCGAAGACCCTTCACGAATGATGGGCGCAATGGACGGTCGATCAAACGACAGGTAAGAATCGCATCTTCTGAAGGGCGACCTTCGCGGCGGAAGAATGATCCTGGGATCTTTCCTGCTGCGTACATGCGCTCTTCAACATCCACTGTGAGTGGGAAGAAGTCGAATTGATCCTTTGGATTCTTTGAGGCAGTTGTTGCTGAGAGCAACATAGTCTCGTCATCGAGGTATACGACAGCTGTTCCAGCTGCTTGCTTTGCGAGGCGTCCGGTTTCAAAACGGATCTCGCGCTTTCCAAACTTGCCGTTATCAATCTTTGCAACGGCGAACTTCACATCTTGACCCTCCATGGGTCGCTCCATTTCTTACCGTTCACACGCATCAGTAATGGATCTTCGATCGAAGCCCGCGCCGCACTCTTCTTTATACTCTTTATAAGAGTGTGCGAAAGCCACTACCGAGGACCGATTAACTGATGTGAGGAAGGTATTTACTAAATTAGCGGCGAATACCGAGCTTTTCGATAATCGCTCTGTAGCGTGTTACATCAGTCTTTGCGAGGTACTGCAAGATACGGCGACGCTTACCAACCATGAGCAAGAGTCCACGACGGTTGTGGTGGTCGTTCTTGTTGGTCTTAAGGTGTTCGGTCACTTCTTCAATTCGCTTTGAAAGCAAGGCGATCTGAGTCTCTGGGCTTCCTGTGTCAGTGGCAGAAGCGCCGTACTTTGCGATGATCTCTTTTTTCTCTGCAGGCTGTAAAGCCATGGGGCACTCCTTGTACTGTCACGAGGGCCTCGGTGTGACTCACGAAGGCACAATTACTCGCTTTGATGTGGTCCCGAGTCTACCCAAGGGGTTGGATCAGGAGAAATCGGGGCCGCCCTTACGCGCACGCTTGAGCTCGTAGAAGCCTGGCACCTCAAGGCAGAGCGCGAGGCCATCCCAGAGGCGACCTGCCTGCTCGCCCTTTGGGGCTGGCGAGATTACTGGGCCGAAGAAGGCGGCATCACCGATTGCAACAACTGGGGTTCCAACATCATTTCCAACGAGTGAGATCGCGCGATCATGGCTGGCGATCATCGGTTCATTCCATGACTCATCCTTGGCAACTGCCAAGAGATCGGCAGGCAATCCTGCTTCTGCAAGTGCAGCGACGAGAAGATCATCGCTGACCTTCTCCTTCTTGAGGTGGATTCGAGTACCCATCGCGTTGTAGAGCGCGAGGACTGCATCGTTTCCGTGATTCTCTTTTACAGCAGCGACGAGGCGCACTGCATCCCATGACCGTGTGAAGGCTGCCTTGTGAGCCTCATCCATCTCGCGATCCTTATTGAGTTGAGCCAAGCTCATGATGTTCCACGTGACCTCAAGGTCGCGAACAGATGCTGCTTCCAATAACCAACGGGAAGTAATCCATGCGAATGGGCAGATTGGGTCGAACCACATATCTACTTTTTCTGCTGATGCCATTTTCATCTCCATTAGTCCTATTTGCCTTGGGTTAGTTCGCGGGTCTTCTGACAATCTTCCTTCATCTGAACGAGCAATGGATCGAGTCCATCAAACTTGAGTGTGTCACGCAAGCGCCAACCAAACTCTAGCTTCGCCTCTTGATCATATAAATCTAAATCAGTTTGATCGAGCGCATATGCCTCGACCTGACGACCACGAACGCCTGGGAAGGTTGGATTTGTTCCGATCGAGATCGCAGCTGGCCAACGAACGCCGCCAACTTCCAACCAGCCGGCATAGACGCCATCAGCTGGAATCGTGGCGCTCTCGGTTAATCCAATATTGGCAGTCGGATATCCGATCGTGCGACCACGCTTCTCGCCATGGACCACTGGTCCGCGTAAATAGAATCTACGAGTCAATAATTCATTTGCACGTTCGATATCGCCATCTTTAACGAGTGCACGAATACGTGAAGAAGAGATCGGTGAACCACGATTCTCTTCGAGATCAACTGCGCTCACACCAAAGCTCTTGCCGCAGTTCTGGAGGTATTCAACGTTACCTGCCGCTTTATGACCGAAGGTGAAGTTCTTCCCCACTGTCACATGGCTGGCATGCAACTGATCGATCAAAATCTCTTCAATAAATTGATCTGGGCTCTTTGCCGCAAAATCTCGAGTAAATTCGATGACGACGACATCGTGAGCACCGCTCGCCTTTAAGAGCGCGATGCGATCTGCAAGCGGCAGCAGTATCGATGGAGTGCGCTCTGGTGCGAAGACCGAGGTGGGATGTGGATCAAAGGTAAGTACGGTGACCTCACCGTGCTTGGCAGCTTCGGCAATGATCTCCTGATGGCCAGCATGGACACCATCGAAGATGCCTATCGCTACTGATCTCATCTGCTTATTCTTTCACGGCCACGAGAGTGGGCGTTGCCAACTCTTTGCCAGCAAAGTCACGGTTCTCCAGCAGAGCTGCGAAATTTCCATCTTGATTGAGCGCGGCAACGGTGCCTGCGACCTCACTTGCAGCAATCGTGCGACCAAAGCCAATCTCGATCAACTCTTCATAGGTAAGGGTTCGAGTAGGCAGCATTCGAGCTACGCCATCGGATGTTGGAATGATCTCGGCACTCTCAAGATCTGTGCACTCATCAATCATGAAGGGCGAGACCAAGGTGCGGCGAAGAGATGTGAGGTGTCCCCCAACGCTGAGGGCATCGCCAAGATCGCGAGCAATCGATCTGATGTAAGTCCCGGCAGAGCAGGTGACTGCAATATCGATCTCAGTATCGCGAACCGCTTTGATATCGATCGCAAAGATCGTTACTTCACGGGCTGGGATATCAACGACTTCACCTTCGCGCACGCGTTGGTGGGCACGCTTGCCATCGATCTTGATTGCTGAGACCGAACTCGGGCGTTGCATGATAATTCCAACAAATTTTGCCAACTCAGTGCGGATCTGCTCCTCAGTAATGTGGGAGGCATCGGCAGTTGAGATGACATCACCTTCGCGATCATCAGTATGCGTCGCAATACCGAGTTTGATCGTCGCTTCATAGGACTTCTTGCCATCAACGACATATTGCAGAAGTTTGGTGGCATTACCTACGCCAAGCACTAATACGCCAGTAGCCATCGGATCCAAGGTGCCAGCATGACCGACACGCTTTGTCCCGCACTTCTTCCGTGCCTTTGCGACGACATCATGTGACGTCATTCCTGCTGCCTTATCGACGAGGAGGAAGCCATTCATCAGCGCAGGAGATCTCTACTTATTCGTGGGTCTTATATGGATTAGCGTCGCCGATTGGCTTCGCATTCTCACGAAGCTTGGCGAGTTCGGCATCAGCGGCACGAACCTGGCTCATCAGATCATTCATCGCAGATGCTTGCTCTTGCAATCCATCAGCGAAGAATTCGATTGTTGGGACGATACGCAAGCCAAGTGACTTACCTACTTCACCGCGGAGCAGACCCTTCGATGAGGCGAGTGCTGCAGCTGTTCCAGCTTGAGCATCGGCATCGCCGAAGACGGTATAGAAGATCGATGCTTGTTGAAGGTCGCCAGTGACGCGCACATCAGTGATCGTCACAAACCCAAGGCGCGGGTCTTTCACCCGAGTCTCGAGGGCCTGTGCGACCACCTCTTTAATGCGATCTGCAACCTTTAAGGCGCGATTAGATGCCATTGTTATGCGCGCTTCTTCTCGCGAATCTCAAAGGTCTGAATAACATCGCCGACTTCAAGTTCCTTGAACGATCCAAGACCGATACCGCACTCGAAGCCTTCACGGACTTCGTTCGCATCATCCTTGAATCGACGGAGTGAGTCGATAACGAGATTCTCGGTATGCACTACGCCACCGCGCAAGGTACGAGCCTTGGCGTTGCGCTTGATTGTGCCATCGAGAACCATCGATCCTGCGATATTTCCAACCTTAGAAGATTTGAAGATATCTCGAACTTCAGCATTACCGGTGATGATCTCTTCGTACTCAGGCTTAAGCAGACCCTTAAGTGATGCTTCGATCTCTTCGATCGCCTGGTAGATGACGGTGTAGAACTTCACTTCTACGCCCTCTTGATCAGCAAAGATTGCAGTCTGAGGTTCTGGTTTCACGTTGAAGCCGATGATCACTGCAGTTGAAGCAGATGCGAGCGTGACGTCGTTCTTGGTAATCGCACCAACACCACGGTGGATTACGCGAAGATCAACTTCGGCGCCGACATCGAGGAGTAACAAGGCATCTTCGAGCGCTTCGACCGAACCAGAAACGTCACCCTTGATGATGAGGTTAAGGGTGCTGACCTTGGATTGCTCCATGAAGTCTTCGAGTGAGACCTTCTTACGAGTCTTCGCAAGGAGTGCGTTACGTGTTGCAAGTTGACGCTTCTCGGCGATCTGGCGAGCAGTACGGTCATCCTCGGCGACGATAAAGGTATCGCCTGCACCTGGAACTGATGTGAAGCCGAGAACCTGAACTGGACGCGATGGACCAGCCTCAAGAACGTTCTCACCATTCTCATCGAGCATCGCACGAACGCGACCAAATGAGCCACCAGCGACGATTGCATCTCCGACACGGAGCGTTCCACGCTGAACAAGGACGGTAGCAACTGGGCCACGACCCTTATCGAGGTTCGCTTCAATAGCAACACCGCGAGCGACATCATCTGCCACGGCACGAAGATCGAGCGCTGCATCAGCGGTGAGGAGTACAGAGTCGATGAGTTCAGAGATTCCATCACCAGATTTAGCAGAGACATTCACGAAGATGGTCTCTCCGCCGTACTCTTCCGCGACCAAGTTGTACTCGGTCAACTGCTGACGGACCTTATCCGGGTTCGCACCCTCTTTATCAATCTTATTCACGGCAACGACGATAGGAACATCGGCTGCTTGTGCGTGGTTGAGCGCTTCAATGGTCTGAGGCATCACACCATCATCAGCTGCAACGACGAGGATCGCAATATCAGTGACCTTGGCACCACGAGCACGCATCGCTGTAAATGCTTCGTGACCTGGTGTATCGATAAAGGTGATCGCGCGTTCAACGCCATCATGCGTATGGTGAATCTGATACGCACCGATGTGCTGAGTGATTCCACCGGCTTCAGTCTTAATGACTTCAGTCGAACGGATCGCATCGAGCAAGCGAGTCTTACCGTGGTCAACGTGACCCATAACGGTGACGATTGGCGAGCGCACGACGAGATCGGCATCATCAATATCTTGTAGCTCTTGCTCAAGGTTGATATCGAACTCTTCAAGAAGTTCACGATCTTCATCTTCTGGGCTCACAACTTGAATATTGAAGCCGAGTTCGCCACCAAGAATGGTGAAGGTATCTTCATCCACTGATTGGGTAGCGGTAACCATCTCACCGAGATGGAAGAGCGCTGAAACTAACGCTGCTGGATCTGCATTGATCTTCTCTGCAAAGTCCATGAGCGATGATCCGCGACGTAGGCGAATCGTGGTCTTGCCATCACCGCGTGGAAGAACTGCTCCACCCAATGATGGTGCAGCCATATTGTCGAACTCTTCACGCAACGCCTTCTTTGATTTACGCGCGCTCTTACCCTTGCCGCCATTCTTTCCGAATGCGCCAGCAGTTCCGCCGCGTTGATGGCGACCGCCGCCACCCTTATTTCCAAATGATGATGGAGGTGTTCCGGCCCCTGTTGGTGCTCCACCTGGTGCG